>Ga0209349_1000005_pt1 | contig 348334 bp, 310 predicted proteins | sample ETNvirnome_2_130_FD_184067 | JGI IMG/M metagenome (GOLD analysis project Ga0209349, IMG submission 184067) | Marine viral communities from the Pacific Ocean - ETNP_2_130 (SPAdes) (version 2) | ecosystem: Environmental > Aquatic > Marine > Oceanic | place: Pacific Ocean | collected 2013-06-22
TCTAACGATTGTTCAACTGCTTTTGTTTTAAATTCAATTGAATGACTACGCCTAGTTTTGATTTTCATAACACTTATTCCTTAAATAAGTGTCCACTTTTATAGAGTCGTATCAGCCTTTAGCCTTTAGCCTTTAGCCTTTATTCAGCTGCTAAATAATCTAATACCACTTGGTGGTGATCTTTGGTTTTGAATTTATCAAACAAGTGTTTAATTTTACCGTCTTGGCCTACTAAGAAAGTGAGGCGGTGGATACCGTCGTACTCTTTGCCCATAAACTTTTTATAGCCCCACACCCCAAATGCCTCAGCAATGGCATGATCTTCATCTGAGAGTAGGTCAAAGTTAAGCTCTTTTTTTGTTTCAAAGTTTTTAAGACGCTTAATCGGATCTGGGCTTATGCCAACAACATGGGTGTTAAATTTAGCAAGCTCGGCTTGTTGGTCACGCAGGTTTTCGGCTTGTACGGTACAGCCAGGCGTTGACGCCTTAGGGTAAAAGTACACCAGTACTTGTTTTTCTTTTAATAACTCGCTGAGCACGACGGTTTCATCATTTTGGTTTTGTAAGCTAAAAGCCGGTGCTGTGTCGCCACTTTGTAATGGGGTAATTTTGTTCATGCTAAACTCCTTAGCGAATACGTCGAAAGATGTAATCTACGTTTAAAACGTGCGAAAGGTTTTCAAAACTAATTTTAAATTGGTCAATATCAACATCAACGGGAATATTAAATTCAAGTTCACAACGCATTTTTAGCTCAGTTTCTTCTTCGTAGGTGTCTGACTTTAATGAGCAAATATTAATATTATTATCTGCAAAAAAACGCGTTACTTTACTTAATGTGCCAGGGGTGTCTATGCCGGTATATTCTAAGGTATAGCCTGCACAAAACTCGCTTTGATTATGGCTTGAAGTACGCTTCATCATAGTGAGCAGGCCAAGCTCCATGCCTTTGGTCGGTAATGTATGCTCTATGCGGCTAATGGCTGACATATCACCGCTAAGTAGCATAATAAAGGTGAATTCGTTGCCTAAAATTGCAATACGGCTATCTATAATATTACAGTGGCAATCGCTTACGAGTTGCGTAAGTTCACTGACGATGCCCGATCTATCCTCGCCAATTGCGGTTAAAACAATTTGATGATTTGAAAATGCAGTCATGGGTTTTAAAGTACCTAAGTTACTTGGATGAAAACAACCGACTTGGCAACAAAAAAATAAACACGTAGCGTTGCACGGCGGCAAAGTTTAACACAAAACCCGCGTTAAACTATAGCAGCGGTTAATTTTAGGCGGTTAATAGTGCAGTGTTTCTTGTTTTTACAAGCTTGTGAAAGTACCATAGCAAAAATGTGTCTATTTGTAGCCTAGTCCGTTTGTTATCTCATAGGCTGAATGCAGTTAGGCAAGCAAATTATAAATGTAAAGTTAATATTGATTTTACACTGAACCAAATCGGCATTACCCACTCATATATTTGTTAAAACAATTAAGGGTATGCTAAGGAGAATTATCTGTGCAGTATTGGATCCCAAAAGCACTAGCAGTAAGTGTATTGGTAAGTTTGTCAGGGTGTAGTGTATTTACAAGTGATGCTCATAATGAGCGTAATTACCGCGCCCATGAGCCGGTTAAAGCGCCTGCATCGTTATCTCAACCCGCTCAAGATCCTGTTTATAAAATGGATGTGGGTCAATATGATAATAATCCGGAGGCAACAAACTATCGTCCGCCGGCGCAAGTTTTAACCATTGCTAAAGGCAGTTGGGTTGAGGAAGCAGATAAACAAGCGCGTATTTATTTTGATAAAAATGACGGCATTGAAGATTTAGATGTGTTTATTTGGGATTCGATTCAAGCGGTGCTTGCTGATAATAACATTAACGCAACACAGCAAGATAAAACGCAAGGAACACTCGTAACCGATTGGTACGCTATTGTAAAGCCTGAAGAAAGCTGGTTATGGGGCAATGATGAAAGCGTTGATTTAGAGCGTTTTAAATTTACCATTGAAGAAAAAGAACACCAACGCACAGCGTCTTTAACCGCTGAGCTTATTGATTTTAAAGGTGATAAGCCGCTAACTGATTTATTAAAACAACAGCTTGAAGTGCGTGCGCTTAACCAAGTAGTGAGCGAGTTTGATTACCGCTACCGTCAGCTTGAAGTTGATATGCGTAAGCGTCAAGGGATCATCTCGTTAGAACTCGGGTTTGATAACAAAGGCAATGCCGCACTTGTTACTGAGCAAACGTATGACACCGTATTCGATCGCTTTTCTGGATTTTTAGAGCGTTTGTCGTTCACAATTGTTGAAGTAAACCAAGAGACAGGTTTAATTACAGCAGATTATGCGAAAGTAGAAAGCAGTGTGTGGGATTCAATTTGGGGCGATGAACCAACAGAGCTTCCAATTGATGAAGGTCAATACCAAATTTTGGTTAGCAAAACCAAACAAGGTGGCACCAGTCTAACGTGGATGGATGACAAAGGCGAAACGCTTGAACCAGGTACAATGAATGGGTTACAACAAGCATTAGAAGCGGCGTTAATCAAGCGCGGTATTAAAATTTAATAAATATAAATACTTCCCACAAAAAGAGCACTTAGCTCTTTTTGTGGTTTTTACAGGTTGAAAATATGTCTCAGTTAGATTCATCACGCCCAGCACCAGTCCAAAAAAGTTATGATTTGAAAGTATGGTTGGTTTTTTTAATTCCTTCTTTAATCGGTGTTTTTTTGTTCATGACGCCAGTACCGTCTGGCGAAATAATGACGATCCCTATTGCGGTAATGGCAAAAGCAATTCAAGCCTTATTTAGTGAAATAGCACTAGGGCTAATAGCGACAATTATTTGTATTACTGGCGTTATGTCGTTGATATTTAGTGTGTTTAAACTGAAAAGCTTAACCAAATTTCGCTTATTAAATCATTTGTTTAATGTGAGTTGGATTTGGTTAGTAACACGGTTATTTGGTATGGCGTTTGTGCTTTTAACTTATTTTCAAGTTGGGCCGCATGCTATTACCTCAGAAAATACCGGTTTATTAGTATTAAAAGATTTACTACCGGTGTTGTTTTCGGTGTTTATTTTAGCGGGCTTGTTACTGCCGTTATTACTTAATTTTGGTTTACTTGAGCTGGTGGGTACCTTACTTACTAAAGTAATGCGTCCATTGTTTGGGGTGCCGGGGCGCAGTGCAGTTAACTGTGTTGCTTCGTGGTTAGGTGATGGCAGTGTCGGTATTTTGATGACTGCACGCCAGTATGAAGATAAATACTACACTCAACGTGAAGCTGCGATTATTGGTACCACTTTCTCTGCTGTATCAATTACCTTTTGTTTGGTTGTTATTGGCCAAGTAAAGCTTGAATATTTATTTGCACCTTTTTACCTAACCGTGTGTTTAGCGGGTGTAGTGGCTGCGATAATTGTTCCGCGTTTACCGCCACTGCGTTTTAAAAAGGACGTGCTTATTGATGGTGAAGAGCCCGATGGAAACGCTGAATTGGTTCCTGAAGGCAAAACATTATTTAAGCATTCACTTGATGTTGCATTAACTAAAGCAGAAAAAGCACCAGGCTTAAAAGGCACAATTGAAGAGGGCTTACACAACGCATTTGATATGGTGTTTGCAGTATTACCTGTGGTAATGGCTGTGGGTACATTTGCTTTAATTATTGCTGAGTACACGCCAATATTTCAATATTTAGGTATGCCGTTTATTCCATTTTTAGAATTACTACAAATACCTGAAGCCGAAATGGCGGCGCAAACGATTATGGTGGGATTTGCAGATATGTTTATTCCGTCTATTTTAGCCGCAGGCTCAATTGAAAGCGATGTAACACGTTTTATTATTGCGGCAATGAGTGTAACGCAACTTATTTATATGTCTGAAGTGGGCGCACTTTTATTAGGTAGTAAAATACCGGTTAATATTTTTGAGTTATTTGTTATTTTTATTCTCAGAACTTTAGTAACCTTGCCAGTTATTGCCTTAATGGCACACTGGTTAGTTGGCTAGAACAATCATTTAAACGAAAAAAAGCCCTGATTATTCAGGGCTTTTTTGTTTCTTTGCTTTGCGCAGATGAGCGTGGTGCTGAGGGTTTAAACTCGCTTTTTGCACTTAAACGCAGCAGTACTAAATTGCCGATAACAATAGCCAGTACAATCACGATAACGAGTACGATTTGCCAAATTTGCATTGCGATGCTCTTATTTTTTATTAAGCGATAATTATGACCACTTTAAATAAAAGCTGCAATCCTCTCTAGGGCTGTAAATAAGCAATTAAAACCGTTGTGCCACCGATAACGTTAAAAAGTTAATGCCTGGGTTTGGCGCTTTAAACCCGGCGTTTGAATAGTGAATAATTCGCAGCGCTACATTAGTTTCACCAAAATCTGCCACTAGGCCTATCCTATCTTCAAACTGATAGTGAGTACTTAGGTTTTTACCAGCAAAATAGCGCTCATCAAGTAATGAAAAACCAATGCCAGCCTCTACATAAAAGGGGGTGTTGTATACACTAAATGCTGGAAATTGCACCACCGGTGACACAGCCAAGACTACGTTGGATTGTGATTGTTGATCATGGCGGTATTGCCACACGTTAACGCTGCTTTCTAAATAAAAACGAGCATCGCCGACAAAGTTTTGCATTCCTTGAGGGTGATATTGATACGCAAGCTTTGCCCCTGTTACATTGCCTTCTCCTTTTAAAAGATCGACGGCATAACCATGGTTAGAGGATGCATAAGCGGCTTTGGTAGCCAATATAAACAGGGTAAAAACAAGAACTAAAAGTCTGTTGTATGAGGTTTTCATAACGGCCAACTAGGGTTTAAGTCAAAATAGTAAAGGGATAATAAGGGCGGTGAATTGGTGTTTTCAATGAGGACAAAAAGCCGCTTGTATATGGCTTGTTAACTGATTTATTTAACCAATTGAATTTATTTAATTAATTCAATTGGTGCCAATTAGGCATTAATAAGTTGCTTATTTATGCCTTTTTTATTGCCTGTTATTTGCGTAAATTACGCTTAAATTAATTATTTAAACTATGCATTTTTTATGAAACTTATAAAGCTTTTAGTGGTTATTGCTGTTTTTTTCAGTAGCGCTTTGTATGCACAAACGCAGCCATCACCTAAGCAGTTATTGCAAACTGTAGCAGAATCATTATTTAACGATATTGGACAGGTAAATGCCAAAGGCGATGCCAGCAAAGAAGCCATGTCGTTAATTGTTCAGCAGCGTTTAATGCCACATATTGATGTTAAGTTTGTGTCTTTTAAATTATTAGGTAAGCATATTAAAGATATTAACCGCGACCAAGGTGTTGCGTTTATTAATGCTGTAGAGCATTACTTAACAGGGACTTATGCCGGTGCGCTTATGAAGTACACAGGGCAGGATGTAATATTTGAGCAAGACGCTGCTGCAAGCGACTCTAAATTTGCTACGGTTAAAACGCAAATTATTGAACCGAATAAGCCAACCATTGATTTGCACTTTAAATTGCGTTTAGGTAATAACAATCAGTGGAAGGTATACGATATTGTTGCAGAGGGAATTTCGTTGCTCAGTGCTAAGCAAAAAGAGATCATTCAACGTATTTCTGATGTGGGATTAGACCAAGTCACAGCAGAACTTCAGCAAAGTTAGTACTTTTGCAATTAACAGCTCCAACCTAAAAGCAGCTAATGACGTATGTCGTTAGCTGCTTTTGTATTTTGGCCTATATTGCATGAGTTTACGCTAGCTTGGCTACCTAGCTGTGGTAGAATATTGGCTTCTTTGATTAAGCGTGGTGTCAGCTAAATACTGTTATAACTGACTACTCACCCGAGCTACACTGGAGTTGTGTTGTTTTAATGGAAAATGTACTAATTTGGCCAAAGGAATACCCGTTACTGGTCAAAGGGCTGGTTGAACAAAACGGTGCCTTCATTTTAGATGCTTTAGAAGCTTGGCCCGCCTGTCGCTCTACTGAAGAAGATAATGGTGTATGCACTACTGTTTTACCCCCAATTTATTATTTAACCTGGTTAACCCCCTTAGAGCCATTTGAAGAGTGTTATTTTCAGCATATTTCTGAATATGATGAAAACGCACAAGAGTATATTGCTGCACTGAAAGAGCATTATTTTGCCAATGATTACAGCATAGAAAATATTGTGCTAATGCTGTGTCAGCGACTTGAAAAGTATGCAAGTGTGTCGGCACAAAATAACATTGAAACGCCACTTTCTTTAATTAGCTTATTTTTTAGTAAACGCTTTTTTACTCTGATAGAGCATGCGCTAGAGCAAGGTGCAAAGCTCTCTGCTGCAGATACCTTATCTATTTGGAAAGAGGTCGATTTTAGAGAGCGTTTAAGTGCGCATATTCCCCAGTCGATTGCTGATATTGACCACTTAGCAGAGCTGACCAGCGAAAAAGTGGCTGCTGGCAAAGATTACTTTACTTTGTTAACTCAGGTGTCTCCTGATGTTGACTCTATTGTGCTTTTAGAAAATGCCTTACTTGCGCATTTAAACAAGAAAAAAGCTAAGCAAACCATGGCAATGCGCTTTATTGAGCAAGGCGCCACGGGCACCTTAACCGATGAAGATAATAAAACAGCATTTATGTGGGCGGCAGAAAAAGGCTACGTAAATGTAGTAGAAACACTCCTGCAGTACCAAGATAAAAAAGCGGTAGACGGCCAAGGTAATACGGCGCTGCATTACGCGGTGATAAGTAAAAACGAATCGTTAATGATTTTACTGCTCAAAGCAGGGTATGACTTTAGAGCGCGAAATAACGAGGGGTTAAGTTGTTACCGATTAGCGGTTAGTATAAAAGCCAGCAACTTAGTTAAGTGCCTTGAGCGTGACTTTGGTATTAAAGAGTTATCGCCAGAGGGGCAGCTAGAGCGAATTAAAAAGGTGCATGTGCTACATGCGGTTGTGGCTTTATTATTACCGCTACAGTTATTTTTCTTTTTTGATGAAAACATCACTATAAAAAGTGAGCTTACTCTTTTTATGACCATGACGGCGGTGGTGTGTTTTTTCTTTGCAACTAACTTAAAGCGTTGCTCATTGTATCCGCATGTAAAACACCCATGGGGATTGTTTTTAATACGAATGATGTCTGTTTTTAGTCTTGTTGCACAACTAGGTTTAGCCTGTATTGTGGGGCTGGCAGCTTTAAGCGAGTTAGTTTAAAAGTTAATGTTTTGCTACAAAAAAACGCGCTAATTAGCGCGTTTTTGCATTGTAGGGTATTTATTACGGATTGTTTTTATCGTGCTCGTGTGCGGCTTTTTCTTCAGCGAGCTCATCTTTAAGCTTTCTAATTTTAAGCCCAAGTTCTTGCCCTCTATGGCGCGCATAATAAGTACAGCCAATAAACATAGATGAGGCAAATAATAACTCAAGCAATACCCATATAAGCTCATCTTGTGCGACCCACAGCAATGTAAAGCCATGAATAAAGTAAAACATAACAATAAAATTAGCCCACGCATAGGTGTAGGTTTTATCTTGTAATATGCCTTTTAATGGCAGTAATAGTGGCAATACATACACTAAGAAAAGAAAGGTGTTACTGTGGCCGTCTCTAGGGGCTAATACAAACATCCATAACGGCATTAAAATAAGCAGACCAATATAACCAAATAAGGCTAGGCGCTGAAATTTAATGGTAATCGGTTTTTTAGCAGGCTCGCTTGCTTGAATCATTTAAGTTTACTCGCAACTTGAGTCAGGCGTTTTCCTACGCTTTGACATATTTTAATTTCATCCTTACTCAGGGTTGAGCTGTTATTGCTACCTGCAACGTGAGAGGCGCCATAAGGTGTTCCTCCTGTTTCGGTGCCGAGCAACTCAGGTACATCGTAAGGTACGCCCATCAACATCATCCCATGGTGTAACAAAGGCAATGACAAATTGAGTAGGGTTGCTTCATTGCCACCATGCATACTGCTTGATGATGAAAACACACAGGCAGGTTTATCAATAAGTTGGCCTTTGAGCCAAAGATCGCTGGTGGTTTCCCAAAACGTTTTTGCTTGTGAGGCCATCATGCCAAAGCGGGTCGGCGTACCAAATGCAAGCCCGTCGCAGGCAACTAAATCATCTTTACTGATCACAATGTCATGCGGGTTTTTGGCCACAAAAGTACGCAGTAATGCGGTTGCGCCTTGTTGCTCTATTGACTCTGCAATCTCATGCGCCATAGCCTCTACTGAGCCATGGCTTGAGTGATACAGCACCACGATGGTTGTGCTCATTATAGAACGCTTAATACGTTTTCAGGCGGGCGACCTAGGGCGGCTTTATTGTTATTTACTACAATAGGGCGCTCAATTAGTTTTGGGTGATTGACCATGGCATCAATAAGCACTGACTCGCTGTTTTCATCTTTTAAATTAAGCGCTTTGTACTGCTCTTCTTTGATGCGCATCAAATCTCGTGCCGAATTAAACCCAAGTTGAGAAACTAAGGTACTAATTTGCTCATGAGAAAGGGGTGTTTTTAAGTATTCAACAACACTCGGTTCAATGTTTTTACTTTGTAATAGGTTAAGGGTTTCGCGTGATTTTGAACAACGCGGATTATGATAAATAGTAACTGACATAAAAATACATCCAAAGTATAAATTGTGGCTATTTTAGGTGAACTCACTAAAGACTTAAAGCCTCGCAAGCTCTTTTTGCAATAACCGATACTGTGTGAGTAACGCTTTTAAGCGCTGTTGCTTAACATTTTCACTTGGCTCTACAAAATTAAGCGCTTTTTGTATTTCATCGGCCGCTTTTAAATACGCACCATACTGAGATAATACATCGGCATTGGCTTCATGGTAGGCCGCCAATTTTTCTTGTTTTTTGTAGGCGTCAGTTAAAAGCTGTTTGCCTAAACTGTGATCGGGTTTTTCCAGTAAAAACGACTTTAATATATTTTCAGCTAACTCATTTTGCTCAGCCTCTAGTGCCGCGTTGGCGTAATTTAAGGTGATCACTTGGTTATTTGGCCGATAATTATTTAGCTCGCTTAAGTAACTAACAGCCTCTGCGGCTTTTTTTTGTGCAATGAGTAAATCTGTTTTGGTATCAATATAAAATAAGTTTTTAGGATCGTCTGCTAGTAACTTATCAAGTATAGGCTGTGCTTCATCCGTCTTTTTTTGATCAAGCAAACTAATAGCTAAGCCGTACTGTAATGCTACGTTGTTATAGGTGTTTTCGCGCATTAACTTTCTAAATAAGGCTTCTGCGTTTTCGGGTTTGTTATCGTAACGCGCTAGGACTCGGCTTTTTGCTAAGTCAAAATCAAGGCTCGAGCTTACCTGGCGTTTAGGGTATTGCTCGGCGCGAAGGCGAACATCTGACACACGACTTTCAGGAAGAGGGTGAGTGAGTAAAAACGCCGGTGGTTTATATTTATAACGAATTTGTGCGGCAAGTTTAGTTAAAAATTCACTTGATGCTCTGGCATCAAACCCTGCGTTGTTGAGGGTTTGCATGCCCATTCTGTCTGCTTCTTGCTCGGCAGAACGGCTATGTGTCAGCTGACTGAAAGCTGATTGTGTTTGGCTGGCTGAAATAATAGCCATACCGGCATCAGGGGCTACAACCGCGGCTAAAATACCAGCAATCATGCCTGCAATGGTAAGCCCGCTATTATCTTGCTGCTGCTGAATGCGCCTTGCTAAGTGGCGCTGTGTAACGTGTGCAATTTCATGGCCAAGAACCGATGCAAATTGACTCTCGTTATCGGCTTGGGCTATTAATCCGGTGTGTACACCAACATGGCCGCCATAAAATGCAAATGCATTGATTTCGGGATTATTTAACCAAAAGAATGAAAACCCAAAACGCACATCATTGGCGTTAGCAACTAACTTTCTACCTAAGGTTGTTAGGTATTCATCAAGCACCGGATCGTTAATCAAAGGCGATGAGCCTCTGATCTGCATCATCATCACTTCACCAATCGCTTTTTCTTTTTCAATTGGCAATGCTTGTAAGGCTGAAGTGCCTAAGTCGGGCAGTTGAAGATTGGTTTGTGCCTTTAACGGCTCACTTATCAGTAGGCTAAACGTAAGCGCTGCACTGCATAAAGTGATAAAGGCTGATTTTAGCTGCATTATATTCCTTGTTTATTTTTTATCAGGGGCACTAGCACTTGAAGGATCATCTGTGTATAAACGGCTGTCCTTTTCACATAGTTGATAAAACGCCTTTATTGTGACCCCATCAACCTTAACAATGTTCAATTGAGTTTGTAAAAAAGCAATAATTTTATGAACCACTTTGTGAGAATGTAATATAAGCGCTTTATCTGCCTCATCACCTTGGTCTAAGTAAAAGCCAATAAATTTATGTAATTGATTAATGCGAATAACGGTTTTCATAGTCAATGGATCCCATAACCTAAACTCCATCGATTCATCATGTCGTGCGTACCTATCGATGGCGGTATCATTAGAAAAAGGGAAGGCTTGTAATTCAAAACCACGCTCGGTAAACACTTGATGCAGTGAAATTCGTGGTTTGTTATTGCTTTCTTTTTCATAAAGCTCGTTGGGGTCTATTCCCAGCGCTTCTAAATTCCAATTGCGTTTGTCGATAATACGCTTAATGGCATTATCAAATCCGTGATCTAAAATACTTTCACATTCACTTACCGACGAAGCCACTAAATGATAAAAATGCGGCAGCTCCCCCCAATTAATTTGCTTTTTAAACCAATTAATTTCTTTGAGAGTTGGATTGCTAGGCAATTGCGCTTTATTATGCGAATTAGGCATTAACGTATCCTGATAGCTAACGATGTTATAAGGATAAACCATTGCAGAGGTTGTTTTAAGAAAAAGTTAAATTTAACTGCGGTTAATCTCAATTGGCCCTGTTATAGGACTTATTATTAATGTGAATAGGTAGCGAAACGAGTATGCTAGAGCTAAATTTACGCGCTTATAAATGCCCACAGCAATTTATTCAGTTTAAATTAGGGCTGCGTGATGCAATATCGTTAAAACAAGCAATTACCTTTAATATCTCACAAGAACAAAACACTGATGATATTGAACGATATTTGCAAAAAAAAGCGTATTATTACAAGTTAAATAAACAACAGGGGTTGTTATTAGTGGAGCCGTTACGTGTTTGAATATGTAAAAGCATGGTATGAAAAAAAGTTTTCTGATCCTGATTCAGTCACTTTACTTTTTTTATTGTTGGCACTGGTTGCCATGTTGTATTTTTTTGGCCCATTAATTGTGCCTGTGTTAGTGGCACTGATCATAGCTTATTTATTAGATTGGCCTGTGGTTCACTTAGAACGGTTTGGCCTTAAGCGTTTTACTGCCACCAGCATAGTAATGCTGATATTTATTGGCATTATGCTCACTTTAATATTGGTTATAGGCCCTGTGCTTTGGCAGCAAAGCAGTAACCTAGTCCAAGAAACACCGCATATGGTCGAACAAGGTAAATCGTTTTTACTCGATCTGCCTGATAAATACCCCAGCCTTATTAGCGCAGAGCAAGTACAATCGATTGTAGTAACCGTTGAAACCAAAGTTCTCGACTTTGGCCAAGTGGTATTGTCTGCGTCGCTTAATTCATTAAAAGACGCTGTAGCATGGTTAATTTACCTTATTTTGGTACCGCTACTGGTGTTTTTTATGCTCAAAGATAAAGTAGAGCTCAGTGCCAGCATTGCTAAAATGATCCCACGCCAACGCCGCTTAATTTTACAAGTGTGGCATGAAATGAATCAGCAAATCATGAATTATATTCGTGGCAAAGTATTTGAAATTTTAATTGTTGGTTCTGTGTCGTTTATTGCTTTTACCATACTGGACTTACGGTACGCCGCGCTTTTAGGCGTTCTCGTAGGCTTTTCGGTGCTTATTCCGTTTGTGGGCGCAGCGTTAGTAACTATACCAGTGGCCGCAGTAGCGCTGTTTCAGTTTGGTTTAGAAACTCAATTTTGGACCGTTTTAATTATATACGGCATTATTCAAGCGCTCGATGGCAACGTATTGGTGCCTTTATTGTTCTCTGAAGCGGTTGATTTAAATCCGGTATTTATTATTGTTGCGGTGCTATTTTTTGGTGGGCTATGGGGTTTTTGGGGAGTGTTTTTTGCCATTCCATTAGCATCATTAGTCAAAGCACTTATTAATGCTTGGTCATCCAAACACGAAGAACTCGCGCAAGAGCTCGGTAACTAAAAGGTATAGTAAACGCACTTTAATTACGAAAGATTATTACTCATTCCTGTCAAAACTATGTACTATTGGGAATAAGATATATTTTTTAGTAATAAGGTGCGTTTTTAATGTCAGAGTTTTTATTGCCAGATGAACCCAAAGCTCAAGTTTATCTCGATGCAAATGCGACCACACCTGTATTGCCATGTATTGCAGAGGTGGTGTGCCATGCTATGCAAATTTGTTTTGGTAATCCCTCAAGTCCTCATATAACCGGTATTCAAGCTAAACACTTATTAGAACAAACTAGGCAAAAAGCCCGTACCGTCATTGGCGCGCAGCAAGGTGATATTTTATTCACCTCGGGTGCCACTGAGGGGATTCAAACCGCCATCGTATCGACGCTCATTAATGCAAAACACCATACAAAGCCAAATCCCGTTTTATTGTATGGGGCAACCGAACATAAAGCGGTGCCTAATACGCTAAAGCATTGGAATACAGTGCTTGAGATTAACGCTGACATTATTGCTATTCCGGTTAATCGTGATGGTATTTTAGATTTAGACTTTATTGCTCAACATATTGATGACGCTTTGATGATTTGCACGATGGCCGTTAATAATGAAACCGGTGTTTACCAAGATTTAAGCGCCATAGAAAAGGTGATTCGTAGTCGTAATAGCCAAGTCACTTGGATGGTTGATTGTGTACAAGCGCTTGGCAAACAACAGCTCAACCTAAGTGAAACAACGATTGATTATGCGCCTTTTTCAGGGCATAAACTTTATGCACCTAAAGGCATAGGTTTATTGTATATTCGTCAAGGCAGCCCATACACGCCCTTTATAGCCGGTGGCGGCCAAGAAAGTGGCATGCGCTCTGGTACAGAAAATCTCCCCGGTATAGCTGGGCTCAATAAGCTGTTTAGTTTGCTGCTAGATAAACAAGACGAGACTTTTAAATCAATAGATGTACTTAACTTGTATCGGGATAAACTGCATAGCGCCTTAGTTGATACTTTTGGAAGTATTACCTTTAATCATGACTTTGCCTGCTCTGTGCCCACAACGCTTAATTTTGCGGTTAACGATTTAACTAGTAAAGAAGTTATTGATTTGTTTGACGCTGCAGGTATTAGGGTCAGCGGTGGCTCTGCATGCAGCACGGGAGCTACGCAGAGCTTTGTGCTTGATGCGATGGGAGCCTCACAGTGGCAAAGTGAAAACGCTATTCGTTTATCATTTGGCCCTGCTGCTACGATGGCGCAAATAGATGATGCATGTGAACAAATTAGAGCGCTTAAAACGGTATTACAAGCTAACTGTTTAGTGATTTCTGATAGCAGTTTTCCTTTGCAAGAAGTATGTGCTTTAGGGCTTACCCAATTTAGACACCAAGGTGCATGTAGTTGGTTGTATGTAACAGATGATCAACATGCATTTATTATCGATCCGATTATTGAACTGATCCCTCGCTTTGAAAAAATAGTAACTACGCAAAATTTAACTATTACCGCTATTTTAAATACGCATGAGCATCAAGAACGTCACTGCGCACTTGATTTAATGCGCAGCGCACTTAAAGAATACTTAGTCGCTGGAGAGGTTGATAAATTAGGCTGGCCAACTAATAGCGACAAATTGCAATTAACCACTCACGTACTCGAAAAGCTAGCCACACCCGGGCATAGCCAAGATAGCGTGAGTTATTTATTAAAAGCGAATAATGGAGATGTTCAGTATTGCTTTTGCGGTGATTTAATTTTACCTGCAGGGCTTGGAAATACCGCGCTTGATGGCGGGGATGCAATGAAAATGGCGCATTCTTTGACGATTTTAGCAGCAGAGCTGAATCCGCAAAGTGTGGTGTGTTCAGGGCATGATTACCAACAGTGCTTTGCAATGAACTGGGCTGTTCAACAGCAGCAAACGCCATTGTTACAAAAGCTAATTAAAGGTGATATTGATGACGCTGAATTTGCCGCACAAAAACAGCAAGCAGATTTACAACAACACACACAAGCCAACACGCTCTGTGGTTATGTTAATGCTAAGCCTGCTGTAGAAACTTCGCAATTAAGTTTTAACCAAGCAAAAGAAATACTGGTAGAGGGCAATGCGTATTTAATTGATACCCGAGAACCTTATGAACACGGCGCTAATAATTTAAGCGCATTGCTAAACGTACCCATAGCTAAAACCTTAAATATTCCTTTAAGTCGAATGGCTCATGCACTTACGCAAGGCCAATTGGACAAAAACAACCAGTATATTTTAATGTGTCGCAGTGGTAACCGTTCAAAAATTGCGGCAGCAAATTTGACTGAGCTTGGTTACAGCAGTGTTTATAACTTATCGGGTGGTTTAGCGTTAACCGGTTAATTATTTATTTAGAGGAAAGGCCGACATTTGTCGGCCTTTTTTTTGCTCGCTTTAATTTGGATCAGTTAGAAATTAATAAAATCTTCATTAAAGAGAAGGGCTGATCAGTTGTTAAATTCAATTTTTAATTTTATGATACCGGTGTCAAAAGCAAAAAATTGCGCTATTATCTGCATCGAAGCTTATAAAAATAACGCAAATTAGACTTTTTAAGCTATAATATTGGGCTTTGCTTTTTACAAAATTCGGTTATTTTGCGTCGTAAAAAATTAAATAAAGCGCTTTAAATCAATAGATTAATAAATTAGGGGATGTTTACATGGCGAGCCGTTCTGAGTTAGTAAGTTGGCAAGCACTAGAAAATAGTGCACAAAAGATGGCACAAACACATCTGAAAACTTTATTTGCACAAGACGATTCTCGTTTTTCTCAATTTTCTACTCACATTCCTGGTGTATTGTTTGATTATTCAAAACAACGTATTGATGAGAAAGTTTTCGCTCAATTAATCTCATTAGCTAAAGAGTGTGATATTGAAGCGTGGCGTGAAAAAATGTTTGCCGGTGAGAAAATAAATATCACCGAAGACCGTGCCGTATTGCATACCGCACTTAGAAATCGCGCCCATACACCGCTTATTGTTGACGGTGAAAATATTACTGAGGCGGTCGATAGCGAACTTGCTAAAATTAAAACCTTTGTTGAAAAAGTACGCAGCGGGCAGTGGTTAGGTTACACCGGTAAAGCGGTGAAAGATGTAGTGAGTATTGGAGTAGGGGGGTCAAACCTAGGCCCTCAAACGGCGACTGAAGCACTTAAAGCAGTGGTTGATAAGCCGTTAAGCGTTCATTATGTTTCTAATGCTGATGGCGTACAAATTGCGTCAGTATTGAATAAAGTTGACCCTGAAACAACGTTATTTGTTATTTCGTCAAAAACCTTTACTACCTCAGAAACCATGACCAACTCAAAAACAGCGGTTGATTGGTTTTTAAATAGCGCCAAAGATAAAAGCGCCATAGCAAAGCATTTTGTGGCAGTAAGCACCAATTTAGAAAAAACCGCGGCATTTGGTATTAGTGACGAAAACGTATTTACCATGTGGGATTGGGTTGGCGGTCGTTTTTCACTTTGGAGTGCCATTGGTTTACCTATTGCACTTTATGCCGGCTTTGAAGCATTTGAAGCTATTTTAGAAGGGGCGTTTGAAGTTGACGAGCACTTTAAGTCGGCACCGCTTGAGCAGAATATTCCTTTAATTATGGCGCTGTTGAGTGTATGGAATACCAGCTTTTTAGGGTTTGATTCGCAAGCTATTTTACCTTACGACCAAGCATTGCATATGTTGCCTGCGTATTTACAACAAGGTGAAATGGAAAGTAACGGTAAGCACGTCACTTTTGATGGGCAAACCGTACCTTACACTACCGTGCCTATTATTTGGGGCATGACGGGAATAAATGGCCAGCATGCGTTTTATCAATGTTTGCACCAAGGCAATGTAATTGTCCCTGCGGACTTTATTGGCTCTGTAAAACCACAGGTTAACGTTGATAAGCATCACAATATTTTATTATCGAACTTTTTTGCACAAACCGAAGCATTAATGAACGGGGTAGATGCGCAGCAGATAACCGCTGATTTAACAGCCAAAGGCAAAACGCCTGCGCAAATTGAAATGCTACTAAAGCATAAAATTCATCAAGGAAACCGCCCAACAACGTCTATATTATTAGACACGGTTGATGCAAAAGCGGTGGGTCGTTTAATTGCACTGTATGAACATAAGATTTTTTGCCACGGTATTCTTTTACAAATATGTTCATTTGATCAGTGGGGCGTTGAGCTTGGTAAAGGTTTAGCCTCTAAAATTGAAGCTGAATTAACCGACGATAACGTGGTTAATGAGCACGACAGCTCAACACAGGGCTTGATGGCGTACTACAAACAACACCGTACGCAGTAACACATTCACTTATTGCACAATAAGTAACCAAATACCTTTGAACGGGTAGCGCTGGAGTCCTAGGGCCTGTATTTTTGTGAGAGGAATTACAGTGTCCCTAGACCCATTTTTTATGGCGCATATAACGAACAACATTAGTAGGCTTTGTGCTAAGGCCTGCATATCCAGATAATAAACCGCTATAACTGATTACCAATACGGTAGTGGCAGGTAGCATAAACGTAGAGAGTAACTATGCTTAATCCTTTTGATATTATAATTTTTGGGGGCGGTGGTGATCTTGCGTTACGCAAATTACTTCCTGCAATGTATCGAGCATATCAAGAAGGTAACTTACCGCAAGGCTCACGTATTTTGCCTACCGTGCGCGAACAAAGTAAATGTGATGAATACATTGATACCGCACACAAAGCATTACAAGAATTTTTAAGCGAAGGCGAGTATAACGCTAAGGATTGGAAATCGTTCTCAGCGTTTTTAGTGCCTGTAGTGAGTAATGTTACCGAAGCGGATGATAACTGGGATGTACTGAAAAAGATTCTTGATGAAGACGACAGCGATAAATCTCGTGTGTTTTACTTATCTCTTCCGCCAGCTGTGTATGGCACTTGTTGTGAAATTCTATCTACTAAAAAATTAATAACAGCCAATTCACGTGTTGTTGTAGAAAAACCAATTGGCTATTGTGGCGAGTCTGCAGAAGTTATTAATGCGAAAATTGCACAGTACTTCGACGAAGATCAAATCTTCCGTATTGACCACTACCTAGGTAAAGAAACCGTTCAAAACTTAATGGCATTGCGTTTTTCAAATTCATTATTTGAAAACATGTGGGATGCTAAATCGATTGATAACATCCAAATTAGCTTATCAGAAACGGTAGGGCTTGAGAGCCGCGCTGGTTTTTATGATAAAGCCGGTGCTTTGCGTGACATGGTGCAAAACCACTTGTTACAGCTACTTTGCTTAGTCGCAATGGAGTCACCGCATAAACTTAAAGCCAATAGTATTCGCAATGAAAAGTTAAAAGTATTAGAAGCATTACGCCCATTAGAGGGCAGCGATGTTGATGACAATATTATTCGTGGGCAATACGTACCGGGTGATTTAAACGGTAAAATAGTCCCAGGTTACTTAGAAGAGCTAAACGAAGGGGCAAGTAAAACTGAAACCTTCGTGGCTATTCGTGCGCACATTGATAATTGGCGTTGGGCCGGTGTGCCTTTTTACCTGCGTACCGGTAAACGTATGGCAAAGCGCTGCGCTGAAATTGTGGTTGAATATAAAAAAGTATCTCATAACGTGTATGAGGACAGCGTAGGTAATATCGAGCCAAACCGTTTGGTGATCCGTTTACAACCACAAGAAAGCATTCAATTAACGCTGATGTCGAAGCGTTTAGATAATTTAGACATGCAACTTGAACCTGTAACGATGAATATTGAGCTGTCGCAAGCATATAGTAATGGCTTTCACTCAGATGCTTACAAACGTTTAATGCTTGATGCTGCAGCGAATAATCCATCATTATTTATTCATCGTGATGAAGTACGCCAAGCATGGAAGTGGATTGATCCAATAATTGAACGTTGGCAAGAGAAAGGCAAACCAGCACTGTATAGAGCCGGTAGTTGGGGCCCTGAAGATGCAGATGAATTATTAGCAGAGAATAATCATGTTTGGTTTAATACTGGCGATAAGGCATAAGTGATGGCAACAATAGTAGAAAAGTTTTTTGACGATAAAGCTGCGCTGACTGATGAATTATCTCAGTCGTTAGAGCATGCTTTACGTGATGGTATTGAACGTGATGGCCGTGCAGTATTAATGGTTTCAGGCGGTTCTTCACCTGAGCCGGCTTATAAACATTTATCGACCCTTGATTTAAACTGGGCAAACATTGATGTTGCTATGGTTGATGAGCGCTGGGTTGAGGCAAGTCATGAAAAGAGTAATGAAGCATTCATCAAGCGTACTTTGTTACAAAACCATGGTGCAGCGGCTAATTTTATTAGCATGAAAAATACAGCAGCCACTGCAGAGCAAGGGGTTGATGCCTGTGAAGCGCAGTTTCAAGCATTAAAACGTCCTTTTGATGTGACTATTTTAGGCATGGGCCCAGATGGCCACACCGCGTCATTATTCCCACATGCACAAGGCCTGAAAAACGGCTTAGATTCAAGCCAACTTGTGTGCGCTATCAACGCGATACAAAGTGACGTAACAGGCAGTATTACTGAGCGCATGAGCTTAACGTTAAATGCGATTGCACAATCTAAAGTGGTTAAATTGCTAATTAGTGGCGATGAAAAGTTGGCTGTTTATAAACAAGCTTTAGCGGGGGGCGATGTGAATGACATGCCGTTACGTGCGGTATTAAATCACCCTGAGATCAACATTGAAGTGTATTGGGCGCCTTAATTTTAATATAAATTAGATGTGCGCTAAACCTCTTTGTATTGATGGTTTAATGAAAGGTCAGTCGCTTTTGCTACTGACCTTTTTTATTGCTGATCTGTTTTACTCTTTGCTGAATTAAACAAAGCAGCGCAGAGATAAAGATGAAATGCTGAGTATTGCCTCCACAATTAGCAGTATAAAATAGGCTTTTACACCGGTTGTAAATACTGAATAAATTTTACTTATAGCCAAAAAATCAAATGGTTAAATTTATTAAACACTAACTCACAAGCATGTTTTACGGTTTGAAAATTCCTACTCACCACGTCGTTTTAAACAAAATCAATTTAAAAATGCTTCAAGTACATGCTGGAAATGTGAGCGAATTAAATAAATTTAATTCGGCTTTTTCATGCAATAATTAATTTCTTTAAAATCATTTGCTTAATGTTGAATTGGCTATTTTTCGTACAAAAAGAGCGGAAAAATGTAGCAAAATTGTAATTTTGCATGTATGGTTTGTTACTACTATGACAGCGCTGTCATGGCGGTAGGCAAAATGATAAACAAAAACCAACAAAATGATTCAAGGGGAATCCTGTGTTAGCTAAAAATTTTAAAAAAAGCTTATTAGCAGTAAATATCGGCTTAGTAATGGGAGCCGGGTTCACTGGTGCTGCATTCGCAGCCGATGAAACTAAAGTTCAAGAAGATGTTGAAGTAATCCAAGTTACGGGTATTCGCGCTTCAAATAAAGAAAACTTAAACGGCAAGCGTTTTTCAAATGCCGTTGTTGATGTTGTAACAGCTGAAGACGTTGGTAAGTTTCCTGATGGCGATGTAGGTGAATCTCTTGGTCGTATTTCTGGTGTCAGTGTATCTCGTCAATTTGGACAGGGTCAGCAAGTATCTATCCGTGGTGCATCAGCACAATTAACACGCACATTACTTGACGGTCATACTGTTGCCTCAACTAGCTGGTTCGATCAACAAGCGGTTGATCGTAGCTTTAATTATTCATTACTACCTTCTGAATTAGTAGGTGGCTTAGAAGTTTATAAATCATCTCAAGCTAATCTAGTTGAAGGTGGTATCGGCGGTACTGTAATTGTTAAAACTCGTAAACCGCTAGATTTAGATGCAAACACTGTATTTGCTAGTGTTAAAGCTGATTACGGTACAGTATCTGAAGAGACAGATCCTGAGCTTTCAGGCTTGTACAGCTGGAAAAATGATGGTGAAACATTTGGTATCTTAGCTGCGGGTTCATTATCAGAAGTAGATTATCAACGTAACGGTATTGAATCGTCAGGTGGTTGGAGTGGCGGTATGGCACCCACAACCTTCCAGCAAGCTCGTGAGCGTACTGCGTATAACGTAGCTATGCAATATCAGCCATCAGATTCGCTAGTTTTAGGTCTAACTTATACAAGTTTAGAGCTAGATGCTAACAATGCTAACTCGCAAATCATTATATTCCCAGGTGATGGTTCATGTGAACAAACGAACGCCTCAGGTAACTGTGTTTCGCGTAATATCGACGGCAATGGCACGGCTTTTTTCCAAACATGGGCGCGTAAAGCAAGCATGAAGTCTGATACTATTGACTTAGATTGGAAATATGACTCAGAGTTATTCACCTTTAAAGGTCGTGTAGGTAAAACAAGCGCAGACAGTGATGTAACAACGGCAAACTATGGTATGTTTGCAAATAACAATAGCGACTTAAATGGGTCTATTGATATGACTGGCGACGTGACTAGATTTAATTTAGCTAACCAATCATACGATGCTAGCATTTTACCTGATACCATCAGCCCACAAACTTGGGCGCCTGAATACAACCCTGATTCAGATGAAGAAAGTTACTTAAATTTAGACTTTGAAATTCCTGTTGAGCTTGGTGTTATTACCGCAATTAAAACGGGCTTAAGATATGCCGATCACAAAGTTGTACAAGATGGTAATGCAGCTAATGTGAATGCCGATTTAGTACCTGTACGTAATGCTAATGAATACTACCCAGGTACTGTGACTGCGGGTGGTGGTTTTGTAATACCTGAACCTGATATGGATCTAATGATTGCTGATTCATTAGCAATGACAGAAGGTTATACAGCGCGTCCACAAGCATACGGCACCATAGAAGAAGAAAATTTTGCTTTATATGCGATGGCTGATTTTGACACCGGTGGTATTCGCGGTAATTTAGGTGTTCGTTATATATCAACTGATATTTCGTCAGATTACTATGATTTAAGTGATGAAGGTGTTTACGACTCGACGTTATCTACAGACAAAGCCGATTACAGTGAGTTCTTACCAAGCTTAAACGTGGTTATGGACTTAGCTGACGACTTAATCTTACGTACCTCAGCAGCACAAGTTATCTCTCGCCCTAATTACGCAGATTTATTTGCAACGCGTAATCTAGCGGGTTATACAGATAACCGTCCTTTAAATGAAGTGTTAAATACGGGTAATGTAGGTTTAAGTCCATTTAAAGCGTTCCAAGCAGACATTGGTGTTGAATGGTATTTTGATGACGATGCTATGTTAAGCGTCACATACTTCACTAAAGAAGTAAGCTCATTTATTTCTACCCAACAACAAACAAACCAACAAATTGGTATCGACATCCCAGTTTATACGACTAACCCAGATGCCGGCGAGCCACCGTGTGGTGCTCAGCAATATGACTGTTGGACAGTAAGCTCATCAACAAATGGTACGGGTGGTTCAATCGAAGGTATTGAGTTCCAAATTCAAGATTCATTCGATAACGGCTTTGGTTATTCATTTAACTACACCTATTCAGATGCGAAAGCACCAGCAGAAAACTACCCAGACCGTGTTGGGGTATTCTCTGATTCATCGAAAAACAGCTATAACGTAGTTGGTTTTTATGAAAATGATGATTTCTCTGCCCGTTTAGCATATAACTGGCGTTCAGAGTTTATTATTCGTGAAGCACCAGGTTGGTACGGTAACCGCGAGCATCAAGACTACGGACAGCTAGATTTCAGTGCAACATACTCTGTAACTGATTACTTAGATGTTACTTTCGAAGGTATTAACCTAACAGAGGAAGACAGCGTTCAGTTGGGTAACAATGATGCATCTACCTCATTACCAAACCCTGATTTACTGAATGACTTCCCAGTGTGGAGTTTTGAAGGTGAAGCACGTTACAAGCTTGGTGTAACAATGCGTTTTTAATACGCTAAATGAGTAAAAATAACCTAGGCCCAGCATTGCTGGGCTTTTTTACAAGGTTAAACTTTATTGGTGATTTATGGATATAAAAAAAGTTGCAATTGTAGGTGGTGGAACAGCCGGTTGGTTAGCTGCAAACCACATTGGCAAAGAGATGCTCAATCGTAAAGGTATATCTGTTACTTTAATAGAGTCCCCAGATATACCGCCAATTGGTGTCGGTGAAGGCACAGTCCCCGATATAAGGAATACCCTAAAAAGCTTTGGTATTCGTGAAGATGAATTTATTAGGCAATGTGATGCAACGTTCAAGCAGTCAATAAAGTTTATTAACTGGATGGATAAGAAAAAACATGGCGAAGGCAACTTTTTTCATCATTTATTTGATGTGCCAAGCTCTTATGATGCCAAGCATTTAACTTCTTATTGGTTAAATAACAAAGAGAAAAGTCAAAGTTATGCGCAGGGCTTATCTTCTCAGCATGTTATTTGTGAGGCAGGCTTAGCACCTAAAAATATCACTAATGCTCAATATGAAGGGGAGTTGGCTTACGCGTATCATTTTAATGCAGGCAAGTTTGCACAGCTACTCGCTTGTAATGCAAAAGAAAAGTTTTCTGTAGAGCATATACACACCCATGTTACACAGGTAAAGCTTGGCGATGACGGCGCTATTGCTGCACTTATTACAGATAACAATGAAGAGCTTGAGTTTGATTTTTATATTGACTGCTCAGGCTTTGAATCTTTACTTATGAGTAAAGCGTTAAAGATTCCTTTTGTTGATGTATCTGAGAGTTTATTAATTAACAGCGCATTAGTGGTGCAAGTACCAACCAAAGCCGATGATGCTATTCCTCCTTACACACTTGCCACCGCTCATCAAGCTGGCTGGATTTGGGATATAGCGCTCACCAATAGGCGTGGAGTCGGTTTTGTTTATTCAGATAAGCATATGACGGATGAACAGGCACATGAAAAACTTGACCGTTATTTAGGTGACAGTAAGCAAGATCTTACCTACAGAAAAATACCAATGCGGGTCGGTTACCGGAAAAAGTTTTGGCATAAAAATTGTATTGTACTTGGCTTAGCGCAAGGCTTTTTAGAACCATTAGAGGCAACGTCAATATTATTAACTGACTTTTCAGCTAAATTTTTAACGTTGCGCTTCCCATCATCAACTGAGCAGCTTGAACAGTTAGAAACGCGGTTTAATCACGCTATGGGGTATGCGTGGGAACGTACTATTGATTTTATTAAATTGCACTACTGTATTTCAGATAGAACAGATTCAGCTTTTTGGGTGGCCAATAAAAGTGATGACACTATTTCTGAGTCATTAAAAGAAAAGCTTAGTTTGTGGGAAGAGTTCATTCCGGTTAGAGATGACTTTTTCAGCCAGTTTGAAGTGTTTTACTTAGAAAACTTTTTATTTGTACTTTATGGAATGCATTTCAACACTAAGGCACCGCCTTGTACCAGTGCAGAACATGAACACTGTTTAGTACGTTTACAACAACGAGCTGAGATAGATCAATACTTAATAAATAAGCTACCCAATCACAGAGCGCTTTTAGATAAAATTAAACAATATGGACTGCAGTCAATCTAATGATTTGTGAAAGGCGTAAGCGGTATATTCAAACAGCTCATCTCACACTTGCGAAAGAGGCTATCGAAAGACGGCCTTTTTTAGCATCCGCTAAGCAGCTTTGTTCAGAATAAATATTGGCACTGTGTAATAAGTTACCTTGGTAAATAACAAGGCGGTTAAATTTAGCATCAACTTTAAAAACCTGTTCAAATAAACTTGTGCTGCCAGCTAAATAGCCTTGATGCTCATTAGGGGCTTTTTTAACATCATTAACTATATCTGCGAGCAGTGGTTTGTGCTGTTGTTTAAATTCAATAATGTTTTGAGGTATATACTTATAAATACTTGTTCCACCAAGCTCCTCTGGCGATAAGTAATGTACAAATGCGTAATCTCTCTCATCACAAGAATCAATATGCGGTACTTTTTGATCAACAATTAAATTCGCAGGTTTGCATGAAACTAATGAAAGTAAACTTTTATGTAGAACAGACTGCTGATAATCTTTATTGTCTATTTTAGGCAGTATTTCATTTTGAAAAAATGCATGTAAAACCCTTAAATAAGGTTGCGGCATATTGTCGCGAATACCAGGGTAGAAGGAGTTGTCTGAAAACATAGGGTTAAAGTAGGCTATGTTGTGAGCAAAATTCAATACACTCTTGGTATCTAAAAGAAAATCATCTACAACGAAGGCTGATAGTTTAGTGCCTGGGATCATCACCTTTTTAATTACTAAGTTTGGGTTTACAGTTAAATTTTTCATTATTTAATGTCTATTTTTGATGGGCTTATTTAAGTGAGAACTTTTTATTTAGGCACAAAAGTAATATACCACCGAAGACAGCGTTGTCAAAGGGCGCTTTTTGAGCTAATTGTGTTTACGAATTTCTTCTTCAGTGGCTTTTATTGGTTATTTGTTGAAATAATCAGCGATAATGTTTTTGTTAATTATTAACGTACAAAATGACACAAAATTTTCACTTCCTTTTTGTCACCAAAACCATTAGCCTTAGGCCACTAACAGTAATAAATCAAATTAATAAATAACGGAGCAGTAACATGGCGGAGCAACAAGTACAGCCTTTACACAACGAAAAACATGCCAACACTAAAATTAAAAATGGCATCAATATCGAATTTATGAAAACTCAACACTTAGTGCCAGTTGTAGCACACGAGTTTGCGCGTATCGCCAATGAGTTTCCAATGTCTTTTGTTAAAAATAACGAAACAGGTACTTTTCAAGCGGTTGCTATGTTTGGCCTAGAGCCAGGTGAAAACTTATTTGTTGATGGCGACAAATGGACAGCTGCGTTTGCACCTATGGCAACAACGCGTTACCCATTAGGTTTAGTAAAGCACCCTGAGCAAGATCAATTTGGTATTGTAATTGACGAAGCGAGCTCATTAGTTGGTGAAGAAGAGGGTAATGCATTATTCGAAAACGGTGAAGAAACTGATTACCTTAAGCGTCGTAAAGAAGCGTTAGTATCGTTCATTGAGTTTTCACAAGTCACTGATGCGTTCACTAAATTCCTTGCTGATAAAGAATTACTAGTAGCACAAACGCTAACGGTTGATATTAAAGGCGAGAAAAAAGACATCAACGGTATTTACCTTATCGATGAGAAAAAACTAAATGAGCTAAGCGATGCAGACTTTCTAGAGCTTCGTAAACGCGGTTATTTAGCACCTATCTATTCTTTCTTAACGTCTACTCACCAAGTAGCACGTTTAGCACGTTTAAAAGCGCAACAAGCGTAATTTTTAAACAGAATTTAAAAAGCGCCTCAGGGCGCTTTTTTTATGCCATTAAACTCAGTTCACTTGAAAAACCCCACGTAACCATTCACATTAGTTTTAATATTAACTAACAAAAGAACGCACAATGAAAAAATCACTATTACTAGGACTGCTTTGCGGTAGTTTAATGAGTGTGAGCTCATCTGCATTGAGTGCGAGCACGCCGTTTGCTATTGCGATTCATGGCGGGGCGGGCACAATCGAAAAAAGTAAATTTACGGCTGATCAAGAGCAAGCTTACCGCGATAAATTAGCTCAAGCTGTTGAGGCCGGGTATAAGGTACTTGAACAAGGCGGAGAAAGCCTTGATGCAGTCACAGCAGCCATTGAAGTGTTAGAGCAATCGCCTTATTTTAACGCCGGACGCGGCGCGGTATACACCTATGATGGTAGCCATGAGTTAGATGCCTCTATTATGGATGGTCGTAACCGCCAAGCTGGAGCAGTTTCGGGCATTAAGCACATAGAAAGTCCAATTAAACTTGCCCGTTTAGTGATGGAAAAATCGGTGCATGTGATGCTAAGTGGCCAAGGTGCAGAAGAGTTTGCTAAAGAGCAAGGCGTTAGCTTAGTAGAGAATAATATATTTGATACAAAGCATCGCTATGAAGCTTTATTAAAAGCAAAGGAAAAACTAGAGGCGAGCAAAAGCACCAATAAAGATTATCAAGCAGCGCACAAGGCGTTACCCGCTAATTATAAAATGGGGACTGTGGGTGCGGTGGCACTGGATAAACAAGGTAATTTAGCCGCGGGTACGTCAACTGGCGGAATGACCGCAAAACGTTTTGGCCGTATTGGTGATGCACCAGTTATTGGCGCGGGTACCTTTGCAGAAAACGCCTCGTGTGCGGTATCGGCAACCGGCCATGGCGAATATTTTATTCGTTATAATGTGGCAAGCGATATTTGCGCACGAGTAAAATATCAAGGTAAAACCATTGCTCAAGCTGGGGATGAAGTAATAAATGGGGTGCTTAAACCGATTGGCGGCACAGGCGGTGTTATTATTGTTGATACAAAAGGCAATATTAGCCTGCCGTTTAACACCACAGGCATGTACCGTGCGAGTAAATCGAATACGCAAGCGACTTATGTAGGTATTTTTAGCGACGAATAAGCGTTTTTCTTTAGTGGCTGGAGGTTTATATAATAATCTGCTGATTGTTATGTCCTTTACAGGATTAACCCCAGCCATTTAATTTGCTACAATCGGGGCTCTTTGACTAATTTTTATAAGGTATGCAGGTGGTAAACCTAGGTCAGTTGTTTGGCGAGCTAAAAACGTGCTTAAAAAAAGATCAATTCAGTTTTAAAAAGCGCCTTCATGGCGTAAAAAAAATTACCGACGAGGCAAAACTTACCAGTGCGCTTGAAAAAATTACGGCTGATATCAGTCGCAGTCAATCGCTTCGCGAGCAGCGTTTAGCTGGGCTACCTAAAGTTACTTATCCTGAGCAATTACCGGTCAGTCAAAAAAAAGACACCATTAAAGAGGCCATTGCTAATAATCAAGTGGTGATTATTGCTGGTGAAACCGGCTCAGGTAAAACCACACAAATTCCTAAAATGTGTTTAGAGTTAGGACGTGGGGTTGATGGGTATATAGGCCATACTCAACCTAGACGTTTAGCTGCACGTAGCGTTGCCAATCGTATTGCAGAAGAAATGCAATGCGAGCTTGGTCAGCAAGTGGGTTTTAAAATTCGCTTTAGCGATCAGGTTTCTAATAACAGTTATATAAAACTGATGACCGACGGTATTTTATTAGCTGAAATACAACAAGACCGTTTTTTGAATCAATACGACACCATTATTATTGATGAGGCGCATGAGCGCAGTTTAAACATTGATTTTATTTTAGGTTACCTTAAAAATTTACTTCCTAAACGTCCTGACTTAAAAGTTATTATTACCTCAGCGACCATTGATCCAGAACGTTTTTCTAAGCACTTTGATGATGCGCCAATTATTGAAGTATCAGGCCGGACATTCCCTGTGGATGTACGCTATAACCCCATCAGTGATATCCAAAAAGAAGACATGGAAGCCGAAGGCGACCAGTTACAGGGGATTTTTGATGCGGTCGATGAACTTTGCGCTGAAGGCCCCGGTGATATTCTGATCTTTTTAAACGGTGAGCGAGAAATACGCGATACCGCAGATGCGCTAAGTAAGCGTAATTTAAAACACACCGATATATTACCTTTGTATTCAAGGCTATCGAACGCTGAGCAAAATCGTATTTTTGCGCCGCATTCGCGCCGCCACATTATTCTCTCAACCAACGTGGCTGAAACATCGCTAACGGTGCCAGGTATTCGTTATGTTATTGACCCGGGTACGGCGCGTATTAGTCGTTACAGTTACCGTACAAAGGTTCAACGCTTACCTATAGAGCCTATTTCGCAAGCCAGTGCTAATCAGCGAATGGGGCGTTGTGGACGTGTTGAAGCGGGTATTTGTATTCGCTTGTATTCAGAGGACGATTTTTTATCACGTCCTGAATTTACCGACCCTGAAATATTGCGTACTAACTTAGCGTCAGTTATTTTACAAATGCTGGCATTAGGGCTGGGTGATATGGCGCAATTTCCTTTTGTGCAAGCTCCAGATAGCCGAAATATTAATGATGGTTTAACATTGCTTGAAGAGTTAGAAGCGGTAAAAGCGGCTAAGCGTCATCAAAAAACCAGCCTAACACAATCTGGGCGAGAGCTAAGTCGTTTGCCGGTTGATCCGCGTTTAGCAAAAATGGTGCTAACTGCACATAAACTGGGTGCATTGCGTGAGGTGATCGTTATTGTTGCCGCGCTTTCAATTCAAGACCCCCGCGAGCGACCACAAGAAAAACGTCAAGCCGCGAATGAAAAACACGGTCGCTTTGACGATCCAGACTCTGACTTTATCGCCTTTTTAAACTTGTGGAATTACCTCGAAGAGCAGCAAAGTGAGCTGACCAATAGCCAGTTTAGAAAGCTATGTCAAAAAGACTTTTTAGCCTATATGCGTATTCGTGAATGGCAAGACATCGTTTATCAAATCAGCACTGTGTGCAATGAAATGAAAATGAAAGCCACCACTAATGTTGCAGACAGCGAGCTTATTCACAAAGCACTGTTAAGTGGCATGCTCAGTCATATCGGTTTTAAAGACGAAAAGCAGCTGTATAAAGGCGCACGTAATAGCCAATTTCATATTTTTCCAGGATCAGGCTTGTTTAAAAAGAGCCCCAAGTGGATGATGTCGGCTGAATTGGTAGAAACCAGTAAACTCTATGCCCGTATTAATGCCAAAATAGATGTGAACTGGGTAGAACCGTTTGCTCAGCATTTAGTAAAACGCAGCTACACAGAGCCTCATTGGGAGAAAAAGCCCGGTGCAGTGATTGCCTTTGAGCAGCAAACTTTGTATGGCTTATTAATTGTTAATAAACGCCGCTGTGTGTACAGCAATATTGACCCTAAAGTAAGCCGAGAGTTATTTATTCGCACAGCGCTGGTTGAACAAGAGCTGGGACTCAATGAAGCATTTTTAGCGTATAACCGCGAATTAATTGAAGATATTCAAGTGCTCGAGAACAAATCTCGTAGGCGCGATATTTTAGTTGATGAGCAAACCTTGTTTGAGTTTTACGAGAAGAAAATACCCAGCGATATTAACAATCGTGCTGCGTTTATTAAGTGGTATAAAACACAAAAACAGCAAGACAAACGCTATCTGCACATGACGCGTGAAGAGCTCATGCAGCATGGTGCAAGTAGCATTACCGAATTTGACTATCCAGATACATGGCAACAAGATAACTTAATGTTGCCGCTTACTTATCATTTTGATCCAGGCCAAGCGGTTGATGGCGTTGCCGTACAAATACCCGTTGCACTGTTAAACCAAGTGCAAGAAAGTGGCTTTGATTGGCATATACCGGCATTTCGTCATGAGTTAATTTGTGGGTTAATTAAGTCATTACCAAAGTCATTGCGTCGTAACTTTGTCCCTGCGCCCAATTATGCCGATGCGGTGTTAGCGGCTATAGAGCCATTACAAGGCTCGTTAATCGACTCGCTAAGCAATCGATTACTGCGTATGACCGGCGTCCGTGTAGACCCTGAGGCGTGGGATTTAACTGCGCTTGCTCCGCATTTAAGGCTACAATTTGAAGTGCGCGATGAACACGACAAGCTACTGGCACGTGGACTCGATTTAGCTAAACTTAAAGCGCAGCTACAAGGCAAGGTCTCCGACACCTTATCTAAAGTCGCCGACAAAGGCATAGAAAAAACCGATTTAACACAGTGGGATTTTGGAGAGTTACCAACATCCTATGTGAAAAAGCAAGGTCAGTACGAAATTAAAGCGTACCCTGCGCTGGTGGATAAAAAATCAACGGCGGCAGTGGAGTTATTCGATAACGAAATTAAAGCGCAATTAGCGCACCAGCAGGGGTTGCGTCGTTTAGTGTTATTAAACGTGCCATCACCCATTAAATACCTGCAGCAAAATTTACCAAACAAGGCTAAGCTAGGGTTGTACTTTAATCCTTTTGGTAAAATTGCCGATTTAATAGATGACTGCATTGCATCGGGTGTTGATAGCCTATTAGTTAAATATGGTGATATTCGTACAAGTGATGCATTTGAAACGGTTAAAGAGCATATTCGCGGCGAATTAGGCGACACCGTAGTAGCAATTGCAACCCAAGTAGAGCAAGTACTGAGTATTGCTCATGCGCTGCATAAAAAAATGAAAGGGCGAGTAGATTTAACCATGATCACTGCCCATGGCGATATTAAATCTCAGTTAGAATCGCTTATTTTTAAAGGTTTTGTGAGCCAGCATGGGGCGGATAAGCTCGGCGATTTAATTCGTTACTTAAAAGCGATTCAAAAACGACTAGAAAAGCTACCCGTTGACCCAAATCGTGATAGATTATGTGTACTAGAGCTTGAAAAAGTGGCGCAAGAATATAAAAAACTGACGAATAAAACCCCTAAAGGAATGCCATTGCCTGATGATGTTGAGGCTATTTTTTGGATGCAGCAAGAATTACGCGTATCCTTATTTGCGCAAACCTTAGGTACACCTTATCCAATTTCAACAAAACGTGTGTTAAATGCGATAAAAGAAATTGAATAATCCCTTTATTCGCTATTAAGCTAGGGTCTGTTGACCTTTTTGGATTAAAATTCGTTCAAACTAAGGGCGGTTTAATCGCGGCGCGAGGTTTGTAACCTAGTGGGCTAAGTAAAAACCACACCACATAGGCTCTGCCTTGCCTAAATACCAAACAGGCTACTGCAAATTCAACCTTGAACGGTCAACAGACCCTAAGGGACTAACTTGAGAAGGAAATGACATTGCTATGTCCTCATTACTAAAACACCAAGCGCGACAATTGTTAGTGGTTGATGATGAGTATTTCAATTTTGAAATACTCAAAGCAGGGTTAGCATCAACATTTGATTTAAGCTATGCTGATTCTGGTAAAAGTTGTTTAGCATCTGCCATTGCTAATCCGCCTGATATTATTTTGCTTGATGTATGTATGCCGGGGCTTGATGGTTATGATACCTGTCGCCTACTTAAACATACGCCAGAGACAAAACACATTCCGGTGGTGATGATATCAGGACTTGAGTCAGAGCTTGAGCAACAAGCAGGCTTTGACTCAGGGTGTGATGCTTACGTTGTAAAACCTTTTTCTATCGCCGTACTACGAGAAAAAATTAATAATATTGTGTAGAGGGAATTATGTTTACTGAAGATAAGCGAAACTACAGACGTATGCAGGTTAACACACCCGCTAAGTTAACCTCGATTGAGCCCGTCGCAGGACTAAGTTACACAGGCACCTGCCTTGACTTAAGTGCAACAGGGCTCTCCTTGCAGCTCGATGATTTATTAGAGCTTAACTCAATTTTATCGGTTGATATTGCATCAACCCATCCAAGCATTGCACCGTTAAAAGCCACTGCAAAGGTGATACGTGCCAGCACAGAAGAGGATGGCACGATAACCGCAGGGCTAGAAATTATTGAGTTTAACTAAAATTAGTGTTTAGTAAACCTTACAAATAAGGCCTTTAAGATAAAAGCCTTCAGGGTAGCTGCCCGCAATAGGGTGGTCAGCTGCTTGATTTAAGCGCTCCATGATCAGTAAATCTTTACCTGCATCAAGTGCTGCATCTGCAACCACTTTTTGAAACAAATTTTGTTCCATTAAACCAGAGCATGAGAAAGTAAGCAGTGTGCCGCCTGGTTTTAATATTTGCATCGCAATCATATTAATATCTTTGTAACCCCGACACGCCCCAGTTAACTGCGCTTTATTATCAGCAAATTTAGGCGGATCCATCACAATCGTATCAAACATCACGCCGTCTTCACGGTATTGGCGCAATAACTTAAATACATCTTGTTTTACAAAGTCGACTTTATTTAAATCAAGGTTGTTATGTTCAACATTGCGCTTTGCTGTATCAAGAGCTGGTTGTGAAACATCGACATTGGTTACATGCTTACAGCCACCACGCAGGGCATAAAGAGAAAACGTCCCCGTATAACTAAAGCAATTTAATACGGTTTTATCTTTTGAAAAACGCTCCAGCGCAGCACGGCTATCACGTTGATCTAAATAAAAGCCGGTTTTATGGCCTTCAAGAATATCAACTTCAATTTTTAAACCATTTTCTTCAATGATAACTGGCGCTGTGGGTTCATTACCCCAAAGCACTCCTTTAATTGGCTCCAAGCCTTCTTTAGTGCGCACATCTACATCTGAGCGCTCATAAATATTTGAGCCTGGGAAAATAGCCATTAATGCGCCAACAATTTCACCTTTGTGGCGCTCAGCACCGGCACTGAGTAACTGACAAACCAAGGTGTTATCAAATTTATCTATGGTAACACCCGGTAAATAATCTGATTCAGCGGCGCAAAGCCTAAAACCGGTCAGTCCACCTTCTTCAATCGCATGACTGCGAGCTTCTAAAGCACGACGTAGGCGACGCTCGAAAAAATGTTGATCTATGACTTCTTTTTCATCAAAGCTCCATACGCGCGCGCGAATTTGTGAATGCGGGCTGTAAGCCGCGGTGGCTAAAAACTTACCTTCACTGTCGTGTATGGTTACCGTGTCACCTAATCCAGGTTTACCTTTAATTTTTTTGATGGCTTTAGAAAATAACCAAGGGTGTTTTCTTTTTAATGATTTATCGCGACCAGCTTGCAGGTAAACGGCAGATGACATAGGGCTTCTCTGTAGTAATAAATAAGCGCTGTATTTTAGTCAAGCCACGCGCAACATACAATGAATGTTTTGCAAGGGCCTTATAAATCGCGTTAAAGTAGGGGATATAACCTCGTTTAAATAGATTTTTGGAAGCTCGGTGAACAATTTAGCCCTTAGCCCTTCATTAAAGCAACTTGATCAGCAATGCAGAGAATTTATAACAGCGCTTATCCATGCTGATGTAGCCCATGATATCACTCATATTGAACGCGTTGTCCGTGTCGCAGTTAAATTATGCACTGCTGAAAAAGCCAATATGAATGTTGTTTTACCTGCTGCGTGGTTACATGATTGTGTGGCCGTAGCAAAAAACCATCCCGATAGGGCAAAAGCTTCAACGATGGCTGCCGATAAAGCGATTAGTTTTTTAGCGTCTATTGGCTATGATGAAGCGCTATTTGATGATATTCACCATGCTATTGCCGCGCATAGTTTTAGCGCCAATATTGCTATTAAAACCGTTGAAGCACAGATTGTACAAGATGCTGACAGAATGGATGCTTTAGGGGCTATTGGTGTTAGTCGTTGTATGAAAGTGGGGGGCTCAATAAGCCGACTTTTATACAATCCTAATGATCCATTTTGTTTAGAGCGTGAACCTGATGATAAACAGTACACCTTAGATCATTTTTTTATAAAGTTGCTGCATATTGCAAAAAGTATGAATACACCTTCAGCTAAAGCTGAAGCACTTAGAAGAACAGATTATATGTATGACTTTTTAGAGCAGTTAAAATCTGAAATTGGAGGGTAAGACAGTGAGGCCAAAATTGAGCGGTATTGATCATTGTCATTTAAATGTTCAAAGCCTCACCCAAGCCGTTGATTGGTATGAAAAGGTGCTTGGTTTTACTGTAGTAGAGGAATTAGCATTTTGGAATGAAGAAGGCAAAGGCCCTTTAACGCTTGAAGATGAAAACGGATCGACACGTTTAGCTTTATTTGAGGCGCCAGGGCGAAGTAAAGGAATCGCTTTTGCTGCAACCGGTGAGCAATTTATAGCGTGGTTAGCACATTTTGAGCAGCTTGAAATTAAAACGATACTGGCTGATCATGGCGTGACTTTTTCTATGTATTTTAAAGATAACAGTGGGAATAGCCATGAGATCACTTCCCATGACTACCGCATTATAAAACAGCATTTTCCAGCTGTAGCGTTAGGCTCTCACAATGCCAAAAGAGGCTAGGTCCTGTTGAACTTTGTGCAGTAATATTTGTTCAAAAAAGAGACGATTTAATCGCGTTCTTGATGAGCCTTTTTTATCGCTAGAACAGCGTCTATCTGACCAATAAAAAGCTCAACTAGATGTGGGTCAAAATGTTTTCCCGCTTGGTGCTGCATATGTTCTATTGTTTGCTCAATGCTCCACGGCTCTTTATAAGGACGTTTTGATGTGAGTGCATCAAATACATCAGCAATCGCCACAATCCGTCCCTCAATCGAAATTTCTTCGCCTTTCAATCCATTAGGATAGCCTGTGCCATCCCATTTCTCATGATGTTCAATTGCCAGTACGTGGGCAAGTTGCAACAAAGGGGAGGGTGAGTTGGCCAATATTTTAGCTCCTATAGCAGCATGCTCCTTCATGTGTGCAAATTCGTCTGGAGTTAATTTTCCTGGTTTTAATAATATTGAATCAGGAATGCCTATTTTTCCGACATCGTGCATTGGTGCAGCTTGGCGTAATAACTCAGCGTGTTGTTCATTCATTCCTAGCGCTAAAGCAAGTACCTTGCTGTATTGACTCATTCGAGCAATATGTTCACCCGTATCGGTATCTTTGTACTCTGCCGCGCGACCCAATCGCTCAACTAAATCTACATGTGCTTGTTTTAGTTGCTCGGCTTGTACTAAAGAAAGATGAGTTTTTACCCTTGCCTTTACTATCGCAGGGCTAATAGGTTTGGTTATATAGTCAACCGCACCTAGCGAAAACCCTTCCGATTCATCTTGTTCTTGCGTGAGTGCGGTGACAAAAATGACCGGAATGTGTGCGGTTTTAGGATTAGCTTTTAAAATTTTGCACACTTCAAAGCCATTCATATCTGGCATCATAACATCAAGTAAAATGAGGTTCGGTGGATCGTTTTCAATTAATTGCAGTGCTAATGGCCCCGATTTAGCGAACGACAAACGGTAGTTACTCGCTAAAACCTCGCGCATTACTTTTAAATTTGCAGGTTCATCATCGACGATTAATATTCGCGCCTGATTTATAGATTGAGCCATCGTCGTCCTCAGAAGAGCTAATTATTAAGTGTGGTTAATAATGCATTGAGCTCTATTTTTGCATTATCAAATTCAAATTCATTAAACTGTTCACAAATGCTTAAAATAGCATTTTTATGCTGTTCTGGTGTTATTTTCTCAATATAACTTAATAACGTATCGTCCAACTCTGCTCGTTTAGCTTGGCTAAGTAAAAGCGTTAATTGGTGAATAAATTCAGCATTTGACACGGTTACTTTTTGTAATTTATTCTCTTTAAAAGCAATGTGTAAGTGTGATAATTCATCTGCTAGCTGCTGCCACTCTTGCTGACATTTTAATATGCACTGAGTATAACTTGTTATATCACGTTGTTTTTCAGCTTGCGTAATTAAGTAAGATAAATTATTGAGCGCTAAATTACCGGCAAGACCTTTTAAATTATGCAAAATATGAGCATGATGTTTATCGTTTAGCTTAATGGCCGCTAAGGTTTGCATACTATTTTGATGCTGAGCTAAAAAGAGCGCGACTTCTTTGAGGTGCTTTTCTTTACTGCCCCACATTTTCTCACCTTTAGCTAAATCTATACGGAGTTTTGAGTTAATCGGATCTGCAGTTTCTAACTGGCTTATAGCAAGCCCAAGCACTCTTGCTATTTCGTAGTTGAGCTGGTTTATGTCAACGGGTTTAGTTGTAAATCCATTCATACCCGCTTGTTTGGCTGTTAGCTTGTCTTGCTGTAGCACACTGGCCGTTAAAGCAATTATTGGGGTTTGCTCTAGTTGCTTTTGCTGCTCTAAAGAGCGAATTGATGCCGTAGCACTGATCCCATCGCATTTAGGCATATGAATATCCATTAAAATAATATCAAAGCGATGTTGATTAAATATTTCAATGGCCTCAAAGCCATTATTAGCCTTTCTTACCTGATGCCCAGCTTGTGAGAGCATAATGGTGAGTAGCTCAATATTTTGTTCAATGTCATCGACCACTAAGATTTTTAATGTTGGTAAATTAAATACGTTTTTACTAATGGTCTGTACCTGACTTTTCTCGCCTTTTTCAAGCGCGACAGTAAAGCAAAAGCAGCTACCTTGGCCAAGGGTACTTTGTGCATATATATGGCCACCCATTAACTCAACCAGCTGTTTACTAATCGTTGTTCCAAGCCCTGTGCCACCAAATCGGCGAGTTGTGGTGCCGTCTGCTTGCTCAAAAGGTTTAAAGATAGCCTCAAGACGATCTTTTTCAATACCTATACCTGTGTCTTGTACTTCAAATAAAATAGGATGATTGGGGTTATGAGTAACCGACAAAGTAACATGGCCTCGTTCGGTAAACTTTATCGCATTGCCGATTAAATTGGTTAGCACTTGGCGTAAACGCGTATCGTCACCAAAATAAAATGGATTCACATTGTCAGCTATTTTTAAATTGAGTTTTAGGTCTTTACGTTTTGCATCCAGCCAAAATGTCGACACAATATTGTCGAGTAATTCTTGCAAGTTAAAATGTACATTTTGAATTTCGAGTTTACCTTTTTCTAACTTTGCTGAGTCGAGGATATCGTTAAGTAAGTGCAACAAAGAACGCGCGGCGTTATTAACAGTAATTATTTGCTTCTGTTGATCTTTATTAAGCGGGCTATCTATCAAAATATCACTAAAGCCAATAATTGCATTCATGGGGGTACGTATCTCATGACTCATATTTGCCATAAAAGACTGTTTAGCTTGCGCGGCTACTTCAGCCTCGTATTTAGCTTGTTTTAAGCTTTGCTCATATTCATAGCGTTTGGTTATATCAACCAAAACGCCATCAACCCAGCGGGCATCATTTTTAGAGCCTGTGACAATACTTGCTTGATCCAGTACCCAAATAATATTGCCGTTGCGATGGCGAATGCGGTATTCAATTGAGTATTGATTGGTTGATGCAACCGCTTGATCAATGGCTAAAGAAATAGCCGCTTCATCTTCTTTAACAATCAGCTCGGCAAAGGTAATACGCTGCTCAGTAAACTCTTCAGCGCGATAACCCGTTAGTTCATAGACGCTTGGGCTTATAAACAACATACTCCAGTGTTCATCTAACAAGCAGCGAAATACAACACCGGGCATATTGTTCATCAAGGTACGATATTGTCGCTCTTTTTCAATTAAGCTTTGTTGTAATGCTTTTTGCTCAGTTAAATCGGTAATAAAGCCCACAAACAATGTTTCAGTTTGTAATTGCTTTACTTCACCAATCCCTAAGCGAATTGGAAATTGATGACCATTTTTATGTTTTGCCCACACATCGCGATTAACACCAATAACACGTTTTACCTCATGGTTTGTTGTATTTTTTAAAAAAGCATCGTGTTGATTAGCAATATCATCAGCCATTAATATTTTTACATTCTGGCCAATGACCTCATTATCTTGCCAGCCAAAAATTGTTTCTGCGGCTTTATTAAAGCTCAAAATAGTGCCTTTAATATTGATAGTAACGATGCCGTCAATGGCAGTTGATAAAATAGCATCAAGGCGAGACTCTTCAGCTGATTTTTTCCCCAACAGCATTCTGTAACGGATCATGCCATTGATGATCACAACCACCGCTGTTAATAAAAGCGTGGCGAACGACACACTAATAGCAATAAAGGTTAGATGTGATTGGTTTGTTTGCTCGTTAATTATCGGGCTTGTTGCAATAAATCGCGTAGCAGCCATGCCCATATAATGCATACCAGCCACGGCAAGGCCAAGAATAAGGGCGCAAATAATACGATTATGCACAGGCGTTAATTTTTTAAAGTGTGCTGGTAAATGAAAACGTGCATAGAGACTTATAAAAGACAGCAGCACTGCAACAACAATTGAAGCGCCAAACCATATTGGATCATAACGAAGTAAAGGACTTAATTGCATCGCTGCCATACCGCTGTAATGCATGGTGCCAACACCCGCGCCAAATAAAAGAGAGCTTAGAATTAAATTGATAATACGAGGGTGAGAGCTATATGTTTTCAAACAAGAAAAAGCAATGGTACATGCCAGTAACGCCGGTATAAACGACACAAAAGTGAGTGTGGGGTCGTATTCAATTGTAGTGCACAAAGAAAATGCGAGCATAGCAATAAAGTGCATGCTCCAGACCCCTCCGGCAAGGACTAAGGCTGCGGTTATATTGGCTAACTTTCGATAAGATTTAAAATGTGTATTATTTGCTAAATCGATAACGTGCAAAGAAAAATAAGCTGCAAAAATTGCGGTGAGTATAGATAGTGTCACTAAACTTGGGTCGTATACACCATTAATAATTAGGCTTGGATCTGGTTCGTTTATAAAAAAATTAGCTAACATCAATCATTCACATAATAACTCTTAAATTCAGTCTAATATAAAATACAATAATAATCACAAGGTATTGAGTTATAAATTACAAAAGCAACGTAAGTGTTTTAAGCTCTAAACCATACTATTTATTGAGTAGCACTAAATGCATTGTTATTAAAATGGCATTTAGTGGGGATTATTTATAGATCAGCCGTTATGGTACAAGGTAAAATAAAACCCAGTGGTTAATTATAAATAGGCAGCATTCATTGTTGGATTACACTTTAAAGCGAAGTAAGCAAAGAAAAACAGTGGCTATCAAAGTCGCACAACGTGAGCTTACGGTATATGCGCCCCATTTTGTAACGAAAACACAAATTAATGAATGGCTGTTAAGTAAACAGAACTGGATTGATGCTCAGTTACATAAGCAACAAATTCAAGCCGATACACGACAGTTTCCACTCAAAACCCAGAGTATTAAATTATTTAATGAAGCTGTTAATGTGCAATTTGAAAACGCAGCACGCACTCAATGGCAGCAGCACAATGAAAGCCAAACGCTGTTACTGAGTATTTCTTCACGTGTAAAGCATCAAACGCAAATGTATCAAAGTTTGCTAGAGCAGTTTTTGCATGAGAAATTAGAAAGTTATATTGAAATGCGAGTTAACGATTATTGTCAGCTGATGGGTGAAAAGCTACCGAGTAATATTCGTATTCAATTGTATAAACGTCGCTGGGGTAGTTGTAATCGCAGGCGTGAAGTAACCTTCAACTTACACTTGGCAAGTGCACCGACATGGGTCATTGACTACGTGATTGTTCATGAATTAGCACATTTAAAATATTTAAATCACAGCGCTCAATTTTGGCAACGTGTGGAATTATTTTATTCAGATTATAAACAAGCAAGTAACTGGTTAAACAATCATGGTATGAGTTTACAGTGGGTATTTGAATAAAAAGAAATAAGGTAGAGAAGTGGTGGAGGGAGCTGGATTCGAACCAGCGAAGGCTGAGCCGTCAGATTTACAGTCTGATCCCTTTGGCCGCTCGGGAACCCCTCCACACTAATTGTTATTGCATTTGGCCCCACTTAACTTAGCCTAAGAAAAGTGGTGGAGGGAGCTGGATTCGAACCAGCGAAGGCTGAGCCGTCAGATTTACAGTCTGATCCCTTTGGCCGCTCGGGAACCCCTCCAATGCAACGCGGCAGATAATAGCAAACTTCTTATTTAAGTAAAGAAAAAAGCTAAAGAAAATTCAAATTTAGCCGATAAATACTTATTAATTAGTTAAATAGGCTAAAGTCTATGCAGATTGGTGATTTGTTAATCACGGAGAGCCAGTTAAAAACGAGGCTTAACGAAAGTGTTCACGAAAACCGCCGAGGCGAGTTTGCATTTTTATTAGCAATGCTCTCTCACGATGCACTCGATTTTAGTGAATTCCACCTACCCAAAAGTGACACTAAGCATTATCAAGCTGATGAAGATGCTCTGCGTAAACAATTTGGCGCAGGTCCAAAGCAGCCATTAGCGCCAGATACCTTTAATATGTTAATTGGTAAAAATAACACAGAGCTTTTAGCAAAAATGGGAAGCGCTGTAGGGATGAGTGATATAAAGTTAACTCAGTGCTTAAAGCCTGAGCCATTTAATATTCGTGATGATAAAAACCACATTCCACTGACTGTCATTGATAACTGTGAATTAGCGGTACGTCGACGAATTAAAAATACCAACACCGAGTTATCAAACCCTCAAATGGATGCGGTGGCATTTTATGATGATTTACAAAATGAAGCTATCCACCAGCCATTACATTTGTTTAGTGCCTAATTATATGTGTTCAATTGCTGCTTTATACATGCCATTTGATTGTAATAAACTGTGTTTATAGTAGTAAGTAACTATTGGTTTTATAGGTGCTTTATTTTAATAACTGATTTAATATAAAAAAAGCATCCAAAATTTAAATGCAATTGCTATAATGGCGCAAATGGTATGACATTAAATGCCATTATCATTAAACCAAGGTAATTAGGAACGTAATGAAGAAAACATTCACGCTGAATCATGAGAAAATCAAATACCCTCGTATGGTTGATGCTGCAAAGCATGAAGTGAAAAAATATTTGAAAAGAGAACGTAATAAAACTTTACCTGTTGATGCCGACTACTGGGCATTCGATTGTAAGTTTGGCAACACGGCTGAAGAAGCCCAAGTGGTTCACGTTGCTGAAATTAACAATCACATCAGTGAAATTGAAAAGCAAGGTTTAACTTCTTTTTACTTAGAGATTTTAGCAAGACCTGCACAGCGTCAAGATTTCGATGAAGATGATGGCGAATAAAACGCTAATTTGCGTTTAGTGTAGTTTTTGAAAATGGGCCTTGTGGCCCATTTTTTGTAGCTGTTATTTATACACTATGACATTTTTTGTATTTTTTATTACTGCCACAAGGGCACGTATCATTGCGTTTTACTTTAATATCGGCAACCGGTGTAATCTCACCATCAAGGTATCGCCATTGTCCATCTTCTTTAATAAACCTTGAATTTTCTGCTAACTGGCAATATAAATCTTGATAAAAGTAGTGAGCTTTAAATGTAACAAATCCTGTTTCATCATTATAACCAGAGTCTAATACGGTTAAGTTTATAAAACGGCAACTATTTGCAAAATCTTTAATTTCTGAAATTGAATTTTCAGCTTGTTTTTCTTTTGCATAACTTTCACGAACAAAAACCGCGTTTTTAACAGCATAAGCACTGTAGCGTGCACGCATAAGTTGCTCTGGTGTGTGTGGCTGTTTGGTTTTTAAATGAAAAGGCTCGCAGCAATCAGCATAAGGTTGCTGACTGCTACAAAAACATAATAGAGCGTTAGAAGTCATGATAAATGTACTGTGTATTAAAACGCTAGTTTATCAAGCTTATTGCGTAAGTGAAATCTCAGGGTGAGCGCTTTTTTTGCTAAAGCAATACAACTTAGTGCGCGTATGGCTCAAGTTTAATGATAACTGCGACAGTTGTTGGTTATTTATTATGTCAGTCCAGGTGATCACCGCGGCAAAATTTCCATTGTGAAGTGCAGAACTTAAAACATACTCTAAATTAACTAAATGCTTTTGACGAATAACCAGCAATTTACTGGTATCAATTGAGCATGAATCAAGTAGCGCTTTGCTCGGTACGTTATCGGGTGCTATTAACAGTGTCCATGAGTTTAGGCTGTTGTATTGGTGTAATACTTTTAATAACTCAAACGTTGCTGAAATTTCATCTTCAATTTGTACAACGTTAACACAATCTGATTGGTCATCTTGTTGATAGCTTTTAACTGTTCTTAGGGTAATTGGCTGTAACATAATCTTCTCACTCACTGGGTTTTTATACAGTACATTCATACAGTAGTTTATACAGTTGTTTGGTGCAAGTGTTTTTTGCTATTTTTTTGTACAGTTATTCATCTTAAAACGCGACAGTTATTATAAATATACAAATAATCTATATATAACAAAGGTTTAATTTTTATTGGAAATTAATCCCCACAGAATTAATTTTAAGGCTGGGAGCAAATAAATACAGATGAACAGGGGGTATACAGTAGTTTAAATTAATTAAGCGTGCTTGCTTTGGCTATAAACGCTTAATTAATTTACAGATGAAATGAGTTGCTGCGCAGTGAAATTATTTTTCGCTACTAGAGGGGATCAAATGTGAGAATTGTAACTGATGAATTTGTTCATACAGGCTGGCTGCGTAGCATTGAGCATCTTTAAGTCGTTTGGTACTAATATGTTTTCGTATATCGCTCATTGCTTCTATGGCGGGTTCATAGCCTTGACTACCGGCTAAGCTAAGCCACGCAGCACCATGAAATACACTTTGCGGCACACCTTGTCCTTTTATAAAAAACAGCCCTAAATAAAACTGCGCGCGATAATTTCCTGCCATTGCTGCCAAACGCATCCATTTTGCGGCTAAGGCGCCTTGTTCATTTTTAAGGTAATAAAGGGCTTTATTTAATATGTCTTGATCGGTGTTTTTAGAGCTCGCAGGGAGATTTGCATCGCTTGGTTGCGTTACAAAAGAAAGAATGTTGTCTAATTGTTGCTCTAAGTCTTGGCCACTTGGTGTCGTTTTGATCATGCTACTTCGTTTGTTATTTTAATCACTTAGCTAGTTTAGTATATAGCAAGGTAAAATGTCCTGTAAAAAGTTATTTTTATGCTAAAATCTCGCCACTTTTTACAACCACAAGTTTATTATGCTCGAAGCCTTATTCAAAATCCGTGCAAATGATTCTTCGGTTCGCCGTGAATGTATTGCCGGTATGACTACATTTATTACGATGGTTTATATCGTATTCGTTAACCCAGCTATGCTTGCTGAAGCCGGTATGGACCAAGGTGCTGCCTTTGTTGCCACCTGTATTGCAGCTGCAATAGGGTGTTTTATTATGGGTTTGTGGGCCAATTATCCATTGGCACTGGCACCGGGTATGGGATTAAATGCATTTTTTACCTATGGCGTTGTATTAGGTATGGGTTATAGCTGGCAAGCTGCGTTGGGTGCGGTATTTATGTCAGGGTGTATATTTTTAATTTTAAGCTTGTTTAAGGTGCGAGAGTGGATTATTAATGCAATCCCTCTGGTGCTCAAGCAAGCAATAGCAACGGGTATTGGCGCATTTTTAGCTCTCATCGCACTTAAAAGTGCCGGTATTATTGTATCAAGTCCTGCAACACTGGTGCAGTTGGGTGATATTACCTCGCCAGGTCCTTTATTGGCTATTTTCAGCTTTTTTGTTATTGCTGCACTGCTTTATCGCGATTTTAAAAGTGGCGTACTGATTAGTATTTTACTAGTCACCGCGATTGCTGTGTCTATGGGGTTAGTGGAGTATCATGGTGTTATTGCTATGCCACCTTCTATCATGCCGACCTTTATGCAACTGGACTTTAGTGCCGCGTTTGAACTGTCGATGTTGAGTGTTATTTTTGCGTTTTTATTCGTTGATTTGTTTGATACCTCAGGCACGTTAGTTGCGGTAACTCAGAAGGCTGGTTTAGCAGATAAAAACGGTAATATGCCGCGTTTAGGTCGTGCATTAAGCGCCGACAGCACAGCAACTATTGCAGGTGCAATGCTCGGTACTTCAACAACCACGTCATACATTGAGTCTGTTGCAGGTGTATCTGTTGGTGGTCGAACGGGTTTGACCGCTGTGGTTGTGGGTTGCTGCTTTTTACTGATGATGTTTTTTGCGCCTTTAGCTCAAATGGTGCCTGCATACGCAACCGCGGGAGCTATTTTATATGTATCTGTATTGATGCTACAAAACTTAAAGTTTGTAAATTGGGACGACATGACTGATGCAATTCCGGTGAGTGTTGTATTATTAATGACACCGCTGACTTTCTCAATTGCACACGGTATTGCACTTGGTTTTATTTCTTATACGGCAGTAAAAGTGCTGTGTGGCAAAAAAGATCAGGTAAGCATTAGTGTTTGGATTTTAACTGCCTTGTTTATTGTTAAGTTCGCATTTTTATCTTAATGCAGGCAGCTTGTTAGAATACGTATATGTCTTAGTATGTAAACACAAAGTGGGGCAAAATCCTATTCAAAAAAAAGCCCATGCAACTGCATGGGCTTTTTTATTTAGAAAGGAGTTACCATTTCTTTTTAGGTGCAAATAATACGTCTAAATCATCTTGCTCTTGTTCGTTCTTTTTCTTCAATGATGTAGCATTTGATGCCTTGAGTTCATTACTTATCGTTTCAAGGTAGCCTTCAACTTCAGCTCGTTTTGCCGTAATGTAATCGTCATTAAATGAAACACTGTTAAGTGTGGCAGCTGCTTTTTCAAAGTACTGCCTAGCAGAGCCTATCATTCCAGCTGTTTGCGCTGATAACCCTCGTTTTATTTGGCTTTCAATGTTGATTCTTAGTTGTAGCTTTTCAAGGCGTTTGTCTTCTGCAATAAATACCTGGCTGTCTACTTTGCCTTTATTATGCTCAGAACGAATAATAGTGCGTAACTTTTTAATGCCTTGTATCAGCGATATCAGTTGTTTGTCGTTGCCTGGTAATACAAAGCCATCTGAACCGTCTTGAATTGGGTTTTGTAGTCGCTCTTTTGCTTCTTTTAAGCGGTTTTTTAGTCCACTACCTCCGCTTGAAATAGACACCATTTGACTGAGCGCATCATGAATTCGTCGTTGTAATATTCGCTGAGTTGCCTCTGAAAGTGGAATGTTGGCGCTATTCATTAATGCTTCTTCGGTTTCTTCAATGATTGCTTTTTGTTTTGTTAACTCTTTGCGTCGTTCAGCTTCTTGTTTTTCTTTGTGTTGCTGAACAGCACTAACCCATAGTGCAATGACTATAAGTGCAACAATTAATACAATTATAATGGAAACTATCATGTTATAATTCTCAAATTCTTAACCTTATTATCTAATCTTACATTAAATATATAAAAGGTGGGAAACTTTGCTCAGATTAACTGAAAAAAGCGTCACCATAAAGCGTTTAAATCTTAATATGTTATGTTTCGATTGCTGATAATCATTGCTACCTCAAGTTTATTTATTGTGTTAACCTGAAATTTCAACAAATTAATTGTTATATTATGTAACATTAATCAGCCTTTTATATAGCTACCTATAGTTAGGGTGCGCTTTTATCTGTCAATGTGAATTATAACGAAACTACATAGCCATGAAATTACAACAACTTAGATATATCGTAGAAGTTCAAAATCATAAATTAAATGTTTCAGCTACGGCTGAGAGTTTATTTACCTCCCAGCCTGGTATTTCTAAGCAAGTACGTATGTTAGAAGATGAGCTCGGTGTACAAATTTTTGGCCGCAGTGGTAAGCATTTAACTCATGTTACAGGCGCTGGCGAGGAAATCATTAACATATCACGCGAAATACTCTCAAAAGTTGAGGGTATTAAAGCGGTGGCGAATGAACATACTTTACCGGATCAAGGCAAACTTAATATTGCTACCACGCATACACAAGCACGGTATGCGTTACCGAGTGTAATTAAAGGCTTTACTCAAAAATACCCTGCGGTATCACTGCATATGCATCAAGGTACACCACAGCAAATATCGGATGCAGCCGCTCGCGGTGATGCTGACTTTGCCATTGCCACAGAAGCGCTTCATTTATATTCAGATTTAGTAATGCTGCCTTGCTACCATTGGAATCGTAGTATTGTGGTTGCTAAAGATCATCCCCTTGCGAAAAAAGTGGATAATTTAACTGTGGCTGATATAGCCCAATACCCACTCATTACTTACGTATTTGGCTTTACAGGTCGTTCGGAGCTCGACAAAGCATTTAATGCTTACGGATTAGAGCCACATATTGTATTTACTGCCACCGATGCCGATGTCATTAAAACGTATGTGCGTTTAGGGCTAGGTGTGGGTGTGGTTGCATCTATGGCAATTGATCAGGTAAACGACAGCGACTTAGTGTGCATTGATGCTAGCCATTTATTTGAGGCGAGCACGACTAAAATTGGTTTTAGAAAGGGCAGCTTTTTACGCACCTACATGTATGACTTTATCGAACGTTTTGCACCGCATTTAACTAAAGAGCGAGTAGAGCGTGCGAGTTTACTGCGAAATCAAGAAGATGTTGATAAGTTATTTGCTGATATTGAACTTCCTGTAAAGTAACGGCCATAAACAGCAATGAAAAGCCGCTTAGTTTTGCAACTAAGCGGCTTTTTTTGTGCTATGTAATTAACCTGAACTGTGGATAATAAATCCATCTCAAGCAGCTATTTTCAGCGCTAACTGCGTTGAATTTACTTGCAATAGGCTAGCTATTGACGCGTAATTTCGCCTTGTTTTCACTAAAAATCTCTAGCTTGAGAAAATAAACATAAATATCATTTTGATTCAATATGTTAGTAAATCTCTTAACCAGAGTTCAGGTTAATTAGCACTCGATAATATTAACGGCCAGTCCACCGCGAGCGGTTTCTTTGTATTTTGTTTTCATATCGTTGCCCGTATCGAGCATGGTTTTTATCACTTTATCTAGTGATACTTTTTGCTCACCACTACCGCGAATAGCCAGGCGCGACGCATTAATTGCTTTAATAGCCCCCATCGCATTACGCTCAATACACGGCACTTGCACTAAGCCTCCTACAGGGTCGCAGGTTAAGCCTAAGTTATGCTCCATACCAATTTCAGCGGCATTTTCTACGTGTACAACGTTACCACCAACAATTTCAGTAAGTGCGCCTGCGGCCATTGAACAAGCAACACCTACTTCGCCTTGGCAACCCACTTCGGCGCCAGAAATAGAGGCATTCTTTTTATATAAAATGCCTATTGCAGCGGCAGTTAATAAGTAGCGGGTAGCAATATCACGGTCTACTTCTTTAATAAAAGTATGATAATACATTAATACAGCCGGTAAAATTCCGGCTGCGCCATTTGTGGGTGCAGTTACTACACGCCCTCCGGCTGCATTTTCTTCGTTTACAGCCAATGCGAATAAATCAACCCAGTCCATAGCGCGCAGCGGATCGTTACTGACTTCTACATTAAGCTTTAAATATAAGCTTGGCGCACGGCGTTTTACTTTTAATCCGCCAGGTAAAATACCTTCGGTGCGCATACCTCGCTCAATACAGGCTTTCATTACTTGCCAAATATTAAATAGCTCATCTTTAATGGCTTCTTCACTGCGTAACGTTTTTTCGTTTTTCATCATTAACGTTGATACGCTGTAACCCGACTCTTTACACATTTCGAGTAATTCTTTAGCCGAGCCAAACGGGAACGGGGCTGGGTTTTCTTCACGGATATCTAAAGCGGCTTGTTTTTCTTTTTCAAACTCTTCATCCGTAACAATAAATCCGCCACCAATAGAGTAGTAAACTTTGCTATATACTTTTTCGCCATTGTTATAGGCAATAATTTCCATTGCGTTGGAATGTTTAGGGAGTGTTTTTCTACGATGAAAAACAATCGCGCCCTGCTTAGGGAATTTAGCTTTGTGAGTTTGGTTCAGGTAAATAACCTGTTCTTTTTCAATTTTAGCGAGTATGTCATCCACTAAATCGGCATCAATGGTTTCAGGATCATACCCTGCTAAGCCAAGTATCACTGCTTTACCAGAGCCGTGGCCAACACCTGTTTGGCCAAGCGAGCCGTAAAGCTCTACTTTTACATCGGTCACATTTGCTAATAGTTGTTGTTCGTTTAGGTCATTAACAAATAAGCGTGATGCACGCATTGGGCCAACGGTATGTGACGATGAAGGGCCAATACCAATGCTAAACATATCAAATGCACTGATCATAATGTGTGTCTCTACTTAGTTTTCTCAGCATTAAGCTGTTCTTTGAACGGTCGACTATAATAACGTGGAAACGCAGGTATGTAACCCTTATTAGTAAAGATTTAAACTGGTATGGCGAGTTGTTTTGTAAAGTTTTTAATAATGCTGGCTGTGGCACCCCACAAAAGCCCGTGAGGAGTGATAAAGCCATTTAAAGTTAGGGCTTTTCCATTACGTTCAAAGGGGATTGGTTGCCAATTTGCTTCGTTGTTCAGTGCTTTTATAGAGAGTAAAAAGCTGGCTTGTACTTCGTTATGATCGTTCTCCCATACCGTTTCTTTTTTAATTAAGCCCACAAAAGGACGTATAGTAAATCCAGTAAGGGTAGAGTATTCCGGCAGCTGGCCTAAAACTTGAACATTATGCGGGGGAATGTTTAGCTCCTCATGTAATTCACGCAGTGCCGTGGTGCGCAGGTTAACATCATTAATTTCAAATTTACCACCCGGTAAACAAATCTCCCCAGGGTGGTGATGTAAATAGGTTGGCCGCTTACACAATAAAACATGTGCTTCGTTATCTATATCAATCAAAGGTAGCATCACTGCACTGGCGCGCTTTTTTTTATTATCTTTGAGCTGAACCACGGCTAAACTGCGGTTTAATTGAAAACGAGCCGAAATGGTTTCACTATTCAAAGCGACCTTCATTTAATATAGGGAGTATTTTATTTACTTTATCGTATGTTTCTTGATATTCCAATTCGACTTTTGAATCAGCAACAATGCCACCGCCAGCCCAACAATGTATTTGCTGATGATGAGTAACTAAAGTTCGAATGGTAATACTGGTATCCATATTACCGCAGGCGCTAATATAGCCAATAGAGCCACAATAAATACTGCGTCTGTGTGGCTCCAGCTCTTCTATTATTTCCATTGCGCGCACTTTTGGTGCCCCGGTAATAGACCCTCCAGGGAATGCAGCTTCAAGTTGATCGACTGCTGTTTTTCCTTCATCAAGGATGGATGTAACTGTACTTACCAAATGGTGTACTGCCGGAAAGCTTTCAATAGCAAATAAAGAAGGTACAACAACAGAGCCCGGTTTTGCGACTTTACCTAAATCATTTCGTAGCAGGTCTACTATCATGACATTTTCAGCGCGGTCTTTACTGGAGTTTGCCAGTAATGTGGCTTGTTTGGCATCTTCTAAAGCATCGGCTTTACGTGGTAGCGTGCCTTTAATAGGTTTTGTTTCTACCTTGTTGTCGTGCACTGCAATAAAACGCTCGGGTGATATTGATAAAATAGCGCCTTGCGGATGATTTATAAAACTAGAAAAAGGCGCTTTATTGGCCTGCGTTAATTTAACATAGGCCGCCCAAGGAGACCCTTGGTAATGTGCGCTAAAACGCTGCGCTAGGTTAATTTGATAACAATCACCACTTTTTAAGTATTCTTCAATCGCGGCAAACTTTTCGCTATAACTTGTCTGACTCATATTTGACTGCCACTGTGATGTAAGCGAAAAGCTTTCATGTTTAGGTGGTTGCGCTAAATGCTGCTGATACTGCGAGAGACGATTTACACTGGGTTGCGAAATATAAAACCACTTACGCAGTCGTTTATCGTAAATCAGTGCATCAAGGTAAAGTCCAACGGCCATTTGCGGTAAATCAATGTCGTTAAGAGCGTTGCTTGGTAGTTGCTCTATGGTACGCCCTAAGTCATAACCAAAATAACCAAGCCAGCCACCGTTAAAGGGTAAATTGTGGGCGGCTTTTGTTGTATCAAGCTTTGCTAATTCATCGTTCATTATTTCAAAGCAGCTTTTAGCACTCGCTTGGTTATTAAAAACGGTTAGATTATTTTTAACTTCCAGAGTGCTTTGAGGCTCAATAGCAATTATGTCAAAACGACTGTTAATGTGATCGCTATCACCCGAATCTAGCAAAATGGCGTAGGGCAAATGAGCAAAATGCGAAAATACCTCTATACAATTTTGTGATATGGCTAATTCAACACAATTTTTTTTATTGTTTAGCATTTACTATCCCTTTAAGAACTGGCTCGAAACGGGCTGGGAGGGTATCATAAGTCAAATTTATTTGGCAGCGTTTAGTGAGCGCTGTGGTTGAAAACAGTTCGAACCACCGTCACGGGTTTGATATCGCTTACGTGCAGCGTGCGTAACAACAACTTAAGGAACCACTATGAGTACAATTCGTCAGCAAGACTTTATTGATAGCATTGAAGATGCTTTGCAATATATCTCGTTTTACCACCCTCTTGATTTTGTTCAAGCGCTAGAAAAAGCGTATAACAAAGAGCAAAGCAAAGCCGCTAAAGATGCGATTGCACAAATCTTAATTAACTCGCGTATGTCGGCAGAAGGTAAGCGTCCGCTGTGCCAGGATACTGGGATCATCACCTGTTTCGTAAAAGTAGGTATGGATGTTAATTGGGATAAAACCGACTTAACAGTACAACAAATGGTTGATGAGGGGACGCGTCGTGCGTACTTAAATCCAGATAACCCATTGCGTGCATCGATTGTTGCCGACCCTGCGGGAACTCGTAAAAATACTAAAGATAATACGCCATCAGTGGTACACATTGACTTAGTTGCAGGCGATAAAGTTGAAGTGATGGTGGCTGCTAAGGGTGGTGGCTCAGAGAACAAAAGTAAAATGGTGATGTTAAACCCATCTGACGATGTGGCCGAGTGGGTAGAAAAAACGTTACCAACAATGGGGGCGGGTTGGTGTCCACCAGGTATGCTAGGCATAGGTATTGGTGGCACTGCAGAAAAAGCAGCGGTAATGGCGAAAGAATCATTAATGGATCCGGTTGATATTCATGAACTCATTGAGCGCGGCGCAGAAACAACAGAAGAAAAGCTGCGTTTAGAAATTTTTGAACGTGCGAATAAATTAGGTATTGGTGCGCAAGGTCTTGGCGGTTTAACCACGGTTGTTGATATTAAAATTAAAACGGCGCCAACTCACGCGGCTTCAAAGCCAGTGGTTATGATCCCAAATTGTGCTGCTACGCGCCACGTTCACTTTACCCTTGATGGTTCAGGCCCTGCGAATTTAAAAGCACCTAAATTAGAAGACTGGCCAGAAGTGACTTTCGAAGTCGGTGAGGGCACACGCCGTGTTAATTTAGATACCCTAACTAAAGAAGACACTAAAGAATGGAAAATGGGTGAAACCGTTTTACTCTCAGGTACTATTTTAACGGGTCGAGATGCTGCTCATAAGCGTCTGCAAGATATGATCAACTCAGGGGAAGGTTTACCTGAAGGTGTTGATTTTGATAACAAGTTTATTTACTACGTTGGTCCTGTGGATGCAGTAGGCGATGAAGCAGTAGGTCCTGCAGGCCCGACAACGGCTACTCGTATGGACAAATTTACTGACATGATGTTAGAAAAAACAGGCATCGTGGGAATGATTGGTAAAGCTGAACGTGGCCCTGCAACGGTTGAGTCTATTAAAAAGCATCAGTCAGTGTATTTAATGGCTGTAGGCGGTGCGGCTTATCTAGTATCTAAAGCTATTAAAAAAGCACGTGTTGTTGCCTTTGAAGATTTAGGTATGGAAGCTATCTACGAATTTGAAGTAGAAGATATGCCAGTAACAGTTGCCGTAGACAGTGAAGGAGCAAATGCTCACACCCAAGGCCCTGCTATTTGGAAAGCAAAAATTGAAGAGCTAGACAGCAAAATGAAGTAAATTTTTACTTAAAAAGCAATCATATAAGCGAGCACTGTGTGCTCGCTTTTTTATTTACTTTTACATTTGCAAAGACTTATACACCTCAGACCAGTTTATGCTGCGTAGGCAATTAGTGTATAAGCCATTGTATTTTAAGCTGTAGTATACTTTTTTAGGGTGTATGGTTAAGTTTACAAATAACTGCAAGGTGACGTTCACGTAAGCGTAAGCTTTAATTGCGATGGTGTTTTTAGCTTTTATACTTAATCAAATGGTTATTTTTGGAATTTTTATGCTTACTTTTAACGATAAGTCATTTTATTTTTCACTTTGATGCGCTTTATTTGGTTTATCTACTCATAGTGTGGCGAACCATTAACTGAAGTGATAAAGTCTCGACAATTTGTAGCGTGCTTGCCCAAAAGGGCCCATTATTTTCGGAGTATTTAAAGTGGTTGTATTTAATCAAGTTGAATTTGATAACCATGAACAAGTGGTTTTTTGTTCAGACAAAGCGTCTGGTTTGAAGGCCATTATTGCGGTACATAACACAAACTTAGGCCCTGCGGTAGGCGGTTGTAGAATGTGGGATTATGCTAACGATAAAGACGCAGTATATGATGTGCTGCGTTTATCAAAAGGGATGACCTATAAAAATGCCGTAGCACGCTTGCCATTTGGTGGTGGTAAATCGGTTATTATTGGTAATGCCAAAGAAATCAAATCAGAGCAGTTATTTCGCGCATTTGGTCGCCAGTTAGAGCGACTAAATGGTAGCTACTACTCAGCAGAAGATGTAAACATTACCTGTGATGATGTGGCGTTAATGAACAAAGAAACAAATTACGTGTTAGGCCTTGAAGGAAAAAGTGGTAACCCTTCGCCGTTTACAGCCTATGGTACGTTTTTAGGTATGAAAGCAGCGCTTAACCATCAACGCGGTATTCAAGACTTTTCTGGTATTAAAGTTGCGGTGCAAGGTTTAGGTGCAGTAGCTTATGGATTATGTAAACATTTGTCTGAAGCTGGTGCTGAGTTATTTGTTACCGATATTAATCATGTTGCAGTAGAACGTGTAGTAAATGATTTTGGCGCAACCGCAGTTGGTATTGATGAAATATACGACCTAGATGTGGATGTTTATGCACCCTGTGCATTAGGTGCCACTATTAATGACACAACAATCCCACGCTTAAAAGCAACGATAGTAGCAGGTTGTGCAAACAATCAACTTGCTGAATCACGCCATGGTGAAATTTTACGTGAAAAAGGTATTTTATATGCGCCTGATTATGTAATAAATGCAGGTGGTATTATTAACGTTTATTACGAAACTGCACCAGAGGGTTACAGTAAAGAGGCTTCTAATAAACACGTAGAAAGAATTTACGATACACTTAGTGAAATTTTTACCCGTAGTGAAAAAGAGCAAAAATCAACGCATTTAATTGCCGATGAACTGGCACAAGAAATTATTGAAAACGGACTTTAAGTTTCCACTCGGTTTAAAATAGGAGCGAAATACGCTCCTTTTTTACACCTCATGTAAGACTTTGGTATAACTACACCCAAAGCGTCATTTTAGTTAATGCGAATATAGATAAAGCACGGTAAAATTTAGTTTTACACTTTATCTATATTTTATGTCCTCTACTGATTTTTCTATTACCCCTCTTGATTTTGAGCAATGGCCTCGAAAGCAACACTTTGAGTTATTTCAGCAGTTCACTCAGCCTTATTTTAATGTGTGCGTACAACTGAATGCGAAAAAGTTATATACCGCCTGTAAACAAGCTAATATTGCTTTTTTTCATGGTTATATTTATTGCTTATTAAAAGTCTGTCATCAGTATGAGCCGATGATGCTGCGCATTATTAACCAAAAACCTTGTTACTTAAGTGCTACGCGGGCAAGTGTAGTCGAGCTTGCCGATGATGAGTCGTTTCGCTTTAGTTATTTTAAATTACACGGGTCGTTAAATAAATTTTCCCGTGAGGCGAAAGCTATTAGCGATACCACAAAATTAAACCCGCTGTTTTCTGATGCTTTTGCGGCAACAGAAGGGCAAGCTGATTTAATTCACGTTTCTGTTTTACCTTGGTTAAACTTTAGTAGCTTTTCGCATGCGTTTACCCAGGGTCAAAGCTGTGGCATTCCTAAATTTGTGTTCGGCCAATACAACCCTAATACCGGAGAAATGCCACTCTCCATTGATGTTCATCATGCGTTACTAGATGGACTACATGTGGCTAAGTTCGTTCAACAATTACAACATACATTTGATAGTTTAAGTGATAATACTTAATGAAAAAGTTGTAAATCTTATGTTATTATTTGTTGGTGATGTTTTTTAATTAAATTTTCACCTTGAATTTACTCAAATATAAAAACTAATAATTATAAAGGCAGTGTCTGATGAATCGCTTGGTGATTTTATGCTTCTTGTTGGTGATTTTTACTGTTGATGCTCAGCAACAGACTCGCCTGCCGTTGCGCGATTATTTTTTTGAAACGTGGAATACCCGTTCGGGCCTTCCTCACAATAGCATTAATAGCCTTGCACAAACACAAGATGGCTATTTATGGGTAGGTACTTGGGAAGGGCTTGCCCGCTTTAACGGTCAAGAATTCAAACTATTTACCCGCTCAGAAATTACCGATTTGCCTGACTCAGGCGTACGTGCGCTTACCCCCACATCCGATGGCGGCTTACTCATAGCCGGAGCGCGCGGCGGTATTAGTTTATATCAGCACCGACAATGGGACACTCAACCACCTGCCCAAGCTATGGTTAATCATATATTTAAAAGTAAAAATGATAACTTGTGGCTAGCGCTTGAGAATGATGGTGTGTTTTATCGTTCAGCTAGTAGCACTCAAGACATCCCAATAATACAAAATGTCAGTGCGTATCGAATCATTGAAGACCCTAAGGGGGTTATATGGGCGGCGACCAGTGATGGCCTGTATAAAATAGTCAACTACAAACCCACTTTGATGACGCCACAACAAGGGTTACCAGATGCACCTGTATATACTCTATTGATTACCCGTGAAGGACGCCTTGTTATTGGTAGTGAAAGAGGTGCGCGAGTATTAAATGGCAATGTGTTCGAGTCACCCCATCCACAGCTTAGTGCTGAGTCGATTTCTAGTTTATTAGAAGATAACCATGGTGATTTATGGTTTGGCACCATTAATAAAGGTGTTTTTAGGCTTAGCGTCGATGGTTTAGAGCAATTAGATGCTAAAAATGGTTTACCCGCCAACCGTATTCTTTCTTTGTTACAAGACAGAGAAAATAGTATTTGGGTAGGCACCAATGCTGGTGTATTTAGGTTAAGAGAAGCGCCGTTTTCATCGTGGGGCAAAAAGCGAGGTTTGTCTAGCGATTATGTCCGCACGGTCCTGTCACATTCTGATGGCAGTTTATGGATAGGGGGAAGCACTGGCTTAGATCGGCTGCAAAACAATAAAATTACCCATATTAAAGGCACTAAGCAAGGCTCTCCTTATTCAGTATTGAGCTTACTTGAACAAAGCCAAGGTGATGTTTGGGTAGGTACATACACTTCAGGTGTGTTGAAGGTGGTTAATAACGAACTCATACCTTATTTAAACCGTGATAATGGCTTAGGTAGTAATGAAGTAAGATCTTTACTTTTTGATTCAAAAAATCGTTTATGGATTGGTTCGGCTATGGGGCTGACACGCGTTAATACCGACGGCAGTTTAGTGCAATTTACTAATGAGAGAGAGTTGCCGAGTGGTTTTATTCTGGCTTTGAGTGAGGATAAAGCCGCTAACATTTGGATAGGAACTGGTAATGGCGTGGTGGTTTACAATACCAATACGGAGGAATTTCAACCAATCCAGTTCCCTAAAGCGTTTTCGGCTCAATATGCGTTTGGCTTTTATATTGACGATAAATATACTTGGATGGCGACCGATAGAGGTTTATTGCGTTATCAGCATGCAAATGGGCATATGACTATTTTAGGACGAGAGCTAGGATTACCGGTCGATAAGCTTTTTCAAATTGTGCCGTTTAAAGACTCACTCTGGCTATCAAGTAACCGTGGCATTATTGAAGTTAATTATAAACAGGTTAATGAGCTACTAGATTCACCTACAAACAATAGTCAGTCGTTAGCTTTTCAATTATACGATGAGGGTGATGGCATGCTCAGTGCACAAGCAAATGGCGGTTCAACCCCCTCTGCAACCGCTCATTCAGATGGCACAATTTGGTTTGCTACCGCAAAAGGGGTGAGTACAGTAAAACCGGAACGCTTAAAAGAAGCCACTAAAATAGCGTTACCAACGATTGTTGAAAGCTTTTCTGTTGATGGTAAACCAACGTCGTTACCTATAGACGGTGAAACTATTATTTTACCACCAGGGGTGACGCGCTTGTCATTTCAATACGCGGGACTGAGCTTTATTATGCCGCAGCGATTAAACTTTCAAACAAAATTGGAAGGCTTTAATAACGAATGGATCAACCGTCAACACATAGCTACTGCTGAATACACTAACTTACCTGCGGGCAAGTATTCTTTTGCTGTACGTGCAGCCTATCCAAATACTGATTGGCAACAAAATCACAAAGTCGTTAACTTTGAAATTCAATCGCACTTTTGGCAAAAAACAAGCTTTAAGTTATTAGTATTTTTTATTTTTGTTGTTGTTATATACAGCGCATATCGTTATCGCTTGTACCACTACAAACAAGTAGAAAAAGAATTAACGAGTCGAGTGGTGAAGCAAACGCAAGCACTGCAAGAGCAAGCCAGTGCCTTTGCGTATCAAGCCACACACGATCAGCTTACCGATTTACCGAATCGCCGCGCATTTGATGGCTGGCTGGCGGATAACTTTTCAGACTTTAAAGCATGTAATAAATCATTTGCTATCGCTATTATGGATATTGATCACTTTAAACGGATTAACGATGGTTGGTCACACCTCATAGGTGATCAGGTTATATGTGAAGTAGCTAACATTCTTAAAGCGCACTGCGAAGGTGAGCAAGAGGTAGCTCGCTGGGGCGGCGAAGAGTTTACTTTTGTGTTTCCTGATATGAGTGCAGTGCAGGCACAAGAAATGTGCGAGAAGTTACGCAAATGTATTGAAAATAAAAACTTTTCAAATATCGCAGAAGGCCTCAGCGTAACCGTGAGTTTTGGTGTTTCCGACTCTGGTGATGTTGATGATTATGACCGATTATTATCACGGGCTGACCAAGCTTTGTATAAGGCAAAAAACAATGGCCGAAATCGAACTGAAGTGATGTGATTGAAAAACAGCCTCACTGCACCCATTACTATTTTAATAATACGGGCGCAGTATTTTGGCGTTAAAGCTAAATGGTTTGATTTAGGACGACCCAATGATAAATGGGCTATTAATTTTTGTTTTAATTGTATTTATTATAATGTTTTGGCGCTGGCCTGATATTCAAAATGCCGTGTGGCACCGTAAATACAGTGATTTATTGTTAAGTGAGCAACAACACACGTTGTTACTGCGTGCTATGCCCATATACAACAAAATGACCGATGCAGAGCGAGCCAAGTTAGCATCCCATATTGTGTGGTTTTTAAATGAAAAGCGTTTTGTTGGCTGCGATGGGTTGCAACTAACGGAGGCAATGAAACTCATTATTGCCGCCGATGCCTGCTTGCTTGTGCTTAACAAGCCTTGGCCTTTGTATAAAAACGTAAAAGAAATTTTACTCTACCCCAGTGCGTATTACGCGCCCCAATCAAGCCGCGATAACGCAGGCCTTGTCAGTTTTCATAATACAGTAAGGCAAGGTGAATCGTGGCCGGGGGGAACATTGGTGCTTAGCTGGCATGATGTGCTTGAGGGCAACCGCTTACCCAGTGATGGGCATAACTTAGTGTTTCATGAATTTGCACATCAACTTGATCAAGAAACCGGTAAAACCACCGGCACGCCACTACTTGCATCACAGGCAAAATACCAACAATGGGGGCGAGTATTTAGTCGAGCGTTTTCGCAGTTAAAAACCCATGTTGCTTATAGTATGCCGCATGTAATACATAGCTATGGAGCCACCAATGAGGCTGAGTTTTTTGCGGTGATCACCGAAACATTCTTAGAGAAACCCGCCGATTTACGCCGTGAAGACCCTGAAATTTACCATTTGCTAGTGGATTTTTATCAATTTGATCCTATTGTTTGGCACTGATTTTATGCACTTCATCCTATTACGCTGGTAACTTGCTGGCGTTTTTGTTGCAATGATGTAATAGATCAACACACAGCAACAATAATAAGTGAGATAAGCATGAAAAAAATGCTGCAAACAGCACTCGCGTTATCGGTTTCATTGGCATTAGGCCACGCACACGCAGAGCAAACGGATGAAAAAAAATGGCAAGTTGATTCACCTAAAGGGCAATTTGTTGATGCATCTATTAGTGTAGAGCAAGGCACATGGATGAATGTCGATATAAGTCCTGACGGAGAAACCTTAGTATTTGATTTACTGGGCGATATTTACACCATGCCAATGAGTGGTGGTAAAGCGACTAAAATAACCTCAGACATTGCATGGCAAATGCAGCCGCGCTTTAGCCCAGATGGCAAGCACATTGCTTTTACATCAGATCAAGGCGGTGGTGACAATATTTGGATAATGGATGTTAACGGCGAAAACCAAACCGCCGTCACTGACGAAACATTTAGATTACTCAATAGCCCTGCGTGGAGCCCTGATGGCGATTATTTAGTTGCACGTAAGCATTTTACCGCCAGTCGCTCGCTAGGTGCGGGTGAAGTTTGGCTTTATCACAAAGCCGGCGGTAAAGGGGTGCAACTGACTAAACGTGAAAACGATCAAAAAGATTTAGGTGAACCCATGTTTTCACCGGATGGTCGGTATGTTTATTTTTCGCATGATGCAACCCCGGGTAAAACTTTTCATTATTCAAAAGACTCTGTTGCCGGTATTTATAAAATTAAGCGTTATGACCGTGAAACAGGCGACATAGAAACCATTATAAGTGGCATGGGCGGGGCAATAAGACCGACGCCGTCGCCAGATGGTAAAAAACTAGCGTACATAAAGCGTGATGACTTTCAAACCAGCCTGTACTTATATGATTTAACCAGTGGTGAGCATACTAAGCTATACGACAAACTAGAGCGCGATATGCAAGAAACGTGGGCGATTCATGGCGTATATCCGACTATTGCGTGGACCCCAGATAACGAAGAGCTGGTATTTTGGGCTGGTGGCACCCTTCATAAACTCAATGTCGATGATAAATCAGTTAGCGATATTGCATTTAAAGTAGACACCACGAAAAAAATTCAAAAAGCAGTGCGTTTTACTCAAAATATCGACACTGATGAGTTTGATGTAAAAATGCTGCGTAATGTGCAAATTAGCCCTGATGGTGAAACCGCACTTTTTGAAGCGCTTGGTTATATTTACAAGCGCGATTTAGAATCAGGAAAAATAAAGCGCTTAACTAAGCAAACCGATCATTATGAGTTATTCCCGCAGTATTCTCGTGATGGCAAAAACATTGTCTACACAACGTGGGATGATAACGAACAAGGCACCGTGCGTGTCGTCTCTGCACGTAGTGGTCGTGGCGACACTATTACACAAGAGCCGGGAAAATACGTAGAGCCAACATTTAGTCCAGATGGCAAAACCGTGGTGTATCGTAAAGCCAGCGGCGGCAGCATTTTAAACCCTAAGTGGTCACTGCATCCTGGGGTATACAGTGTTAGTGCTAAAGGCGGAAAAAGTGAGCTCATTTCTAAAAGTGGCTATCAACCTCAGTTTGGCAGTGCCAACGATCGTGTTTATATTATGAGCCCATGGCCTAAGCCGACATTAAGTGTGGTAGCGCTTGAAAGTAAAAAAGTACGTAAACTGTATGAGTCAGAGCACGCCACTGAATTTAGAGTCTCTCCAGATGGTGAGTATTTAGCTTTTGCTGAGCGCTTTAAAGTATTTGTTACTCCATTTGTAGAGCGCGGTAAAACGATAAATATTGGGCCCAAAGACAGTCAATTTCCAATTGAGCAGCTATCTGTACGCGCCGGTGAAAACATTAGCTGGAGTGCCAATAGCAATAAACTGTATTGGACACTGGGGCCTGAGCTTTACCATGCCAGTTTAGAGGGTATGTTTGCGATTAATAAAGCGGATGATAAAGACGTTAAAGTAAAAAGCGGTACTAACATCGGCTTTAGTAAAAAAATGGCTGAACCGCAGGGCATGATTGCATTAACTGGCGCTAAAATTATTACCATGGAGGGTGAAAAGGTCATTGAAAATGGCGTTATTGTTACCGATGGCAAACATATCAAAGCTATTGGTACTGCTGCCGGTGTGAGCATTCCTAAGGGGGCAAAGGTCATTGATGTAACAGGTAAAACAATTATGCCTGGCATTGTAGATGCCCATGCTCATGGCTCACAAGCCAGTGATGAAATTATCCCGCAGCAGAACTGGAAAAACTTAGCAGGTCTTGCGCTGGGTGTTACTACTATTCACGACCCATCAAACGACACCACTGAAATATTTACCGCGAGTGAAATGCAAAAAGCGGGGATGATCGTTGGTCCGCGTATTTTCTCTACCGGTACTATTTTATACGGCGCGAATATGCCTGGGTATACCTCGCATATTGATTCATTAGATGATGCTAAATTTCATTTAGAGCGCCTTAAAAAAGTGGGTGCGTTTAGTGTTAAATCTTATAACCAACCGCGCAGAGAGCAGCGTCAGCAAGTTATAGAAGCAGGGCGAATGCTTGAAATGATGGTAGTCCCTGAAGGGGGTTCATTATTACAGCATAACTTGAGTATGGTAGTCGATGGCCATACAGGCATTGAGCATTCAATTCCTGTTGAACATATTTATGACGATATTAAGCAGCTATGGTCACAAAGTGATGTAGGTTACACACCTACATTGGTAGTTGCCTATGGCGGTATTTGGGGTGAAAACTACTGGTATGATAAAACGGACGTATGGAATCATCCACGTTTAAGTAAATTTGTGCCTAAAAACCAATTATTACCGCGCTCAATGCGCCGAGTTAAAGCACCCGATCATCACTATAATCACTTTAACAATGCTCGCGTAGCGGCTGAGTTACAAGATTTAGGTGTACTTGTTAATTTGGGGGCGCATGGTCAACGTGAGGGGTTAGGTGCGCATTGGGAAATGTGGATGTTTGCCCAAGGCGGCATGACGCCACTGGAAGCAATTAGAGCATCTACACTCGATCCGGCAAAATATTTAGGCCTAGATAAAAATGTGGGTTCATTAGAGGTCGGTAAACTGGCAGATTTAATGGTTATTGATGGCGACCCACTGAAAAACATTCGTGATTCAGACAAAATTGATTACACCATGATCAACGGCCGTTTGTTCGACGCAGCCACCATGAACGAAGTAGGCAAAAAACAGAGTGAACCATTATTTTTTGAATAATGCAGCCATTTTTTAGTCAATAAGCGGCTATTTAGCCGCTTTTTTAATACTGTATTTACCTATTTAACCAACCGCTACTATCGCTTTTAAAATATTATCACTAGGTGGAGTCACTGTTACATCATGCATCACCCTCGCTCTACATATATAACCTTCCTTTAAAATAAGTAAGTGTTGCGTGGCTTCAATTGCTTTTTCTCTATTGTGAGCAAATTCAGGTGTTTCTAAAAGAGCTGATAGTATGATCTCAAAGTTCGCTTGCTTGTGCTGTTTGCAAAGTTTGGCAATAGGGTCGTTCTCTACAGGGTACTCAGCTGCAGTATTAATAAAAAAACAGCCATTAAAACACCCTAACTCTGAAACCTCATTATTAATCCACTTTTTCAGTCCGGCAAAAATTGCCTGTGCGACTAACATAGCACTTGGTTGTATACATATTTTTTTAAGCCAAGCGTTAAAGCAGATGTCACGTGAGACTAAACAAGCACAAATAAGCGCGTCTTTGCTTTCAAAGTGCTTATATAAGGTTTTTTTTGCAATGCCCGATACAGCTAAAATTTCATTAATACCAACAGCGTGTATACCCTTTTTATAAAAAAGACTCAGTGCCGTACTGATTATTTGTTGTTGTTTATCCATGATATTCCAAATTTGAGCAGTAAAAACACAGCTTGACATAGGTAGACCGACTTGTCTACATTACAGGTGTAGACAAGTCGGTCTACTTTTGAGGAGGTAATATGCATAGTGAGCAAATAAAGTCGGCATTAATCGCAGGTGTTTTTTCTACTTTTGTTTTGGGGTTTTTGGCGTGGCTAAATTATATGGGTGATTACGGTATTTGGTTAATGGCGCCATTCGGCGCAACAGCTGTACTTGTTTTTGGCGTACCGCAGAGCCCGTTAGCTATGCCAAAAAACGTAATAGGGGGGTATATGCTGACCGCAATGATTGGGGTTGTTTTTAGCTATTATAGTGCTGATAGTGCGATTATGATTGGGCTGGCTGTGGGTATTGCTATAACATTAATGATAATCACAAAAACTATTCACCCTGCTGCCGGCGCAAACCCTATCTTAATTATTGAGTCTGGCCAAAGTTGGGATTTTTTAATAATGCCAGTACTGGCAGGAACTGTATTTATAGTTTTGTCTGGCTTTGTTGCGAGGTGGTTTATTCAATACTTGATGGATAATAAATATAAAAAAACCGCTTAACGCGGTTTCTTTTATACAAAGCACTCAGCTGATCAAACAACACCGCGAGGTAGGCGGCAATCGTGATCTTTGCGAGCAAGCTCAACTATCCAAAGCTCTTCTGCTGTGTAGCCTTCTTCGTTTTGTGTGATCACGGTGAAAGGCGCTTTTTTCTGTGCTTTTACAGGAGCAGCTTTTTTAGTTTTTTTAGCAGGTGCTTTTACTGCAGCTTTTTTTGTAGACTTACCAGAGCTTAATTCTTTAGTCAGCTCTGCTACATCAGCTAGGCGCATGTTCTTGCCGCCATCAATGCTATACCAGCCAGGTTTAGTTGTTATTTCAGGTTTTTTACCGTTGGCAGCTTCATATGCAGCTTCAAAGGCAGATAACACTTCTGTTTTGTCTAGTTTGCTCATCAGAGACCCTATACGTTGTTTACACAGATAAAGAGGAGGTATTTATACCTATTTTAGAACTGTTTTTCAATTTTTTGCGATTTTCCTTTCATTTTTAGCGCATAACCGCCAAAATTTGTACAAAATTCAGTGCAAAGTAAGGTAAGTAGTATGCAACGTAGAGAATTTAATCAATTATTAAACACCCTGTTAAAGCCAGAAACCATTAACGATTTTTGTCCAAACGGGCTTCAGGTAGAAGGTAAAGATGAGATACGCACTATAGTAACGGGTGTAACGGCAAGCCAAGCACTTATTGATGCCGCGATTGAAAATAATGCCGATGCCATTTTGGTACACCATGGCTATTTTTGGAAAGGCGAGTCACAACCTATCACTGGCATGAAAAAACGTCGTGTGGCTGCGCTTTTAGCTAAAGACATCAATTTATTTGCCTATCATTTGCCGTTAGATATTCACCCTGAAATGGGTAATAACGCACAGCTGGCGCAATTGCTCGATATTGAAATTGAAGCAGGCCTTGAGCCAACTAACAACAGTGTAGCGATGAAAGGGCGTTTAAAAACACCGTTAACGGGCAGTGAATTTGCTAAAAAAATAAGCCAAGTGCTTAAGCGCGAGCCACTAACGAGTTTAGTACGTACTGATAAAATTGAAACCATCGCTTTGTGTACAGGTGGCGGGCAAGGGTATATCGACTTAGCAGCCGAGCAAGGTATTGATGCTTACTTAACTGGTGAGGCATCAGAGCAAACCATTCACAGCTCACGCGAGCAAAATATCGACTTTTTTGCCGCAGGCCATCACGCCACCGAGCGCTACGGTATAAAAGCATTAGGCGAATATCTTGCTAAGCAACATGGCTTTGACGTGACATTTATTGACATAGACAATCCTGTGTAAACACCTAGCTTAAAAGTAATTTTATAAATAACCTACTTGTAACGTATTTCGGGTAGGTTATTTAAAATATAGCGTTCTAAATAGCTAATTTAGCAAACTATGGTAAGTCAGTATGTTGATTTTTTATATACCCGCATACCCTTTTATCCTTTTTGTGAGTTAATTATTTTTGGTTTATGCATCCCAAAAATTTAATAAACGTAATAGATATAAACCTACGCTTAAAATCATAATTACATCCATTCTTATATTGCAAAAAACACAGATCTTTCGCTGTACTTACCTCGTTTAAATTACAATGTTACTTTGCTTGCTACTAAGGTAGTTACTTTAAAGGAATGAAATGGAAGGGGTATTAGCTTTAATTGAGCAGTACGGGTTGTTGGTTTATCTGTTACTTTTTGGTTATTGTGCGTTAAAAAGTGGATGGCTACCTTTGTTCGCAGGCTATGCTGCACATACTGGCGCACTAGATGTTGGTTTTGTTGCTTTGGCTGCTTTTATGGGTGGCTACTTGGGCGATGAATTACGTTTTGCTCTAGCAAGAGCGTATGGCGCGGCATGGATTGAAAAACCAGGCCGCCTTGGTCGATTATTTAAAACAGCCAGTCAGCTTGCTGAACGCCATGGCACAGCCTACATTTTTCTATATCGTTATCCTAAAGGATTACGCACGATTGGTGCCCTTCCCGTAGGGCTTACAGCAATTAGTTGGCGCCGTTTTAGTGTGTTAAATGGATGCTCTACACTGCTATGGGTTATTGTTTTAGTCGGTGGAGGCTACATTTTCGGTGCTACTTTTGATGCTTTAGGTGTTGAGAATTTAACAGCACTAAGTCTGCTATTTCTTTGCGTATTTTTAGTGACACTGTACCGGCTTTGGAATAAAACAGCTGAGGTTAAAACCCTCTAAGAATAACAAAACACCCAACGCTACTATAAACGAATATTCAGTTTTATTTTTTCATAACCCCCTGTGTAAAACGCAAATAATTGCGGTTTTTTAGGGGGAATTTATGCAGCGTAATAAGCGTTAACTTAATTAAAGTGCTTCAGGGTTAATTGTACGGCGTACATTTATCCACGCATTGCCAATAACTTCATGAGCATACTGGGTGACTACTAGTAGTGCTTTTGCATTGGGTATGAGTTGTTTATACCAAGGGAAAGCGGCAAAGTTGTGGTAGTCGGTTGCGGCAGGGATAACGTTAATGCCTTGCGCATTAAATAAATTTTTTGCTCTGGGCATATGGCTTACTGAGGTGACTAAAGCGACCTTGTAATCAACGAGTTTTGAGGCTAAAAGTTTTGCCTCTTGGGCGGTATCCATTGCGTTTGGATTTTGCACAATACGATTTTTATTAATACCTAAGCTAATTGCGGTTTTATACATTAACGCGCTGTTGGTGACTTTTTCATACCCCCCACCTGAAACAATCAGTTGCGCATGGGGGTAAATGTTAGCAAGTCTTATTCCTTCCACCAAACGGGTTAACGCACAATTACCTAACTGACTGTTAGCACTCAATGCAGGGTTGGGGTTTATGTCACAGCCAAGCACCACAATTTTATCTATATTGGGGTGTTTAAGATAATTAAATGCTAATGAGGTTGGTTGGCTATTTTTAATCAGTAAGTTGGCCACCAAAGGGGTGCTGGCAATAAGCAGGGTTGCTAGGCTCATTAAAGATATAGCGATTGCGACTTTTCGTTGTTTGAGCGCAAAAATGAGTAATATTAGGCTTACTAAGCCCAACAAAGGTAACGGCATGAGCAAGCCGCCCAGTATTTTTTTTAGTTCAAACATAGTGAGCAACATGATTAAGTATATTTATTAGCATGTTACTCATAAGTTTAAGATTTATCGACCGTTATTTAATTTACAGGTGTTTAAAAAGTGACGATAAACTGGATTGTCTTTCATGTCTTTTTTCATCGCTAAGTACATTGGACGCGTTAAACCAAGCGCGCCCAGTGGAATTGACTTAATTAACCCTTGGCTTTCATAAGGGGTTACTAACCAATCGGGTAAGGCGGCCACACCCATACCTGCACTGACTAATTGAAATATAAGTAAACCTTGATCAACCGTTTTTAGGGTGCCGTCAAAACGCGCATTTTGGATGAAATGCTTAAATATATCTTGGCGCTCACGCGGAATAGGGTAAGAAATAATAGTTTCGCTTTTCAAATCAAGCGCAGTTACATAGGCTTTTTTCGCTAAGTCGTGATCTGGTGCCACAATCAGTTTCAGCTTAAAGTCAAACAAATGGGCGTATTCAAGTTTGTCAGGGTCGCGAATATCTGATGTAAGCACGAGATCTAATTCATCATTTAATAAGTCTGGGATAGCGTCGTAACTAAAGCCACGCTCGTAATCAATTTTTATATCAGGCCAAAAGTTATTAAATTCTTTGATAGTAGGCAATAACCAATGAAAACAGGCGTGACATTCAACGCTTAAACGCAGCTGCGAAATAGGCTGGTTTAGGCTTTCTTTGAGTCGGCACTTGGTGGCTTCTAATTTAGGTAATATTTCGTGTGCTAATTCAAGTAATAACATACCTTGAGGTGTAAATCGGACTGGCTGAGTTTTACGCTCAAACAACTGGCAGTCTAATTTGTTTTCTAAATCTTTGATTTGATGTGATAAAGCTGACTGAGTTAAAAATAGTTCGCGGGCTGTATTGACGAGAGAACCCGTTTCTTTAAGGGTAGCAATTGTTTTTAAGTGTTTAATGTCAATCATCTTTAATAAATCTCATGGATATGGTGAGTATAGCTCAGATTCATTACATACTACGCCTTTACAAAAACCGTTTCAACGTCTGGATGGCTATAAAATTGCACTTTAGTGTGTTTTTTACTGCGAACATTAAGTTTTTTAACTTTGTTGAGTCAAACAGTGTTTAGTTTTTTATTTATTGTTGAATTTGTCTCATGTTTGTTTGAGTTTTTTATTAATGATTATTGTTCTGGTAACAGATAACTTTATTGTCATGTAACTCTCTAAAATAAGTAGGTTATAGCGCGACATTAATATTTAGATGTTTCATAGCGAGGTTAAAATGCGAATTAAAATTTACGGCGAAGGGTTTGGCAGGCAAAAGCTCAGTAAACGCAACTGAGGTGTAAAGGATACACGATTGAAAAAAGCAGCGAATGCAAGGATTGAATGATTAGGGGCTACTCATTGGCATACATTAATACCAACTCGTATACGCCTTTAAATAATGTAATGTATTAAAGCATTCGCTAACGGGGTTAAAGATTTTTATTAAGAACAATGTGGCACAAACTAATTATAAGGTTTTCTACTGGTTAAATAGACCCTTACTTAAGTAAGCAGTTATAAGGCAGATTGTAAAAAGCTGTAAAGTGACGTTGCATGAGTTAGTGTTGGCAAAAGCGTAAAAGTAATTACTGTGATTTTTAAAAGCCAGCAAACCTGGCTTATTAATTAAAGAGGGCTATGTATTAGTAAAATAGCTTCTTTTGCTGTAACAGGTTTAGACTTTAAAAAGCCTTGGCCATAATCACATTGGGTTTTTTGCAAAATAGCGAGTTGTTCAGGGCTTTCTATCCCTTCTGCTATAACAATAAGATCTAATGAAATGGCTAAGGTTAAAATAGCATCAATCAATGGATTGGCTGTGGTTTTTAAATTATCGATAAAGCTTTTATCAATTTTAAGGACATGAATAGGCAGTTGATGCAAGTAACCAAGGGCAGAGTAACCGGTGCCAAAGTCATCTAAACAGAGCAATACTTTTAAAGGCGATAATCCTTGAATAATTTGTGTTGCTAACTCTAAATTTTCAATCAATCCCGATTCGGTTATTTCTAGACATAATGAGCCTAAAGGTAGTTGATGTTTTTTGTAGATTGCATGAAGCTGATCCACAAACTCTAAACTTGCGAAGTGGCGAGATGAAACATTAACCGTAACGCGTAAAAAACGATGCCCTTGTTGTTGCCATAAAGCGATATGCTGTGCTGCAAGGTCGAGCAAATGCAAATCTAAATTGATAATCTGCCCCGTTTTTTCTGCAATAGGGATAAAGTCACCTGGCGATACAAACCCTTTTCGTGGGTGATGCCAACGTACTAAAGCTTCAAACCCCATAACGTCACTGCTAGTAATGTTAAAAATAGGCTGAAAATACAGTTCAAACTCATCATGCTCAATACCGTGTTGTAAATCATTTTCAAGGTCGGCATGTGTTTTTAACTTGTTACGCATGACATTATTAAAAAACTTAACTTGGCCACGCCCTGATGATTTTGCTTCGTACATAGCCGCGTCTGATTGCTGTAATAAAACAAATGCTTCATCGTTTACATTATCGCTAAATGCAACGCCAATACTGGTAGAGGGTTGCAGTAAATGACCATCAATATCAATGGGATCTGACAGGGCGGTTTTTATTCGAGCGAGGGCATCGTTTACTTGGTCACGATGACTGAGATTTTCCATAAAAATAGCAAACTCATCGCCACCTAAGCGAGAAAAGGTATCAGTATTGCGAACGGTTTGAGTAATCAATTTACAAATAGCAATTAAAAAATGGTCACCTACTTCATGGCCTAACGAATCATTAATACTTTTGAAGCGATCAAAATCAAGGTAGAGCAGAGCATGAAAAGTCCCTTTTTTAGCGCGATTCAAGCGTAAAATTGCATGCTTCATTCTTTCTATTAGTAACGAACGATTGGCAAGCCCTGTTAGTTCATCATGCAGTGCTTTGTGCTCGAGTTCTTGGCGAGCTAAATGCCTGTCTATAACCATACTTATTTGTCGGCTCACATACGTCAACAGCGAGCTATCATGTTCGTTGTAGTAATGTTGCTTGTCATAGCTTTGTACGACAATAACGCCACTCATGCGCTCATTAACTTTATATGGCACACCAAGCCAAGAGTCTGCTAGTTCACCGACCAATTTAAAGTGGCCTTGCTCTATATAGTGTCGGTATTGCTCTTTATTAAGCAGTAAAGGGCGCTCGTTAATTAATAAATAGTAAGAGGCTGTTTCTTTTAACTGATCTTTTGAAATAATTTTATGCGTGTTTGTTTGTACACCGCCTTCAACGGTATAGACAAAATCTAGAACATCTTCTTTTTTATCATACAAAGCAATAAAAAAGTTACTTGCATTAAGAAGGCTATCAATAATCACATGCAGCGATTTAAAAAAGGTATCTAAATTTTGTGCTTTATAGGTTAAGTTAGCTATTTGCAGTAGGCTACTTTCTAATTTTTGCGCATTATTAAGTTGCCGAACGGTATCTTGCAAGCTGTTGACGGTATTCACTTGATTTATTTTTGCGCTTAGTAAGTGGGCAACGGTAGTTAAAATTTCTAAATGTGAACTGGTAAAGTAATTTTTTATTGGGTGTTCACAGTCAATTACGCCGAGTACTTTATCTTTATATATTAAAGGCACACACAGCTCTGATTGCGCAGGGCGCTCATCAGCAATGTAGCGGCTGTCTTTAGTTACATCGCCTATTATTAAAGCTTGCCCAGTTGATGCAGCATAGCCCGTTATCCCCTCATTAAAGCGGATTAACTTTCGTTCTGACTGATAACTAGTGTGTTCGCTTTCAATACCCATAGACGCTACTTGATTTAGCGTAGATTGGCTGTCATCGGCTAAATAAATCACGCAGTCGACAAATCCAAGTCGATTAACAACTTGTGTGGTGACATAACTAAAGAGCGCTTCTAACGTATTCAGTTGCAATAAACTTGAGGAGAACTGATTGATTATACTCAATTGATCCGTTTTAGTTTCGAGCGCTTTAGTAGTATCGATAGTGTTCGACATAGGCAACGAAGGTAGGCCTTATAATTATTATTAAAGGTACATACGTTAACCTAATATTAACCTTTCTACAAAATAAAACGATAAATGAGAAGCGTGAAGTGTAAAGTTTACTTTATATATAGTATCTAAGGATTATTTTTTAATAAGGTCTTTACTCGAAAACCCCATATGCCTATGATCAGTTAACTTAAGCATTAGGATTTTACGATGACGAGCAAAATGACAACTCTAACGATTACTAGGCCCGATGATTGGCATGTACATTTACGCGACGGGGATCAGCTAAAAGATACAGTACGTGATATCAGTCGTTATATGGGCCGAGCGATCATTATGCCAAACCTAGTACCGCCAGCCACGTGTACTGAAACCGCATTATCGTACCGAGAGCGCATTATGGCAGCGAAACCTCAAGGGCAGTTTGAGCCACTAATGGTACTTTATCTTACTGATAAAACGACACCAGAAGAGATAAAAAAGGCAAAAGCAACGGGTAAAATATTTGCAGCTAAATTGTACCCAGCGGGTGCAACCACAAATTCAGATTCTGGCGTAACATCGGTTAAAAATATTTATCCGGTGTTAAAAGCAATGCAAGAAGTTGGCATGCTGTTACTCGTCCACGGTGAAGTAACCGACTCGTCTATTGATATATTTGATCGTGAAAAAGTGTTTTTAGAGACTATTTTAGGCGATGTTGTCGCTGACTTCCCTGAGCTTAAAATTGTTCTTGAACACATAACAACGAAAGATGCGGTAGAATTTGTAGAAAGTGCCTCTGATAACGTAGCAGCTACAATTACTGCGCATCATTTACTATACAACCGTAACCATATGTTAGCAGGGGGCATTCGCCCACATTATTATTGCTTACCTATATTAAAGCGAAACATTCATCAGCAAGCACTTATGGCGGCGGCAACGAGTGGCAATAAAAAATTCTTTTTAGGCACTGATTCAGCGCCACATTATAAAGATAAAAAAGAAGCTGCATGCGGTTGTGCAGGTGCATACACTGCACATGCTGCTATTGAACTTTATGCTGAAGCTTTTGAAGAGGCTGGTGCGCTTGACAAGTTAGAGGGCTTTGCAAGCCATTTTGGTCCAGATTTTTATGGCTTAGCGCGTAACACCGACACTATTACCTTAGAAAAATCGCCTTGGACAGTGCCGGCAAGCTACTCGCTAGGTGACTCTGAAGTAGTACCAATCAAAGCTGAGAGCGTTATCGACTGGCAAGTTAAATAGTTAATATTTAAACACTAAACTTTAAACCACCTTAAATTCAAGGTGGTTTTTTTATTTTAAGTGGCTAAAAAATATACTGATAAAAACTATTTTAAAGCAATTGTAATCTGTTTATAAAAAATACAATATTTTGTTTGTTATTTTCTATAAAAATTAAAAGGTTACACCGTAGTTAGTAAAACAATGAAACTTCAAAAATAAATCCTAATTAATAGAGCTAAAAAAATTTTAATGTGTTAATCTTAATTGGCTTTGAGTTTTTGCGTATTGAATTACGGTATTGTGCTGCGTTTAAGGTTACCGGTTTGGTTATTACTTCTTCCTGTACTATCACCTCCAGTTTTTTGGGCATTGACTCAGGGAGGATATTGCCATAATTATATGGCTGAATTTTAATTATTGACTTACAGGAAAATTTAGTATGTCGGTTACTGGTAAAGTAAAATTTTTCAACGAAGCTAAAGGCTTTGGTTTCATTGAACAAGAAAATGGTCCTGACGTGTTTGTACATTTCAGCGCAATCACTGGTTCTGGTTTTCGCACTCTTAGCGAAGGTCAAGCAGTGACTTTCAGCATCAAGCAAGGTCAAAAAGGCCCTGAAGCTGAGAACGTAGAAGTAGCATAATTTATTATGTGAACCTAAGTTCATCGTGGTGAAACACTAACCTGTTTCACCATAATTCTTAAATAATTATCAACTCTATTTTTAATCTCTCTGTATTGCCTTTCATTTCTGATATCCGTTATTCATATTTTTAACCCCGATATACCAAATTAAACGTAAACCTTTATGCACTAGTCCGTTGTTGGTCAATGATCACCTAGCGATTTAAATTTAGTCTACTGCTTGATGTGAGTTTAATTATATTGAGTTCATAAAAGTGCGTAAGATTGATATTTCTCCATGGAAAAATATAAAAAATCGGCAGGATATTAATGATCAGTAGAAACAAAAAACACAGGTGTTAATAAAAATGATTCTTTGTAATCTATTTCCCCTCCTTTGTATTGCTTTTTAGATAATCGGCACGTCCTTATTACTATGCGACGAATGCGCGAATAATAACGATTAGCTGTATTTTTAGCTTAAAAAGTCTCAAAAACCACTAAAAAAGAATATTCGGGACAGAAAATAAGCTTATTTTTAATTTTTTTTCAGCCACGATTAAGTTAATTTTAAATGTTATATTTTTGTTTACTTTAACTAGGTGGTTTATCAGTATTCTTACTATATCTGGCTTTGCTGAAATTGCATTTGTCACGTTAGTTACGATAATGTTAATTTTTTTGTGTGAGCCCTTTAAATATCTTACAAACAAGCTGATTTATTTATAGGTTATGCGAAACATGAAGTTGACATGACTTAATGCATTTAGCATTATTGGTAAGTTGATATCTATTAAAAGATATCAGGGTTGTCTTCCCCTTGCGGGTTGATAATTAAATTATAAAAGTAACATTACTTAATTGGTTGGGAACTATGTCTGTTAAAATCAGAAAGAGTCTTGTAGCAACTGCGTTGGTTGGCGCTTTTGCATTTGCAAGCAGCAATGTGATTGCAGATCCTTTGAATGACGTGCAAAAAGCAGGTCAAACAATTCAAAAGGCTGCGGTTAAGTCTCAAACTAAAATTGACAATGTATATGGTCAAACTCAGGAGCTAATCGCTGAGTACCGTAGCATCGTTGATGAGACTGAACTTATGAAAGTGTACAACGATCACGTAGCACGTTTGGTCGCTGACCAAAATGCGTCTATCGCATCGTTCGATCGTCAAATCGCGACTATCGATAACACTAAACAAAACGTTGTGCCTTTGATGTATCGCATGATCGATACGCTTGAGCAATTCATCAAAGCGGACGTTCCATTTAACCTTGAAACACGTCTTGGACGTGTTGAAAGGTTACGTGAGATCATGGCATCTGCATCTGTAACAACGTCTGAGAAGTTCCGTCAGGTACTTGAAGCGTACACTGTTGAAACAGCATACAGTTCAGCTGTAACTGCTTCTCAAGGTACTTTAGATGTTGATGGTCGTAGCATTAACGTTGATATCGGTCGTTTAGGTCGTATCACTTATGTAGCGCAATCATTCGATCTAAAACACGCTTGGGTGTGGGATAACAACACTAAACAGTGGAAAGAATTAGGTGAAGAATACCTAAAGCCTGTTAAAGAAGTGATCCGTATGGCGCGTAAGCAAGCGACACTAGAACTTGTTAAACTACCAATTTTTGGCGCGGAGTAATCAATAATGAAGAAACTATTTAAAGGTTTTGCTGTTGCAGCAGTACTGTCTGTTTCTGCCGGTACCGCGCTTAATGCACATGCAAATACTGATGCTTTAGATAAAATTCTTGAGCAAGTAAAGCAAGAGCGTATTTCTGAAGGGAAAATCAATAAGCAACGTGAACAAGAGTTCTTATCAGATCGTGCTGATAAGCAAGCGTTACTTAACAAAGCGAAAAGCCAATTAGCTGCTGAAAAAGCACGTGGTGATCGTCTTAGCAAAGAATATGCACAAAACGAAAATACTTTAGCGGAAAAAGAGCAAGCTCTTCAAAACGCGCAAGGTACGTTAGGTGAAATGTTTGGTGTTGTTCGTCGTGCAGCAGCTGACGCGATTGGTTCAATTGAAGCATCTTTAGTAAGTGCTGAAAAACCAGGTCGTGCTGAAGTACTTCGTTCATTAGCTGCGGCTAAAGAACTTCCAACAGTTCGTGAACTAGAAGAACTTTGGATTTCACTTCAAACAGAAATGACTGAGTCAGCTAAAGTTTCAACGTTTGAAACTGAAGTTGCAGGTCTTGACGGTAACCCGTCAATGAAAAAAGTAACACGTATCGGTAACTTCAACTTAGTTACAGACGATGGCTACTTAATCTACTCACCAGAGACTAAGTCTATACAGCCTCTAGGTAAGCAACCTGACAGCTATATCTTAAAAGGTATTTTTGATCTAGAAGGTACTTCAGCTGATAACTACGCTGGCGTATACGTGGATCCTACACGTGGTGCAATCTTACGTATCAACACGCAGAAGAAGTCTCTTATGGAGTACTACGAGCAAGGTGCTGAAGTTGGTTACATCATCACCGTATTGCTTGCTGTAGGTCTTTTAATCTTCTTAGTACGTTTCGTTGATTTAGCGCTTACTACTTCTAAGATCAAAGCTCAGCTTAAGAACTTGTCTACACCGAATACAAACAACCCATTGGGTCGTATTCTTAAAGTGTACTCTGACAACAAAAATCAAGATGTTGAAAACCTTGAGCTTAAACTTGATGAAGCGATTCTACGTGAAACGCCACGCATCGAAGCGGGTATTAACATCATCAAGATCCTTGCTGCTATCGCACCATTACTGGGTCTACTAGGTACGGTAATCGGTATGATCCTAACGTTCCAAACAATCACATTGTTCGGTACGGGCGATCCGAAGATCATGGCTGGTAACATCTCTCTAGCACTTGTAACTACAGCGCTAGGTCTAATTGCAGCACTACCACTTATCCTACTTCATTCAATTGTTGCAGGTCGTAGTAAGTCGGTACTACATATCCTTGATGAGCAAAGCGCGGGTATCATCGCGACTCACGCGGAGAAGGAGAAAGCCTAATGCTAGTCCTGATGGAGATCTGGGAATCTATCAGGGATTTTGTTGGCACAGGCGGCCAGGTTTTATACGTGGTCGCGATAGCACTCTTTCTTATGTGGGTTTTAATGATTGAGCGCTATTGGTTCTTACTTGCTGAGTTTCCTCGTTTAACGAAGGAAATTGTAGCTAAGTGGGATGCCCGCCAAGACACTACGTCTTGGTACGCACACAGAATCCGTGAAGCATGGATTTCTGAAGCGTCTGAAAAATTAGATCAGCGTATGTTGTTGATTAAAACATTAGTAGCTATATGTCCTTTAATAGGCTTACTTGGTACTGTTACGGGTATGATCGCGGTTTTTGAAACCATGGCAACCCAAGGTACAGGTAATGCACGTTTAATGGCATCAGGCATATCAATGGCAACAATCCCAACAATGGCTGGAATGGTTGCGGCACTATCTGGGGTATTCTTTAGCTCACGCCTTGAGGCAAGAGCGAGAATGGTGAAAGCCAAGCTTGTAGATAGTATGCCTCATCACTAGAGAGAGAATTAAATATGGCACGTAAACAACGTTTTCGTGAAGAAGAAGAAGCAGCGGTAGATATGACGCCAATGCTTGACATCGTATTTATCATGCTTATTTTCTTTATCGTAACTACATCGTTCGTTAAAGAGGCTGGTATCGAGGTCAATAAACCAAAAGCTGCCCAAGCTACGAAGCAAAAAAATGCTAACATTTTTATTGCAATTCGCAGTGACGGTGCAATCTGGATTGATAAACAGCAAGTTGATGTTGAACGTGTTTCAGCAAAAATCGAAAGTTTATTAGCAGAACAACCTACTGATGTTGTAATTTTGCAAGCTGATAAAGAAGCAAAACACGGCACAGTGGTTAAAGTGATGGACCAGATTAAAGCGACGGGTGATAACCTGAGAATTTCAATAGCTGGAGATCAGTAATGATTCGTTTTCTGTTTTCACTGATTGCAGGTGGGGCAGTTACTTTCGGCTTGTTCTACTTCATGGCATACCTCATCTCTGGTGGGGCTGACCGTAATACGGAACAAAAAGAGCAGATCATAGTCGAAATTATGACGAATCCGCCTGAATCTAAGGTGCAGGAGAGGAAGCGTGTACCGCCTCCGCCTCCGCCACCGCCAAAGCAGCCGCCTAAACCGCAGCCGCCACAGCCGGAAAATAGCAACCCAAATACTGGTGGCTTGTCATTTAATATGCCAAGTATCGATGTGGGAAGCACGGCCGGTGGACTAAGTGGTCCAGGTGCATTTGGACGAGATGGTGATGCGACACCTATCGTTCGTATTGAACCAAAATATCCAACACAAGCAGCACGTGATGGTAAAGAAGGTTGGGTTCAACTTTCATTCACAATTGATGAGTTAGGTGGCGTGATTGACGTTGATGTTATCGACGCAGAACCAAAACGTATCTTTGACCGTGAAGCTAAACGTGCATTGCGTAAGTGGAAATACCGTCCTAAGATCATTGACGGGAAACCACAAAAGCAAGTTGGTTTACAAGTTCAACTAGACTTTAAACTTAACCAAGGCAACTAAGGAGGCGAGTAATGAGAAATTTTTCCAAAGTAACTGCACTTGCAATTCTTATGTCTGTGTCAGGTGCATCATTAACTGCACCTGTTTTAGCGGCGCCAGATTACGCAAAGATTGAAGAGCGTAAGAAAGCAAAAACTAAAATCATGGGCGAACGTACTGGTAAAAAAGTAATTAAAGCGTTTGATTTGTATAACGAAGATGATGTTGATGGTGCAATAGCGTTATTGAAAGAGTTAGAACCGTCTAATGACTTTGATAAAGCAACTGTTAATCGTTACTTAGGCAGCATGTACGCTCAAAAAGAGCAATACAAAGTTGCAATTAAGTATATGAAAGCAGCGATTGCACCTGATGTATTGAACTTTGCTGATCAGGCTCAAGGTTTAAAAACCTTGGGTGATATGTACGCGGGTACTGAACAATACAGTGCTGCCAAGCAAGCATATTCTGATTGGATGGACTTCACAGGTGAAGAGGACCCGAAAGTTTACACTCGTATTGCGCAAGCAAGCTATGAGCTTAAACAATTTGATCAGGTTCTTGAGCCGGCAAACAAAGCAATTAAGTTAGCTGAAGAGCCAAATAAAGCTCCTTATCAACTTAAATTAGCTGCCTATTTTGAGAAAAAGCAATATCAAGATATGGTTAAAGTTGCAGAAGAAATCGTTCGTGTATGGCCTGAAGACAAAAAATCTTGGGTAGGTTTAGGTAAGTATTATTTACAAACCGAAGACTACCAAAAAGGTCTAGCAACTATGGAAGTTGCATACAAGAATGGTTACTTCGAAAACGAAGTTGAATACAAAGTACTGGCTAACTTTTATTCTTTAAACGAAATTCCTTACAAAGCAGCAGTAACGCTTGAAAAGGCTGTTAAAGAAGAGAAAGTAAAACGCACTAAGCAAAATATTAGCGCGATTGCTAGTAACTACCATCGTTCGAAAGATATAGAGAAAGCTGCTAAGTATTACGAAGAAGCTGCTAAATTTGATGACGACGCTGAGCTCTACCGCAAAGCAGGTTCATTACTTTTACAATCTGAAAAATTCAGCGCTGCTGTTGTTCGTTTGAACAAAGCATTAGAGCTTGGCTCTGATAAAAAAGGCACTATTTATTCAGATTTAGCTGAAGCGTTTTACTACCAAGGTAAGTATAAGCAAGCTTATGCTGCTATTACTAAAGCCATGGACGACCCAAGCACACGTAGGTTTGCTAAAGGTTGGGCTACATATATTAAAGATAAAGCCGCTCGCAACGGTGTTAAAATTTAGTATTTAATGTACTCTAGTATTTTTAAAAAGCCCCATTGGGGCTTTTTTTATTGGAATTGACATGAAAAAAACGCCTATTATTTCACTGCTATTTTGTTTGCTGTTAACGTCTTGCTCTAAGCCTACAGATATATTTTCATCTTATGAAGAAGCGCAAAGCGCGTTAATATCACTTAATACTGCTTTAAGTGCGCAACCGAATTCACAGGTTACACAGCTCAGTAATGAGCAGCTCCCTTTTACAGATGCTTATTTAGAGCGTCGCCACGCTATTTATCAGCAGCTAATGCAAATGCAGTTATCAGCAGAGCAAACCAATCAGGTTAATTATTTAGTTATTGCTGAGCGATTCCCTGAGCGCTATTTTGCATGGCCTGCACAAACAAATGTTTTGGCTAATATGCTCACTATGGCGAAAAATGATGCCCAGTATAAAAATATTGAGCAATGGTTAAGGTTTGTAAAATCTCAGCTAGAAGCTGCCGAGCAAAGTAATTTAAAGCTAAATAAAGTTGAACATAGTTATTTAAAAAAGTACGTGCAACAAGCCATAAATCGCACTAACACACCGGTTGAACTTAATGCAGCGTTGAGTGAGTTAAACAATTATTTGGCGGACTATAAGCCAAGAGGCAGCATTGGTTTATCAGGCCTTGCTAATGGCAGTCAGTGGTATCAAAGTAAATTAAATTATTTTGCAAATGCTGTGCTCTCACCGCTTGAGTGGCTAAGTCGTATTGATAGCAAATTCAAATCAATGCAGAGTCAAAAACAGCAAACAACGGTAGAAGCCTCAAATGCCTCACAGCTTACCACATTACTTTTAACTGATTCGAAAATAGCGGGTTTAGACTGGTTAACGGGTTATACGCTATTACCTCTGAGGGCTAACGCTTCACAATTAGAACCAGCCGATGAATTGCTCTATATGGCTATGATGGAAACTGATCTAGGGGTGCATTATCACGCTTGGACATTGTCACAAGCACGCTTAAATTTACTTAAACGATTAAACATAAGTGAAGAGGAAGCGACTTTATTAGTTGAAGATATTCTTTTTTATCCAGGGCAAGCGTTTAGTTTTGCTCCACAACTACTTAATTAAACTTTAGTGCGCTATTAACTAGCGCACTGATCACATCGCTGCGCTGCAGGGTCTTGCTCCAAGCGCTGCGCTGATATTTTTTCCTCACAGTCACAACAGTAACCATACTGGCCAATGTCAATTTGGCTTATTGCCGCTTCAAGCTTATTCATACGCTCAATCAAGGGATTATACTCGGTGCCTAATTGCTGAGCTGCTATATCAAGCCACTCTTCATTTGAGGTACGGGTTAGTATACAAAGCAAATTTTGATGTGTAGGGTGTGTAGATTGTGATAGCAAGCCTAATATAGTCGCTTTAACACTTTCAATTTCATCGTTTAGTCGTTGCTGATGATGCATTAGCAGTATAACCCTTAAATTAGTCCTCAGTGATACTGCTATTATCTAGTTAGATTATCTTAGATGTTATGATTTGTATCAAATTGTGGCGCTTTCGCATACTTCTTTAACACTTCGGCTACTTCATCCTTGGCTTTTAAACGACGAATTTCATCAAATAATAGTCCTGCTTGTGGATATTGGCGTTTTAAATAACCAAGCCATTGTTTTGTTCGAGATGCAAAGTATTTAGTATCTTTGCTTGCTGTTTGGTGCATAGATGAATGAATAATATGGTGTAAAATATTTTCCCATGTCAGTTCACTGTAGCTTTCTTTATTAACCTGCGCTTTAATTTTTCTTGCTAGATCAGGATGTGAAAGCGCGCCACGACCAATCATTAAGTCAGTGCAACCGCTGCGCTTTTGGCATAAAAGGGCATCTTCTACCTGCCAAATCTCCCCATTGGCGACCACTGCAATTTTTTTATCTTTGACCAAAGGAGGGATTTTTTCCCAATAGGCGGGTGGATTGTAGCCATCGCGTTTAGTACGTGCATGTATAGCAATGCTGTTAGCACCAGCGCTAACAACGGCATCGACAATTTCTTGGCTATTACTATCATCATCAAAACCTAAGCGAATTTTAGCACTTACTTCATGCTCATCATCAACGGCATCCCTTACCGTTTTTATAATCGAGTACATATGATCTGGATCTTTGAGTAATACAGCACCGCCTTTGCTTTTATTGACAGTTTTTGCTGGGCAACCAAAGTTTAAATCAACACCATGAGAGCCTAAGCCAATTGCTTTTACAGCATTTTCTGCTAACACGTCGGCTACTTGGCCTAATAACTGAATGCGAACTGGAGTACCACTACGAGTGAGCCCCGCATTTTTAAGTTCAGGGCAATAACGGTGAAATACTTTATCTGGAAGGCAAGTATCTACAACACGGATAAATTCGGTCACACAAAGATCGAAGCCACCTATGTCGGTGAGTAGTTGGCGCATTTTAAAGTCAACGACACCTTCCATCGGTGCTAAAACAAGTTTCATAGTGTGATTAATTTATTACTGAAAAAGAGCGCCAGTTTACCTGTAAATCATAAATTGATAAAACGCTTATTAGGGTTTATAGTTAGTTTACTAAGTTATTTTTGAAAAAATAGATAATGTGAAAGTTTTTAGTTTTATGCAGGTCTACTTGTATAATGATGTTCAACAAGTTTAGAAGGTAATAAAAAATGAATACAATAAAGAAAAATTCAATTGCATTAACACTCGGCGCAGTGGTTGTTGGCAGTGCAAGTATGGCCAGTGCAGATGTACAAGCCAACCCATTTGAATTTCAACAAATGGTAGCTGGTTATCAATTAGACGCTGGTGAAGGCAAGTGCGGCGGTGATGCTAAAGCGAAAAAAGAAGGCAAGTGCGGCGAAGGTAAATGCGGCGGTGATGCTAAGGCCAAAAAAGAAGGCAAGTGCGGCGAAGGTAAATGCGGCGGTGATGCTAAGGCCAAAAAAGAAGGCAAGTGCGGCGAAGGTAAATGCGGCGGTGATGCTAAGGCTAAAAAAGAAGGCAAGTGCGGCGAAGGTAAATGTGGTGGTAGCCACTAAACTTTTCTTTTTCAGATAAGTGAGAGGGCCATTAGGCCCTTTTTATTTAATATGAGGTTTTATTATGGCTCAAAATCAAACGCCTAACTTTGGCATGGTCGGTTTAGGCTTGCGAAGAGAAATGCTAGATGAGCTTGAGCATGCCATACCAAAACAAATTGAGTTTATGGAAGTGGCCCCAGAGAACTGGTTAAAGCTAGGTGGGCGCTTTGAAAAGCAATTTAAGCAGTTAACCAATACTAATTATTTTGTTTGCCATGGTTTATCTCTTTCTATTGGCTCACCTGAGCCGCTCGATATTGAATTTATAAAGTCGTTAAAATCTTTCTTTGATAACCACGATATTAAAGCTTATAGCGAACATTTAAGCTATTGCTCAGGTAAAGGCCATATGTATGACTTAATGCCAATTCCTTTTACTGAGGAGGCGGTTAACCATGTTGTTTCTCGGGTTAAACAGGTACAAGATATTTTAGAACGCCCGCTAGCGCTGGAAAATGTGTCTTATTATGGTGCCCCTGGTCAGCAGCTATCAGAGCTTGAATTTACCAATGCTATTTTAGAAGACGCAGACTGCCAGTTGCTATTAGACGTTAATAATATTTATGTGAACTCGATTAATCATGGTTATGATGCACAAGCGTTTTTAAGTGGGCTACCAACTAATAAAATTGCCTATTGTCATGTTGCAGGCCACTACAATGAAGCCGAGGACTTGATTATAGATACTCATGGCGCCGATGTTATTGATCCCGTATGGCAGTTGCTTGATAGCGCTTATGAAACACATGGTGTATTTCCGACGCTGTTAGAGCGGGACTTTAATATTCCACCTATTAACGTGTTAACCAAAGAGCTGGATATAATTCATCAATTACAAGCAAAGCACCTGCAGCTGTTATCCACTGAGCAAAGTGCTTAAACAGTCCTATGCAGCTAGTAATAACAACAGCATGGTTTTAAAAGAGTATTAACTATGAGTTTTATCGATATTCAAAATGAGTTTATGGCTCATATTCGCCAGCCCAACACGAACCCTTGCCCAGCAGATGTTGAAGACAGACGTATGGCTATTTATCGGGAGCTTTTTTTTAATAATATTAATGGCTTTGTTTCATCTGCATTTCCAGTTTTAAAAACACTCTATAGTGAGCAACAGTGGCTATTACTGGTTCGTCAATTTTTTAGTGAACATGATTGCCAGTCTCCTTACTTTTTAGATATTGCTGAAGAGTTTATAACGTATTTAATGACAAGTTATGTGCCCAAAGAGTGCGACCCTGTGTTTATGCTAGCGCTGGCGCATTATGAATGGATTGAGCTTGATGTATCGGTAACTCAGGCTGACTTGGATGAGAGCGAACTGGTAACGAATCAATTAACTCAAAGCCCTTTATATTTATCTAAAACGGCACGTAACTTAAGCTATGAATTCCCCGTACAACATATTAGCGAAGCGTTTCAACCGCAACAGCCCTCTGAGCAGCCACATTATTTTGTGGTGTACAGAGATAAAGACGATGAAGTACAATTTTTAGCAACTAATGCGATGACCGCCATGCTTTTGTCTATTATTGACAATAACGCAGGAAGCACATTTGCGCATGTTTGCCAGCAAGTCAGTGAAAATGCACCTCAATTTAGCCTTGAGCAAATAACTCAAGGCGCATTAAGTACCCTAACGGCTATGGCACAGCGTCAAATTATAGTGACAAAAAATCAAGATTAAGCTCTTTATAGATTATTTCACATCGTCTATTATAACGCCTTTATTTGTTGTGCTTAATAAAAGGTTGTACCGATGTCAGATGATAAAGAGTTTAAAGACCCGTTTAATGCGGCTTACTTTTTTGCATTTTTAGCCGTGTTTGCTGGAATAGGGTGTTTAAATGCTATTTTAGGTTGGATCACCAGCTTGACGTAATTTTTGCTTTATTTCATAGGGCTGTTGTTTTCATCAGCCTTATATTTTTTTATCTTGTTTACCCTTCCTGAATTTTTATAACTACCGCAAACTCGCAATTTACGCTCACTTAAGGTTATAATCACCTGCTTTGTAATATGAACCATTGAGCAGTTAAAATTATGACTCAAGTAACACCAGCAATTATCAAAAACAGCATTACTACAATTGCTGATTACCCTAAAGCGGGCATTATGTTTCGCGATGTAACAACCCTAATGGCAAACCCTGAAGCGTTTAAAGCAACCATAGATGCATTTATTAACGCCTATAAAGATCAAGGTTTTACTAAAATTATTGGCACAGAATCGCGTGGCTTTATTTTTGGTGCACCGCTATCTTATGCCTTGGGAATTCCTTTTATCCCTGTTCGCAAACCTGGTAAATTACCGCGCGAAGTTATTCGCCAAGATTACCAACTCGAATATGGTGAAGATACATTAGAGCTTCATACTGATGCGATTGTAGCCGGTGATAAAGTATTGCTAGTTGACGACTTGTTGGCGACCGGTGGTACAATTGAAGCAACAGCCAAGTTGGTTGCAAAATTAGGCGGCAACGCCACAGATGCAGCATTCGTCGTATCGTTACCTGAACTAGGTGGGGAGCAGCGTGTTGAAAAAATGGGTATTAAAATCCTAAAATTGGTTGAATTCGAAGGCGAATAATCGATGAGTTATCAGGTTCTAGCGAGAAAATGGCGTCCTCAAACCTTTCATGAATTGGTTGGGCAGTCTCATGTTAAACAAGCGCTGGTTAATGCGCTGAGTCAAAATAGACTGCATCACGCTTATTTATTCACTGGAACCCGTGGTGTTGGTAAAACGACCATTGCGCGTATTTTTGCTAAAAGCTTAAATTGTGATGAGGGCATTTCTGCCACACCATGTGGTCAATGTAGTAGCTGTGTTGATATAGAAGCAGGGCGCTACATTGATTTACTCGAAATAGATGCGGCCTCACGCACAAAAGTTGAAGATACTCGCGAAATACTCGATAACGTTCAATATGCGCCAACCCGCGGACGCTATAAAGTGTACTTAATTGATGAAGTACACATGTTGTCAAAGCACAGCTTTAATGCCTTATTAAAAACGCTCGAAGAGCCACCTGAGCATGTAAAGTTTTTACTGGCGACCACCGATCCACAAAAATTACCGGTAACTATTTTATCGCGCTGCTTACAGTTTAATTTAAATGCCTTGTCGCAAGCTGAAATTAAGCAACAGCTTGAGCATGTTCTTACGCAAGAGCAGCTCAATTTTGATAATGATGCCCTAAGTATTATTGCTAAAGCAGCTGATGGCAGTATGCGAGATGCGCTGAGCCTGACCGATCAGGCTATTGCCCAAACAAATGGCGATATTAATAATCAAGCTGTTCAAGCCATGCTTGGTTTAATGGATACCCATTATAGTCAGAGTTTACTCGCTGCATTACTCGCGCAGGATGGCGCAGCCTTAATGGCTGAAGTTGCCCAAGTCGCGAGCAGAAATCCTAATTACATTGCACTACTTGATGACTTAATTGCACTTACGCATATTATTCAATTAAGCCAATTAGTGCCTGAAGCGGCAGCACTTGATAGCAATAATGCTGACTACATTAAGCATGTTGCAGCGCACACTCATGCTCAGCAAATTCAAGTGTATTATCAGTTATTACTGAATGGCAAAAAAGATTTACAGTGGGCGCCTGAGCCACGCTTAGGGTTTGAGATGATTATGCTACGATTGTTAGCATTTCAACCTGAGCACTCACAAACGACGCATTCAGCACCTAGCTCGCAACCCGCGCCAGAGCAAAATGCCACAGGGCGTACCAATGCATTGCGTGATATTTTAAATAAAAATAAACCAGCGCAGAGCAATAGCACTGAAAGTCAGCCATCAATACATAATCCACAGCCAATAGAGGCTCCTGAGCCTGAGGTTTCGCGCTCTGATAATAGCCCGACTCACATTGAGCAAGAGTCAACACAAAGTCAGCCAAACATGTCTGATACAACGCCAATGAGCGATGAACAAGCGCAGCGTCAAAGCGAAGATGATGCCTACATGCAGCACAGCGATGTAGAACAAACCATTGCAGCGCAATACGATGATGTAATGAGTAGCGCGGTTGACCAAGGATTTAATCCTGAGCTATCAAACGTACCTAGTAGCACTGAGCATTCAGCGCCAACAATGGGCGAGCAAGAAGCACGTGCACAGTCTGCAATAGCGCGTATTTTACGTGACAGAAATATTTCCGGTGCGGGTAAACTGTCAAGCGCAGCAACCGAAAAACCTGTTGTGCCAAAATCGACCCCTGCTAGGCCCGTCGATAAACCTATTAGCAATACACCTCAAGCTGTAGCGCAGGAGCCGCCTCCATGGGATAGTGAGACGGGTGATGAGTTACCAAAAAAGCCAGCGCTCCCCATGTCAGGGAGCAAGCCACAGGTAAGCACTAAACCTGCAAATAAAGTCGACTTTAAAGCAAAGCATCAAACAATTACCGAAAATCTTGCGCCTGAGCTATTAGAGCAAATTAATCCGCAAAAACCGGCTCCTGTTGTTGAACAAGCACCAAGTATTCCGGTGCCGGATGATTTTCAAAGCCCCATCAGTGAAATTAGATTTGCCCATCAACAAGATGAATGGGCTTATTTAATTAAGCGAATGGGGCTTGGCGGGCGCATGCGCCAGTTTGCCTTGCATTCAATTTTTACCAAGCAAGACAATCATTTTCATATTGAAGTGGATGAATCGCAAAAGCATTTAGATACGCCTATGCTGCGCCAAAAGTTAAATGTGGCGTTATCGACTATTTATGGACATAACGTTGAGCTAAATATCGACTTTGCCAGTGGGGTGATTGACTCGCCTTATCTAATTCAACAAAAAATTGATGCAGGTCGTCACCAGCAAGCGATTGATGTGATCACAAGCGATGAAAATATAGTACAATTTCAACAGCTATTTAGCGCTGAAATTGACGAAAACAGTATTCAGGCATTGTAATTAACTATCAGTGCCCTTATTTATACTTCAGTTAATGTATTAAAAGAAAGAGAGACGATTATGTTTAAAGGTGGAATGGGTAACATGATGAAGCAAGCGCAGCAAATGCAAGAGCGCATGCAAAAAGCCCAAGAAGAAATCGCAACAATGGAAGTCGTTGGTGAAGCTGGTGCCGGTTTAGTTAAAGTAACCATGCTTGGTAACCACAACGTGCGCCGTGTTGAGCTTGATGAAAGCTTAATGGAAGACGACAAAGACATGATTGAAGATTTATTAGCTGCAGCATGTAACGATGCTGTGCGCCGTGTTGCCGATGAAACGCAAGAACGCATGGGTAAAGTGACAGGCGGTATGCAGTTACCACCTGGTATGAAAATGCCGTTCTAAGCAACTATGCAACTTTCAGATAGTTTAACATCGCTGATAGAGGCACTGCGTTGTCAGCCCGGCATCGGTCCGAAGTCTGCCCAGCGTATTGCGTTTCATTTGTTAGAGCGCGACCGTAAAGGCGGTGCTCAACTTGGTAATGCCTTGACTAAAGCAATGAGCGCTGTAGGTCATTGCCAATCGTGCCGCACATTTACCGAGCAGGCGCAGTGTGATATTTGCTTAAGCACTAAACGCCAAGACAGTGGTATTTTATGTGTTGTTGAATCGCCAACGGATGTACTCGCCATTGAGCAAACAGGTCAATACAAAGGGCTTTACTTTGTATTAATGGGGCATTTATCACCGATTGATGGCATAGGGCCTAAAGAAATTGGCCTTGATGTACTCGAGCAAAAGCTTGCGCAAGGCGGTATTAATGAAGTCATTTTAGCCACAAATCCTTCGGTTGAAGGCGAAACAACGGCGCATTATATTGCTCAGCTTTGCCACAAAAACAATGTGGGTGCATCGCGTATTGCTCATGGTATTCCTGTTGGTGGTGAGCTTGATTTAGTCGATGGAATGACGCTTATGCATGCATTTAGCGGTAGGCGATTAGTCAGCCATGAATAGTTTATTTTAAGCTTAACTATTTGAACTTACTTTAAAAGCCTACATACATGCTGTAGGCTTTTTTGTTGGCTTTAATTGCAATACAAACAAAAGTTTAAGGATGATATGGCTGCAATAACCCAAAGTGCTAATGTGATTGTTGATGACTTTATCGCACCTGTTTGCCATGAACACATAAAAATTATTTATCAAGATGAGGCGCTTTTAGTGATCAATAAGCCCAGTGGTTTATTGAGTTTGTCGGGTAAAAACTCACTAAATTGGGATTCCGTTCATTATCGCTTAGTCAATGGTCAACAGGGTAAAACAGCCGCCTTTGCAGAAGCAAAGTTACCTCATCGATTAGATTTTGGTACCTCAGGGATCATGCTGGTGGCACTCAATAGTGAGTCGGCAAAAAACCTCAATCAACAATTTCAAAGTCACACCATAAGCAAACGCTATGTCGCTATGTTACAAGGAAAAGTGTGCGATAACCACGGACAAATAAATTACCCGATTGCTAAAGACAAACTCTATTTTCCTCGTGTTAAGTTATGTAACACCACAGGCAAAGCGGCCTTAACACACTACACAGTACTTAAGCGTTTTATTCAACCAATAAAGACGTTAGTGCAATTTACCCCCGTTACTGGTCGAACGCATCAATTACGTATTCATAGTCATGCAATTGGGCATCCTATTTTAGGTTGCGATTTGTATAAAAGTGAACAGAGTGAGCAGATGGCGTCGCGTTTGCAGCTACATGCCAGCGATATATATTTTCATCACCCAAGCACTCAAAAGCCGATGCATTTACACTGTGCCAGCCCATTTTGAACAGATATTGTTTTTATAATATTGTTGTTTTTTGCTGGCAGCTTTTTTTACTTTTTTCCCTTGAAGTTCTGACACCTCCCCCCATATTAAGTGCATAACGCAGACACTTTGCAAATTGGAGATACATAAATGACTGCAGCACAAAAAGAAACATTAGGCTTTCAAACAGAAGTAAAACAATTACTAAACTTAATGATTCACTCGCTTTATTCTAATAAAGAAATATTTTTACGTGAGCTTGTATCAAACGCATCTGATGCAGCCGATAAATTACGCTTTTTAGCGTTATCAAACGGCGACTTATATCAAGGTGATGCTGATTTACGTGTACGTATTAGTGCTGATAAAGAAGCCAATACGGTAACCATTTCTGATAATGGTATTGGTATGACACGTGATGAAGTGATCAGCTCTTTAGGTACAATTGCAAAGTCGGGTACCGCAGAGTTTTTCAAAAACTTAACGGGCGACCAAAGCAAAGATTCACAACTTATTGGTCAATTTGGTGTGGGCTTTTACTCAGCGTTTATTGTTGCTGATGAAGTGACAGTGCGTACCCGTAAAGCAGGCGAGACAACGGCTGTAGAGTGGCAATCAAAAGGTGAAGGTGAATACACGCTGCAAGAAATTGAAAAAGAAGGCCGCGGTACAGACATTATTCTACACCTACGTGAAGAAGAAAAAGAGTACGCAGACGAATGGCGCCTTCGTAGTATCGTGACTAAATACTCTGATCATATTTCTACACCAGTACAAATGTACAAAGCAGAAGTACCAGAGTCTGAAGGCGAAGACGGTGAGAAAATTCCAGCAGTTCCTGGTGAGTGGGAAAGCATTAACCGTGCTACGGCATTATGGACGCGTGATAAGTCTGAAATCTCTGAAGATGAATACAAAGAATTTTACAAGCATGTAAGCCATGACTGGGAAGATCCACTTAGTTGGGGACATAACAAAGTTGAAGGTAAAACTGAATACACCAGTTTGTTATACATTCCGAAAAAAGCGCCGTTTGATTTATGGAACCGCGAGCGCCAAAGTGGCTTAAAATTATACGTGCAACGTGTATTCATTATGGATGATGCTGAGCAGTTTATGCCAAGCTACCTGCGTTTCGTTAAAGGTCTATTAGATTCAAATGATTTACCACTGAACGTATCGCGTGAAATACTTCAAGATAACAAAGTGACCCAAGCTATCCGTAAGGGGTGTACGTCGCGTATTATTAAAATGCTTGAGCGTATGGCGAAAAACAAAGCCGATGATTACCAAACGTTTTGGAATGAATTTGGTCAAGTAATGAAAGAAGGCCCAGCTGAAGATGCGGCTAACAAAGAGAGCATTGCTAAGCTATTACGTTTTGCTTCAACGCATACCGATTCAGACACTCAAGATGTCTCGCTTGAACAATACATTGAGCGTATGAAAGACAGCCAAGATAAAATTTACTATGTTGTTGCTGACTCATTTATTGCAGCTAAAAACTCACCGCATTTAGAGATCTTCCGCAAAAAAGGCATTGAAGTTTTACTACTAAGTGACCGTGTTGATGAGTGGATGATGAGCCACTTAACTGAATTTGCAGACAAGCAATTTCAATCAATTACTCGCGGTGATTTAGATTTAGGCGACTTAGACGACGAAGAAACTAAAAAAGCACAAGAAGAGTCTGAAAAAGAAGTTGCAGGCCTTATTGAGCGTATTAAGACCGCATTAGGTGATGATGTTAAAGAAGTACGCTTTACACATCGTTTAACCGATTCGCCAGCCTGTGTGGTGAGCGACGACAACGACATGAGCTCGCAAATGCAAAAGCTGATGGAGTCAGTAGGTCAAGCAGTGCCAGAAGCTAAACCTGTGTTTGAGCTAAACCCTGAGCATCAGATTGTTAAGCATTTAAATGATGAGCAAGACGAAGATAAATTTGCGCAGTGGTCACATGTATTGCTAGATCAAGCATTACTAGCTGAGCGCGGTACGCTTAAAGATCCAACTGGATTTGTCACTCGCTTAAATAAACTTATGCTTGATTTAAGCAAATAAGTATTAAAAATCAATGATTGAGTAAAAAGGGAACGTTTGTTCCCTTTTTTTATGCGCTGGAGCATAGAGTTTATTGATTTTTAAAGGTTAAATTTGCTGCATAGACGCTGCCCGAAAGGGTCTGTCTGCCTACATGGATGGTGGCAAATGGCGTGAGCAGGACGCAGAAGCTTTGCTCGATTTTTACTCAGCCTACTAAGTAGCAAACATTGCGCCGCGATTAAAGTGCCCCTAGTTTGCACAAATATTAATCCGCAAAGGCCAACAGACTCTAGACAATTAGTATAAGTTACTTGAGTATCTGCGGCGCTTGTGGAAGAATTCAGACTTTAAAATAAACTCTCATATTAGGGGACAATGATATGCGCATTATTCTTTTGGGCGCGCCGGGTGCAGGTAAAGGTACTCAAGCTCAGTTTTTAATGGATAGATACGGTATTCCACAAATTTCTACCGGTGATATGCTACGAGCTGCAATTAAAGAGGGCACACCACTTGGCCTTGAAGCAAAAAAAGTAATGGACGCAGGTCAGTTAATTTCTGATGACATCATCATTGGCCTTGTTAAAGAGCGCATTGCAAAACCTGATTGTGAGAAAGGCTTTTTACTTGATGGCTTCCCACGTACCATTCCACAAGCTGATGCAATGAAAGATAATGGCGTTGTCGTTGATCACGTTATTGAATTTGATGTTGCTGATGAAGTGATTGTTGAGCGTATGGGTGGCCGTCGTGTTCATCCTGGTTCTGGTCGTGTTTATCATGTTGTTTACAATCCACCAAAAGAGGAAGGTAAAGACAACGAAACAGGCGAAGAGCTTATTATCCGTGCGGATGACACAGAAGAGACAGTTCGTAAACGCTTAGGCATTTACCATGAGCAAACAATGCCATTGGTTGACTACTACCAAGCAGAAGCGCAAGCGGGTAATACGCAGTACCATAAATTAGACGGTACTCAAGCGGTTGAAGCAGTAAGCAAGCAACTAGCTGAGCTTTTGGGTTAATTTTTATCTAAAATTAAAAGCATAATTAAAAAAAAACCGCTTCATAGCGGTTTTTTATTATCTGAAATTCGACCTTTAAAGCGTTTTAAGCTTTTCAATAACGCTATCGTATTCAGGCTCGGTTGATAAGCTAGTAACTAATTGTTTATATATAACTTTATGGCTTTTATCGAGAATAAAAACAGCGCGAGTAAGTAACCCCATATCTTTAATTATTAACCCATACTTTTGGCCAAAATCACGCCATACAGAATCAGACAGTGTCGTAACTTTATCGATATTTTCTGCTTTGCAAAAACGTTTTTGTGCAAAAGGTAGGTCGGCACTAATCGTCAACATGGCCACGCCAGGAAACTGTTGCGCTACTTTTTCATTAAAATGCTTTGTTTGTAGGCTACAAATGCCAGTATCTAAGCTTGGTACTACGCTGATTAATACAGCTTGCCCTTGGTAATTTTCTAATGTAATGGCAGTAAAGCTGTCGTCGACCACTTTAAAATTTGGCGCATCAGCACCGACTTTGAGGCCTTGGCCTAGTAACGTAACAGGTTTACCTTGCGCTGTTACTTTTCCTGCATCTAAGGTGTTTTCAGGTAACTCTGATGCAAAACTAGTGCAACAAAATAGGCTCAATGCAAAGGCTAATGAACGACGCATGGATTTTTTCCTTTTAAGAATTAACGTAATAGTGGTGAGTGTATTATACTGTGATGGAGTTACCAAGCAGAATAATTGACGCGTTTATTTTTCCCTAAAATTGTAAATAAGCAATACTTTGATTACTATGTATATATAAGAAATAGGTATTAATTAATAATATCCGTGCCTTTATTTTTTGCGGTGTCAGCGTACAACAAGTTTTAAAATAGAGAGATAATATGTCAACATCGGTTTTAATTTGTGATGATTCAAAACTAGCTAGACGTCAATTAGCTCGCTCTTTACCCGATGATTGGGATATTAAAGTTGAATTTGCATGTGACGGTGTAGACTGCATAAAACAAATAACTAAAGCCCAGCCTGAAATTCTTTTCCTTGATTTAAATATGCCAGAAATGGACGGCTATGGCGTGCTTGCTGCAATGAAAGAGCAAGGACTCGACGTTCTCACTGTTGTGGTATCAGGCGATATTCAACCGAGTGCGCATCAACGTGTGCTTGAGCTTGGCGCCATAGATTTTATTCAAAAACCGTGTTCCCCCGAAAAGCTTGCTGCCATTATTGAACATCATGGTATTAGAGATAGAGCACTGCGTGAACGCATGTCTCACTCGTTAGGTGAACAAGTTGACCCTGATGTTCGTGATATATATCAAGAGCTGACTAATGTTGCCATGGGTCAAGCGGGAGATTTACTTGCAAGACTGCTTAATGTATTTGTTAAGTTACCCATTCCTAATGTTAATGTTTTAGAAGTCAGTGAGCTCAACATGGCGTTAAGCTCTGTTGATACCAATGATACTACATCGGGTATTTGCCAAGGCTTTATAGGTGGCGGGGTATCTGGCGAGGCATTATTACTTTTAAATGACTCTAGTTTTAAAGAAATAGCCTCACTGATGAATTACGAAGGTGAACTAAACGACAAGGTTGAGTTAGAGTTGCTAATGGATGTAAGTAACATTTTAATAGGCGCTATTTTAACCGGCTTGTCAAAACAGCTCGACATGACCTTTAGCCAAGGGCATCCAATAGTTTTGGGGCAGCATCGGGACGTTTCTGAACTTGTTCAGTCGAATAAGTCGCGCTGGCAACGGACTCTAGCCATAGAAATAAGTTACGGTATTGAAAATCATGATATTAGTTGTGATTTAATGTTGCTCTTTACTGAAGATTCACTAAAAACTTTGAAATACAAAGTTGCTTATCTACTAGAAGATTAAATATTTATGCCAGCTGATTTAGATTTGAATGAAATCCATTGGTTAATGGATATGTTTAATACGGTTGATGTCGGTCTTGTTGTACTCGATCGAGAATACAAAGTGCATGTATGGAATGGTTTTATGGAAAATCATTCTGGTTTGTTACCGAGCGCTGTAAAAGACAAAGACTTATTTGATTTATTTCCGGCCATTGATGAAAAATGGTTTAGAAGTAAATCTGAGTCAGTGTTTGTATTAAAGAATCGTTCATTTACTATTTGGGAGCAGCAGCCGTATATTTTTCGTTTTAAAAACTACCGACCAATTACCGGTAAAGCGGACTATATGTATCAAAATGCCACGTTTATTCCACTTACCAATGTGCGAGGCGAAGTCGAGCATATTTGTATTATTATTTACGATGTGACAGATATTGCGGTTAACAAAAAAGAACTAGAAGAGTTAAATAAAAAACTAGAACAAGTAAGCCAAACAGATAGTTTAACCCAGCTTGCCAATAGAGGGCATTGGGAGCACTTACTGCACCAAGAATTTTTACGAACGAAGCGAAACGAAGGTTGTTGCTCGTTATTAATTTTTGATATTGACCACTTTAAAAAGGTAAATGATGATTTTGGACACAGTGCTGGAGATGAAGCACTTCGTCATATAGCGAGTTTACTGAAAACTGCATTGCGTGAAACAGACATTGCTGGGCGATACGGCGGTGAAGAGTTTGTTGTTACTTTATTAGATACCGATAAACAAGGGGCGATTGTATTTGCTGAACGTTTACGCCAATTAATTGAAACCTCTCCGGCGAAATACAATGAGCACACGGTGCATATGGCCATTAGTGTGGGTATTGCGTGTTTTGATGATCAGTTTAAAGATCACGAACGATGGATTGAAGCTGCCGATAAAGCGCTTTATCATTCAAAAGAAACAGGTCGAAATAAAGTGTCGGTATACGCTGATATAAAAAATGATGCTTAGGCATCATTTTTTAATTGGGGGGTAAAATAAGCAAGTCAGTTTTAAGTAAGCGCATTATTTTTTCTGCAGTATTACCAATGAGTTTTGCTTTAATTCCTACATTCCCAACAGATCCTATAATCACTAAATCAGCATTGAGCTTGGCCGCTAAGCTCGGGATCACCTGCTCAGGTAAACCCGCTTTAATATAAAGTTTGTCGCGTAAGTTATTATCAATAATGAGTTGTTGCTGTGATTGAGGTAATTTCTCAAAGGCATTGACTAGTTGCTCTTCTGAAAATACTAAGCCTAAATCTCTTAATATTGGAGAAATATACACTGTGTAGCCGGCATAAAATTCACAGTCTGTTCGCTGTGCGTATGCTAGGCCATATTTAATAATTGACTGATTAAGCTTATGTTTTGCGGTTTTTTCGCTGGCTAAATCAAGTGCGGCGAGTATGTTGGTATGCTTGCGCCATTTGTTATCTGCCGCTAAATACAAAGCGATGGGCGTAAAGCGGATAAGTTGCCAATCAAGTTCACTAAATTGGCTGTCGCTGTCGATATGGCGTGTTTTTATCACCATTTCGTAATCATCAGTATTAATATCTTCGTTAAGCCACTGCTCGGGGGCTTCATGCCATGCGGTTTGAAAGGTATAACTGCAACCCTCCAGTTCTGCGCTAATCAGTGGCTCCAACTGTGCCCTTAATGATGAAAGGCATTTATCTTGGAGTGAAAGCAATTGTTCTGGCGACAGAGAAAATAAAATATTGCCGGTTTCTTCAAAGCTAAATGCAACAATATCAATATGTTTATTGCCTTGCAGCGCTTTTTGTTTAGCATGCTGCAATGACGTTTTTGCAAATTCAACCGAATCAATCAGTACAAGAAGCTTTTTTTTGTCCATTATTTTTACTCTGTTGTATGGCGTGAATCATCAATTGGACATTGACCAATGGTTGAAATCTCACCAGAATTTGACTCCTGTTCCAGTTTTACCTTAAAGCCCCATAGTCTGTAAAGGTGTTTTAATACCTCCCTATGGGAGTTAGCCAGTGGAACGGCGTTGTGAGGGATATATCGTAGGGTTAAAGAGCGGTCGCCGCGTAAGTCAACATCGTAAACTTGTATGTTAGGCTCATGATTACTAAGGTTATATTGTGTAGAAAGTGCTTCTCTAACCGCTTTGTAGCCATTATCGTCGTGAATAGCGCCTATTTCTAAATGTGGGTTACTAGCATGGTCGACTATGGTGAATAATTTAAAATCCCGAATCAGCTTAGGGGATAAAAATTGGCTAATAAAACTCTCATCTTTGAAATTTTGCATTGCAAAGTGCAGTGTCTCGAGCCAGTCACTGCCCGCATGCTCAGGAAACCAGCGTTTATCTTCTTCTGTTGGGTTTTCACAAATACGACGTATATCAACCATCATATTAAAGCCCAGTGCATAGGGGTTAATACCTGAGTAATAATCGCTATTGTATGGAGGTTGGTACACAACATTAGTATGGCTTTGTAAAAACTCCAACATAAATGAGTCGGTTAGTTTTCCCTCATCATATAAATGGTTCAAAATAGTATAGTGCCAAAAAGTGGCCCAACCTTCATTCATTACTTGGGTTTGTTTTTGCGGATAAAAGTATTGTGATATTTTTCGCACTATCCTGACGATTTCTCGCTGCCATGACTCGAGTAAAGGGGCATTTTTTTCAATAAAGTACAGAATATTTTCCTGTGGCTCTTGCGGGAAGTGGCGTTCGTGTTTTTTTGACTCTTGCTGTTGAGAAGGAATGGTACGCCACAATTCGTTAACTTGTGATTGCAAATACTCAGCCCGTTCTTGCTGGCGTTTTTGCTCTTCAAATAACGAAATTCGTTGTGGACGTTTGTACCTATCAACACCGTAACTCATTAATGCATGACATGAGTCGAGTATGCTTTCTACTTCGGAAATACCGTACTTTTCTTCACAGCGGCTAATATAGTTTTTAGCAAACAATAAATAATCAATAATTGAGCCTGCATCAGTCCATGTTTTAAATAAATAATTCCCTTTAAAAAATGAGTTATGCCCATAGCAAGCATGTGCCATAACCAGTGCCTGCATCGGAAGGGTGTTTTCTTCCATTAGGTAAGCAATACAGGGGTTCGAATTAATCACAATTTCATACGCAAGTCCCATTTGACCGCGTTTATAATTTTCCTCCGTTTGAATAAATTTTTTACCATACGACCAGTGAGTGTAGCCAATGGGCATGCCTACACTTGAGTAGGCATCCATCATTTGTTCTGCGGTGATCACTTCAATTTGGTTAGGATAGGTGTCTAGCTTATAGTGCTCAGCCACACGCGCTATTTCGTCTTGGTATTGTTGCAATAGTTCAAAGGTCCAATCGGGCCCATCACTTATTCGATTATCTTTCATAATGCTACCTCGCTTTGGCTATGCAGCCCCTTGCTGTTGACGACCTTTTTTAAATAGCTCCCTAAATATAGGGTAAATATCTTCAACACCTTGGATATGCTGGATGGCAAAATTACTGTTCGTTTGACTAATGTTTTGATACTCGCGCCATAAACTTTGATGAGCACGTGTGGTAATTTCTATATAGGCAAAATAGCGAACAGCTTTAAGTATTTTATTACGTAAAATGTGCCCACATTGGGGCGTGTCATCGGCCCAATTATCGCCATCAGAAGCTTGTGCTGCGTATATATTCCATTCATCAGAATTATAGCGCTCAGCTATTATTTCATTCATCAGTTTTAGTGCACTTGAAACAATGGTACCGCCTGTTTCTTGTGAATAAAAAAATTCTTGCTCATCAACTTCTTTAGCCTGGGTATGATGGCGAATATACACAACGTCGATGTCTTTGTAGCTGCGAGTTAAAAACTGATAAAGCAAAATGTAAAAGCGTTTTGCCATGTCTTTTGTTGCTTGGTCCATCGAACCTGACACATCCATAATACAAAACATCACCGCTTTACTGGTTGGGTGTGGTTGCTTGTCGTAGTTACGAAAACGTAAGTCGTAATTATCGATAAAGGGCACGGTTTTTATTTGCTGTTTGAGTGTGTCGATTTCTTTTTGTAATAAGGCCACAGCGGCTTTATCACAGTGTGGTTGTTCAAGCAGCAGTGCTAGTTGTCCCTCAAGCTCACTAAGGCGGCGTTTTTTACCTGCGGTCATTGCAATACGACGAGCTAGAGAACCTTGTAATGAGCGCACTACATCAATATTACTGGGCATACCATCGCTGCAAAACCCAGCGCGATGGGTTTTCATTTGTACGAGCTTATCAAGCTGATTTTCTTGCAAGTTAGGGAGTTCTAAATCCTCAAATAACAAATCAAGGTATTCATCTTTAGAGATAGAAAAAACAAATTCATCTTGGCCTTCGCCAGAGTCACTTGCTTCACCTTCGCCTGCGCCACCGCCTTTGCCTCCTTTAGGGCGTTCTATTTTGTCGCCAGTAGAGAACTGATCGTTCCCAGGGTGTATTTGCTCTCTATTACCGCCTCTACCTTGATGAAAAGTAGGTTCACTAATATCGCGCTGCGGAATAGAGATACTCTCTCCAGAGCTTGAATCAGTGACACTGCGTTTATTGATCGCATCAGACACCGCTTCTTTGATCTGCTTTTTATAACGCCTAATAAAACGCTGGCGGTTAACTGTGCTTTTGTTTTTGCCATTTAAACGCCTGTCGATAAAATGCGCCATAATGACCTCCTAAAAACTGCAATTATGAAGGTTATTGCGATTTTCTAACCCGTAAATACCACTCAGATAGCAAGCGCACTTGTTTTTGCGTGTAGCCTTTTTCAACCATACGATTAACAAAGTCCTCATGCTTTTGCTGATCTTCAGCTGATGTTTTTGCATTAAATGAAATAACAGGGAGTAAGTCTTCCGTGTTTGAGAACATTTTTTTCTCAATAACCGTGCGTAGTTTTTCATAACTTGTCCACAGCGGATTTTTGCCATTGTTATGAGCGCGAGCACGCAGTACAAAGTTAACAATTTCATTTCTAAAATCTTTAGGGTTTGAAATACCTGCAGGCTTTTCTATTTTTTCAAGCTCAGCGTTGAGTGCATCACGGTCAAATAATTGCCCTGTATCAGGGTCGCGGTATTCTTGATCTTGAATCCAAAAATCAGCATAAATAACGTAGCGGTCAAAAATATTTTGGCCATATTCTGAATATGACTCTAAGTACGCGGTTTGTAGCTCTTTACCTATAAACTCAACATATTGTGGAATTAAATAGCCTTTTAAAAAGCTTAAATAACGTTCTTCAACCTCGGCACTAAATTGTTCACGCTCAATTTGTTGCTCAAGCACATAAAACAAATGCACAGGGTTGGCGGCCACTTCGGTAGTGTCAAAGTTGAATACTCGCGATAAAATCTTAAACGCAAAACGGGTTGAAAGACCGGTCATGCCCTCATCAACACCAGCATAATCACGATACTCTTGATACGACTTCGCTTTTGGGTCGGTGTCTTTAAGGGTTTCACCATCGTAAACTCGCATCTTAGAGTAAATGCTTGAGTTTTCCGGCTCTTTTAAGCGCGAAAGAGTGGTAAATTGGGCTAAAATTTTAAGTGTACCTGGCGCACAGGGGGCGTTGTAAAGCTCACTGTGTTCAATAAGCTTATCGTAAATTTTAATTTCTTCGGTCACTCGTAAGCAATAAGGGACCTTAACAATATAAACACGGTCTAAAAAGGCTTCGTTGTTTTTATTGTTTTTAAAGGTTTGCCATTCTGATTCATTAGAGTGGGCGAGTATCATGCCGTTAAATGGCAGGGCGCTTATGCCTTCTGTGCCGTTATAGTTACCTTCTTGGGTCGCTGTTAAAAGCGGATGTAACACTTTTATGGGGGCTTTAAACATTTCCACAAATTCCATTAAGCCTTGGTTGGCTAAACATAATGCGCCTGAATAGGCATAAGCATCAGGATCATTTTGTGCAAAGTGTTCAAGTTGGCGAATATCTACCTTACCAACAAGAGCAGAAATATCTTGATTGTTTTCATCTCCGGGCTCTGTTTTAGCAATCGCAACTTGATTTAAAATTGATGGGAAGCGTTTAACCACTCTAAATTGACTAATATCACCATTAAATTCTTGTAAACGTTTTGCGGCCCATGGCGACATTACCGTTTTGAGGTAACGAGACTTAATTCCATATTCTTTTTCGAGTAGGCTGGCATCTTCAACGGGATCAAATAATGCCAGCGGATGGTCATTAACCGGGGAGCCCTTAATTGCATAAATAGGCACTTGTTGCATTAAATACTTTAGCTTTTCAGCAATCGATGACTTACCGCCACCCACCGGACCAAGCAAGTAAAGCACTTGTTTACACTCTTCTAATCCTTGCGCGGCGTGTTTTAGATAAGAAACAATTTGCTCAATGGCGTCTTCCATACCATAAAAATCGGCAAATGCAGGGTAACGTGCAACAACACGGTTCGAAAATAAGCGACTTAAACGAGTATCGGTAGCGGTATCTACCATTTTAGGCTCGCCAATGGCCATCAGTAATCTTTCAGGAGCACTGGCATAAGCAGACTTATCGGTTTTACAAATTTCTAGAAACTCAGCAACACTGTACTCTTTTTCTTGTGTTGATTCATAACGTGCTTGGTAGTGATCAAAAATAGTCATAATGACCTCCGAAACCTACTTGGAAAATGTACTCACTATTTAAAGTCTAGTCACGAATTTAAATTTTTGTGCAATAAAATTAAAAATTTATATGAAAAATGATCATGATGCACTTTTAGAAAACAACCTACGTATAACCCTAATCAAATAAAGTAGCGGACATAAAAAAAGACGCCTAAGCGTCTTTTTAAAGATTAGTTTAAAACTAATTATGCGAAGTTAGCGTTCGCGAATTCCCAGTTAACGAGTGACCAGAAACCTTTAAGGTAATCTGGACGCACGTTACGGTAATCAATGTAGTATGCGTGTTCCCATAAATCCACGGTTAGGATTGGTGTAACACCTGCATCTGTTAATGGTGTTGCAGCGTTAGATGTATTAACGATGTCTAGTGAACCATCAGCTAGTTTAACTAACCAAGTCCAGCTTGAACCAAAGTTATTTACTGCTTTGTCGTTTAACGCGTCTTTAAATGCGTCAAATGAGCCCCATTTAGCGTTAATTGCATCAGCAATTGCACCTGTTGGAGCGCCACCGCCATTTGGAGATAGGCTGTTCCAGTAGAAAGTGTGGTTCCAGATTTGAGCAGCGTTGTTAAATACACCGCCTTCTGAAGAACATACGATTTCTTCAAGTGATTTACCTTCAAACTCAGTGCCTGGGATTAAACCGTTAAGTTTAGTCACATAAGTATTGTGGTGTTTACCATGGTGAAACTCTAACGTTTCTTGCGAAATATGTGGCTCAAGTGCATCAATTGCATACGGTAGTGACGGTAGTTCAAATGCCATTTTTTATCTCCATCTTCTTTTGGTTGATAGTCTATTTAGTAATACGTAATGCCTGCGCAAACAGGGCACTTATCTATACCAAACAGGAATATAGTGTTACTATAATTGTTGAGTATTTTACTCAAGTTTTAGCAAACAGCAATGCTCTTGCTAAAGCTATTTAAGATTGAGGCTTTAATTGCCTATGTTAATCTATATATCTGAGGCCACAGTGAAACTTTTTCAAGGCCTAATGTGTTCGCTATCGTCATTTTGAGGTTGTAAATGGAAACCATCGATAAAATTAAACAGCAAATTGCTGAAAACCCAATCATCTTATACATGAAAGGATCACCAAAACTGCCTAATTGTGGTTTTTCTTCACAAGCATCACAAGCATTAATGTCGTGCGGTGAACCGTTTGCATATGTGGATATTTTACTTAATCCAGACATTCGTGCAGAGCTTCCTGCTTACGCTAACTGGCCTACCTTCCCGCAACTTTGGGTTGAAGGCGAGTTAATTGGTGGCTGTGACATTATCATTGAAATGTTTCAACGTGCTGAATTACAACCACTGATTGCTGAAACAGCTGCAAAGCATAAACCTGCAGACGCTGAATAAGCGTTTAGGTAAAAAAAGCTGCAATTTGCAGCTTTTTTTATGTCTAGCGTAAGCTTAAATAGCACTGAACCTGCCGATTTCACAATGGTATAGGCTGATTTTCCTATGATGGGGATTTAATTCTCAGCCGATCCAATAACCTGTCGATATAATACCCACCTCAAACAATTTGCTGCCATTAAAAGCTGTAAAAGTAACGAACAGTATTAGGGTCTGTTGACCTTTCAAGGTTAAATTTGCAGCAGTCTGTTTGGTATTTAGGCAAGGCAGAGCCTATGTGGTGTGGTATTCCTCATAAATAGGCGATAACGCAGCATCAATAACAAACAGGCGCTGAACTTCGGGTTCTGCCTAGGGACGATTTACTCTTTGTTGCTCGGTTTTTACTTAGTCCACTAGGTTACAAACCTCGCGCCGAGATTAAACCGCCCCTAGTTTGAACAAATTGTAATCCGCAAAGGTCAACAGACCCTAAGCTTTTCTTATCGTTTTTGCTTAATTAACTTAATTATTTTGTGCACAGGCATCTTTTTTCATCACCGTTCCTTGGCGTTAATACTTATTCAAAGTAAGCCATATGCGCAGGCCATAGTTGATAAAATTAAAAATAATTCACTCGTAAACAGTGCTAGCTTACTCAAAAGTGAGCCTATTTTTACGCAGTCAAGTGAGATGTTAACTTTTAGTATGTTGATTTTAAAGTGCTTTATATTTAATGACTGTGTTCATAGCAGTCACTGTTTTTGCTTAGGTGGCCAAACAAAGTTTACCTATAGGTAAGGTAGATAAAACGTCAGTAGATGCATAATATGAAAGCAAATACTGGTAACTATTAAATAATATATGCATTAATTTAAACCACTGTAAAAAACTATTAATTAATTTGCTTGTAAAAGGTAAATATCAGCAAGTTAATAAAGAATAAAATACGGCTATGAATAATTATTCATTATTTGCATGGTTTACGTTTACGTAAACTGACTATTGAGGGGGGTTATTTACAAGTTCTTAAAAATAACACCGGTGTCATTAAAGTTTTCGATCCAATATCTACTCAAATGTTAATATTTAGCATTATTTTATGATTTTTAATGAAGTTGAAATATATTCAATATAATGAATATGTATTCAGAAAGATATTGACTCAGGTTAGGAATAACGCTAATTTTGATCGTCTGTTAGCAAATCGTCGAGCCGTTCATCCACGTTAACAGTGCAGCAAGGGGAGGGGTCCATGTTATATGACTCAAAACTAGAAAAAGATAATTGTGGCTTTGGCTTAATAGCCCAAGTTAATAACCAAGCGAGTCACCGACTCATCCGTACGGCGATCACCGGTTTAGATCGCATGCAGCACCGCGGCGGTATATCTGCTGATGGTAAAACGGGTGATGGTTGTGGCTTGTTACTTCAAAAACCAGACAGCTTCTTTCGTGCTATTGCTGCTGAAAATAATTGGCATTTAGGTAAAAATTACGCCGTTGGGATGATTTTCCTCAATGCTGATCCGGTATTAGCACAAGCAGCTAAAGATGTTTTAAGCGAAGAACTAGAAAAAGAAACGCTTAATATTTTAGGTTGGCGTGTTGTCCCTACCGATCCATCAATGTTAGGACCTATAGCCCTAAAGCAATTGCCTGGGTTTGAACAAATTTTTATTAGTGCGCCAGAAGGGTGGCGTTCTAAAGATTTAGAGCGACGTTTATATGTTGCACGTCGTCGTGCAGAAAAGCGCTTGATGGATGATGAATCATTTTATATTGCGAGCTTATCTGGGCTAGTCACCATCTATAAAGGCTTAATGATGCCTGCTGACTTGCCAAATTTTTATCTCGATCTTGCTGATATTCGCATGACCAGTGCTATTTGTGTTTTTCATCAACGCTTCTCTACAAACACACAGCCTCGCTGGCCTTTAGCGCAACCATTTCGTTATTTAGCGCACAATGGTGAAATTAATACTATTGAAGGTAACCGCCAGTGGGCCCGTGCACGCTCTTATAAATTTGCTTCGCCGCTTATTCCTGATTTACAAAGCGCAGCGCCGTTTGTTAATGAAACAGGGTCTGACTCATCTAGCCTCGATAATATGCTAGAGCTGTTTTTAGCTGGTGGTATGGATTTATTCCGTGCGATGCGCATGCTAGTGCCGCCAGCATGGCAAAAAAACCGTGCTATGGATGACGACTTACGTGCATTCTATGATTTTAATTCGATGCATATGGAACCGTGGGATGGCCCTGCAGGCATCGTTATGTCGGATGGGCGTTTTGCAGCCTGTAACCTAGACCGAAATGGTTTACGTCCAGCGCGTTATATTATTACTCAAGATGGCTTTATTACTTTAGCCTCTGAAGTGGGTATATGGGATTACACCGCTGACGAAGTGGTCGAAAAAGGACGTGTTGGCCCGGGCGAACTCCTCGTTATTGATACTAAATTGGGTAAAATTTGGCATTCAGATGAAATTGACCAAGATTTAAAATCACGCCACCCTTATAAGTCGTGGTTAGAAGAAAACGTTAAACGATTAACGCCTTTTGAAGCACTTACCGAGCAAGATGCGGGCAATCGCTCATTTGATGATGAAACCCTTGTCAAATACCAAAAGATGTTTGGCTATACTAACGAAGAGCTAGACAGCGTCATTCGTGTCATGGGTGAAAATGGGCAAGAAGCCACTGGCTCAATGGGTGACGATACGCCGTTTGCCGTACTGAGTGAAGGGCACCGTTCACTTTATGATTATTTCCGTCAAAAGTTTGCTCAGGTTACTAATCCGCCAATTGATCCGTTACGTGAAAACCATGTAATGTCGCTTGCAACGTGTATTGGCAGTGAGCAAAACGTATTTAATGAAACAACAGGGCACGCTAAACGCCTGCAATTTGATACGCCTATTTTAATGTACGCTGATATGCAGCAGCTACTTAACGCCGATGAAGCGCACTACAGCTATTGTAAGATTGATATTACTTACACCGTAGAAGAAGGCCTTGAGAATGCGGTTAAGCGCATCTGTGATGAAGCACAAGCAAAAGCCGCATCTGGCTGCATTATGCTGGTATTAACGGATCGTAACTTTGATGACAATCAATTACCTATCCCTGCTGCTATGGCGGTGGGTGCGGTACAAAAACGCTTGGTAGATAATAACTTACGCTGTGAGTCAAATATTATTATTGAAACTGGCAGCGTTCGCGATGCGCATCAATTTGCGGTACTACTTGGATTTGGTGCAACCGCAATTTACCCGTATTTAGCGTACGAGTCACTTGTGGCTATGAGCGATACCAAGGTAATTAATAAGTCATACTGTGAAGTTACACTGGCTTATCGTCAAGCAATTAATAAAGGCTTGTACAAAATCATGTCTAAAATGGGCATTAGTACCGTGGCTTCATATCGTTGTTCAATGCTGTTTGAAGCCGTTGGTCTATCGGACGCTATTGTTGAGATGTGTTTTAAAGGCGTGGCGAGTCGTATTAAAGGGGCGTGTTTTAGCGACTTTGATGACGATCAGCAAAGCTTGCATAAACTGGCGTTTAGTAAACGTAAATTATTAAGCCATGGTGGTTTATTTAAGTACGTACACGGCGGCGAGTACCATGCTTACAACCCTGATGTGATTCAAACGTTACAAAAAGCAGTACGTAGCGGCGAGTACAGTGATTACAGCGAATACGCAAAGCTAGTTAATCACCGTCCAGTCGCGACTCTGCGCGATATGTTGGCTTTAAAACTGCCAGAAAAGGGTATAAGCATTGATGAGGTAGAGCCTGCCACTGAGCTTTATAAACGGTTTGACTCAGCCGCCATGAGTATTGGTGCATTATCACCAGAGGCGCATGAAGCACTTGCAATTGCCATGAATCGTTTAGGTGGCTGCTCAAACTCTGGTGAAGGTGGCGAAGACAAACTTCGTTACGGTACAGAAAAAAATTCACGTATTAAACAAGTAGCTTCGGGTCGATTTGGTGTCACCCCACATTACTTACGTAGCGCTGATGTTATTCAAATAAAAGTGGCACAAGGCGCTAAACCTGGGGAAGGCGGACAATTACCGGGTGAAAAAGTCACTCCCTATATTGCCAAGCTTCGTTACTCGGTACCGGGTGTGACTCTTATTTCACCTCCGCCGCATCACGATATTTATTCTATCGAAGATTTAGCCCAGCTGATTTTTGACTTAAAACAAGTAAACCCGAATGCATTGATTTCAGTAAAACTGGTATCTGAACCGGGTGTTGGCACAATTGCAACCGGTGTAGCAAAAGCGTATGCCGACTTAATTACTATTTCAGGCTATGATGGTGGCACAGGTGCAAGTCCATTAACCTCAGTTAAATACGCTGGCAGCCCATGGGAGTTGGGACTTGCTGAAACACAACAAGCATTGGTAGAAAATGGCCTTCGCCATCGTATTCGCCTGCAAACAGATGGCGGTTTAAAAACCGGCCTTGATATCATCAAAGCGGCCATTTTAGGCGCCGAAAGTTTTGGCTTTGGCACAGGGCCTATGGTTGCATTAGGCTGTAAATACTTACGAATCTGTCACTTAAATAACTGTGCGACAGGTGTGGCAACACAAGACGAAACATTACGTCAAAAGCATTATCATGGTCTGCCAGAAATGGCGATGAATTACTTTAAGTTCATTGCTCAAGAAGCGCGCGAAATTATGGCAAGTTTAGGGGTTGCAAACCTAACCGATTTAATTGGTCGCTTAGACTTACTCGAAGCCATTGAAGGCAAAACAGCGAAGCAGCAAAAAATAGATTTATCAGCGGTTATCGCTCAGCCAAATAATCCAACGGGTGAAACTTTGTTTTGCAGTGCACCAAATAGCTCGCATTATTTAGGTGAGTTAAATGAGAACTTACTTGGTAAGGCACAAGAGGCAATAGATAACTCAAGCGGCATTTCATTAGTAAGTCGTATTTGTAATACCGACAGATCAGTAGGTGCCATGCTTTCTGGGTATATTGCTGATAAACACGGTAATCAAGGCATGGCCGCAGATCCGGTAGTTATTGAATTACATGGTACAGCTGGTCAGTCATTCGGTGTATGGAATGCCGGTGGCCTTGAAATGACTTTGGTTGGCGATGCTAACGATTACGTTGGTAAAGGCATGGCTGGCGGTAAGCTAGTTATTCGCCCACCATTGGGTTCGTCATTTGAAAGTCATAAAGCAACAATTATTGGCAATACCTGTTTATATGGTGCAACCGGCGGTAAATTGTTTGCAGCAGGATGTGCAGGCGAGCGTTTTGCTGTACGTAACTCAGGCGTGCAAGCTGTTGTTGAGGGCGTAGGTGATAACGGTTGTGAATACATGACCGGTGGCGTTGTGTGTGTACTTGGTAATGTAGGAGTGAACTTTGGTGCAGGTATGACCGGTGGTTTCGCTTACATTTTAGATGAACGAGGTGATTTTGAGAAACGCATTAACCCAGAGTTGGTTGAAGTGGTTACTTTAGATGACTTAAGTTCACATCAAGAGCATTTACGCGGCTTAATTGCTGATCATTTAGAGCTAACAGGCTCATGCAGAGCAGAAACTATTTTAGCTAACTTTGAACTTTATTTACCGATGTTCAAATTAGTAAAACCTAAATCAAGTGACGTAAAAAGTTTACTCGGGCACCGCGCTCGCAGTAGCGCCGAACTACGTGTTCAGGCGCAATAAGGGGGCAGTATGAGCGAAAATGTATATCAATTTATAGACGTGCAGCGTGTAGACCCACGCAAAAAACCAATCTCGTCGCGTAAAAAATCGTTCGTAGAAATTTATGAACCCTTTTCAGAAAATCAGGTTAATTCACAAGCGGATCGTTGCCTTGATTGTGGTAACCCTTATTGTGAGTGGAAATGTCCAGTACATAATTATATTCCACAATGGTTAAAACTGATCCGTACAGGGCGTATTTTAGAGGCCGCTGAGCTATCGCACCGTACTAACAGTTTGCCAGAAGTGTGTGGACGAGTATGCCCGCAAGACCGCTTATGCGAAGGCTCATGTACATTAGATGAAGAGTTTGGTGCAGTAACAATCGGTAATATTGAAAAATACATCACCGACACCGCGTTTAAAATGGGCTGGAAACCAGACATGTCCTATGTGACATGGACTGATAAAAAAGTTGCCATTATTGGCGCAGGGCCTGCGGGCCTAGGCTGTGCAGATATCTTAGTGCGTAATGGCGTAAAGCCTGTGGTATTTGACCGTCACCCTGAAATTGGTGGGCTGTTAACCTTTGGTATTCCTTCTTTTAAATTAGAAAAAGAAGTCATGCAAAAACGTCGCGAAATATTTACCGAAATGGGTGTTGAATTCAAGCTTAATGTCGAAGTAGGTAAAGACATTAGCATGGATGAAATACTTAATGAGTATGACGCTGTATTTTTGGGCGTGGGGACTTATCAGAGTATGCGAGCGGGGCTTGAGAACGAAGATGCACCGGGAGTACATGATGCCCTGCCATTTTTAATTGGTAACACTAATCGTGTTATGGGTTACGATGAGTCTAAACAAGCTTGCATTGATATGGCAAACCAAAAAGTAGTGGTACTAGGTGGTGGTGATACAGCAATGGACTGTGTGCGTACCTCTATTCGTCATAACGCGTTAAAAGTAACGTGTGCTTATCGTCGTGATGAAGAGAACATGCCTGGTTCAAAACGCGAAGTAAAAAATGCCAAAGAAGAGGGCGTCATTTTTACTTATAACGTTCAGCCTAAAGGGATTGTGCTTGATGACAAAGGTGCTGTAGCCGGTGTTAAAATGGTAAAAACTCAGCTTGGCGAGGCAGATGAAAACGGCCGCCGTCGCGCTGAGGAAGTACCGGGTTCAGAGCATATTATTGAAGCCACACAAGTGATTATGGCATTTGGTTTTAAGCCACATAAAATGGATTGGCTAGAGCAGTACGACGTAGAAATTAACCACTGGGGTGGTATTAATGCACCCGAGCAAGGTGAATTTACACATCAAACCACTAATCCTAAAATATTTGCTGGTGGCGATATTGTTCGTGGTTCAGACTTAGTGGTCACCGCTATATTTGAGGGGCGTAACGCTGCAGAAGGCATTATGGATTATTTAAAAGTGTAAATAATGCTTTTGTTAGAATGGAGTCAAAAGCAAACCTTCGGGTTTGCTTTTTTTATTTCCTCAGTTTTACAAACAAAGGTAAATATTTATGGTTCCATAGTCGGTGTTTAAGGTCTACAAAAAGGGACGTAGGTTTTGACCTAGCTATTTACAATTATAAGATTTTACAAATAAAAAAGCCCGCAATACATAGATTGTGGGCTTTTTTAAACGCGCTGTTAGTTAATCCATCGAGAAGTGATCTAGGCTCGGTTTCACTCTGGCTTGTCGGCGTTTCACACTTTTATAGCAAATAACGTTACAAACAAGCTGTAGGCCAATAACTAACCAACTTAGTGTTATTAAGCCACTAATAGCTGTGCGGCTAAAAACTAACATAACAGCAATAACAATATGTACAATTAATGCCACATTTAAAAAGCGATATAAGCTCTGCTTAAATTGTGTATGTTTAAACTTACTAAAAACAGCCAAAAGTATACTGACAATCAGTAGCAGCCAGTTAATTGCTAAGCCAAAATAAATGACCGTCGTTTGCATTAATGTATCCTCATCGTATCAAGGTAACGCACTATAAAGCGATTCACTTTATCCGTGCGCTTTTATAAGCTCTTTTGCATTTGCTTTAGCTGTTTTGCTAATGTTATCACCACCCAGTAATCGAGCAATCTCATTTACTCGACCATCTTTATTCAATGCCAGCATATGCGTAAATGTTTCACCGTCTGCAATTTCTTTGGCAACAAAAAACTGCTGATGAGCGCTACTGGCCACTTGCGGTAAATGGGTTACACAAATTACTTGCGTAGACTTACCTAGTTGGCGCAGTAGTTTACCAACAGCAGCAGCTGTTGGGCCAGAAATACCAACATCCACTTCATCAAATATAAGCGTAGGGGTCGTGACTTTTTGCGCAATAATAACCTGAATAGCCAAACTAATGCGTGATAGCTCACCACCCGAGGCTACTTTTGCTAAAGGTTGCAATGGTTGCCCTGGGTTTGTTGATACTAAAAACGAAACATTATCAAAGCCTAAGCTATTTGGAGCGCGATCGTTTTGTGCAGTCAATGCTATTTCAAATACGCCATTTTCCATAGATAGATTAGCCATGCTTTCGCTGATCAATCCATTTAATGTATTCGCATACTGGTGGCGACTTGCACTTAATTGTTCACTGGCGTTTTGATAATCCTCAAGGGCATGTTCAATTTCACCTTCAAGTTGCTCAAGACGTGAGCTGTTATTACTTATCGACTCAAGCTCTTGTGCAATAGTTTGATGAAATCCAACGAGCTCTTGGGGTTTTATATGGTGTTTTCTGGCTAAGTCCATTGCACCACTGAGTCTATTTTCTACTTCAGTTAATCGCTGAGGATCCAAGTCGGCTTGTTCAGTGTAATTACGAACTTCTCGGCTTGCTTCTTCAACTTGAACAGCGGCTTCTGATAATAATGTTGCCACACTGGCTAAGCTTTCATCATACTGTGCAAGTTCAGTAAATTGTTGGGCGCTGTGCTGTATAATGGAACACGCATTTTGTTCATCATTTTCATATAAATGCTGCAACTCGCGCTGGCAGACTTGCAATATAGTTTGGCTATTGCTGAGTTTATAATGTTCGGCTTCTATTTGCTCAAATTCATCTGCCTGCAATGCAAATTCATCAAGCTCTGCGACTTGATACTCCAATAGTTGCTTTTGTGCGGCTTGTTGCTGCTGCTGTTGTTCTAGCTGTTTAAATTCTTTTTGTAAGTCAGCAAATTGTTTATAACGCTGGCTTACAGCATTAACAAGATTATGATGGCCTGCATATGCATCGAGTAATTGTAGCTGATGCTCTGCCTTTAATAGGTGCTGGTGCGCATGTTGACCATGAATAGAAATTAAATATTGGCCTAGCTCTTTTAGTTGTGCAGCGGTAACTGGGCTGCCATTAATGTAGCTTTTACTGCGACCATTTTTACAAACAACTCGACGAAGTAAACATTCGTTGTCGTCGTTATTAAGCATGTTCTCTTCTAAAAAAGCATGAGCGAGTGGTAAATTGCTTAAATCAAATTGTGCACTTACCTCTGCTTTATCAGTACCTGGGCGCACAGCAGACGCTTCTGCTCGCTCTCCAAGACACAATGATAATGCATCAATGGCGATTGATTTACCTGCTCCCGTTTCACCGGTGATAGCGGTCATACCCGAATGCCATTCTGTGCTTAAATTACTTACGATTGCAAAATTTTTAATTTCTAAACCAATTAACATACTGTTCATCCATCCAGTGAATTAACTGTTAATTTATACAGTGTTTTGGTTTTTTGCAAATTAAATTTCTATATTTTAAGCAAGGCTGGACTCAATTAATGTTTTTTTTTCTTCATCAATAGGGAGGTTTTCATCGTTAAGGTCAATACTATCAACTGGTTGCGCTATGTCTTCAGTTTTTAACTTTAAAATTAGCGTAGGAAGGACTTCTTGATAAAAGTTTTTATTATATAAAATACCTTGAGCTGGTAACTCTGCTATGAAATATTGAGTGGTATCGGAAAAAGCTTGGCTGTTATTATTTTTATAGGTTTTTATTAGTTCTTCGTTAAGTATATTAATAAGTAAATCGCATAGCGATTCTAGCTTATTTAAATTTTCATCAGTGTGTGGCTGTACCACAAAAAAATTACTGACAACGGCTTGAATTCGAGGAAGGTGTTTAGCACTAATGACTTTTGCATCAAGTAACTCGTTAAGTTTTATTTTTAAACGTGATTGAGTACTTGCAACGCGCTCGTTAAACAGCTTTTTCTTTGCTTCAATAGTCTTTTTACGATTACTTTCAATGAGTAAGTAACTGCCAAGTAAAGTAATTAACAATAATAAAGCAAGAAATACTACATAAGTCATTGCTACAATTTCCTGATGGTGATGATTAATAATCTAGCCCGATATTTTGCTCTAAAGTTGCATGTTTGGCAATAACTGAGAGATTGTTTATCTTTTGGGGTGAAACATGCACACTCAAAGAGACTCAGCCTTGCCTACCTGTTTAGAGGCAAGGGATATGAGCATGCGCAGTAGTTTTAATCGCTTTTTACTTTGTCCACTCGATTAACTATCTCTTGCTGCGATTACATCGCCTCTCAATTAAACAACTCTCAGTCCTAAAAGCTCAACCGTTTTTAGTATAAACGGCTACCCCAGTTTAACTTCTTACGAAGCACATTATAATAAGAGTAATTTTTTGGGTGAATTAACCGTAATTTTCTATCTGCTTTGCGAATAACGACCTCATCACCGGGTAATACGGCAAGTACAACATGGCTGTCGCAACTTACCTGTAAGCTATCGGTATTTTCTAAACTAAGCTTTAAACGTACTTCGTTATCGGCATCTACCACTAAAGGGCGGCTTGATAAAGTATGCGGGAACATAGGAACCAATGACATGGCGTTGAGTTCTGGGGTTAAAATAGGGCCGCCGCCCGATAAAGAGTAGGCTGTTGAACCTGTTGGAGTCGATACAATTAATCCATCAGAGCGTTGTGAGAATACAAAATCATCGTTAATAAATGCTTCAAACTCAATCATGTGTGCTACTTTATCAGCATGAAGCACCGCTTCGTTTACTGCCGAATTAGCGCTTTTAAGTTCGTTATGACGGTACACTTCTACTTCTAATAAAAAACGTTTTTCTTCAATGTAATCGCCACTGAGTACTTGTTCTAAACTGCCTTCAAATCCTTCTGGATTTAAATCGGTTAAAAAGCCTAAATTGCCTCTGTTTACACCGATTACCGCAATATCAAAACGAGCGAGTACTCTTGCAGCGCCAAGCATATTGCCATCACCACCAACCACAATGGCTAAATCGGCGCGCGCTCCCAAATCAACGAGTTTTACGAGCTTGTCCTCAGGTACATCACTAAGTTGACCTCCCGTGCGTTTTTCAACAATCACCTCAAAGCCTAAAGCTAATAAAAACGTATGTAATCGTTGTAACGTAGCGGCTGCATTAGGATGATTTGGCTTACCAATCAAGCCAATAGTGTTAAAGGGAGAGTCCATAATAAATACACTGAAAGTTTCGGTATTGGTAGAGTAACCTAAAACAGAAGTGTTTGAAAACACAGATCTTAGGGTCTGTTGTCCTTTCAATGCGAAACAGACACTGACTGAAGGGTTTTGACTAGAGGCGATTAACTTTTTGTTTTCGGTTTTCACTTAGGCCACTAGGTTACAAAGCTCGTATCGCGATTAAATCGCCCCTAGTTTGAACAAATTTTAATCCGCAAAAATAACAGAGCTTAATAGTGACTAATTGATTTAATTAATTCACTGTAAAATTTAGATTTATTAAATTTCTTATACTTGAAATAATAATACCTAGCCCCGATATAACAGTCATGCGTAAAGATGTAGATAACATGAAATTAAATCCTCGAGACCAGCAAATTTTTGCCGCTGTTATGAGCCTGTACTGTAATGGTGATGGCTTACCTGTGCCTTCAACAAAAATTGCAAAACAAAAAGGTATGGCGGTGTGTTCTGCCACTGTTCGCAACGCGATGGCACGCCTTGAAAAAATAGGCTTATTGTATTCACCACATACATCTGCAGGACGAGTCCCCACCAATGATGGCTTTGACTATTGGTTTGATGAGTTTTTTACTTTGGGTGCTATTGCTAATTATTGGCAGCCTGAGCAGGCTGAGCTAGTCGAATTGGCACATGGCTTGAGTCAACGTTATCAAGTATGCTGTTGTGTGGGGCTACCACAAGTTAGAACTCAGCAGGTATTTAGAGTAGAAGTACTCGACTTTGACGCTAATAATTGGCTTATCTTACTTTTAGACAGAGCAGGGCAAAGCCATAATATTTGCATTAACAAGCCTGATGATCCCAGTGACGGCCAACGCTACGAGTTTGCTACTTGGCTTAACACTGTATTTAGCCAGCAAACGCTCATTGAAGGGCTATACAGAATGCAGGCCATGGCAAATACGGCACCGCGTAATTGTCATGACTCTTTAACTCAATGGACGCGTGAGTTAAGCCAAAAATTAGGCTCAGATAACAGTATTGTGGTGGGCGAAAACTACCTTTATAAAAAAATAGATTGTGAGCAAAGTCTTAATATTGGTGTTTCATTTTTAAATTTTGTGGAAGATAAGCTCGCATTTAAAAACGGGGTCTCTATACTCAGTGCTGAAAATTTACCTTTTAGTACTTGTGATGATCTCATTGTGATCACTGTGCCGTACTTTCAAAATCAGGAATATCAAAGTCGTTTTTGTGTTATTTGTCCGAAATCAGCGCAATTAGAGAAAATAATCCAAGAATTTAAATTATTAGAGCCATCGGGCTCTTGAATCTTTTTATTCAATCCCCATAATTACCGCAGTTGTAAAGAATTGGAGCGTATATTTTATGTCTGAGCAGACACAAAACCCAGAGCAAGAAGTAGAATTGAACGAAGAAGTGGCGCAAATGGAAGCCGACGTTGAGGCTGCAGTAGAAGCAGCAGAACAACACGCCGAGCAAGAGCAAAGCCCTGAAGCAGAAATTGCAATGTTATATGCTGAGTTAGAAGCGGCAAAACAAACTATTGCAGATCAGAAAGATAGCGTCGTTCGCGCTGCTGCTGACGTTGACAATATGCGTCGTCGTGCTGCACAAGATGTTGAGAAAGCGCACAAATTTGCACTTGAAAAATTTGCTAACGAATTACTTCCTGTTATAGATAACTTAGAGCGTGCTATTGAGTTCTCTGATAAAGAAAATGAAACGCTTAAGCCTTTGTTAGAAGGTATTGATATGACAGTAAAAAGCTTTAACGATGCAGTGGCTAAATTTGGCGTTGAAATTGTAAACCCACAAGGTGAGCAGTTTAACCCAGATTTTCATCAAGCAATGTCGATTCAGCCAAGTAATGATGTGACGCCTAATACTGTGTTAGCAGTAATGCAAAAAGGTTACACATTAAACGGTCGTTTATTACGTCCTGCAATGGTTATGGTATCTAAAGCAGCTGATGCTTAATTAAGTATACAATTAAAAAATGCCTCATTATGAGGCATTTTTTTTGTCTTTAAAATAATGAACTAACTGCACTAGGATAGTGAGTACAACTGCGCTGAACATTAAACTTGAAAATGGAACTGCACTTTGTGCATGCATTACCGCTAATATAGGGCCTACTAATGCGCCACTACCAAAACGTAAGGTGCCAATAACCGCCGTTGCAGTCCCTGTATTTTGCTCAAATTTCATCAAAATCAATGAATCTGCGTTACTTGCTATTATACCTAGGCTCATCATCAACGGAGCAATAGCCGCAACAATAAAGTAAAGTGACAAGTTTAATACGCTAAAGCTAAGTAATGCTGCGCCAGAGATAAAGCCACACATTAAGCCATAATAAAGCATTTTGCGTGAGCCAATACGTGGCACTACGCGAGTATTTAAAAAATTACCAAACATCAACGCCATTACATTAAAAGCGAATAACAGGCCAAACAATTGTTCTGATACTTTAAATAGGTCGAGGTAAATATAAGGGACGGACGTTAAAAAGCAAAAAAAGCCAAACGACACAAACATCGAGCTTAAAATATCGGCGCGGGCGTGCGTATTACTTAATACCACTTTATAACTTGAGAAGAATAATGCTAATCCTTTTCGCTCATTTTTAAATATTGGAATATCGATTAAGTAACGTTGCACAAAAAGTAAAATAACAAAGCTATAGGTCGCTAAAACAATAAAAATAGTCGACCATACCGAAAAGCCTAAAATGACCGAGCCGATAGAGGGGGCAAGTAACGGTGCTATCATCATAATCATAGACACGTAAGACATACCTTTAGCAGTATTTTTTTGATATATATGCCTAATGATCCCAGGGACGACAACCGTAGCGGCCGCGCCTGTAAATGCCTGTACAGCTCTTAACAGCCAAAAAGTATGCACTTCAGTGGTAAATGCTAACGCCAGTGAACTTAAGCCAAATAAACTGAGACCTATCCGTGCCAGTTTACGCCTGCCAATTTGATCGGCTATGGGGCCAAAAAATAACATGCCCAATGCATAACCCGCTAAGTATATACTCAACGATATTTGAACATTTGGCATGCTGGTATTGAGATCATTGGCAATCACCAGCATCGCCGGTAAATACATATCAATGGCTAAAGGCGTGATCGCGACAATACTGGCTAATAAAGGCAATAAAATACGGGTATTAAAAGAAGAAGCCGAAGCGCTCATTTAAAAACTCAAAACAACGAATATAGGCCCAGCATTATAGCAGGGCAATAGCCTTGGATAAACTTAGTTTGCCTGCTAACTTAATTGTTTAATTGCAAAAAGCAAAGATTTTAAACTAACACCGCGTTTGCTATTCTATACTTAGTAACAAACTTTTTTAGGGTAACACAATGAAAAAATTGGTTTTGGTAGTTCTAGCCAGTGCAGTATTAGCAGGTTGTAAAACATCACCAACTGGGCGAACGCAAATTGCGCTTTACTCAGATCAACAAATGACTCAAATGGGTACTGCCAGTTTTGCAGAGATGAAAAAAACGCAGCCGATAAATAAAGATCCAAAAGTAAACAGTTACGTCAATTGCATTGCTGAAAAAGTAGTGGCCGTGCTTCCTACAGAATATGCATCTCAAAATTGGGAAGTGGTGGTATTTGAAGATGAATCTGCAAACGCCTTTGCATTGCCTGGCGGTTATATTGGTGTACATACGGGGCTCTTAAAAATAGCCACAAATCAAGATCAGGTTGCCACTGTTTTAGGTCATGAAGTTGGACACGTGATTGCTGAGCATTCAAATGAACGGGTCTCACAAAGTTCTATTTTACAAACGGGTATGCAGCTGGGCAATGCGGCGCTTGAAATGGGTAACGTGCAATACCGTAATGAAATTATGCAAGGCCTTGGTTTAGGCGCTCAATATGGTGTGGTTTTACCCTTTAGTCGCTCACATGAGTCAGAGGCAGATACAATTGGTTTAGATCTTATGGCGCAAGCAGGGTTTAATCCCAAAGAGTCTGTAACACTTTGGCAAAATATGAGCCAAGCGGGCAGTGGGGCTACGCCAGAGTTTTTATCAACTCACCCAGCACCAACGAGCCGTATTGCAAATTTACAATCGCAAATGAGTAAAGCGCTTAGCGAGCAAAAAACAGCTAAAGCACAAGGTAAAAATCCGCAGTGTAAGTTGTGATCAGCCATAAAAAAACCTGTCTAATGACAGGTTTTATTTTTTATAATTAAAACATTCAATTATATATTAGAAAGTCCACTCTAAATGAACTTGCGGTACTGATTCACTAACATCAGTACCAAATTTATTGTGCCAGTATTGCCATTCCATACCTAACAGTAAGGTATTTTCTTTCATTTCTAGCGCATGTCCCATATCCCATACAATAATAGGTTGGGCTAAAAACCAAGCACGCACATCGTTACCAAACTCATCTTTTCGTTCAGCAATGTACTCTGCATGTCCTTTTACGTTAAACTTTTGCGAGCCAATCATGAACGGGTAATCAAAGGCTACATCAAACATCCAGCTGTTAGTTTCAATGGGTGCACCGCCTTTTGCAACGCCTTCGCTATCATCAATGTATGCACTGATAAGGGTTGAAAAGAAATTAAAACCAGGCACATCCCAGCTTAATTTTACGCCTGGTAAATATTTAACTACTTTGGCATCGCCTGCAGCATTAATACCCATGGTTAGGCCAACATCAACAAGCGCCCCTGACGCTACTTTTTCGTCCATTACTGCAGATAAACTAAGGGTAGAGTAACCTTCAAAGTAAAAGTCTTGATCTTGAAAGCCATCATCGTTGCTGTCGGTACTGTAATCAATAAAGAAAAAGTTATCGCCATAATCATGCCCAGAAGCATGCTCAATTGAGTACACCGTGGTATTAGATTTTTGTTCAGTAAATGGGTTTTTGTGGTTGCCGTTATTAATATGAAGCGCCGTATTGCTCCAATTAGCAGCGGTAGCTGTTGAACTTAAGGCACACGCACTTAGTGCAACGAGAGGAAGTAAGTTTTTAATTTTCATAACCATATTTTATGTGACACGCTGAATATCACATTATAGCAAACACGGTTAATTTGTTAATTATTTATTGTGATAAACAGTGCATTAGCACGCAGCTAATACACTGTAAAAAGGGAGATTATGCTTTATTGCGGCGCAAACAAATAACAGCAATAGCAGTAAAGGCTAAAATAAAGCAGTAGTAAGATGAGGTTGAAACATCCCACGGGCTAATTTTAAATGTAGCACCGAGTAATAATGCTTGCGCGCCATAAGGCAAAGACCCTTGGGTTACACAGGCAAAAATATCTAATAAACTGGCAGAGCGTTTACCACTAATTTCGCCATCATCAGCCAGTTTTTTAGCAATAGGGCCTGTCACAATAATAGACACGGTATTATTGGCAATACACATATTACTGGTGACAACTAATGCCGCGATCCCTAACTGATCGGCTACTTTACGGTGCCATTTGGCAATGACTTTAGTAATAGCTTGAATTTTTTGAGCGATATAGTCGAGGCCGCCATTAATACGAATAAACTCAGAGAGGCCACCAATAAACATAGACAGTAAAAATATTTCCTGCATTTCACTAAAGCCTTTGTAAATATCTTTTACAAAGCTTGCACCTTCATAGCTGCCGGTAAAGCCCATTAATGCGGCAAACACAATACCGCTTAACAGCACTACAAACACATTAAAGCCCATTACCGCCAGGACTAAAATAAAGGCATACGGAAGTACTAATAAAATATCGTAGTCTTTGGTATCAACTACTTGTGCTGCAGGCGTTAAAAATAATAGCAATGCAATAGTGAGTATGGCGGCCGGAACAGCAATTTTAAGGTTTTCTTTAAACTTATCTTTCATTTCACAGCCTTGCGTGCGGGTAGCAGCAATCGTGGTGTCAGAAATTATTGATAAGTTATCACCAAACATAGCACCAGATACAATGGTACCGGCCATTAAAGCAGGATCAATTCCTGTTTTAATAGATACTGCATAGGCAATTGGGCCAATAGCACCAATAGTTCCCATTGAAGTGCCCATAGCAGTAGAAATAACCGCCGCTATTAAAAATAAACCAGGTAGTAGTAACGAAGGGGGAATAAGTGAAAGTCCGGCATTAACAACCGCATCCACACCGCCGGTAGCACCAGCAACCGCCGAAAAAGCACCCGCTAGTAAGTAAATAAGACACATGGTAATAATATTGTTATTACCTACGCCCTTTATAAAGGTTTCTACGCTTTGGTTGATGCTGGTTTTATTTAAAATAAAGGCTAAAACAATCGCGGGTAAAATAGCGACTGGTGCTGGGAGTTGATAAAACGCGTAATCAACCCCTTGAGATTGTAAATATAAGCCTGAGCCTAAAAAAATAGCAACAAAGGTGAGTAGGGGAAGCAAAGAAAATCTTGCTTTATTTTTATCAAATGATGGCTGCATCATAATCCTCGTTAATTATTCATAGCAATCGAAGTCGATTGATATATTAAACAGCCAAAGCATCCCTCTTTTAGCTGAATTTAGTTGTTTGTTTTACTATCTAACCAGATAAGTAACCCAACAGCGCCCGCAAGCCAAAGACCAAATCGGCGCAAAAAAAGAAGTTTAAATGTATAGATGGCTAAATGCAAAGACTATCTGTTATTATTATGAGGGTCTGTTGATCTTTCAAGGTTAAATTTGCAGCAGTCTGTTTGGTATTTAGGCAAGGCAGAGCCTATGTGGTGTAGTTGTTCCCCATAAATAGGCGGTAACGCAGCATCAATGCCAAACAGGCGCTGCCCGAAGGGTTCTGCCTAGGGGCGATTTACTCTTTGTTGCTCGGTTTTTACTTAGCCCACTAGGTTACAAACCTCGCGCCACGATTAAACCGCTCCTAGTTTGAACAAATTTTAATCCGCAAAGGTCAACAGACCCTAAAATAATCGAAGCTTTTTTATAAGCTTTCCTGACTATTACATGAGTTTTAGATAAAATCTAGCTAACTAAAAAATACATAGGTTGTAAAAAGATGAATCGAGTAGGTGTGTTTGGTGCGAATGGCCGTATGGGACTGGCACTTGTAGAAGCAGCAACAATCAATAAAAATTCACAATTAGCGGCGGCCTATGTGCGCAGTCAGTCACCGTTATTAGACCTGCCCGTTAATCAGCTTAATAGCGCAGCGGCAAAAGAGATTAAGTTTAGCAGTGAACAGCAGGTTGAAAATGTAGATGTGCTTATAGACTTTACTTTGCCTGAAGGCATGAGAAATCATTTAAAAACAGCCGTTGAGCAAAAAACACCTATGGTAATTGGCACCACCGGCTTAACTCATGACGATATGGCGCTATTAACGGATGCAGCTAAACATATTCCGATTGTATTTGCGCGTAATTATAGCGTGGGCGTAAATTTACTGCTTAACTTAGTGCAAACGGCAGCAACAAAACTAGGCGATGATTTAGATATAGAAATTTTTGAAGCACATCATCGTCATAAAATTGATGCGCCATCGGGCACTGCACTTGCCATTGGCGAGTCGATTGCTCAGGCAAAAGGGTGGGATCATGATGAGGTTGCCGTTTATGATCGCAACAACATAGAGCAGGCCAAATCACAAAATGAAATTGGTTATTCGGTGCTAAGGGGCGGTGATATAGTAGGTGAACACACGGCCTACTTCGCTACAATGGGCGAAAGACTTGAATTAACCCATAAAGCAAGTTCGCGAATGACCTTCGCGCTAGGTGCTATAAGAGCTGCGCAGTGGTTGAAAAATAAACCTGCAGGACTTTATGACATGCAAGATGTGCTAGATTTAAAGTAGTTAAGTTCCTTTTTTAACGCTTTGGGGTGGTTTTTTGCTATAACCACTTATTTATTGCAATTTACTAATTAGCGTTAGACCTAAAAGCCAACTTCATGTAGAATGCAGCCAATTTGCCAAAAATTACTAAATGCGTGTTTCCAATTATACTCATATGGTTAGCAAAACCGGGGTTTGTGTGGGAATGAAAAGAGTTTTAGGCAAGAAAAATGAATGAAGGTTTAGTGGTTTACATCGGCATCATTTAAGACTGCGTAAAACAATTTAAGCTCACAGAAATCAGGTTTTGACCAATTATCTGAGTATTGGCGGGGTGTTAAGCAATTTGCTTACTCCCGTTTTTTACTGTTAGGAGGTTTAACTTGACTAAATCCGCTCTGTTAGTCCTAGAAGACGGCACAGTGTTTCGCGGTACTGCAATCGGCGCTGACGGCATGTCAGTCGGTGAAGTAGTATTCAATACGTCTATGACTGGTTATCAAGAAATTTTGACTGATCCATCGTACGCGGAACAAATCGTAACTTTGACGTACCCACATATCGGTAATACGGGTACCAACAGCGAAGACGAAGAAGCGAGTCACATTTGGGCTAAAGGCCTAGTGATCCGTGATTTGCCACTGCTAGCGAGTAATTTTCGTAACGAGCAATCGTTAGATGATTACTTAAAAGAACGTAATATTTTAGGTATTGCGGACATCGACACCAGAAAACTAACCCGTATTTTGCGTGATAAAGGCGCACAAAATGGCTGTATCGTTGCCGGTGACGAACTAGACGAGAAAAAAGCGCTTGAAGCTGCGCAAGCCTTCCCAGGCTTAAAAGGCATGGATTTAGCAAAAGTTGTCTCAACCAAGGAAAATTTTGAGTGGCGCGAATCAAGCTGGACATTAGGCGAAGGGTTTAAAACCTTACACGCTGATGATGAAAAGTTTCATGTTGTTGCCTACGACTTCGGTGTTAAACGTAATATTTTACGTATGCTTGTAGATCGTGGTTGTAAACTAACGGTTGTACCCGCACAAACCTCTGCCGCTGACGTACTAGCATTAAACCCTGATGGTATTTTCTTATCAAATGGCCCTGGCGATCCTGAGCCATGTACTTATGCCATTGATGCAATTAAAACCTTTTTAGAAACCGATACGCCAATTTTTGGTATTTGTTTAGGGCATCAACTATTAGCGCTTGCCTCAGGTGCTAAAACAGTAAAAATGAAGTTTGGCCACCATGGTGGTAACCACCCAGTTAAAGATCTTGAGCGCGATGTCGTAATGATCACCGCACAAAACCATGGTTTTGCTGCAGATGAAGCCACATTACCAGATAACCTACGTGCAACGCATAAATCGTTATTTGACGGCACATTGCAAGGTATTCACCGTACAGATAAACCAGCATTTAGCTTCCAAGGTCACCCAGAAGCGAGTCCTGGTCCGCACGATGCAGCCCCATTATTTGACCACTTCATCGATTTGATGCAAGCGCGTAACCACTAATTTAACCGGAGTAATAATGCCAAAACGTACCGACATAAAAAGCATTCTTATCTTAGGCGCAGGCCCAATTGTAATTGGTCAAGCTTGTGAATTTGACTACTCTGGTGCTCAAGCGTGTAAAGCACTAAGAGAAGAAGGCTATCGAGTTATATTAGTTAACTCAAACCCAGCAACTATCATGACTGACCCAGAAATGGCCGATGCAACATACATCGAACCAATTCACTGGGAAGTGGTAGAAAAAATCATTGAAAAAGAAAAGCCAGATGCTGTCCTGCCTACAATGGGTGGCCAAACAGCATTAAACTGTGCGCTTGATTTAGACAAGCATGGTGTATTGGCTAAGCATGGCGTTGAGCTTATTGGCGCAACAGCCGATGCAATCGATAAAGCAGAAAACCGTGAGCGCTTTGATGTTGCTATGCGTAACATCGGCCTAGAATGTCCACGTGCTGAAATTGCCCATTCAATGGATGAAGCGCGCGATACCATGACCCGTATCGGCTTACCGTGTATTATTCGTCCTTCTTTCACAATGGGCGGCACCGGCGGCGGTGTGGCTTACAACATGGAAGAGTTTGAAGAAATCTGTGAGCGCGGTTTAGACCTTTCACCAACCAGCGAGTTATTAATAGATGAGTCGTTAATTGGTTGGAAAGAATACGAAATGGAAGTTGTTCGTGACAAAAAAGACAACTGTATTATCGTCTGTTCTATTGAAAACTTTGACCCAATGGGTGTGCACACAGGTGACTCAATCACTGTGGCTCCAGCACAAACATTAACCGACAAAGAATACCAAATCATGCGTAATGCCTCTATGGCCGTATTGCGTGAAATTGGTGTTGAAACCGGCGGTTCAAACGTACAATTTGGTGTAAATCCCGTTGATGGCCGTATGGTTATCATTGAAATGAACCCACGTGTATCACGTTCATCGGCACTGGCCTCTAAAGCAACCGGTTTCCCTATTGCTAAAATCGCCGCTAAGTTAGCGGTAGGCTACACGTTAGATGAGCTTCAAAACGATATCACTGGCGGTAAAACCCCAGCGTCGTTTGAACCGTCAATCGATTACGTTGTAACAAAAATTCCTCGCTTTAACTTTGAAAAATTTGCCGGTGCAAACGACCGTTTAACGACGCAAATGAAATCAGTGGGCGAAGTAATGGCGATTGGTCGTAACCAACAAGAGTCATTACAAAAAGCATTACGTGGTTTAGAAGTAGGCGCAACAGGCTTTAACCCAATTGTGGCACTTGATGACCCTAAAGCAAAAGAAAAAATCATTCGTGAATTACGTGAGCCAGGTGCAGAGCGTATTTGGTACATTGCCGATGCAATGCGCCATGGTATGAGCGTTGAAGATGTATTTGAATTAACTAAGATTGACCCTTGGTACTTAGTACAAATTGAAGATATCTTAAAAGACGAAGCTAAAATTTCAGAAGTCGGTATGGCCGGCTTAAATGCAGACTTCTTGCGTAAACTTAAACGCAAAGGGTTTGCAGATCCGCGTATTGCAGAAATTGCCGGTGTGTCAGAAGCTGAAATCCGTAAAAAGCGTCATCAACTCAATATTGTGCCTGTGTACAAACGCGTTGATACGTGCGCTGCCGAATTTAGCTCAGATACAGCTTACATGTACTCATCTTACGATGAAGAGTGTGAAGCGAACGCATCTGACCGTGATAAAATCATGGTGATTGGTGGTGGTCCTAACCGTATCGGCCAAGGTATTGAATTTGATTACTGTTGTGTACACGCAGCGCTTGCGCTTCGTGAAGACGGTTACGAAACTATTATGGTTAACTGTAACCCTGAAACGGTATCTACCGATTACGATACGTCTGATCGTTTATACTTTGAGCCAATTACGCTTGAAGACGTACTAGAAATTGTACGTGTTGAAAAGCCAAAAGGCGTTATCGTGCAGTACGGTGGTCAAACACCACTTAAACTAGCGCGTGAGCTTGAAGCGAACGGTGTGCCAGTAATTGGTACTTCGCCAGATGCGATTGACCGTGCAGAAGATCGTGAACGCTTCCAACAACTTGTTGAGCGTTTGGATTTACTGCAGCCAGAAAATGCCACCGTAACCTCAACTGAAGAAGCTATTTTAAAATCAGTTGAAATTGGTTTCCCACTGGTAGTACGTCCTTCGTACGTATTAGGTGGTCGTGCGATGGAAATTGTATACGATGAGCAAGACTTACGTCGTTACATGACCGAGGCCGTATCTGCATCAAACGAAGCACCCGTGTTACTTGACCGTTTCTTAGATAACGCAATCGAAGTTGACGTTGATGCTATCTGTGATGGCGAGCAAGTGATTATTGGCGGCATCATGGAGCATATTGAACAAGCGGGCGTTCACTCTGGTGACTCAGCGTGTTCATTACCAGCTCACTCGCTAACGCAAGAAGTACAAGATGTAATGCGTAAGCAAGTAACTGATATGGCCCTTGAGCTTGGCGTAGTTGGTTTGATGAATACACAGTTTGCGGTTAAAGATGGCAAAGTGTATTTAATCGAAGTAAACCCACGTGCAGCACGTACAGTTCCATTTGTATCTAAAGCAACGGGTGTAGCACTTGCAAAAGTTGCGGCACGTTGTATGGCAGGTCAATCTTTAGCAAGCCAAGGCATTACTAAAGAAGTGATTCCACCGTACTACAGCGTAAAAGAAGTGGTATTGCCATTTGCTAAGTTCCAAGGTGTGGATCCTATCCGTGGCCCAGAAATGCGCTCTACGGGTGAAGTAATGGGTGTTGGTGATACTTTCGCCGAAGCGTTCGCAAAAGCACAATTAGGTGCAAGCAACACTTTACCACGTGGTGGTCGCGCGTTACTATCTGTACGTAATAGCGATAAGCCACGTATTGTAGAACTAGCTAAAACCATGACAGACCTTGGTTTTGAGCTAGATGCAACAGGTGGAACAGCTGCTGCACTTGAAGATGCTGGAATTACGGTTCGCCGTGTAAATAAAGTATATGAAGGTCGTCCGCACATTCTTGATAGAATCAAAAATGGCGAGTATAGCTATATCGTTAATACCACCGAAGGTCGCCAAGCGATTGAAGATTCGAAGGTGTTACGTCGTGGTGCATTGCAGCACAAAACCAATTATACTACGACATTGAATGCGGCATTTGCTAACTGTACTGCTAACCAAGCAGATGACCGCAGTAAAGTGACGTCTGTTCAAGAACTACACCTGCGATTGAACTAAGGAAATGTGCCAAGGCCGTAACCACGGCCTTGGGATTAAGTGAGAAAAGTATGCAATCAATTCCAATGACAGTTCGTGGCGCAAAATTATTGCGCGATGAACTTAACGAATTAAAAACTGTTACCCGTCCAAAAATTGTATCTGATATTGCTGATGCACGTGAACACGGTGACTTAAAAGAAAATGCTGAGTATCACGCTGCGCGTGAGCAACAGGGTTTTTGTGAAGGCCGTATTCAAGAAATTGAAGCAAAACTTTCAAACATGCAGATGATTGACGTAACAAAGATGCCTAATACAGGTAAAGTGATTTTTGGTACTACAGTAACCATCGTTAATGTTGAAACCGACGCTGAAGTTAAATATCAGATTGTTGGCGATGATGAAGCAGATATTAAAAGTAATTTAATCTCTGTCAATTCACCAATTGCTCGCGGCTTAATTGGTAAACAAGCGGATGACGCTGTGATTATCAAAACGCCAAAAGGTGATGTAGAGTACGAAATCATTGAGGTTGAGTATATTTAATTAGTTAACTCACTTTAACGTTTTATAAAAACCAGTGCTTAGCAATAAGCACTGGTTTTTTTATGCTTGGTTTTTATATTTGGTTTAGATACCGGTCAATTATTATTCATTGTTTGTAAATGTAGACTATGTTGTTATGGTAGTAACCTATTCTTCAATAAGGAAATAATATGGCAAATATACTGTATCCAGCACCTTTAAAAGTGGGATCTAAAATCGCCGTGTGTTCTTTATCAGCGGGGATCAAATCAAAATATCACCCACGGTTAGACATCGTCATTAATGGCTTAAAACATCGAGGTTATGAGGTTGTTGAAGGGGAGTTTTTACGTCAAAACGAGCCGCGAACTCAACTTACTGCTAAGCAGCATGCCAAGCAATTAATGGACTTTTTATTGGATGATAAAATAGATGCGATTATGCCGCCAATGGGCGGAGAGCTGGCAATGGAAATATTGCCGTTACTTGATTTTGGCGCAATTAAAAATGCCAAACCTAAATGGTTGGTGGGTTATTCAGATGTCAGCACGATTGCTTGTGCACTGACAGCAAAATGTAATTGGGCAACACTGCATAGCGCCAATTTAATTCAGTTACACCCCGATGAAAAAGATCCGTATTGTTTACAAATTTTTGAAAGTCTAAGCTATGAGGCTAATAGTGAGTTTGAGCAAGCCCCCTCGACTTACCATCAACATAGCAAGCCTGATTATGCACAAAACCCAAACGTATTATTTGATCACAGCGCGCCAACCCAGTGGCAATGTTTAAATTACACCGATAAACGCAGTATCGAAATGTCAGGGCGATTGTTTGGTGGGTGTCTTGATACGGTTGGGCTGTTGCTTGATTCGCCTTTTTTAGCACTGCATGAGTTTAAAAAGCATAATGCCTCGCAAGGTATTGTGCTTTATTTAGAAAGCGCAGAGCTCACGCCTGCGACGGTTGCACGGTTTTTATTGTCACTCAAATTAGCCGGTATGTTTGATGATATAAACGGGGTGATTATTGGCCGCCATGTAACCTTACAGGGGCAAGATCCGGGGTTTGATTATCGCCAAGGCTTAAATGCCGCTTTTGGCGGGTGTTTATTTCCGGTGATCATTGATGCCGATATTGGTCACATCCCTCCTAATTTAAATTTAATCAATGGAGCTTTATGCACTGTTACCGCAGATGTTGATCAAGGCAAAGTTATTAGTGCGTCTGTGGTCACAAAACTAGCCTAATAAAGTGAGCTGCTCACTAACAATTTAAAGTGAGCAGCTTTGACTTATAAAACCTGAATTACTTGTTCTTTGCTTAAACGTGATTTTGGCAGCTTAGCATTGTAGTCTTCTTCTGCATCATGGTAACCCAGCGCAAGTGCCACATCACAGATGTAGCCGTCTAATTCGCTTGCAAACTCTTCACCAATCAGCTGTGCATCAACGCCTTCCATCGGCGTGGTATCAATCCCTAAGCGTGCTGCTGCATGCATAGTATTGCCTAAAGCAATGTAGGTTTGTGCTTTGGTCCACGCGGCATTATTACCTTGCTCATCGGTATTTAAATCAACAAACGCAAAGGCGCCAAAAGCTTGCTCGCGGTTTTCTTTTTGAGTTCGGCCATTTTTTATATCAGCATCAATTACGTGTCCGTAATCTTCACGAGTATATTGCGGATTATGAGCAAATAAAATAATGTGCGACGCCGCTTTAATGTGTGGCTGATTAAATTGAAACTTATTAGCAAAGGTAGTGTGCATACGCTCTTTTGCAGCGTCTGATTCAATCACTACAAATTTCCAAGGCTGCGAATTAATTGACGAAGGAGAAAGACGCATAGCATCATACAATACCGTTAAATCGTCTTGAGAAATGCGCTTTGTCGCGTCGTAACGTTTAGCAGTATGGCGGCTTTCAAGGTCGCGAATAATAGGGTGAGTCATAGTCTCTCCATAATAAAAAAGGGCTAATAAACAGTGTTCACTGAGTGTATGAGCAACATAATACAATTTGCTTTATTTAAAATAAACAGCATAATTATTGAATCATTATCAAATAAAAATAGATAATATGCAGATTGATGACTTAAAACTGATTTTAAAAGTAGCAGAGTGTCGAAGTATTACTTTAGCTGCTGCTAAGTTAGATATGCGCACAGCAACCGCCAGTGCGGCTATTAAGCGCGTAGAATCAGCCCTTGGCTGCGAATTATTTATTAGAACAACTCGCCATTTGCGTTTATCCAGTGCAGGGGAGCGGTACATACCCCAATGCGAACAAGCGCTGGCTGTACTTGAAACGGCAAGGCAAAACCTCAAAGGAGAACATGATGCTATTGAGGGAGAATTGCGGGTGGCTACTTCATCTGATTTAGGGCGCAACCTAGTGATCCCCTGGATTGATGACATTATGGATAGGTACCCAAGTGTGAGCTTGCGTACGCACATTAGCGATAGCAATATCGATTTTTTTCGTGATTCGGTTGATATTGCACTGCGTTATGGCTCCCCAAGTGATAGCAGTGTTTATGGATTTAAAATTTGCAACGTACCGCGACTACTCTGTGCTACACCTACCTATTTAGCTAAATATGGTGAGCCAGAGCACCCTGATGATTTAGCGCAGCATCAAGGGTTATTTTATCAGCTGCAAGATATTATCAATAATGTATGGGAGTTTACCGATGGCCAAAAAAAATACAAAGTAAAAATGCAGGGCAGACGTGCCTCAAACGATGGCGATTTAGTAAGGCGCTGGTGTGTGGCAGGTAAAGGTTTAGCGGTTAAATCAGCGTTAGATATTGCAGATGATTTGCTAAATGATCGCGTGATCACGCTGATGCCTGGTTATCAACACACCTGTGGCGAACTTTGGTTAATATGCCCAAGCCGCCAATCCATTACGCCAGCAGTGAGATTGCTAAGAGATGTGTGCAGAGAAAAAGCTACTCGTTTGTTACAACAGTTAGTTGATAAAGGTGTTTTAGCAAAAAGTGCACTTGAATGATGTTTTTCCAGCCAAGTGCATGTTGATTTAAAGTTTGCTGCTGAGTGTTTTAATTGCCTGGGATGCATTTTCACTCGTAGGGTCGAGCTCTAAAGTTTGTTGATAAAACTCAAGTGACTTTGCAATGTTACCATCAGCTAAATATGCTTCCGCTAAACTGTCGTGGGCATTCGCAGAGTCTGGATTTGTTTGCACATTGAGTTTAAATACAGCAATGGCTTCTTTTATCATCTTCATTTCGAGTAGTTCATAGCCAAAATAATTAATTGAGCGCTCGCGAGGAGTATCGCCACTAGAGACCAATTCTGCGTATTTCTTATTTAACTCACTAATGCCACCACTTTTTATTGCCTGAAACAGCATGCTATCAACATTTTCGGTTGCTACCTCGTAAGATTTACCATAAACAATATTGGTTAAGCCTTTCGTCATAGGCGTGAGCGGAGCTCCGCCAGTGTTATTTAAAATCACGATAAGTAGCTGATCTTCCAATATACGACTAATAAATGCATTAAATCCATCTATACCTCCACCATGTTGTACTTGTGTTAGTGGTTTGCCATATTTATAAGCACTTAATTGATTAACTTCCCAGCCAAATGCGTAATTACGCTGCTGCGATACGGTATACATTTGCTTTTTTAGCTCTTCATTTATTAGCTTATTTGTATAAAGTGCTTGGTCCCATTTTACGAGATCGCGGGCGGTTGAATAGAGAGACCCCGCGGCATAGGGAATAGACATATCTAGATAATCGGCATTAGTGTAACCGTCTAAGTTATTGTTATAACCAGATGCACGTTGCTTGAGCAGCTTTTCATGAGAGTCATAACCGCTGTTGTGCATATTCAGCGGGGTAAAAATGTTCTGCTGCAGTACGTCTTGGTATGTTTGTTGAGTGACCTTTTCAATCACGGCACCTAAAATAAAGTAGCCTGAATTGCTGTAGCGAAATTGTGTACCGGGCTCAAATAATAAATCATCACTACATAACAGCGTTATAAACTCATCAACGCTGTAAGGGTTGCGGCTGTAATCATCTCTAAATGCTTTTGCATGAGTATAATTACTTAGGCCTGAAGTATGGTTAAGGATTTGGCGAATGGTAATTTTATCGCCAATATCTTTACGATAGCCGGGTAGGTAAGTGCTTAAGGGGGCATCGAGCTGTATTTTGTTTTGTTGAACCAATTGTAGAATGAGTAGGGCTGTAAATTGCTTTGTAATAGAGCCTATTCGAAACTTGGTCTGTGATGTGTTTTTAATATCCCATTCAAAGTTTGCGTAACCATAGCTTTTTTCAAAAATAACTTCGCCGTGTTTGGCAACTAACACGTTACCATTAAATTGTTTTAACTCATGAAAGCCTTGTATGAAAGAATCAATTTCTGTGGCTTTATTAGCGGCTAAGCTTATTGTAGATATAAAAAGTACACTCATAGCTAATAATTGAGTTAGCCAAACTCTAGTCTTGTGACTCATAATTTTCCTTAATTATTATTGTTTGTTTTAAAATGAATTTTTAGCGTGGTTAGTATGAAAAGTAAACTTATTTCGTGTTGCAATTTTGTGTTCAGCTTGTTTTTTTTTATTTTTTGCAATAAAAAGCCCGAGTTGTAAATAGCTCGGGCTTGTTGGTTGGGATAACAAATTTATTAGTGAGAAGGGGTGGTTTTATCTACCATTATGGTATTACTCAGTTTCGTATCCGAAGTCGACTCTTTACCTCGAAATTTACGTATCACTCGTTTCAAATCTTCAAGCGCAACGTACTGACACGGTATAAGAATAAGCGTAATTACTGTGGCAAACAGCACACCAAAGGCGAGTGATACGGCCATAGGTATTACAATTTTTGCTTGTAAACTGGTTTCCATAATAATGGGCATTACGCCAATAAAAGTAGTAACAGAGGTTAGTAATATCGCTCTAAAGCGACGCGCTCCGGCTTGCATTACCGCTTCTTTTATTGCCACACCTTCTGCACGGGCTTTGTTTACAAAATCCACCATAACAAGTGAATCATTAACCACCACACCGGCTACCGCAATAATGCCAAACATCGATAAGCTGCTCATGGTCATACCTAGTACCATGTGGCCAAACATGGCGCCAACCACACCAAATGGAATGACCGACATAATAATTAATGGTTGCGAGTAAGAGCGCAGAGGAATAGCCAATAATGCAAAAATTATGATCATCGATAGCGCAAAGTCACGTAATTGCTCATCAGCGCTATCCATTTCCTCTTGAATACGACCAGCCACATTACTTTGTACCCCTGGGTAGTTTTTAAGTAATGAAGGTAAGTACTCATCACGAATTTGTTGTGCAATGGCAAAGGGTTCTACTTGGTCAGTATTTACCGCAGCCCACACGTTTACTGTACGTTTTGAATTTTCACGGCGAATACGATTAACCCCATCAACTAATGAAATATTAGCAACTTCACTTAATGGTACTTCAGCGCCTGTTGGGGTGATAATACGTACGCTGTCGATATCACTGATTGAGTTACGCTCATCTTCTGGGTAGCGGATCATCACTTTAATTTCTTCACCTTCGCGAAGAATACGTTGTGCTTCAAGACCGTAATAGCTAAAGCTTACTTGAGAGGCCACATCAGCAAGGGTTAAGCCCATACTGTAAGCAAGTGGTTTTAAATCTAGCTGTACTTCATCGGTAGCGCTTTGCATTGAGTCATTAACATCGCCTACGCCTTCCATACTTTGCAACTTGGTTTTAAGCTTACCAGCAACTTCTTTAAGTACTTGTGCATTTTTACCTTCGAGTTTAAAGCTTACATCGCCATCGTCTCGACCCCCGTTCATAATACTGTCTTGAATGGTTAGGGTTTTAACACCCGGTAAGTTAGGCATTTGTTCGCGCCATAAGGCACTCAGTGCAAAGGTATCAATAGGGCGCAGGTCGGGTTCAACTAAAATAGCCATAATGTTTGCTTGCGTTCGCCCACGTAAGCTAACTGATAAATCGCGGATCATCGGTTTACCGTATTGCTCTTTGAGCTGGTTATCAACGCTCAGTATTAGCTGCTCTACTTTTTTAGCTGTCTCAAGCGTTGCTTGCTCAGAAGACGCTAAGTTCATTTCTATATCAATGCGAGGAAAATCGTGCGGTATTTTAGGATTAGGCACAAATTTAACTAAACCACCGGCAAACATTCCCGCACTGACAATCAGTAAACACATAAAACCGACAATTACGGTATAGCGATAATGAATGCAGCGACCAACAAACGGGGTGTAGTAGTTATCAACAAAACTTTTTAGGCCGTTATCCATTACTTTACGTGCACGGTGAAGCGGGTTTTTTGGATTTGGTTTACGGTCTTTCATTGCTGCAATATGTGCTGGTAAAATAAGTTTTGATTCAATCAGTGAGAAAATTAAACATAAAATAATCACCCCACCAATGGCTTTAGAAAAAGCCGCACCAGGGCCTGTGGCAAGAGTTTGCGGTAAAAATGCCGCAATAGTGGTAAGTACGCCAAATGTGGCTGGCATTGCCACGCGCTTTACGCCGCGTACTACGTTATCGAGTGTATGGCCGTGTTTTTCTATTTCAGCACTAGCAGATTCGCCCACAACAATGGCGTCATCAACCACTATCCCAAGCACCAGTATAAAGGCAAATAACGAGGCTAAATTAATGGTGACATCTAAAAAGCCAATTGGCATAAACAAAAAGGCACCTAAAAATGACACAGGTAAACCCATCATTACCCAAAAAGCTAAACGTAATGGTAAAAACAGCGCTAATACCAACATAACTAATAAGCCACCCCAAATCATATTGTCGACCATCATATCGAGGCGACCTTCGAGGTAGTAAGTTAAATCAACAATAGGAGAGAGCTTAACACCTGCAGGCAGTTGCGATTCTTTTTCAGCCATATAGGTTTTAAGTACTTTAGCAACATCGGTAATATCTTGATCTTTAGAGGCGTTTACTTCAAACGACAATGAGTTTTTACCATTGTATTTTGAGTATTGCAGGCCTTCTTCAAAGCCATCATTTATGGTGGCAACGTCACCTAAATAAACTTGCGCGCCATCGGCAAGGGTGATCAGTGGTAGTTTTGCAAACTCGCTACCACGGTAGGCTTGTTTTTCAACGCGCATTGAAATATAGCCATTTTCAGAGCGAATTTGCCCAGCTGACATATTGGCAGAAAAGCTTTGCACTGCACTGGCAATATCTCTAAACGTTAATCCATAAGCACGCAGTTTGTCTGGGCTTACTTCAATACCAATTTCGTAATTAAGGCCACCATTAAAGTTAACTAAATTAATATTAGGCAGTGCCTGAAGCTCGTCTTTTATATCGTTTCCGAGCTCTTTAAGTTGGTAGTTACTCATGTCACCGTAAAGCGCAAGTATCATTACTTCTTGTTCGTATTTATCGCGACGAACAATAGGGCGCTCCATACCCGCAGGAAACGTATTAATTGAATCTACTTGTACTTTAATTTCATCGAGTACTTCTTGCGGGTCAAACTGCTCTTCTATTTCAATCCACGCTTGTGAAGAGCCTCTATTGGAGTAGGTGATAAGGCGCTTTATTCCCTCTATACCCTCAAGGTTCTCCTCGACTTTTATGGTAATGCCCTCCTCAACCTCTTGCGGGGCTGCGCCAGGGTATACCGCGGAGACACTGATCCAGTTACTTTCAAATTGTGGAAACATTTGTTTGCGAATAGTAAACGCCGTTAAAATGCCACCAATAAGTATAAATATCATCAATAGATTTGCTGCAACAGGGTTGCGCGCAAACCATGCAATTAGGCCTTTTTCACGTGTAGACATAAGTTACTCCTGTTTCAATGCAAGTTGAGTAACGTCTGGGGTTGTTACAACGTCTTCAATTTTTACCGCCATTCCCTCGGTAGGGTATTCAAGGGCAGAAGTAATTAGCTGTTCACCTTCATTAAGCCCTTGGTCTGCGATCACCATGCCATTTTGTTCACGTATAATATTGAGAGTTTTAAACGACAGGGTTAAATCGTCATTTAATATCGCAATTTTATTTTCTTTGACTAAATGATGTGGCACAACAATGGCGTTATTAACTGCACGACCTTCTATGCTAGCGTTAACATAGGAGCCAAAACGCAATGGTTGAGTTTTGTTAGCATATGGGGTTGGTAATTGTGCCACTAAGTAGCTCATACGGCTTTTTTGATCTATCACCCCTTCACTGCGTACCACTTTAGCCTGCCATGTGGTTTCTTTGCCCGCGAACTGCGCACTAAATAACACTGTTGCACCAATACCGCCATTATTTAAGTATTGAAGCTCTTTATCGGCAACCGGTAAACGTACTTCAGCGACCGAAGTGGCGCTGAGTGAGCCAAAGCTATTACCTGGATTTACAACAGAACCCAAACTAATGCTACGCGCGTTTATAATTGCATCGTAGGGGGCTTTAATATAAGTGCGTTCTAAATTACGTTTAGCACGTTTTACACTTGCTTGTGCTGAGCGATAACGCGCCATTTTCTCTGCTAATTGCGGTTTACGTAAATAAAGCGCAGAGGCGGTGATATCACTTGAGTCTGCTTTAATGCGTTCCCATTCAGCTTTAGCAACATGCGCTTGAGCACGTTCTATCTCAAGCGCTGAACTTGCTTGGGCGAGCCCAGCCTCAGCTTCAATTAAATCAGCTTCGTAATCATTTGGGTCAATTCGTGCTAAAATATCTCCTTGCTTTACGAAGGCACCTTCAACAAATTGCCCTGCAACAGAAATAACTTGGCCACTTACCTGAGCAATCAGCTCAGTGCGGTCTTTAGGTTGCACAATACCGTACGATTTAACATCGAGAGTGATTGCATCAAGGTGAATAGGTTGTGCTGCAACCAATGGGCGAGTATCTTGTTCTGGTTTTTCTTCTGGTGGTTTTTTCATTGCTGAAAAGCCCGCTGCAAGGGCGATGCCACCAACAAGGACCGCGATAGGGAGTATTATTTGTTTTTTAGTCGCCACAGGGCATTCCTTCATAAATTGTGCTGATGAACTAATGATACGCAATAAAGTGTTTACAGTGTGTTTGAAGATGTAACAAGTCATTGCATAATGCGGTTACAAATAGAACAAATCGCTCTGTTTGTATGCAAAGCAGCAACAATATAATTAAAATTTATTACTGAGGTTATAATGAAAACACAATCAATGGCGTGCCGTTTAGGCTGTGGAGCATGTTGTATTGCACCAAGTATTAGCTCGCCAATACCGGGTATGCCAAATGGTAAAAAGGCCGGAGAACGTTGTATTCAGCTGGATGAGCGTAATTTATGTAAGCTATTTGGTGATGAGTCGCGCCCTAAAGTGTGTAGTGATTTTAGCGCCACTTTAGATGTATGCGGGACAACCAATGAACACGCATTAACGTTAATTACAGAATTAGAGCAATTAACCTAATTTATTGTATTAAATACACATATATTTACAATTTATACGCTTGAAAAGTGTAGTCACTTACTTTGTCTTTCTAAAAGTAGTACTGAGAGAGTGCAAAGAGACACTGCGCTTTAAGAGTAAGTGACTTAGACACAAAGTCACTTGGTTTAGTGAGTCGTGTTTTTCTCATTTTCTTCTCATTCAATTCTCTTTGTTCATACGGTTTTAATGATAAATGTACAAAGAGGGCGAAGAGGCGCTGGGCTTTTAGAGTACGTAAAGTAGGGCGAGCTGCGGTATGAAATTTTTAAGTCAGCTTGTTGCTAGTCTGTTTATTATTTCAATTTAAAAAACACGCTCAGCGTGGGATACACCCTCGCTGAGCTAAATTGTTACCAGCTATACGTGGCGCTCAGCGTATATTGCTCACCGCGACCCGGCGTGCCTGGGATTTCTTCAAACGATTCATCCCACAAATTATCCGCTGCTAAAGTAATAAAGAAATTTTGCAGTGTAGCTGGGGTTATTTTTAACGTCAGCTGAGTAAATAGTGCCTCGTCATCTGAACGGCGAAGGGCATTTTTATGCTGTTTACGCCATTCATTATCTACTCGAAACTCTAACTTATCCGTCGGGTTCCAAATTGCACCGAGCGTTACACGATGATCAGGAAAATTTAAGGCATAAAAGCTAGCATCAACATTTTCAGCGCCATAGGTTTCTGTTTTATGTAAGTAGGTATAGCTGGCAACAATTTCTGTATTATTAAATTGTTTAGTGGCTAAAAACTCAAGGCCTGTGGTGTCAATATCAACCGGCTGTGCAAATCGCGCTGAGCTTGAATCAAAGCTAAATGTCCAATCGGTTAGGTTGTTATCTTTACGATAAAAAAGTGCGGAATTAAGCTGCCAGCTTTGTTGCTCAAGCAATAAGCCCAGCTCTAAATTTTTAGTGGTTTCGCGCTCAAGATTAGCGTTACTTCTGAACAACCCACCAGTCTCGCTGCCACCAATGGCGGTGTAGCCTGCTACTTGGCTTGCCTCAGCATACGACAAATACAATGTACGCTCAGTGCCATCGTTATTATGGGTATTTAAACTAACATCACCAATCAATGATAGCTCAGAGTCATCACGACTGGTGTTATCAAATGCAGCCCCTAAACGCACCGTTAGTTGCTGGTTGCTTGCTAGTGCTGTTGTGTATTCTGGTAATACACTAAGCTTAAAGTAGTTACGTGAAGTAAAGTTATTTTCAAGGGTGGTGGAGTCAATACTGTCTTCTATATATTGCGCCGAGTAATTAACCGCAACTGACTTTGTTTGCGCATGACGACCTGAAATAGCCAATGATTTTACTTGTGTTTCATGAAATGCTTGGAACGCGCTTGGGTTTTCTCTTGAATAAACATAATGGTCGTTATGCTTGCGGTAATAAGCCGATACTTCAAATTCACTGTTGGTAGCATAGGCTTGCTTATGGTTGAGCATCCATAATTGGGTTTCTAAGTCTTCGGTTTCATTTACACCAAAGGGGGTATAAAGGTTTGGCCAACCAAAAAACTTTTCTTGTAAGCCGTAAAATAAATCAGTTTGTGAATCGCTCCCAGTTAACTGCACTCTTCCAGAAGTACGGGTAAAGTCATGATCGCCAAAATCAATTGAACCATCACTTTGTGAGTGCGAATATTCACCTTCAAAACCAATACGCCAATTAGCGTTTGCTTCAATTGGAGTACTCACACCTGCATGAATTGTTTGTAGGTTAAAGTCATTTGAGCCTGCGCCCAAAGAGACACTGCCACCGGTTGTTATTGGTTTCCAAGCAAACGACACAGTACCTACCGAGCTATTCATGCCATAAAGTGCGTTATCGGCTCCGGTTAATACGCTGGCACCCGTTAGCATTTGTGGTGCAATAGGAATTTCTGCAAAGTAGTGACCAGACTGCGGGTCGAGTAGAGTTGTACTGCCGACTCTAAAGCCGGTATTTTCAAAAATACCCCCGCGTATCGTTACATCAGCTTGTGCTTCAGCCATATTGCGTGATTGCAAGTCAACACGCGGGTCGTACTCTAAATTTGAAATAGGTGAATCAAATGTACCAACGGGTAAGGTATTGGCAGTGGGAGACGCTTCAATTGTTATTTGTTCTATGGTTGCTGTTTCTTTACTCTGTTCTGCATAAGCAACAGTCGAAATACTGGCTAGTACAGCCGGTATAATAAGGTGCGGGGCACGATTCATATCATTATTCTCATTTTATGCAATGGCGCTAACAATTAAATACCTATCACTTTTTATCACATGATAAGGTAAGCTCACTAAGCTAGGGTGATTTTGGGCGCTATTGTACATTAATGATAAAAAACTGCATTTGATAATCAAACCTAGCGTTACAAAATAGTAACTCTGCATCCTATAAATTATTTACATTGGTCACTTTATTATGCAAACACAACAACCGAGCCATTCATTAAATCAGCACACACTTTATTTTGCTGGTGGTTGCTTATGGGGCGTGCAAGAATTTATGAAGTATTTACCTGGAGTAGTGACTACTGAGGCGGGGCGTGCCAATGGCACTAGTAACACAACACAAGGTGAATACGATGGCTATGCCGAATGCGTGAAAGTAACCTTTGATATTCAAGGAGTGACCTTAAATGAATTAATCGGCTATTTTTTTGAGATTATTGACCCATACAGTATCAATAAACAAGGTAACGATGTAGGCGAAAAATACCGCACCGCCATTTTTAGCCAAGACAGTAATCATTTAAACATCGCCAGAGACTATATTAGCCAGCGTGATGATGCTGAAAAAATAGCGGTACAAGTAGCGCCATTGACTAATTATGTCCCTAGCGATCCCGAGCATCAAGAGCGTTTAACCAATCACCCTGATGATTATTGCCATATCCCACTTGATTTATTACACAAGTATAAATAACAACTTCATTGATGCGTATTTAAATAAAAAAGGCTGGTAACTAATAAAGCTAAAATTAGCTGTTACCTCGTTTATGCTTTTTTTTAGATTTATTAGGCTTTTTCTTTTTTCGAGGGAACATATCTCTAAAAAGGTAGGGCACAGCTAAAAAGTAGATCCCAGTTCCTAAATAAAGAAAAAGGTAAAATAGATAAGTAAACGGCGACGCTGAAAAGAAATAAACGTCAGATTCGACCCGGTAATCTGTTGGGGTCAGAATATAGCCATCATGTATAAACTTTATCGCAAATAAAATAGATAAAAGGCCTAAAGCCCAAAAGACTAAAGAGAATGCGATTTGATTCAATAGCATTCTCGTATTACTTATATCTACATATTTTACTTTTGGTTTCTTTTTATTTTTTGATTGCTTCATTTTGGCCAAAAAAAGTAATAATGATTGCCATTAGTATGCCTACTAAGCCAATGCTTGAAAAAACCAGACTGTATTCACTCTTAATATTGAAGATATTTAATAGGCTGGTTATTAACAATAAAAAAATACCAATAATTTTTATAATCGTTAGTGTTTTATTCAAACAAAACCATGTTTGACAAGAAGGGCATTGTTTTTCAATAAAAATACTATTTTTGTTAATATTTTTTATATCTTTAGCTGCAAAATTACTTTTACAATTTGGGCATGTTTCTTTCATTTTAATCCTTTAATTTACCTCACAACTTTAAACACTAGGTTTACTAAACATCTTATTGATTAAGCTTTATCCCTGTAACATGGTAACTATAGCATTGAGCTATCACCTTGTTAATGCGCAACTTATTACATTATAGGCAAACAGTTTTTAAGCCATAAAAAAGCCCGCGAACATACGGGCTTTTAAATATTAATTAAAATTTATTGCTGCGCTTTAGGCGGGAAGTTGCTTAAAATATTGGCAACCGTTTCTTTAATAGCGGCTTCACGTTGTGATGGTGTTTGTTTTTTCTTTAAACGACCATCTTTAGCACCACGCCAAATTAATTGGTTTGACTCACGATCAATAATATCGATAACTAACGTGCCTACTTCATACTCACGTGCGCTTACATCGTGGTTAAAGCCTGTGCCCCAGTAACCCCAACGTGCACCGTAGCCTACATTAAAGGTATCTACTTCTAGCTCTTTATCAACACTTGCATGGTAATTAACAAGTACATCAGCTTGCGCTACGTCAACCAATTGCATACCTAACTGTTGGCTTAGTTGGTTGTTTACCGCATTGCGAACGCGTTTTTCCATAAGGCCACTGATTTGGTAGTTATTCGTGTCTTTAGTTAGGCTCGCGTTTTCTACCCAAGCAAACGTTTTGTAGTTACTAAAGTTTGCTGATTTATCGTAATCCCAATCGGGCGTTTGTGTACAGGCGGTAAGTAGCGCCAGTGCTGCGACAATAAATATATGTTTCATACCGTTTGCTCCAATAAAGTGCGTTTGTTTAAACTACCATGGGCGAGGGTAATTTAAAATCTAAAAATAAGTGTAACTGGCTAAGATGAATAGCCAATTAACTCTTAGTCCAGTAGAGAGGCTTTATGTTCAACCTCAATCCAATCTTTTTCATCTACCCAGTTTTGTGCGCCGTCTTTTACTGAACGAATTGGCACAATATAATCACAACTTATTTGCGGTTTAACCGAAGCAAATATTGGCACAAAGCCAAAGCTCAGGGCGGTTTCTATAATTGCTTTTTGGTTTTGCGGATCGATATCAGCCGCTTCATCTATGTAAATAGGTATACGGTATAAGTTTTGTTCCTGATCGCTTAATAAGTAACGAATAAACAACATGCCACATAATAGCTTAATGGTGATACGCGTACCATTTGAACCAGCCGAATCTATTTTTTCAAAGTGCTCGGTTTCGCCCGCGCGGTTAACCACTTCAAAACGAATATCAAATAAATCGGTAAGGGTCAGGCCTGCTTTGTCTGAGGCGAGTTTAATTAAATGATCTTTTGCGTCGTTTACCGCACTTTCGCTGTACGGCTCTTGGCTGAGTAAATCCAGGGTATCGCCTTGTTCAATTTGGTTAGATGTACTGATAATGGTATCAATGCTATCTACCAACATTTTTCGCGGGATAATATTAATTTTAAACGCTTGCAGGTTTGAAATGCGGTGCTGGCTTATGCCTTTATTAAAGCTATTCATTTCACGGCGTAGGCGGTCTAAATCTTCACGTAAGCCTTTAATCGTGGCGGCCACTTCGGTGAGGGCAACGCGACCTTGGCGCTCAACGGCATCGCGCTCGTTATCAATGTTATGAAACGCGCTAATAAGTTTTTGGTATTTACTAAACTCATCGTTTTCGTTATCGAATTTGGTAATACCTGCATTGTAAATATGCATATAAGTATTACGTACATTTATATCGAAATTACGTAGCTCTTGGCAGTCTTTGTTAAAGTGGTGAATTAAATCGCTTAAATTATCAAAATCGATTTTTATATCAATCATGTAAGGTGTCACTTTACCACTGTATAAATCTAACGTGTGGTCAATACGCTCGGTTTTAACTTGGCGCAGGCGCTCTGTTTGACGATTAATTTGCGCTTGTTTTGATTTAATTAACGAGCGTCTATCAGCAATTGAGCCACTGTTTTTTTGAATATCTTGTAGGTAGTCGTCAACTTGTTCGCGTTCGGCTAAAAGCTGCTCTTTTAGCATTGCTTGGGCGTCAACCGATTGTTGCATCACTTCAAATTGCTCTAAGCGTTTAAGTGCACTTTCAGCACTCATAAGCTCATCGTATAGCGCGTCTTTTTCTTTTTGCTTATCTGCAACATTGGCGGCCACTTCGCGCTGTTGTTTAAACTCTTTTAATGATTGCTCAAGTGCGGTTAATTGAGCACTCAGTTGCTCTTTGTTTTCGCCGCTTTGCATTTGCACAGGCGAGAGTTTTTTAAGCTTAATACTGGCACCGGGCAGGGTGAGTACACCGCCTTTTACGTTTTCACTAAGCTGCGCTAAAAATTCGCCGAAAGCATCGTCATCATCAATAGTGATATCGCCATTGCTGGTGGTAGCAAAGGAGAGAAGATCGGGGTTTAATAGTCGCGATATTTCTTCAACTTCTTTCAGTGATAAGTCTTCACGCATACGAGTGAATAAATTAAATTCTAAGTTTTTAAGTTGTAACTTTAAGCTTTTAATTTGTTTTTGTGTTTCGCCAATGCGGTAATCAAGGGTGTGCAGGCTTTGACCTTGTGCACTCGTTATTGAGTGTGACAACGACTCGTAGTCATTTTTTAACTGCGTTAAGCTGGTTTTGAGCGTGGCTTTATTAACCAGCTCAAACTCACTTTTAAGAGCGTTGTAATCTAAAAACCACTGTTCAATTTGGGTTTGTTTGCGCTCTATATCGCGCGATTGTTGAACGTATAGGCTTTGTTTTTGTTCAAACTCGTGTTTTTCGTGCTCAATATCTTCAAGAGCGATGTTGAGCTCGCTTAGTTGCTCTTCCTGATACGTATCAAAATCAATCAGTGCTTGGTCAATTTTTGGTGCATAAGCGGCCAGTTTACCTTTAAGAACGGTTTGGTTTTCAAGCATAGATTCGAGGGCGGCTATGGGCTCTTGCATTGACTCAAGGGCTTTTAATTCACGTTTTGCGCGGTTTACTTTATCAAACGACCGGCGCCATACTTCGTAAAAGTCGACCTTTGAATTTGACATGTGGCGTTCAAACACACGTAACATAAAGCGCTTAACGTCGTTTGCGCCTAATTTATGTAAATTAAGAATACGACGAAAGATTTCTTTGTATATTGCAGAGTCTTGAACGTTGTTAAGGGGGATCATTTTTAAATTGATCTCACCATCAAATTGCGTTGCACCGCCAGTAAGTAGGGCGTTTAACTCTTGCGCTTTAAGCTCTATCGGGTTGTAACCTTGCTGCTTTAAGTGATTAAACAGCTTGGTAAACTTAATAATGGTATTGCCTTGGGTGTACTGGGCTAAATCAAGTTTGCCTTGATAGCAAAAGTATTGGTGTGCATAACCGGCAATTTTACCTAAGCCTGCTACGCCAATGACAACTGAGCCATGGGGTAAATCGGCTTGCAATAAAATGTACGATTGATCTGATGAAAAATAAAACTTACGGGTTTCATCTAAATCGTGGCCATCCCACTCGGTAAGGCGTAAATCGTTAATTAGCGGAAATTGCAGTGCATTAATAACTGAGCTTTTACCTGTGTTGTTAGGCGCACAAATCGAGCTACTTTTATCAAGTGGGATCACACACTTTGCATAGCCTGCAGTATTAAGTAGGGCGAGTTTACTCAGTCCGTATAAGTTTTTCATTCCTCGTCCTCTCCTAAAAAGGTTTCTTCATTTACTTCCATTAAGGCATCAATATAGCGATGAATTGGCGCCTGTAGCATAAAGCCGCCTTCCACTTCGCGGGCAAGGCCTAAACGTACCATGCGTAAATACACATCTTTGCGTAAATCAGAACCCGAGAATATTTCAAGCTGATCAAATAAATGTTTATTAAGTTGTACCAAGGTTTGCATTAGCTCTAAATCGTTTGGCTCATCAAATAATGCACGCATTGGGTCTTTACCTGTGTTGGCAAAGTGTTCGATTAAAATATAAATAGTGAGCGCTATCGCGCGCGATATTTTGCCCATATTGGGGGTGCTTTCATCGCTAGCAAAATAATAAAAGCCACGACTGTCGTGCTTTAAATCATGGCCTAATGCTGTGAATAAGGCGCTGTAGGCTTCAATTTGTTGGTCAAGCTCTTGCCACATTACCGTGTCTTGTTCGCAAATGTGGTAACCCGCGACTAATTTTTTATTAATGGCTTGTAAGTGAGAAAGCTCATTTAAGTTTATCTGTGTCATGGTCATTACTCGTGCTCGGCTTTATCAGCCTGAGGCTCTGAATTAAAGGGGTACAAAGAAAAGTGCTGGCCTGCAATGTTAACGCGGGCTTTTTTATCGCTTTGGCTAATGTGTAGGGTGGTATCGCTCACTAGCTTTTGATATAAAAACAGCATTTCATCGGCTTCAAGCTCTGGGTAGCTTTCGTCTAAAAATTGCAGCAGAGGCTGTGGTTTTTTACGCTGCTTTTTGAAGCGTTTTGCAAACTGCGCTTTTACATCGTGATAGTCAGGAATGTTTGGCGTGACAAACGCAGGCACATCGTTTTGCTCTGGTAGCTGATATTCATGATGCTCAAATTCAGCCAGGCTTGCCATGTAGGCTACTATATGGCGCTGTTGACCCAATGAATACTTTTGCGCATCGCTTACAAAATGTGGCTGCACGGCGCTGAGCATATTATCTACCCCATTTTTACGTATTAGCCCTAATACTTTTGCTACTTGGCGGGTAACAAGGTTATTACGGCGCAACTCTTCACGCAGTGGCATAAGCATATCGGCACTTTTACGTAAGCTTATCCGGCCAACTAAGTGCATTTCTAGAATGCGGGTACGCAATTGCTCAAGCATGCGTTTATCGTTGTATGCTTTGCCTGAACGTTCAATATGTTCTATTTGGGTGCTAATTTGTTGCTCAATTAAAGTAAAACAGGCATGAAAGTCGCCTCTAATATCCACCATTTCCAGCATGGGTTCTATATACTCATCAAACGCTTCTATCACGGCTTTATAGCGTTTTTGTAGCGACTGCACTGCATTATTAGATTTGGCTTGCTCAACAATATTTAAAATGGCGTTTTCGTTGTGTAAAAACAGTTTGATTATTTTACGCACCCGATCATCCATAATACGGCTAAAGCGGCGTAAATCATCAAAATCTTCCATTTCACCGGCATTAGATAGCCGATTACCTAAACGGGCCAAATCATCAACCAATACACTTATTTCTTGTGCTAAGCCTAAATGTTCTTCTTGCAGTAAAAAGGTGGCAAAATCGGCAATGGCGCGGTTAATTTCCAGTTGTGACGATTTAGCCAGCGGAATAATAATTTCTTGATTTAATAACCGGTTGGTTTCTTTATAAATACGCTCATTATTCCACGTGGGTTGCTTTTGCTTAATGGCATTTTGAAGATCTTTAATACTAAAGTCGGCCATTTTAAAGCGCTTAAATAATAGCTCTAATACACCCCAGTGTTCATTTAGGGTATTAAGTAGCTTTTTAGCTGGGATCATAAGGCGTTGCAACTTCCTAGTATTCGTTATTTTATATTTCTCGAACTTATATGGTATTCGTTTTTGCGACGATTTAATAATAGTTTTTACACCCGCTTAGTGATAGTATCCGCGCCGAATATAGGCACATAGAGTTTGTGGGTATATTTTTTACATGGTTTCAATTTTTACTTAACCCCGAAGGTTGTTTAATATCATGGTTTCCTCGATTATCCTGACGCTGATAGCGATTGCATTCTTGCTTATCGTTATTGAGGATGTGATCCACGTTAACAAAGCCAAAACGACGTTATTTTTTGGTACACTTTGCTGGATTATCTCCTTTATTTTTCCTCTTAATGGGCAAAGCCCCGAAACGATTCAAACCCTCCTAGACCACAATATTTTAGAAATTGCTTCTTTATGGCTGTTTTTAATGGCCGCAATGACCTTTGTCGCCTATTTAAACTCTAAAGGACTTATCGAAAATGTTGTGAATCGGATTATGCCAACCAGCATTAGTGAGCGAAAGCTGATGTTTTTGGTGGGGTGTTTTGCGTTTTTATTTTCATCTATTTCAGACAACGTTACGGCCACGCTAATATCACTGGCAGTGATTATGTCATTAAAACTTGAAGCCAAAAAGTTAGTTAAGTACGCCACGCTTATTGTATTTGCTGTAAACTCCGGTGGTGTATCACTTATCACGGGTGATGTAACCACACTTATGATTTTCCTTGATGGTAAAGTAACAATTAGCAATTTATTACTGTTAATTGTGCCTGCGTTACTAAGTGTATTATTACTGGCTACTTTGTTATCAATTGGCATGAATAAGCAACTCGAGTTTAAAAAAACTAAATTTAAACGTATTGAAAAAACCGACATAACCATTGCGGTTATTTTCTTCACTACGGTTATTGCTACGCTTACATTGAGTGTTTTATACAGTGTACCGCCTCTGCTTACTTTTTTATTGGGTTTATCTATTATGTTTTTAGTCGCGCAATTTTTAATGCGCAAAAAAGACATCAACAAAGATATGATCGATTTTATACGCGACATAGAGTACGACACCTTATTGTTTTTCGTGGGTGTGTTACTGCTTGTTGGTGCGTTAAAAGAAGTTGGGGTACTGAGCCAATTTACTAATTTGTATACGGTAATGGCGCCAGAGTACGCAAACTACTTAATGGGTATTTTATCTGCAGGTGTTGATAACGTGCCACTAACGGCAGCGTTATTAAAAGCCGACATTGTAATGAGTCAACAGCATTGGTTGTCGTTTACGTATGCAACCGGTGTAGGTGGCTCTATGCTAATCATTGGCTCGGCGGCCGGTATTATAGCCATGAGTAAGGTAAAAGAGCTGACGTTTGCAAGTTACCTTCGCTTATCGCTGTATTTATTACTGTGTTACACCTTTGGTTATGCGGGCTCTTACTTAATGGGTAGTTTTATTTGATTTTATAGTAAAACGACTTGACAGCTAGACGTCTAAACGATAACTTTCAAAGCCGCACTCTTAGTGCGGTTTTGTTTTATTAGCCACAGGTTAATAATACATTCAGAAGAGGTGCGATACTTAGGTACTTAATGTGAGGCAACGACAGCCTGCGATCATTAAGGAGGGAAGTACTCGCCGAGGAAAATAATGGGTCGTTACCATTGTTTTTCGGTTTATGGGGCTGAATCCTCAAAACTGTCACCAATTTAGGTGGAGAGCTTCTGGCAGTAGATTTTTCTTATCTTTATTTCCTGCCAAGTTCTTCTTGTTTTATTGCGGTTTGGATGCCGCGAAAGGAGACGAAATGACTACCCAACCAGTGCCACAAAGTTCACAGTGCACAAAATCAGATTACATTGTTGCCAAATTTGGTGGCACCAGCGTTGCTAACTTTGAGGCGATGAGCCGTTGTAGCGAAATTATCGTAAACGATAAAAATGTACGTATTGTTGCAGTAAGCGCCAGTGCCGGAGTGACCAATCATTTAGTGGAGCTTTGCAAAGCGGGTATTGAAGCCACTAAACGCCAACAGCATATTGATGGTGTCCTTGCGATTCAGCAGGCTATTTTAAATGACCTGTCGTTAGATGAGGATTTAGCCCTTGGGTTTAATCAAACGCTTGATGCATTTCAAACGTTGGCGGCACAAACACTCAATACTGAGCAGCAGTTCGATGAGCTACTTAGCTTTGGCGAGCGTTTATCGTCGTACTTATTTACCCAAGTACTAAGGTTAAAGGGTTTAAATGCCACTCGTTTTGATGTGCGCCAGGTGCTTAAAACCGATAGCCAATTTGGTAAAGCAACACCAAATGTGGCCGCCACAGCGCAAGCCGCTCAAACACATTTAATTCCGCTGCTTGATGATAGCGTTATTGTGACCCAAGGGTTTATTGGTAGCGATGCAAACAATTTAACGACCACGCTCGGTCGAGGCGGCTCAGATTATAGCGCTGCACTGCTTGCTGAGGCTATTAACGCTAAAAGTGTGCATATTTGGACTGACGTAGTGGGTATTTTTAGCACCGATCCTCGTTTGTGTGTAAAAGCCACTCCTATTGCGCGTTTAAGTTTTGATGAAGCAGCAGAAATGGCGACCTTTGGCGCTAAAGTATTGCACCCGGCAACTATTTTACCTGCCAGTCGCAGCCATATTAATGTGTTTGTTGGCTCAAGCACAGAGCCAGAACTTGGCGGTACGTGGATTGAACGTGAAAAATCGCAGCTACCTGGTATTCGTGCGGTAACACAACGTAAAAATCAAATATTATTAACCCTTAAAAGCCCAGAAATGCTGTTAGCCAGTGGCTTTTTAGCGCGTATATTTACTATTTTAAGTGAGTGTAATATTTCGGTAGATTTGGTTACCACCTCTGAAATTAGTGTAGCAATTACCCTTGATAATGCGCCTAATGCATCACGCCCAGAGCTAGATCAAGAGTGCTTAGATAAACTCGCTGAATTTTGCCATGTATCGGTTGAAAACAATTTAACGCTGGTAGCGTTAATTGGCTCTGAAATTGTTTTGCGCCAACATGAAATGAATTTAATGAAAGTATTAAGTGACTTTAATATTAGACTCATTTGCCATGGTGCAAGTAAACATAACTTGTGCTTTTTAGTTGAGCAAAGCGAGTCTGATGCTGTGGTTCAAGCGATTCATAGTCGATTACTAGAAAGTGATTGCGCTGCGTAAATCGTTAATAGTTATTATTGAGCACCGCCAGTCGGTGCTTTTTTTTGCCACAACGCTTATATCAAACTGCTCGTTTACATCATTTGTTAATACAGTGCTAGTTGCACTTAATTGCGAGTTGCCAAGCTCACAAAATACATTGGGGCTTAATAGCTGGGCAATAGGGCGGCTGGTTGCTTTTGCTAATGCCTCCTTTAACGTCCAAAGTCTAAAAAATGTCGCCGCTTTAGCAGCTGTGCATGGTTGCTTAGTTATAAGTGCCACTTCTGCAGCATCATAAAAGTGCTTTGCGAGTTTTTCAAATGGCCGTTTTAAACTGATTTTTTCTATATCAAAGCCAAATTGAGTTGATGCTACATTTAACGCTGCACCTACAAAACCATGAGAATGAGAAATACAGCAACTGATCACGCCTGTTGTATTTTTAATATGTAATTCTAATTTACTGTTATCGGGGTTAAATTCAGAACTAATATCACACAGCTTTAATGATGCATAAGAAGAACAAGCGGATTTTACTAGGTATTTAAGCACTAAACGTGTGGCTAAATATTCTTGTTTAGCCTGTGGATTTTTACGCCGATTAATAACATTGAGCTCAAAAGGGCTTAAATAGTGGGGTAAATCAAATTCACCCACATTGAGGGTGGTCGCGTTAAGCAACGCAATGCAATGGCTGTTATTTGCTAAAGCGGGCGTGATTTCTAGCTGGTTTTCAAAGTAAGTTACACTCATCATTGCTCGTTATAAATGACGACCGATTACATATTTATTACCCAAAGCTGGATAGTTTGTGAGCGGTTGTTAGTTGTTGTGAGCGCTAAGTACATTTTTATTACTCAGTGGCTCTTAAATATGGTTTAATTCGCATTCGTTAAAATAATAACAGATTTGTAGGTGTATGGCACAAGTGCGTGATGGTTTTCAAAGTCGACTAGGTTTTGTATTGGCAGCAGCCGGTGCAGCCGTAGGTTTAGGTAATATATGGGGTTTTCCTACGCAGGCTGCTAATCATGGTGGCGGCGCATTTTTACTGGTTTACTTTATCGTTATTTTTTTGCTGGCGTTACCTGCTTTATACACCGAGCTGTATTTAGGTTACAAAGCCCAAGCTAACCCTGTTAAAGCGCTAAGCCAAGCATGGCAAGATCACGCCCCTAAAGTGGGAGCCGCAGCAGGTTATATAGGCTTAGCTGGCGCAATAGTCATGTTAAGCTTTTATTCAATAGTGGCAGGTTGGATGCTTTCTTACGCCATAGAGCCTATAACCACCTTTTTAGGCATGCAAAGCTTGAGTGAGTTTTTACATAGCGACTCTATGCTACGTAATTTTATTTTTACGCCGCTGATGCTTATTTTAACCGCCAGCATTATTTTAAAAGGGGTTAAATCAGGAATTGAAACCTGGTCACGCCGTTTAATGCCGCTTTTACTTGTTCTCCTTATTGGGCTTATTATTTATATTGCAACGTTAGATGGCGCAAGCGAAGGGTTTGCTGCTTATTTAGTGCCTGACTTTAGTAAAATACTCGACCCTGATTTAATTATTGCCGCAATGGGGCAAGCGTTCTTTTCGTTGTCGCTTGGGGTAGGCTGTATGATGATTTACGGCTCATATTTAAAACCCGGAGCTAACTTACCAAAATTAACCGCAAGTGTTGCGCTACTTGATACCAGCGTGGCGTTTTTGGCGGGCTTATTAATAATTCCGGCTATTTATGTTGCCCAGTACAATGGCGTTGAAGTATTTAATAACGGTAAATTAATTGGTGAGGGACAACTTATTTTTGCCATATTACCTGAGCTATTTGGCACTATGGGTGAAATTGGTTTATTGGTTGGCTTATTATTTTTTGTATTGATGTCGATAGCTTCAGTTACCTCAACTATTTCATCAACTGAGATCCCTGTGGCATTTTTGGTTGAAAACCACAGTGTAGATAGAACCAAAGCAACATGGGCAGTCAGTGCAATTGTATTTGTTTGTGCCAGTACCATTATTTTAAACTTTGATTGGTTATTTGGTTTAGTGATTATGGTATTTACTCAATACCAATTGCCGTTAATGGGGCTGTTTTACTTTATAACGGTAGGCTGGCTATGGCAACGTGGTAATAAGCTTCATCAAGCAAGTTCTGGTGCACATTATTGGTTTGCTCAGTACATTCGTTTTGTCTGCCCAGTGCTAATGACCTTAGTATTTGCAAACGTTGCGTTTGGCTAGAACGCGTTAATAACTCATGTGTTATTGATAACAAAAAAGCGAACACTATATTTTGTTCGCTTTTTTGCTTTTTGTTTAGCCGCGCTATAGCACTTCGTTTGTTAAGCTATTTCCTTGAGTAACCTCAAATGCATTTTGTAATGTTATATTAGCGATTTCGGTTAGAGCTTCTTGAGTAAAAAAGCCTTGATGCCCTGTTATTAACACGTTTCTAAAACTCACTAAACGAGAGAATATATCGTCTTGATTTATTTCGTCACTGTGGTTTTTAAAAAACAGTTCTGATTCTTGTTCGTACACATCAAGCCCTAAGTACCCCAGTTTTTGTGATTTAAGTGCTTTAATACACGCTTGGCTGTTTACCAGCGCACCGCGAGAAGTATTAATGAGCATGACGCCGGTTTTCATTTTATTAAATGCAGCGTCATCGATTAAATGATGCGTATCTTCGCTCAGCGGGCAGTGCAGTGAAATTATATCGCTTTGGGCAAGTAGGGTATTTAAATCGGTAATAGTGTAATTGCCTGGTTTTGCAAAAGGGTCGCACACTAAAACGTTAGCGCCAAAACCATTTAAAATGTTACACAGTGCCAAGCCTATTTTTCCGCAGCCTATAATCCCTATGGTCTTGTTATGTAAGTTAAACCCGAGTAAGCCATTTAAATCAAAGTTGTCTTCGCGCACGCGGTTATAAGCTTTGTGTGTTTTACGGCTGAGGGTGAGCATAAGGGCAACACAATGTTCAGCTACTGCCTCAGGGCTGTAAGCGGGTACGCGTAATACGCTGAGGTTATGCTGTTTGGCAACAGGCAAGTCAACGTTATTAAACCCCGCACAGCGTAATAAAATAGCGCTAACACCCAATTTGGCAAGTTGCTCAATCACTGCTTTATCTACTGTATCGTTTACAAATACGCACACAGCGTTAAAGTTTTTAGCTAATATTGCCGTCTGCGCCGATAAACTTTGCTCAAAGTAAGTAATAGTGATGTTAGAAAAGCCATTTAAACTTTGCTCAAAAAAAGGGCGCTCATATTTCTGAGCACTAAAAAAAGCAATATCCATTAACTAGCTCCAAGTAATCAATTATTTTATTACCATAAACTATTCTTACTATAGATGCTTCACTCTTGTTGTTTTAATTACGACAGGATTATTTTAATGCAGCCGAACGGACTCCTAAACGAGCGGTCGTCGGTTTTATAACGGGCACTGATTCTAAGCAGCTTGTTATTACATTATGTAATGACTCCGGTTTAGTTCGCGGTGCATAGCGAGCAACCAGCTGCCCTTGTGCATTAACTAAAAACTTAGTGAAGTTCCATTTTATTGCTCGGTTTTGTGCAATACCTCGTGTATGAGACTTTAAATAACTAAACAGTGGATGCGTATCTGGGCCATTTACCATGACCTTATTAAACACCTCAAAATTAATTGAAAAATGTTTTTGATAATAGTCTTTAATGGCCATTCCCTCTAATGGCTCATTTTTATCAAATTGATTACACGGAAAGGCTAAAATAGTAAACCCATCGTTTTTGTATTGTTGATATAGCTTTTCTAGCGCGCATAATTGCGCAGAAAAATGACATTTACTGGCGGTATTAACAATAAGAACCGTTTTTCCTTTTAGCTGACTCAAAGAAAAATCATCGTTATTACAAAGTGGTGCGTTAAATTGATAAATACTATCCATAGATTACCTACCTAATTTCCGTATGAGGGAAATTTTAAAAGACTTTCATTCGCTTTTTTAGCGGCCGATTGACATAATCGAGCTTATGTTTCTAAGTTATCAGTTAAATAGGTCATTTTTATGTCAGTAAAAATTGCATTTATAGGTTTAGGCGTAATGGGTTACCCAATGGCAGGGCATCTAGCAAAAGCGGGGCACAGCGTATGTGTTTATAACCGCACAGCAGCTAAAGCACAAAAATGGGTTGAAGATTTTAACGGCAGTTTTGCACCTACCCCGCGTGAAGCTGCAAGTGGTGCCGATATGGTATTTATGTGTGTTGGCAATGACGACGACTTACGGTCAGTGGTATACGGCGATGATGGCGTTTTAGCTGGTATGGACAAAAACACGATTTTAATCGATCACACAACTACTTCTGCTGAGGTAGCGCGTGAAGTTGCGGCAAAAGCGGCTTTACAGCATATCGACTTTATTGATGCGCCAGTATCGGGCGGTCAAGCAGGTGCTGAAAACGGGGTATTAACCGTAATGGCCGGTGGCAACGAAGCGGTATTTGCTAAAGCACAACCTATCATGGCGGCATTTAGCCGTTTTAGTCAGCTTTTAGGCGAAGCGGGCTCAGGGCAATTATGTAAAATGGTTAACCAAATTTGTATTGCAGGTGTAGTGCAAGGATTAGCTGAGGGCTTACATTTTGCTAAACAAGCAGGGCTTGATGGCGAAAAAGTAATAGAAACCATTTCTAAAGGCGCTGCTGGTTCGTGGCAAATGGAAAACCGTTACAAAACAATGTGGGCAGGTGAGTACGAATTTGGTTTTGCTGTAGATTGGATGCGCAAAGATTTAGGCATTGCACTAGATGAAGCTAAAAATAACGGTGCAACACTGCCAATGACCGCCACGGTTGATCAATATTACGCTGATGTACAAGCTCTGGGCGGCGGACGATACGATACTTCAAGCTTATTAGCACGTATCGAAGCAATGCATAAAAAGTAATGTAATTGGTAAAAGTAAATTATTCACAAAGAGGATAAGAGACGCAGCGCTTTTAGAGGAAGTGATAAACATAAAAAATGAATGTTGGTTTTATGTTTTCTCATTTACCTTTCTTGTTGAGAAAGTTTTTTGGTTTTTTACCTAGTAACAAAAAACGCGACACTTTTTTGCTAAAGGGTCGCGTTTTTATGCATTATATAAACTACAGTAAATTACATGCTTTGCGCGTAGTTATATAAGGCTTTTAAAATTGTTAGATTTTTTTCGCTGTCATCATGTTCATGCGCTAAGTTTTCAAGGGTGATCATAAAATCTTGTGCGCTGATTGATGGCTGATCTTCGCCATGCATTAACTTACTTTGACAATATTGACGCCATTGATCAAGCTCTTGTTGGTTTAGCGTTTGTGGCCAGTTACGGGCGCGGTATCTAAACAGCAAAGTATTAAATTTAGGATCTTCAAATTCAAGTTTTAAACTTGCTAAGTCTTCAGGCTTTGCATCACGAATAATCGCAAATTTAGCTTTATCAGCATGGCTAGTAAAGCCATCATATAATAAGTAATCTACGTTCGTGGTCGCGCTGTAATCGCCTTGCTCATTAAATACCTCAGTGACTTTATCGCGAAGCTCAGTATTGGCTTTTAAAATGGCTAAATTAGCCAAGCATTGTTCACGGTCAATACCCAAGCGAGCAGCGTTTTCAGGCAGTAGCGTTTTAGCTGGCGCTAAAATAGGGCACTTATTTAAATGCACCAATTTTAAACCTACTGGTAAATCACCCTCCGCTAAATCTATACGTTTGGTGTATAAACGCTTGCGTAGCTCTTCTACATTTAAATCAAGTAACACCTGTGGGTTTTGGGTTAAATCAAAACAAATAACCGCGTTTTTATTTACCGGGTGAAAACTCATAGGTGCTACCCAAGTAGTACAACCTTGTGTTGCTGGAATACGTGACGAGGTATGCACTAATGGGGTCATATTAAATACATCAACCATTTCAGCGAGTGCTTTTTTACCACGCAAGCTAAAAAAGAACTGATACAGTTTAGGTTGCTTCTCTTTAATTAGTTTGGCCAAGGCAATGGTGGCCGTTACATCACTTAATGCGTCGTGCGCAGCGGCATGTTCAATACCATTAGCAACAGTTAAATGCTCAAGTTTAAAACTTGGGCTGCCATCTTCTTTTAATGGCCACTCAATGCCCTCAGGGCGCAGTGCATAGCAGGCTCGCACTAAATCTATAATATCCCAACGACTGTTATTGTTTTTATATTCACGTTCGTACGGGTCGTAAAAGTTACGATAAAAGCTATATCGGCTTACTTCATCATCAAAGCGAATACTGTTATAACCAGCCACACAGGTATTGGGTACGCTAAATTCTGCATGAATTTTAGCAATAAATTCAGCCTCAACTAAGCCTTTTTGCATCGCCACTTGTGGGGTAATACCGGTAATTAAACACGCTTCAGGATGGGGTAAATAATCAGCCTGTGGTTTACAGTACTCAATAAGCGGCTCGCCAATAATATTTAAATCAAGATCGGTGCGTACACCGGCAAACTGACTCGGCTTATCCTTTTGCGGGCTCGCTCCCCAAGTTTCGTAGTCGTGCCAATAGATTGTTGCTTGGTTTTCGTAGTATGTTGGTTCGCTCATTCTTTCTTTAAGCCCTATATATTCGTGGGTTTTATTTGCTTTTGTTATTTATTGTCTATTTTAGAAAGCACTTTAATATTTGCATGGTGTGTATAAATTCGCGTATAAATTTTTTGCTAACTGTGTATAAAAAATTAAATGGCAACCAGTTAAACGAAAATAATAAAGCTGCTAGGCAAAAATCAAACACCGTGTGTATTATCGCATAGAGATAGTTTAAGTGTAAGGGTATCTGCTAAGGGGACTATCACTTAGCACTACCGTTGTCGTGTAGATGGTAAACAGGTAATTATTACGCTAGGGCGTTATCCGAGGCTTAGCATTAAAGAAGTGCAAGACTATATCCCATTATTTCAAAATTGGTTAAGCCAAGATAAAGACCCACGCCTAGAACTTAAACTCATGCGAAACAATGCCAAGGGCTTACCCACAATGGCAGATATTGCAGCAAAGTGGTTAGCTAAAAAGGTACCCGACCTAAAAGAAAAAACACAAACGTTAAACGCCGCAACCGGGTGTATAACTCAGTTGTTAAACCTAAAAAAACCACCAGTTCCAGAGAAAAGATCATATAAAGATAAGGAAAACATAAAGGGCTAAATTTCTTTAGCCCTTTATAATTACATTGCTAGCAAGCTACAGATTGCAATTATTAGGTGTGTAACATTAATAATTGCTCGTTCCGAAATTTCTAAGGATAAGCTGAATTTCAACTTTTTACCCTCCAAAAAATATAAAACTAACTTGCCGATAATTTCAGAATACGTTACGCTGTTTTCGTACAAATAAGCGTTTGCTGGAATCTCAGCAAGTGACTTTACTAACACCATATTGGCGTATGGTGTTAGTCCCTCCACTGAAGAACACCACAAGATGTAGTGATAATCTCAGCTTCAACACCAAGATAATGTGATTAAGGATCTTTTGCAAGGGACAGAAAACGCTCTCATTGTGGATAACTTTGGGATATCGTATTTGTGTTAGTAGGTATTAACCTGATACTGTTGGTTAGCATTTATAATAATGAAAATCAACTAAGGAAAGATTAAATTTACGCTTTTAAAAAATAAATCTAGTTGCTTTTTTAATCATCATTGATTGCTATTTTTTTATACATACTTGAAAAATTGGAAATTTTGAACGGTAATCAGGTGTGGAATTTAGTTTATAGACCAATTAATTCTAATTGTTCTTCACGCGGTAGGTTTTTAATAAGCGATGCTGCTAATTGCGCAGTGGTTTTACAAGGCGGGTTTAAGAAGTGATCAAACGATTGGGTAATACGGAACGTAGCCCCGCACTCTTTAGTGTTAGTACACGAGCAATATAAATTAACCACATGGGCGCTTTGCTTTTTGCGTGACGTAATTGTTGCTTTAGCTTCGCAAGTTGGACAAGTAACCCGCGCTATAATAACCACTAATCGTTAATAAAATACACTGTCATTTTGTGCATAACAAATAACTATTATTAGGTGTCATACTTCTTATTAGCACAGCGCAAGTTTCTAAGGTTACGTAAGTATCTTATTTTTTATAATGTCGACTAATCTGATATGTTGCATCTTCAATCAAAAAAGGAAAATGTAATGGAATATAAGAATGGTGAACTTAATAATAAAATCATATCTCTAATGAAGAATGATGTATTAGTTGCTAAAGGGCGCGTAATAGAAGGTAATACAGCAGGCATACACCTCGATGAAGTAGGATTCATTGAAGAGGGTAAAGGTGTCAAAAATCTATATAGTCATGTCGATTTAGTTAAATATAGGATTCTAGTTAATAGCTAAAAATATCTATATGCCATGAACTATAAAGTAAAAGCTCTAGCTCCTAACTAGCGCTTTCTTTTTATCCCGACACCCCAAAATGCTCTAAACAATCGCATTAGCCCAATTGTTGAAACGGCAATGCCTACTATCACAAATTCAAAGTACCAGGGCGCGACTTTATAACCCATAGTCTACCAACCTTTTTCCATAAACGGTTACATGGCTGTATAAGATGTCAGGTGAAAAACTCCAAAAAGAGTAGAATGATTAATTCATCCATTAAGGTTTTTTCGCTCTATTTATAATGTTATAAACTTAAACTAACTACTAATCTATTTTAACAATATGAAACTAATAATAAAAACGATTTTATTTTGGGTATTAATCACCTCAACCGCTGTGTTTGCTGAGCTTGCTAAAGTTAAAGTAAATGGCTTTGATATTGAATATGAAATGGTGGGTAGTGGCAAACACACTATTTTACTCGAGGCGGGTGGCTCTGCAGGGCTGAGTGATTGGGATCCCATTTATAACTCGCTTATCAAGCATGCAAAAGTAATTCGCTATTCTCGAATTGGCAATGGCGGCTCAGCGCAAATAAAGAAAAACTATAGCTCTGAGGAGTATGCTGCTGAAGCTTTACTATTACTTAAAGCGTTAAAAATTGAAGAACCTGTGATTTATGTGGCGCATTCTTATGGTGCTTATATCGCAAGGGTATTTGCAGCAAGCTACCCTGATAACATTAAAGCGTTAATGTTAATTGAACCCGCCTCAGAGCATGATGTTGATATTATGCGTAAGATTGATTTACCGCGCGCTGAAAAAGAAATTGCTGCTATAAAACGTGATGATATGAAAAACGGCATGTCGAATCAGTATTTAGACTTTTGGTCGAAGCGGCCTTTGCCCGATTACCCACAAATAGCAGATATTCCCGTGACGGTTATTGCCTCAGTTAAAAAATATGAAAATCCATCGGTGTTATTTTTTACTGATAAAGGGCGTGAAATGTGGGGAGAACTGCATTTAAACTGGGCTAATGCTTTTCCTCAAGGTGAGATAGTGCTAACCAGTAAAAGTTACCACTATCCACAAAATGATGAGCCAGAAATGGTGATCACCCAGCTAGTCAGGTTACTTAATCGCACTGATTAATTTTTAGTTTACAAAAATATACACAAGCCAAGTTTTAATTCTGTTATTTGGGTCGTTATTCTGTAAAATTATCGGCTTAACATTTGTGATTTAACCGTTACATTTGTTGTTATGGTTAATTATTCAATTAATATAAGCAGACGTTATGATTTTTTATATTATTGGGTTAAGTACGCTTGTTATTATTTTGTGTGTGGCGCTTTATGTGATTTACAGCAATATACGTAAGAGCCGAGTAAGAAAGTCAAAAGAATATAATGTGTTATTTGATAAAGACACCATTATTGATGAACTCATTGCTCAACTTAGCGAGAAAAACCAAACCCAAGAAAACCAGGAAAAAACAATTAAAGGCAAACAAGAGATCCTTGCAACTTTTATAGATTTGCATCGATCGGGTAGTTTTTGTGCGCATTTAAGCGAACAAGAAATTACGTATTTTGTTAAAAAGAAACTAAACATGGAGAATACTAAAAATGGATAGCGAACAACAAGCAGTCGCTGAGGCAAAAAACACCTCATTTATGGCACGTTTTGGTCGTCGTAATGTGATTTTACTAACATCCGTTGTCGTGGTGTTAGCCGTGATTGCAACATTAACGTCGCAGGTTATTTCATGGAATGAAGCCGATGAACGGCTAGTTCATCAGTCAGCTTTTACCGGTAATTTAACGGTAATAAATCAAGCGGGCCCTTACTTAAAAGCATTTGGTACGACATCAGCCTATAAAAAAGTTATTTCAATTAACTTTACCGGCGATAGCAGCGCAACAGCCAGTGCCATTGTACCACTCATTCCTATTCGATTCTTAGATACCACGACCGGTGGGGCACGCGGTGTTTCCCGCTTTAGATTACCTGGCAACGTACCCGCTAGTGAATCGGGTGCTTTACGTGGATTATTAAAAATTCATGAAGAATTTGGTTCCCAAGAAACCCTAATTTCTAACCTTTTAATGCGTGCCACTACAGAAAATGTAAAAGCGTCGGCTCGTATGATGTCGGTGGAGCAACATTATTCAGGTGGTAATGGGCAGTTAAGCCAAGATTTTTCTGATCAACTTACGAATGGTATTTTTGTTACTGAGCAAATTATTAGTACCGGTGAGCGTGATAAGTCAGATGATTTAAGTAATTTAAGTAAGCAACAACGCGTTACCATTAATATAAAGAAGGATGCTGAAGGTAATCCGCTACGTAATGCGCCTATTTTAGGCTCTTATGGGATCACAGTCGTTGATGCGAGTATTATTGATATTGATTACGAAAATAAAGTAAATGCACGTTTAGAGGCGCAAAAACAAGCGGCTGCTGATGAAGCGCTGGCAAGACAAAACCTTAAAAAAGCAGAGCAACAAGCACGTACTGAAGTGGCATTAGGCGAACAAGCGATTGCAAAGCAAAGAGCTGAGTCTGAAAAGCTAAAAATTAAAGAGCAAATTGATGCAGAACGAATAAAAGCGAATGCGATTATTTCTGCTCAGCAACGTGTAGCTGTTAAAGCGGAGCTTGCAAAAGAGCAAGAAGAAATTTTAAAACAGCAACGCTTAGAAGCATTAGGTATGGACGTTTTAGCTGAAGCACGTTTACGCGCAAAATCAGCAGCGCTTGATCCTAAGTATGTATTTGATGAAACACTTAAAGCAGAAGTTAAAATTCAAACGGCTTTATTTAATAGCTTAGGTAACAGTCGCTTAGTGCCTGAAATTGTTATAGGTGCAGGGCAGGGTGAGCAAAATAATGGTTCTGAATTTATGCGCTTACTGGCGGCCGACGCGGCATTGAGCCTTAAGAAGCGTTTAGAAAAAGAGAAAAAATAAACGTTAAAAATCATTATAAAGCCCTAGCTTTAATTGCTAGGGCTTTTTTTGTGGTATCGCTTTGTAAGTGGTGAGTTTAAAACTTAGGACACAAAGCGTGGCTAAAGCCTTTTTCGGTTAGCAAAAAAATGGCGCTGGGCGTCGAAAATATATATTCCTCATGAAGAAGAAACGCGATTGTTCCTTTTATTTGCTCACCTTGATGATCTGAGGCATCGCTAATTAATTGTTCAGGATCTAACTGGCTTGGGCTTGGAAAGTTATTATAAAGATGCTTAAAAATTAACGTAGCAATTGTGTTAAAGGTATCGTTATTTTTCATTTTTGGAGAGTCCTTAATTTATATATGTAGCAACAAACTGGCTGTTTTAAATATGATTTTTAAATAATAACACATTAAAAATAGGTACATGATCATCCTACTATTTTTTTAAGCTTTAATTTTGCAAGCTGCTGCTTTCATTTATTAAAATGATGATTAATTGTCATGCTTACCCTGCTAAAAAGTAGTGTGTGTTGCTGGTGTGTTGCGCAAAATCATAAAGTGTAATTGAAGAGTTGTAAAAATACGTTATCATTGTAAAACAATATGTAAAATCAAGCAGGTACTTAGCTCACGCTGACCAAGTTCGAGTTAATAACATCAACAAGGCAAGCAAGGACAAATTATGACACCTATGAAACCTTTAGCACTGGCAGTGGCTATGGTTGTTTTTTCACATCCGGCACATGCAGATACAGATCTTGATAAAGTAAAGCAGCAATTAAGCAGCTTACAAAAACAAGTGGAAATGCTGCAAAAGCAACTTGCAAAAGCAGAGCAAAAAAGTGAAAAGACAATCGAGCGCACCATTGAACAGAAAGAAGATATAGCTGAAGTTAAAGTAGCTAAACATGAACACAAGCCTCAGGGAATTAAAATTGGCGGTGCTGTTCGAACCAACTATAGCCACACCTCGTATGATGACGACAATAAAAATCGCGGCGGCGATTTTGACTTTGATATTTTTCGCTTAAATTTCTCAGGCGATGTGGGTGATGTAAAACTAAACGCTGAAATTCGTTTTTTTGATTACATGACAGCTGTTAAATACGCCTATGCTGCTTACGATTTTGCTGATGATTGGCAAGTTCAAGCAGGTATTACTCAGGTTCCTTTTGGTAACTGGCCTTACAATTCACATAACTACTTTTTCAGCACTAACTATTACGTAGGCCTTGAAGACGACCACGATTTAGGGGTGTTATTTAAGCGTAAAATTGCCGATAACTGGCAGCTTGATTTAGGCTTTTTCAAAAATGATGAATTAGGTGGTGTTGATGGTTATGTAGATAACCGCAGCGATCGCTACTCATACGATATTGTTGGTTTTAGAGAAGCTGGTGATGGTGTTTACGCTGAGCCGACCAATCCAATTGGCGAATATAATACGTTCTCAGGTCGTTACGGCTACCACATAGAGCATGAGGGTGGTAAAACTGAAATTGGTGTGTCAGCGCTTGCTGGTGGCTTGCATGATGGTGTTGACCGCGCAGGTGACTATAACGCATGGGCGCTTCACTTAAACAGTAATATGGGCCCTTGGAACTTGCAATTACAACATGGCGAATACAACTACGATATTGATAACGTAAACCGTATTGCTGTAGGCGCTTACTCGTTTTACGATAGCATGGCAGCGGAAGCAACTATGTCGAGTGCAAACGTAGCATACAGTGTGCCGGTGCAATGGGGCGCAGTTACAAACTTACAGTTTTATAATGACTACAGCGCTATTTACGACAAATCAGACAACAGCAAAGATACCTGGATGAACGTAACCGGTTTCTCGGTCGCTGCAGGTGGTTTATTTACATACTTTGACTTAGTTCATGGTAAAAACATGCCGTTTGTTGGTGGTTCATTAGCGGGCGATAGCAGCGAAACTGAACGCCGCTTCAACATTAATATTGGCTATTACTTCTAATAAGCTAGTATTCAAAGCACACGTCTATATACTGGGCGTGTGCTGCTTTGGTTTTAAAAATTATTTTTACCCTACCAATTTCAGCACCTACAAATTGATAAATCTCTAATCAACTTCTAGTATAAAAGTTCAAATGGAATTAATTAAATAATCCATATAGCTTAGCTGGAGGCTAGACATCGATGTTTGTCGTTAATGAGCAGGTATTATCTGATGTAAACAAAAACTTTATTATTCCCCCAAAACCGCAAATTTTAGATGATCTTGATAAATTAGCACATCAAAATGAGCCGTCTTTAATAGCTGCTGCAGATATAGTTGCTAAAGATGTGGCCATATCGTCTGCTATTTTAAAAATTGTTAATTCACCCGCTTACGGCTTAGTGCGAAGCATTGCTGACATAAAACAAGCCATCATGTTTTTAGGTTGGAATGGCATAGAAGCACTTATTCCTGCGCTTAAATTAAAGCAAATGTTTTTACAAAAAACATGTTGTATTAGTTTAGAGCGTTTTTGGGATAACGCGTCTGAAATTGCTAATGTAAACATGATTGTTGGGCAGCGAGTAAAAAATAAAATTCCAGTTGAATACTTATACACTCTCGGTTTATTTCATGATTGCGGCATAGTTCCGATGGCGATTAAATATGACGACTACGTCAATGTGCTGCATGGTTCAAATAGAAGCATTAAAGAAAGTTTAGTTGATATTGAAGATCGTGTTTATGGCGCTAATCATGCCATTATCGGCTATTACTTAGCATCGAGTTGGCATTTACCAAGAGATATTTGCCAGCTTATTCTACGCCATCATGATTTAAGTTTACTTGAGGACACATCCGATCCTAATCAACAGCTCTGTTTTTGTGTGTTAAAGCTCTCTGAAAGCATAGTAAATAGTATTTTACGTGATGAAAAAATTAAAGATTGGGAGCGCCTTGAACCGTTTATACTTAAAAAGTTAAATATGTCTGAAGATGAATATATTGATTTACAAGAAGAAGTTATTGATTACTTAAATCAGTAAATAATCATGCCGGGTTTGCAGCCTAGTTAAACGAGCGGTTATTTGTCGCTTTTATTAAAACGAATATGCTCAGTTTAATTAGACTAAAGTCTATAGGTTAGTTTTTTTCACTTATTGGTTTGTTTTTAATCGTTTGTCGAGATTAAGTAAACACTCTAAAGTTTAGTTGTCGGCAACAAGCACGACTAACCAAATAGGAAACTAATCATGAAACGCTCACTTATCAAAACCATCGCTCTTGGCTCTTTATTAACTTGCTCAGCTGCTGTAATGGCTGATCAAAGTGACTACAAGTTAATGGTTATTGAAGAGGCTGCAACAGCCCCACAAGAATTCGAAGTTGCATTTAACAGTTGCGCATTAAATGTAAAATCAAAAAACTACAGCCAAGCTGAAGAAATTTGCTCAAAAGCAATTACATTATTACAGCAAAGTACAGGCCCACGTTTTAAAGTACGTGAGCTGACCTCATTTGCTTTAAGTAACCGCGGTGTTGGCCGTTTAATGGCTAAAAACGAAACCGCAGCGTTATCTGACTTTTACGAAGCACAGCAAATATCAGGTAACGAGTTAGTGTCGCACAATTTAACACGTGCTAAGCAAGATCTTGCTCTATAAAATCTATTAGTGATTAAAAAAGCCCATGCTAATTTAGTTAGCATGGGCTTTTGCATTTATGTAGTTGGCTTATTTCATGTCTGTAAATTATTGTCGATTAAAAGTTGAGTCAATTTTTTTAATCCTTTACCTTTGTTGGTTATTTTCCATGCAAGGTATAAGTCTTGAATAGGACGTGGTTCAATGAGCTCCACAACATGAAGTTTTTTAGCTTTAATATGTTCAGCAATAAGGTTTACTGGTAAATAACCAATCCCGATTCCCGATAAAATAGCGGTAATTTTTTGTTTTACGGAGCTTACATAAAAACGTTGACTACCTTCGATTAAATTAGCTGACCACGGAATACTTTGTTTTGCAGAGTCATGAACTATCACTGTGGTGTATTGACCAAGCTCACTAGGCTTGATGGGTTTTTGCTCTTTTGCTAAAGGGTGGGTTGGGTGAACCACAAGTACATTTTGAATATCCGTTATTTTCACTGCTCTGATCCCTTTTTGAGCAGGCACGGGGGCGGGTGCACCAATCACTAAGTCAACATTGTCCTCTATTAACGCCTCCCATGTACCGCTCATCACCTCTTCTTTTACATCAATTTCAATGCTTTTATGTTCAATTAAAAATTGTTGCAAAGCAGCAAAAACATTAGTTACGTCAATAATTGAGTCACAAGCAATCCGTATTCTAGGCTCCCAGCCATTAGCTATGGTTTGTGTTTGCTCCGATAAATTATTTATAGCATTGAGCACTTTACGCCCCTCGCCCAGTAAATGTTTACCTGCGGGGGTTAAAACTGCTCGCCGACCTTGGCGCTGAAACAAAGTTACATTTAATTGCTCTTCAAGTTTATTAACAATATACGACAGGGCTGATGGCACTTTATTAAGTTGCTCTGCAGCGGCTGCATAACTGCCACGATGCTCAATGGCGTCTAATACCAGTAAAGCTTCTATGCTAATGGGGGGTGTATTCATCATCATACCAAATATTAACTGTTCAAAATATTTGAACATATAAAGCAAATAATAGGAGTTATTTAATTTTAATTCAACTTATACAATAGCTGCATAATCAACAGAAACAATACAGGTAAACATTATGACGATTAAAAATATCACAGCTGCCATCACAAAAACTGAACAGTCTTTTGCAACACTCCCATTAAGACTTATTGCAGGATTAGTGTTTAGTGCTCATGGGGCACAAAAACTGTTTGCGTGGTTTGGTGGCTATGGCTTGGAAGGCACAGGGCAATGGATGGAGTCGATTGGCTTAGCACCTGGCTATTTAATGGCATTAATGGCGGGTGGCGCTGAATTTTTTGGTGGATTACTACTCATCGTTGGTTTGCTGGTGCGTCCTGCGAGTTTTGTACTGGCTATCACTATGGTGGTTGCTATTTTTACCGTACATATAGATAACGGCTTATTTATGAGCAACAACGGTTACGAGTTTGGTTTATCGTTGTTGGCAATTACCTTGGCCTTATTTATTCAAGGAGCTGGAAAGCTATCCCTTGATGGAAAAATTCATAACAAATTAAACCAATAAGCTGAACACTTAACTGATTGAACTTTAAGCTGCCAATCTGCGTAAGGTTGGCACATTCTACATACTTAGGAGACGGACATGGGATTACTTGTTAACGGTGAATGGGTCGATAAATGGTACGACACCGAAAAAAGCGACGGTAAATTTGTACGCCAAGACAGCCGTTTTAGAGATACTATTTCATCAGCGCCACAAAGCAAATTTACCCCTGAGGCGGGGCGTTATCATTTATATGTATCGCTGGCGTGCCCATGGGCGCACAGAACGATTATTTTTCGTAAATTAAAGCAGCTCGAAGACATTATTTCTATGAGTATTGTTGAAGCGCCAATGATGGAAAACGGCTGGGAATTTGGCGAGCAGGGCGATCCACTTTATAACTTAGATTACGCCTATCAATTATATTTAAAAGCCGATCCTAGTTATGAAGGGCGGGTTACTGTGCCGATTTTATGGGATAAAAAAACGCAAACTATTGTAAATAATGAATCAATAGAGATCATTCGTATGCTTAATAGTGCGTTTAATGAGCTCACTGGCAATACTGATGATTATTATCAAGAGCCACTTCGTGAAGAAATCGAAGCCGTGAATAACCGTGTCTATAACACCATTAATAATGGCGTATATAAAGCCGGTTTTGCTACTACACAAGAAGCCTACAATGAGGCTTACACCGCACTATTTGATAGTTTAGACTGGCTAGAAGCGCGTTTAGCTAAGCAGCGCTATCTCGTTGGTGATGTTATTACAGAAGCTGATTGGCGTTTATTTACAACCCTTATTCGCTTTGATGCGGTGTATCACGGGCATTTTAAGTGTAACCGTCAAAAATTAAGCGAGTTTCACCATATTAGCAATTACGTTAACGAGCTGTACCAAGTACCGGGTGTTAAAGAAACCGTCGATTTAGAGTACACAAAGGTGCATTACTATGTAAGCCACTTAACGATTAATCCAACACAAATAGTACCGCTGGGTGCAAAGCATCATTTTGATGCTCCACACGACCGTGAACGTCCATATTAATTAATGTTTATTCTTTTTGAGGAAAGACCATGATCAATCATTATCCAAAGAATAGTTTAGGCAGTGCCGATCACGGTTGGCTTAAATCTAAACATCATTTTAGTTTTGCACATTACTATAATCCGGCACGTATGGGCTTTGGTACATTACGCGTTGTTAATGATGATTGGGTTGCACCTGAAATGGGATTTGGAGCGCATCCACACAAAAATATGGAAATTATTAGTTTCATACGCAGTGGTGCCATTACTCATCAAGATAGTATGGGTAATAAAGGCATAACCGAGCAAGGTGAAGTGCAGGTAATGAGTGCAGGCACAGGCATTGTGCATTCTGAGTATAATCGTACCAATGAGCCACTTACTTTTTATCAAATTTGGATTCAAAGTAACAAACAAGATGTGCCGCCGCGTTGGGAAAGTAAAAAATTTCCGACCGACGTAGCTAACGAGCTTACGCTTTTAGTGTCGGGTTATGCAGAAGATGCGGGTAACACCTTATTTATCAATCAACAAGCACGCATTTATGGTGGAAAGCTTGCAAAAGGTACCACTATCACTCAGCGTATTGATCATCAAGCTTATGTACTTGCATCTGATGGTGTATTTACTGTAGATGACAAAAGCAGTGTAATTACCATGAACAAAGGGGATGGTGCTGAGGTCACTCATGCTGATTTTATCACGCTAACTGCAACAACAGAGTGTGAAATAATTATTATTGATACATTAGCCTAGGCTATTCGGCTTAGTTGGGTTTAACTTAATGGCGCAGTAAACACTGCGCCATTGTTTTAAAAACTTACAGCACTATACTTTAAAGCTATCTACTTGCGATTTCATCTGCTTGTAAAGCGCTGATACATTTTTTGACTGCAGAGTTGTTTGCTCAGAGATTTGTTTCATTTGTGCTGACTGTTCTTTTAACGATACTAAATTTCTATTAATCTCGTTTGCTACATGAGATTGTTCTTGTGTTGCTTGTGCGGTTTCGGCCGACATTTGCTGCACTTTTTCAAAGGCGTGAGTTAGGTTGCTAAAAATACTAATAACGGCATCAAAATTACTGAGTGTGGCATTAGCATTTGTTTGACTGTTTTTAATAGAATCTGATGACGCTTTTACATTGTTATTTAAGCGTTGGATCATCGTATCTATTTCATCGGTGCTTTGTTGTGTGCGAGTAGCCAACGTTCTAACCTCATCAGCGACAACGGCAAACCCACGGCCTTGCTCGCCAGCTCTGGCAGCCTCAATCGCGGCATTTAACGCTAATAAGTTAGTTTGTTCGGCAATATTTCTAATGACCTCAAGTACAGACGTAATATCGGTTGAGCTGCTTTCTAATTCAATAGAATTTGATAAAGCCGATTGAATATCATTGATTAAATCTTCAATTGCTTTACTCGATACATCAATGGCTTGAACTCCTTGCTGTACCTGCTCGCTAGAAATATCAGCTTCGTGGGCGGTATTTTTAGCCAGCTCTGCCATTTGCTGGTTTGCCATATCCATTTCATGACCAGCGCTTACAATAGAGTCAGACGCATTAGCAAGTTGCTGGGTCACGTCCATCGCGGCATCAGAGACATTATTAAGATCGCCGGTCACAGTACCTAGTTGAATGGATTGCTGCTGAATGTTTTTTATTATTTGCTGCAGGTGCGCTAAAAAGTTATCAAATTCATTACTCAGCTCACCGAGCTCGTCATGTGATGTAGTATTAATTCTTTGCGTTAAATCACCATCACCAGCGGCAATTTCTTGGATTCGTAGAGTAATATTATTTATATTGTCGGTGAGTTTTTTAGGGATGTAATAACCCACAGCTAAAGCAACAATAAAGGCAATAATAATGATAACAAACACAATTTTTTCAAAAAGTTGAATGCTAGCTTGCACTTCATGTTTTACTTTTCGGGCATAGGTTCGCGCTTCTTCGCCCGCTATATCAAGTATTTCTCTCAATTCATTAAAGCTTTTATCTGCTTGCGCTAAATTATCATCAATTAAGGCTATTTGATTAGCCGAACTTGAGTAAACTAACGCTTTTCCTTTCTCGTACCACTGTTGATAAAGTTGATCAAAATTAGCGTATTTTTGTGTCAGTTGTGGCTCATCAATTAAGTAGCTGCGGTAACTATTAAAACGACGAATAACCTGAGCTGCATTTTCTTCAAATAGTTTTTGGTTTTGTGCCAATTCGCCATGTTGGTTTACAATTTTTTGTTTTGCTAGTCGAGCTTGGTATATATCTCTATCTGCATTGAGCACCTCGGCCATTGCTTCTACATAGCGACTTAATAACTCTGAGCCGACTTTATCTTGCTGCTGTTTATTGGTATGGATGCGAAGCTCTTCACCTGCTTGATCCATCATTTCTCGTATTTGTAAAAATTCAGATTCAGTTTGATTCAAATCACTTTGCATTTTACTTTGTGAGTGACTGGAATCCATTAACGTTTTACTGTGGTCTAGCCATTGATTGTATAAAGGCTCAAAACGAGAAAAAGAGTCATGTTTTGACAATAATGCTTGTTCATCTTTTAAGTACGTTAAGTATTTGTTGAAGCGGTCTTTGACTTGTTCAGCGTTTTCTAAAAACTCTGCTTTATTGGTCTCATTATCGCCTGTGGCACTGAGTAGATTTTCCAGTGCAATACGTGCTTGGTATATGTCTCTGTCAGCATTTAAAATAACGGTAACGGCTTCAAAAAAGGTTTCGGTTTGCCTTTTCATCGCGTTGTCTTGTATGTAAGTAATTGATGCAATTGAAACAAGTAAACCTGCAAGGATCAGTGCTAAAAAAGCAATAGGTAAAATAACTTTGGTTCTAATTGAGTTAATTCGCATGTTTCAATCCTTGTTAAATCACTGTATGTAGAGTAAATATTAGTCACAATAGGGAGTTATGCCAAGGAAATGGATAAATTGATTGGTTGTTTTTTATTCTACTTTAACGCGTTGAAAATTTTACCGCCAGATTTATTATCCTTACAGCGCGTATTACCTTAAAATAGCGTTAATTGGTTCATTTTTATAAAGGAATTCTGCTGTTAATGAATTCTATTTTCCCCAGCGTATTTGGCCGCCTTTTTACCCCACACCTCGCTGTTGATATTAATCAACAAGGTTTAGTCATTAACAACAAAAAGCACACAGATACACTGAATTGGTGCGATTTAACCTCGCCTATTTGTTATGAATATGGGGTGCTTGGACAAACACTACGTTTTTCAACACAGTCTGGGCAGTATCGAGTGTGGATGAGGGCTTATGGCAGTCACCGAATACTTAAAGCTAAGACGGATCAGCTATGGGTCAATAATAATATTGAACCATTAAATGAGCTGCTAGAAAATATTAACCAATTTGCACATCATCAATTTTTGCGTCAATCCTATGTGGCAGATATAAAACAGCGCGTTAAACAACAATACAACCGCTGGTTACCTTGGATAAAAAAGAGTGAGGCATTGGCAGTTGTTAGCACGCAAATAAAACTGCTCGAACAATATAGTCAGTGGAGCGATTCATTAACTCGCTTTTTACAGCATAAATACACACAGACCCAATTGCAGCGTTATGCTGGTTTTTTCGATAACGTTGAAGCAAACCCACTTACTGAAAAGCAAAGACGGGCATGCATCATCGATGACGATAATAACCTCGTATTAGCCGGAGCCGGCACAGGTAAAACCAGTGTAATGGTGGCGCGAGCGGGCTATTTAGTTAACAGTGAGCAAGCTAATTACGATGATATTTTATTACTCGCCTATGGTAAGCAAGCTGCCAGTGAAATGGACGAACGTATTAAAACTAAGCTGAATACACAGGCTATAAAAACCGCCACTTTTCACAGCTTAGGTTTAACAATTATTAGTGAGGTTGAGAGAAAAACGCCTAAAATATCTAAACTTGCTGAAAACGAAAAAGCTAAAATAAAATGGGTTGAAGGGTGTTTTGAATCGCTTGCTAATGCTAAGCCACAGTATACTAAAGCATTGGTAAACTATATAAATAATAATTTTAATGACGTTAAAAGTGGGTTTGAATTAAGCACTGCAAAGCCCAATCATATAGCGCTTCTACAAGAGATAAAAGCTGGCGGTTATTTAACCAAATTAGCGACTTTATTTAGTCAATTAATTAGCGTGTATAAAACAGCAAATATAACGCTTGAGAACGATTCAAAGCAGATACAGCAGGCTTGGAAATTATTAAAGCCATTATTAGCCAACTATAACCATTATTTATATACTCAAGGTGAAATAGACTTTGACGATATGATCCTCAAAGCCCTCGATTATGTTAATACAGGAAAGTTTATATCATCCTGGCGTTATATCATGGTTGATGAATTTCAAGATATATCGCCTACGCGTGCGGCGCTGGTTAAAGCGCTGCGCGATAGTAAGCCTAGAAGCTCATTGTTTGTAGTAGGCGATGACTGGCAAGCTATTTACCGTTTTAGTGGTGCTGATATGCGCCTGACCACAGAATTTGCCGCACATTTTGGTTTTACCACACAAACCATACTGGATGTTACGTTTCGTTTTAATAATAAAATTAGTGAGGTTGCTTCATGTTTTATCATGAAAAACCCTGCCCAGTTAGCTAAGCAAATTAACTCGTTATCACAAGTGACAAAGCCCGCTATTAGCGTATTAAAAACAGCGAATGTTGTCTCAAGCAAAAATACAAAAATAGCTGAGCTAAATAATGGGGCACTTGCCCATTTACTCGACACTATCAACAAAAATAAGCCCGCTGTTGTGTATTTACTGGCACGCTATCGCTTTCAGTTACCTACTAAAGCCGATATTAACGCCTTGCAGCACACCTTTTCTTCATTACAAATTGAGTGTGATACCTTTCATGGTTCAAAGGGTAAAGAAGCCGATTATGTAGTTATATTAGGTATGCATGGCGGGCAATTTGGATTTCCGAGCACTAAGCCATCGCCTGCAATGTTAGAAGCTCTGTTACCCGCTAAAGATTTGTATGCCCATAGCGAAGAGCGACGCTTATTTTATGTGGCGCTCACTCGTGCTAAACACAAGGTGTTTATCATAAGTGATGACAACAACCGCAGCTGTTTTGTTGACGAGCTCATAAACGAGCATCAAATTGAGCTAAAAGAGTTAAAAAACATAGCCAGTAAAGTGGTAGCGCAGGTATAAACCGCTTAGTGGCAAACGAATAAGCTTAAGCGGTTTATCGCGTTAGTTAACCTGCAACAGGGGTGTTACCTGTGGGTATTTTTTTCATACTTTTTATGAGCATATAAATACAGGTGGTAATTAAACAACCACCTAAATAAATAAGCACACCATGGCTTGCATCAGAAAAATGCGTTGCCAACAACGGGCCTAATACAGAGCCGACACTGTAGCTGAGCAGCATTATTTCAGTGGCTGACACTATTTTTGCCATAGGTAACGAGTCGCACGCTAAAGTAATCGCAATCGGATAAAGTGCAAAACTACACGCACCTAATACAAAGTAACTTACAACTAATCCGCCAAAGCTATGCGCGTTTAATATTCCCATTACGCTGGCAGCACCAACAAAACAAAAAATAGCCATAAGTAAGCTTTTTATAATACGGGTTGATAAATAACTCACTAAAGGTTGCACCAGCATGCCACCTAAAATAATCACCGCCATAAGTAAGCCGGTATATTGGGCTTGATCAGTTTGCGCGGCTATATAAACTGGTAATAACCCGTAAATAGGGCCTAGTAATAATCCTGATACTAAACAGCCTAAAATAGCAGGGCGGCTGAGAGTTTTTAACTCTTTAAGTGGCAGCTTTTGTAATTGCTGAGCATTAGGTTGGCCTTTTGTAATTAATAATGGAGCTAAAATAGCCAACGCCAAAAGGGCCACGACAAATAAATACGGTACGGCACCTTCAGTGCCAAGCGGTGTGATTGCTAATTGCCCCACAGCGCTGCCACCATATAAAGAGGTCATATATAAACCTAAGCGTTTAGCTCGCGCCTTAGGTGTATTCGCCATTAACAACCACGACTCAACCACTACAAATACTCCCGCAACAGCAATACCAGCAACAAAGCGAGCAATTAACCACATTGTGGCTGTAGGGGAAATGATCTGTGCAATAACACTGATGATCAGCAACATTAAAAATGCGATAAATGCCATACGGTGGCCAATTTTTACTACCACACGCTCAATACACAGCGCGCCAATAAGTAAACCAAAATAAAAGACGCTGGCAAGCCAAGGCGCAAGATCAATACTTAACTTAAAAGCACTCAGTGATAACGGGATCAGGCTCATTAAAAAGCCCGAAGCAATAGCAAAAAAAGATAAACCAATAACAGGGGCTAAAGGATTATTTGATTTACTATTAGCGGCAAGTTCCACCATTAGATTATTCCGATAAAAAGGGTTTAAATAATTGCTGATTTAGGTGTGATAGTGGCGCGATTATTTGAAGCAGGTTAATTTGGCTGCGAATTTATGCTGCTTTTTATACCAAGTAAAGTGTTTTTTAATTGCTCAATCAAAATAATTTTTAAAATGTTTTTTTACGTAAACTAATCGCTTAATTGCAATCTGATTGTAGAAATAAGTTAGCGTTTTTGTTTTATATTTGTTGAGTTTTTAAAGAGGGTAATAACGTAGTAATGGCGGGGTATAGTTAAAAAATAAAAGCCCATGTTGGGCTTTTATTGGCGTTTATTTTAATGCATGGCAAGCGCAAGCTTATGGTACAAACCAATACCAACAATCACATTAAACGGAAACGTTACCCCTAAAGAGTTCAGCATAGCTAGGCCAATATCAGCCTTAGGAACGGCTGCTTTAATCGCCGCAGGGGCTGCAATATAGGACGCACTAGCCACTAAACTACCGAGTATCACCACCGAGCCTAATTCTAATTTTAATAGTGTGCCTACAGTTACGCCGATTGTACCTAAAAATAGCGGAGTAATAATAGCAAATGCAGCTAGCCTCCAATGCTGCCAAGGAAATGGGCGCAGAGTTTGCGCAGCCACTAAACCCATTTCAAGTAAAAACAATGCCAGTACTACTTTAAAACTACTGGTTAAAAGACTGGTTACTTGACTGCCTTGCTGTGTGCCATACATCATTCCGATGATCACACCGCCAACTAACAAAATCACGCTTTTGTTAGTAAGTGTTTCGTGCCAAAGCGCTTTGAGTGACAGTGTATTACTTTGGCTATGTCGTTTATCGAGTTTACGATACAGCATTAAACCGACAATAATGGCAGGTAATTCGAGCATCACTAAATACAGTGTAACCTCAGCACCTACCTCTAATTTAGCTGACTCTGCATAAGCCAATGCAACTGCAAAGGTACCTGCGCTTACCGAGCCATAATGCGCGGCAATACTGGCGCTATTAGCCACACTGAGTCTAACAACATATTTTAAAATAGGGTAAAGAGTGAGGGGAATAAGGCCACCGAGTAACATAACCGAGGCCATTTCAGGAAGAAGCTGCCAGCTTAAATTTCCATGCAGCACCATGCCACCTTTTAACCCTATGGTGAGCATTAACAATAGACTTAGCGTGTCATAAGTGGCTTTAGGTATCGCTAAATCAGAACGTAAAATCCCCGCCACTAATCCTAAAATAAAAAACATTACGACGATATCAGGCACACTGTTTTCCTTTTTGTTATTAGTTACTCAATTTGTTAAGCGGCGCTATTGTAAGCCTATCTTTGTATAGTAAATAATAAAATGAATGATAGTATCTTATAGATAAAAATCTATGAGGTGAGTAATGAACATAAGGCAACTATCATTTAGGCTACTCGAAGTCTTTATGAGTGTAGTTAAAACCGGCTCCATTAGCGAAACAGCTCGGCAATTGCATTTAACCCAGCCTACCGTTTCTTTGCAAATTAAGCGCTTACAAGAAGCCGTTAATGAGCCTTTAATTGTTATGCAACAGCAAAAATTACAGGTTACCGAGGCTGGCTTACAATTATTTAGAACTTGTGAGCAAGTGTTTGGGCACTTTGATGATTACCAAGACTATTTAGCCGAGCTTAAAGGCGGGGAGCGCGGGCGCTGTAAAATTGCCATGGTAAACACTGCACAATATATTTTGCCTAAGTTACTTGGGCCTTACAGTAATGCCCATCCCCATGTAGAGCTGCCATTAGAAATTGGCAACCGCTCTGCAGTGTTAGCGCGTTTTGAGCGTGGAGAAGACGACATTTATGTGTTTAGCCACCCACCATCACTTGAACATGCCCAAGCTGCGCGTTTTTTACATAACCCCTTAGTTTTTATTGTGCCGCTTGATCATCCGCTTGCCGATGTAAAAGCATTAACATTAGCTGATTTAATGCCATATCGATTTTTATTAAGAGAGCCAGGCTCTGCTACGCGTATGCTCTTTGAAAGCGAATTACAAAGCCGTGGTTTAGTCCTTAGTGATAGTGTGCAAATGGCCAGTAACGAAGCCATACGAGTTGCTGTTTCCTCGGGAATGGGGGTTGCGGTGCTTTCCCATCATGTATTACCAAAAGGCGATAACAGTTTTAAAGTGCTCAATGTAACCGACACCTGCTTAGCCAGCCATTGGTATTTTGTAGTGCGCACAGACTGGCATATTTCTCATGCTGCGCGCAGCTTTTTAAAATTTGCCCAGCTGAATTTAGAGCAATATCTCGATAAGCAATGGGTGCGTAATGAGCTAAATGGGCTTAATTTACATTAGGGTCTGTTGACCTTTCAAGATTAAATTTGCAGCAGTCTGTTTGGTATTTAGGCAAGGCAGAGCCTATGTAGTGTGGTTATTCCCCATAAATAGGCGATAACGCAGCATCAATGCCAAACAGGCGCTGCCCGAAGGGTTCTGCCTAGGGGCGATTTACTCTTTGTTGCTCGGTTTTGACTTAGCCCACTAGGTTACAAACCTCGCGCCGCGATTAAACCGCCCCTAGTTTGAACAAATTGTAATCCGCAAAGGTCAACAGGCCCTAAAGAGTGAAAGCGAAGCGAAAAAATATAAGTTGGTATTAAAGTTGCTGTAGTTATTCACATACAAGTATCTAAGTGAAAATAGTTAAAGATAGATATTTTAACGCAAAAATGGATTTGAGCTGATGACATCAATAACCTTTAAAAATCAATATAGTACTTATGTTAGTACAATAAATAAACCGGCAAAAGCTGACGAAGTAGTGGCAACTTCTGGCCCTGTGGCAACAGCTAAAACCAACGATAGCGAACAAACGCAAATCGCAAGCACTAAGCCACAAGACAAAAGCTTTTTAGAAAATGCGCAAGAGGCGCTTATTTATCAACGATTAGGGGTTGATAAAGAAAAAATTGCTGAGTTAAAAGCTGCAATCGAAGCATTGGCAGAAAAACTTCAAGAGCAAGGTGCTGATATAGACACCATTAAAGAGCAGCTTGCAGAGTTACAAAAAATGCTGGAGCAAGAATACGAAAAAGGCACTGATCGAATGGCCATGCAACCTACGCATGAAAAAGGCAAGCTTGTAACCGCGTTAGCTTAGACAACGACACGTTGCAAGCTCATTTACTTCTGATTTTAAATAGATTTTAAGAATTATGCACAAAGAGGGCGAAGAGACGCTGCGCTTTTAGAGCAGTGATCTAAACCATAACTTTCATCTGCAACCAAAAAACCAAGCTTGGGCATATAAAAAGTATCAACATGCCTACACTAAGCAAGTTGCCTTTAAAGAGATTAAAGTCATCAAAAATTCTCTGCCACTTATATTTAAATAAATACCTACCCACAAAAATATCTAAACTAAGCATTATTATTAGCCACATTAAGCCTAATTTAAAACAATCTAGGTAATTTGTAGGGGCAACCCATGGCAGGGCTAACCAAGCTATAGCAAAAATAATGGCGATGCCTGAGAGTAAACTAAGTGTTTTAGCGCGTCGTTGCCCATATAATCGATGCAGAACTCGCACCCGAATGTTGCCATTAATTATCTCGCCCAAAGCAAGTAATAAGCCTATGGCTAGGGCTTTTAATAACATGATGATTTCCTTATATTACAAAGGCCAACAGTTAAACATTTATTTCAAAAAGTTTACATCAATACCCAATTAGAGAGCCATTAGTTAGCCTTTTAATTTATAACCATCGGTATTTGTTGTTATTGTGCGCACTTTTTTATAAGGTGAACTTTGCTTATAAAAATAACAACGGGATCAACCGATGAAAACTCTACAACAACAACTTGGCCAGTATGGCTTGTATCATCGTTCAAAGCGTAACGTATTAACTCACTTTTTTGGTATTCCACTGATTGTATTTGCGGCATTGTGCTTACTAGCGCGTGTTGAAATTCCTCTAGGGAGTTTTAATGTCGATGGGGCGCAGCTTTTTGTCCTTGCCAGTGTGGTTTACTATTTTATGCTGAGCTTTTCGCTAGGTTTAATCATGGGCATCATTTTTACTTTATTGTTAGTGGCAGCGCAGCCTATCGCCGCAATGCCCTTTACATCTTGGCTGACGATTGGGGTGGGTGTGTTTGTATTTGGCTGGGTGTTACAGTTTATTGGTCATTATTTTGAAGGCAAAAAGCCCGCCTTTGTTGATGATTTAGTGGGTTTAATTATTGGCCCTTTGTATGTCACCGCAGAGCTGTTATTTTTAATGGGTTTTTATAAAAATTTAGAACAGCAAGTTAATGAAATAGCGGGCCCAACTAAAGCATAATCAGTCAAAGACTATAAGGTAAACCATGGATTATAATAATAAAACAGTGTGGATCACCGGTGCATCATCAGGTATTGGTGAAGAGCTTGCAAAACAATTTGCAGAGCAAGGTGCGAAGGTTATTTTATCAGCGCGAAATATCGATAAACTCAACCAAGTAAAAGACGAGTTAAAAGGCGAGGGGCATCGTGTTGTTCCTCTTGATTTATCAAAGCCCGAAACTGTACTGCAGGATGTATCAGCGCAAATAGATAGCTTAGGCCCAATTGATATTTTAATAAATAATGGTGGCGTATCACAGCGTAGTTTATTTTTAGAAAATGACTTTAAAGTGTACCGCCAACTCATGGAAGTAAATTACTTTGGTTTAATTGCCCTCACTAAAGCAGTGCTACCTTCAATGGTGGCGCGAAAAAGTGGTTCTGTAGTGGCTATTAGTAGCGTGGCAGGCAAAGTGGGCTCTAAGTTTAGAACGGGTTATTCAGGCAGTAAATACGCTGTAGTAGGCTTTATGGATTGCTTACGCGCCGAAGTCGCGCAGCACAATATACATTGCTTAACTATTTGCCCTGGCTCAATTAAAACAGCGATTGCCCATAATTCATTGAACGGGCAAGGAGAGGCACAAAACAAACCTGAGCCTTCAATAGAAAATGGTATGAATGTAAATGTAGCCGCATCGAAAATGCTCACCGCAATCTATAATAAAAAAGACGAAGTGGTAATAGGCCAAGGGTTAAGCGGTTGGGCACCGTTTATAAAACGGTTTTTCCCTAGTTTATTTAATCGATTAACCGCTAAGGTAGAATATAAATAACTAAGTACAGTACTTAAACACCAGCATTGAGCCCCTGAGCGCAATGCTGATTCGTGTAAAGTTAATAGCTATTTTTGTACTTTCCAAGGTGGGTTTAATCGATTTTCTCCAGCTTTGTAGAGTTTAATTTTATTGCCTGAAGGGTCTCTTAAAATCGCTTCTTTCCATAGATACCTTTGCTCTGTGGGTTGCTGTTCGAATACGATCCCCTTTTTGATCAACTGTTGGCACAATTGCTCAAGGTCATCGTTTTCAAAATAAATTACAGAATGATTTTCAAAAAATTCACTCTCTAGAGACAATGAAAATGTAGAGTCACCTTCAGGGCAACTAAAACGTGCATAATGAGGTGTGTCAACAATTTGGGTAAAGCCAAGTGAGCGATAAAAACTCACCGCTTCATTCATATCTTTGACTGGCAAAGTTACTTGATTCAGTTTCATGTAAACTCCCACTACAAAAAAATAGATAAATTTATGGCGATTTACTTTCGCCCTGGCTCATGTCCCTCATAACGAGGAAGCTGAGCATCTAAATCTTCCCAATTAGCTTTTGAGGTGATGAAATTGTGCGATATTGGTCGCTCTGTAATATCGCAGGTCAACGCGCCTAATCGAAGGCGATATCTTTGAGGAGATTGTGCATTAGCACTATAAATTGGTGCACCACAGGTTTTACAAAAGTACTTACGTTTACCTTCACTACTTTGGTAAAAGGTGAGGGTTCCGTTTTTGTCAGTTAACGTCAACTCGCTGGCATTAATAAACCCATTGGTAGCAAAGGCACTGCCACTGGCCTTACGGCAAAGCGAACAATGACAATGGATAATATCAGTAACATTACCATTAATTGAAAAATTGATTGAGCCACATAAACAACTACCTGTGTACATCTGTATTCCTTGGTTTATATAATTTGTTCGTTATATTGTATTCTTGCCAGTAAATTGTTGACGCTTTATGGCTTGATTACACCCCACTAAAAATGCTTTTCTCGTATCCACATAACCATTAGCGCTTAAATGGTTTGCTATTTCAAACAATTCATCAAGTCCTTGTCGTATTAGGTAAATAATTTCACTAATTAACTTTAATGTAAACAACTGATTATGCGAGAAATAAAATGGCTTTTGAGTGTCGCACTAATAGGGCTGTAATAACGTGATGGGGGAAATGCAAAGTGAACTTATAAGAAGTGTATCTAATTTTACTTAGTTGGATAAATGTTTATCGAAGTTATTTAGTCGGGGAAATACAAACCCCGCACTGTTAATGCGGGGGATAAGTTTAAACTTATTAGGTTTAATGTTTACTTGGCTTTTTTGGCTTCGAGCGCTTCTATTTCATTCCAAATTTTTTCAGCCTCGTCGGTTAACATAGCGTAGCTTTTTATATCGCCTTTTCTTTGCGCTTGCATGCCTTGTTCTAATTTTGCGTCGTATTCTTTACGTAATTTTTTGATTGGATCTGGCTTTAAAAATGAAAACATCAACACCCTCGTTGTTTATTAGCTAGTTACATTAACAATACGCAGTGAAGACGCAAAAAGTTTGCTGTTACTGTAATAGCGTATTAAAAGATTATTGTGGGTCAAGGCGCATAATGCCTTGGCCGTCCAATCCTAAGTAAATAGTGCCATCATCACTTTGTGCTAGACTGCGAATACGACCAATGCCTTCCAGTAATTTACTTTGTTTAACGACATTGCCATCTGCTATTTCAAGTACGCTAATAAACGCGTATTTCATTGAAGCGATTAAAAATTTTCCTTTAAGCTCAGGATATTTGTCACCTTTTACGAGCAGCATGTCTGAAGGAGCAATAGAGGGTGTCCATTGTAATGTGGGCGCTTGCATGCCTGATTTTTCGGTTAAATCGGTAAACGAGGTGCCACTGTAGTTAATACCATAGCTTACCACTGGCCAGCCGTAGTTAGTTTTAGGTTTAATCATATTAAGCTCATCGCCGCCACGGGGGCCGTGTTCGTGTGCCCAAAATACATTATTTTCACCATCGAACCACATGCCTTGTGGGTTACGATGCCCGTATGACCAAATCGCTGGTTTTGCGTCTTTTTGGTTTACAAATGGGTTGTCGGTTGGAATTTTACCATCGTCGTGTAAACGATAAATTTTACCGCCATCGCGGCTTAAATCTTGTGGGTTAATATCTCGTGAGCCGCGATCGCCAATCGAAAAATACACATAGTTTTGGTTATCAAACACAATACGGCTGCCGTAGTGCTGGCCTTTTTTAGAATTATGCTCGCCTTTGTATAATTGTTGTGGCTCGCGTAATTGGCTGTGATCGTTACTTAATTTTGCGCGCATAAGTGCGGTGTTACTGCCAGCACCGTCACCTTCACTGCTTGAGTAAGTGATATACAGCCATTGATTATTAGCAAAATCAGGATGCAGCTCTAAATCAAGTAGGCCGCCTTGGCCGTTGGCATCAATTTTAGGTAGCCCAGAAATTTTAGTTAAGCTGGTGGTATTTTTACGCAATAAATATAAGGTGCCACTGCGCTCGGTTATTAATAAATCACCGTTTGGTAGAGCCTCAATAGCCCAGGGAATAGAAACCCCTTGGGCAACAGTGACCGGTTTTACATTAAGCGCTAATTTATCTAGTTCTTTAAAATCAACTGCATGAGCACTAAGGCTGGTAAGCGCCGAAAATGCCAATGCACAACTGGCTGTGGCGAGTGTAGAAAATTTTTTACGCGTTGTTACTTTGTTCATAATGGCTTCCAAAATTAACTAAATTTTAACCACCTTAGCACGCTATTAATCACAGTGTTAAGTATTTGGGATGAATGAAATTGCACGCTATTTAACCGCTTTAATGTTGGTTTTTAGCTTAATGAGTTTGTTTATGTCCCTCAGGTGTTTAACTAACTTTACGGGTATAGGAATTAAAGACCGCTTTAAAAAAATTGAATAATTACTCTATTAGGGTTGAAATTTAAAAATTCGAGCGTACACTTGTGCGCTGAAAGTTTAGCTTACACGTGTAGGCTCAAATATTTAAAGCCCAGCACATGTGTTTGCGTGAATTCGCTTAACACAAAGTGATGGGTAGTCGATTTAAGTAGAGAATTAATAACCATGCTAACTTCGGTATTAGACCAATTTTCAAAATGGTTTTTACACCATCAAAGCTTTGCCGCTTACATAGAGCCTTTAATACAGGTCGTTAAACCTGCATGGCGAGCCGGCTTTTTTCGTGCGCAAATTGTTGATGTACACGCGTTGAGTGGTCAGTTTTTAAGTGTAACGCTTAAACCCAATAAACAGTGGCGCGCCCACATTGCGGGCCAGCATATTAGTTTAACGCTTGAGCTCAACGGGCGTTTGCTTACCCGTGTATTTACGATTGCTTGCAGCCCCGCGCAATACAAAGCAACCGGATTGCTGCGAGTTTTAATTAAAACCAATGAGCAAGGACGTTTTACAGCTCAGTTGCAAAGCACATTAAAGGCGCCGTCGTGGTGTAATATTTCTGCGCCAAGTGGCGACTTTGTATTTAAAAGCTGGCATAAAGCCAGCACCTTTGTTGCTGGTGGCTCGGGTATTACACCTATGCTGGCAATGCTTAGCCAGCAATTAGCAAATACTCAGCACACTATCAAATTACTGTATTTTGCAAAAGCTAATGAGCACCAATGCGTTGAAGAACTTGCCGCATTAGCAGAGCGTTATGCGCATTTTTCTTACTTGTTACTCACTCGCGATATGAGCCCGCAATTAACTACGCATATAAACATCGATGACAATCCTGATATTTACTGCTGTGGGCCAGCAGCGTTTATGCAAAAAATTGCACATTTTGCAAACCAGCATCATTTAACCTATTACCAAGAAGCCTTTGGCCTTGCATTGCCAAGCTTAAATGATGACAGTCAATTTACTGTAAAAATTAATAATGATCACCACGACGTAGCAGCGAATGAGGTGTTGTTAACTCAGTTTGAGGCAAAAAAACTACCTGTGCAGCGAGGGTGTGGGATTGGTATTTGTCATCAATGCCAGTGCATTAAAAAAACGGGCGTGGTGCGCAATTTAAAAACCGGTGAGTTATCAGATAACGGCGAGCAGTTAATTCAACTGTGTGTTAGCCAAGCGGTCAGTGATTTGGAGTTACAGCTATGACAACCATAAATTATCAACAATTAGCCGAAGATTTAGATGGCATAAAAATGTCGACGTTTGCCAAAGTAGGGCAAAAGGATGCTAATTATATACGCTCTATTGTCCGCAAGCAGCGACTGTGCGAAATAGGTGGGCGCATTTTATTAATGCTTGGTTTTGTACAGCCTTTATTGTGGGTGGCGGGTGTGTTGTTACTGGCTTTGGCTAAAATTCTCGACAACATGGAAATTGGCCACAATGTAATGCATGGTCAATACGATTGGATGAACGACAAACAGCTTAATTCAAAAACATACGAGTGGGATATAGCCTGCGACGGCCAAAGTTGGAACCGAGTACACAATTTTGAGCACCATACTTACACTAATATTATTGGCAAAGACCGCGATTTTGGTTATGGCTTATTAAGATTAAGTAATGACTTTAAATGGCGTTTAAAAAATACTTGGCAGTTTATTACCTATTTAAATTTAAGTGTGCTATTTCAGTGGGGCGTGTCGTACCATGAGCTGGCGGGTGAGCGTGTGTTTATAGGTAAAAAGAAGCCAAACCGCAAAGGGGCTGTAGCGCATAGTACGTTAAAAAAACGCTTTTTTAGTAAAGGGGCGCGCCAATTAATTAAAGACTATGTGCTGTTTCCACTTTTAGCGGGGCCTCTGTTTTTATGGGTGCTAAGCGGTAACTTATTGGCGAACCTAATTCGTAATTTATGGACATCAACCATTATTTTTTGTGGCCATTTTACCGAGCAAACGCATACCTTTTACGAGCAAGATTGTGAAAACGAAAGCCAGGGTCAGTGGTATTATCGCCAAGCGCTTGGGTCGTCAAACATTAAAGGGGCGCGTTGGTTTCATATTTTAACGGGGCATTTAAGTTTTCAAATTGAACACCACTTATTTCCTGATATGCCATCGTCACGCTACCAAGAAATAGCACCACAAGTGCAAGCTGCTTTACAAAAGCAGGGCATTGCATACAACACCGGCGGTTTTTTTCACCAATATACCTCGGTGTTAAAACGTATATTTCGTTATTCATTTAAATAGAGGTTAATAAAATAGCCGCTACTATAATGTATGCATTAAATAATCAGCTAGCCTTAAATTGTTAGCTGATTATTGCATTAAAGAGTTAGCAAGTGCTTTTTTGATTAAATAATCATCAGTACATGCAAAAAATTCGTCTAATTAATTTAAAAACAGCCTGTTTTGCTATGGTTAAATAGTAGCGGGTTGTCATACAATGGAGAAAAATAGACCACACAAGAGAGAATAAAAATGGCCGCATTTGGTACTGTGTTTATGCCGCAGATGATTCAAGCTAAGTTTTCTGACAATCAGTGGGGCGAAAGCTCAATTGTTCCTTGCGATAAGCTTGAGTTGCATGCAGGTGCACACGTTCTTCATTATTCAAGTACATGTTTTGAAGGTTTAAAAGCCTTTCGCCATGAAGATGGTTCGGTAAATATTTTTAGAATGGATGCAAATATTGCGCGTATGCAGCAAAGTTCTGAATTATTAAGTTTACCAGCGGTTGATGGCGAGATGCTAAAAACAATGATCATCGATATTGTTCGTGAATACGCCGATGAAACGCCGCTTCCTCCTGGTTCTATGTATATTCGCCCAACCCACATTGGTACTGAAGCTGCCATTGGCAAAGCGGCTGCGCCTTCAATGAGCTCATTGCTTTATACGTTATTATCGCCAGTGGGTGACTACTTTTCAGGTGGTGCTACCGCGTTACGTGTTTTATTAGAAGAAGACGGCATGCGCTGTGCCCCGCATATGGGTATGATTAAAAGCGGTGGTAACTATGCTAGCGCGCTTGGCCCAATATCAGCAGCGCGCACTAAATATAAAGCCGACCAAATTTTATTTTGCCCAGGTGGCGATGTGCAAGAAACCGGCGCGGCCAACTTCATATTAATTGATGGCAACGAAATCATTACTAAAGCACTCGACAGCACCTTTTTACATGGTGTTACTCGTAATAGTATTTTAACCATTGCGAAAGATTTAGGAATGACGGTAAGCGAGCGTAACTTTACCGTAACTGAGCTTTTAGAGCGTGCAGCAAAACCAGGCACTGAAGCAGCACTTTCAGGCACTGCAGCAGTATTAACACCAGTAGGTACGTTTATCCATAACGATAAAGAATACAAAGTGGGTAATGGTGAACCAGGACCAACAACAGCACGTTTACGCCAAGCATTGAACGATATTCAATGGGGTAAAAGTGAAGATACACACGGTTGGTTAACTAAAATCTAATCGGGTTCTAGGGTCTGTTGACCTTTGCGGATTAAAATTTGTTCAAACTAGGGGCGGTTTAATCGCGGCGCGAGGTTTGTAACCTAGTGGGCTAAGTAAAAACCGAGCAACAAAGAGTAAATCGTCCCTAGGCAGAACCCTTCGGGCAGCGCCTGTTTGGCATTGATGCTATTTATGGGGAATAACCACACCACATAGGCTCTGCCTTGCCTAAATACCAAACAGACTGCTGCAAATTTAACCTTGAAAGATCAACAGACCCTAATCTATTAAAAAGCCACACTAAATAGTGTGGCTTTTTGTTTTTAGCTGCAGCTTAAAATTTCATTTCAACTTTGCCGTAAACATAGCGGCCATTAAAACCAAATGGCGAAAAGCCCGAGTAAGAGAACAAACGAGAGAAAGTGGTTACATCGCTCACTAAATCCCGAGTTGGATCTGGGTATACATCAAACACATTATTCGCGCCTAAGCTCAGAGTAATGTTGTTATTAAGTGCATAAGCAACATCTAAGTCGGTGATCCACTTTGGCTTGAGCACTTCGTTACGCTCTGGAATTTCTGATGGGTCTTGTGTTTCACCATAGCGAGTGCTGCGAAGTGTGGTACGCCATTCGTTTAGTGTCCATGTAGCGCTTAGGTTGTATTTGTTACGCGGGGTACTTACTTCAAAACGACGCAGTTCATTACCCGAGAACAAATTATCTTGTTCAACACCTACGCTTTGTAGCTCAGCGGGTGGGGCAATAATATTAGTCACTTCGTTTTTGCCGTAGTTATAGCCTAAATTAAATGCTACATCACCGTAGTTATCGGTCATTAGGTTGTAAGAGGCAACCACATCAACGCCACGGGTTTTGCTATCAATCGCGTTTAAGAAAAACCGCCCTTGGTTAGCTCCAGTGCCCTCAAGTAAGCTTGCTACACCTGCACCCGACAGGTTATTTGATAACACAATACGGTCATCAATTAATATTTGGTAATAATCCACAGATAAGCTGAAATTAAAGTCGGTTGACCAGGTAAAACCTACCCCGTAGTTGGTGGCTTCTTCTGCATCTAAGCCCGGTGATCCCAATGCAACGGCTACATCACTACTTGGGGCAAACGTCCCTGTTTGTGTTGGAATACCATCAACAAACACGGTGGCCACTGAAGTAAAATATTGCTGTTGCAGAGAGGGCGCTCTAAAGCCGGTTGATACAGAGCCGCGTAATGCTAAATCTTCTGTTAGCGTATAACGTGTGGCAATTTTACCATTAAGCGTATCGCCAAAATCAGAGTAGTCTTCGTAACGCGCAGCGACGGCAACGTTCCAGTTATCTGTAATAAAGGCTTCTAAATCAATGTAAAGGCTAACATTATGGCGGCTGTTATCACCCGCAGACTCAGGTGTGAAACCTGGGAATACTTGCGAACCTGCAGAGCCAAATGGGCCATTAACTGGGTCGGTTACTGCGCCACCAGGGCCAAAAGTGCCTTGTGCGTATGAGGCTTCTTCGCCTGCCTGAATTTCGTAGCCTTCACGACGATACTCAGCGCCCACTGCGACGTTAATTCCGCTAGCTAAAAAGTCTGCATCAATCTCGCGGCTAAAATCAAGATTAATAGTCAGCTGATCGTAGGTAAGTGTACCGGCATCAAAACTGGTTTGACTGCTAGGTCCATATGAGGTGTTTAAGCTATCAATAACACCAAAGTTAAAGGCATCTTGGCCGTATACAGCAGAAGCGTCGTAATTCCATTCATTAGCAAAACCTTTTACGCCAAGTGCTAATGAAAAATCGTCAATATCTGAGGTGATCACCGGTAAAAAGCCATCAGGATAAATATCTGTTACGTTACGGCTGTCTTGTGCGCGACGATAAAAACCACCGCCTTCGCCTTCACGCTTGCTGTAAGAGCCAAACGAGTAAAGCTCGGCATCGTTAGTTAACTGATAACCGGCATTATAAAACAGCGCGAAGTCTTCAACGGTGCCATTACCAAAGTTATGATTGTAACGATCCCATGTGAACTCACGCGGATCAAGAGAGCCATCAGGTAGGCGGGCGTAATTTTCGCGCTGGTCATAATCAGAGCGATTCGTTGAGCTACGGTCGCGATATTCAGTAGAAATACTTAAAAAGCCGTTATCGCCCAATTCAAACCCCATATTACCTTGCAGGGTTAACGTTTGGCCGTCGGTAAGCGAGCGGTCGCTGCCTTCATTAAAGGCTAAGTTGCCATTGGCATCTTCAGAAACGGATTCTAGTTGAGGCACACCCTGCATTTCGGTGATGTTTGCTCCATATACAGCACCTAGGCTGCCGCCACTGCTATTACTTTTAAGGACAATATTAATCACACCGGCAATGGCGTCTGAGCCATATTGCGCAGCGGCACCATCGCGCAATACTTCTATTCGCTCAATGGCATTGGCTGGAATAGCGTTTAAATCAACCGATGATGACCCACGACCGGTTGAACCATTTAAATTAAGCAGTGCATTACTATGGCGACGTTTACCATTTACGAGCACTAAGGTGTGATCAGGTGCTAAGCCACGCAGTTGAGCGGGGCGCACATGGTCGCTGCCATCGGTGATTGATGGCTGAGGGAAATTAAAGCTTGGTAATAAAGTGCTCAGTAGTGCATTGGTTTCAGTTTGCCCTGAACTTTTTAGGGCATCACCGCTAATGATATCAATCGGAACTGGGCTGTCTTCAACTGTGCGGCCGAGTCGGCGAGAGCCAATTACACTAATTTGTTCAATATTTTCTTCTGCTTGTGTTTCTTGCTGTGCGGCATTTACCGACCACGAGCCAAGTAGTGCAGCGGCAACACTGAGTGTAATGGTTTTTTTTGCTGTAAATAGCTGTTTTAGTTGCATGATTAGTTTCCCTCATTCAATGCTCTACAGGTAATTCAATTATTAATGAACTAATTGAAATTTCTGTTGTCAAGGTAGACCATTTTTACAACCAAGGTCAATTGAATTACATTCAATCTACAATTTATTTACAGCGGCAGGTGGACTATTTGAGTAGCCTGTAGCGTAAGTCGCCATTTACCATTTAATTTTACCTGTGAGCATATCTTTAAACATTACCCAATCGCCCCATAAACTATATAACGGGTGCTTAAATGTAGCAGGGCGGTTTTTTTCAAAAAAGAAATGCCCAACCCACGCAAAGCCATAACCAATCACTGGTAATAACCATAACAACATAAGTTGTGAGCTAAAAAACGCATAGCCTGCCAGTAACAGTACTAAACTACTGCCTATAAAATGCAATCTACGACAGGTTTGATTACGATGCTCTTTTAAGTAATAAGGGTAAAAGCGTTTAAAGCTTTTAAAGGATTGGGTTTCTGTCATTACTTAGCCTATTGGTGTTTAAACGTTGTTCATTAATGTATTTAAGCGTAACTAAGCGTAGGTTAACAGCGATAAATGACGTTTACCGCATCTTAATAGACAAAAGGAGGAAAAGTTAATAACTTAGAGTGATTATCAACAAGGAAATAAAATAACAATGCTAAAAAAAACACTGACCTGTGCGGTTGTAATCGCACTTGCGGGTTGTTCACAACCTGCAGAAAACACCACTCAAAATGAAGTAAAAACAGCAATGAAAGCAGTTAACTCTCTAGATTACCCTGAAACTAAAAAAGGCACAGTGGTTGATAGCTACTTTGGTGAAACTGTGGCTGATCCGTATCGTTGGTTAGAAGATGATATGAGTGATGAAACGGCTCAATGGGTTAAAACACAAAATAACCTAACCTTTTCATATTTAGAGCAAATACCGTACAGAGATACGTTAAAGCAGCGCCTTGAAAAGTTAATGAACTACGAAAAAATCAGCGCGCCGTTCACCGAAGGTGATTACACCTATTTTTACAAAAATGATGGCCTGCAAAATCAGTACGTTTTATACCGCAGTAAAGACGGGGGCGAGGCTGAGATTTTCTTAGATCCTAATACCTTTAGTGAAGATGGTACCACTTCAATGTCGGGCTTATCATTTTCAGAAGATGGCTCATTGTTAGCATACCAAATATCGGAAGGTGGCAGTGATTGGCGTAAAATCATTGTTATAGACACCGAAACCAAAGAGCAAGTAGAGCAAGCACTGGTTGATGTTAAATTTAGTGGCGTGAGTTGGTTGGCAAATGATGGTTTTTATTATTCAAGCTACGACAAACCAGAAGGCAGTGAGCTTTCTGCAAAAACTGATCAACATAAAGTGTACTACCATAAATTAGGCCAAGCCCAAAGCGAGGATACGCTAGTATTTGGCGATACCGCTGAGCAAAAACACCGTTATGTAGGCGCTAAAGCGACCAAAGATGGCCGTTATTTGTTTATTAGTGCTAGCGTATCGACCTCAGGCAATAAGTTATTTATTAAAGATTTAACTAAGCCAGATAGCGAGTTTGTTACCGTAGTGGGTAATACCGACTCTGATACCAGTGTGATTGATAACGAAGGTAGCAAGCTATTTTTGGTTACTAACTTAAATGCTCCAAATAAAAAAGTAGTGACGGTTGATGCAAGCAACCCGCAACCTGAAAACTGGCAAGACTTTATTCCAGAAACTGAAAACGTACTCAATGTAACGCTTGGCGGTAATACATTTTTTGCCAACTACATGGTTGATGCTATTTCTAAAGTGAAGCAGTATAACAAGCAGGGCGAATTGATCCGTGATATAAGTTTACCAGGCGTTGGTACGGCGGGTGGTTTTGGCGGTAAAAAAGAGCAAACTACGCTTTATTACTCATTTACTAACTATAAAACCCCTGGCACGACTTACAGCTTTGATGTACAAAGTGGTGAGTCAAAAGTATATCGTAAGTCAGGGATTGATTTTAATAGCGACAAGTATACCTCTGAGCAAGTATTTTATACCTCTAAAGATGGCACTAAAGTACCGATGATTATTACTTACAAAAGTGATATTAAATTAGACGGTAGCAACCCAACTATTTTATATGGCTATGGTGGCTTTAATATAAGCTTAACACCTCGCTTTAGTTCAACAACAGCAGCTTGGCTTGAGCAAGGCGGCGTATACGCAGTGGCAAACATTCGTGGTGGTGGTGAGTATGGTAAAGAGTGGCATAAAGCAGGTACGCAATTGCAAAAGCAAAACGTATTTGACGACTTTATTGCTGCTGCACAATACTTACAAGATAAAAAATACACCTCTAAAAAGCGCCTAGCACTGCGAGGTGGTTCAAACGGCGGGTTATTAGTCGGTGCCGTAATGACCCAGCGACCTGACTTATTTCAAGTGGCGTTACCTGCGGTAGGCGTACTCGATATGCTGCGTTATCATACTTTTACAGCGGGTGCTGGCTGGGCATACGATTACGGTACTAGCGACCAAAGTAAAGAAATGTTTGATTACTTAAAAGGCTACTCGCCAATTCATAATGTAAAAGCAGGGGTTGAATATCCGGCGACTATGATCACTACAGGCGATCATGATGACCGCGTTGTACCGTCGCATTCATTTAAATTTGCAGCAGAGCTTCAAGCGAAGCAAGCGGGTACTAACCCAACGCTTATTCGTATTGAAACCAATGCAGGCCATGGTGCAGGTACACCAACCAGTAAAATTATTGATCTTTATGCCGACATGTACGGTTTTACGCTATACAACATGGGCATTAAATCACTTTAATGTGACTTTATAAGCTAACGAAAAGCCGAGCTACTTAAGTGACTCGGCTTTTTTATGCTCACTACTTTATTGTATGGGTGAGAACAACCGTTGATAAGTTTTATAAGCGTATTCGTCACTCATACCGCTTAAGTAGTCACAAATAATTCGCATGCCTTGATGGTGTTTTTCGGCTTCTAGGTAAAGTGCTTGCGTGGTTTCGGGTAATAACCGCATTGGATCGCTGGCAAATGTGGTAAACAGTTCAATAAGCAGGTTCTGCCCTTTAAATTCTATTTGCTGCATTTGAGGGTCGCGTATCAAGCGTTGAAACACAAAATGTTTAAGTATTTGTAATACGCTTTCGTATTGCTGATCTAATTTGGCGGTGTGCTTTAAAATAGGGCATTCAAAGGCATCGTTTTGTATGTCTAAATGAATATGAATAATAAAGGTATTTACTAATTCACCAATGGCATCTTTGCGTTCATGTTCGTGCTTTGAAAATAATCGCTCTGTAAGTGATTTAAGTAGCGTATTTAACCAATCATAGTTGAGTGCTTGTAAGTGCGGCAATGCATGGGTTAACCAATCGTCTAGGCTTAACACATCGGTGGCTATGGCATCTTCAAGGTCGTGTACGGCATAGGCAATGTCATCAGCCAGTTCCATAATGGCACTATCGAGAGATTTATAGCGTGTTTTAGCTCGGTATGAATCTACAATATTTTGGCTGGTTAATAATGCTTTATCATTTTGACTCAGTGGCTCAATGATCCAATTAAATATAGGTGCATCGTCATTGTAAATGCCTTTAGCAGGTCGCCAGTCGTCGGCTTTTATAAACGCGCGTTGTTTATCTACTTTGGGAATGTTGTACCACAGCTGGTCGATAAAACCAGGGTACTTTATAAACCCTAATAATGTGCGCCTTGTTAAGTTCATGCCATAGCCATTACTGTAAGGCTCTAGTTTGGCGACTATTCGTAGTGTTTGTGCGTTACCTTCAAACCCGCCATGATCACGCATCATGTAGTTAAGTGCAATTTCTCCGCCGTGCCCAAAGGGGGGATGGCCGATGTCGTGCGCTAAACATAAGGTTTCGAGTAATCCGGTTGATGGAAAATGTTCAAAACGAGGGTGCTGGGCTTTTAAGTGACGTAATATGCCCGTGCCTATTTGCGATACTTCTAAAGAATGGGTGAGACGTGTGCGATAAAAGTCATTTAAACCAATACCCATTATTTGAGTTTTGGCTTGAAGGCGTCTAAATGCTGCAGCATGAATAATTCGAGAGCGGTCTATTTGCCAAGGAGAGCGGTTATCGTTTGGGCGGTGCTTATATTGTTCAATTATTCTATTTTGCCACTGTTTATCCATGTCACAACCTATCTCTATATCTACGACTTTAACGCTTAGTATATTATAAATAACTCACAATAGGCGTATGAATTTTATTCAGTTGTTCGGTATTCGCGTTTATAAAGTGGCTTAGGTATAATGAGTGTTCGTATGTATGTGACTACACCATACATAACTTAGAGTTTAATTGAGATAATACATGTTAAAAACTATTTTTCAGTTTTTGTTAGCCGCCCTTGTTATTTGGGCACTTACTCATCCATTTATACAAACTGATGAGTTTGTTTCAGATGAACAAACACGTGCTGACGACATTAAAAAAGAAAAGAAGAAAGAAAAACCATTGCACAATGTTAAGTTGCCAAAATTCTCAGAATACACCGATGTAAAAGAGAAAAAGCATGCGTTTTTTAACTTCATTAAGCCCCATGTAGAAGCCGAAAACAAAAAGATTTTACAGCAACGTGCAAACATTGAAATTGCGCGCATGATGCTAGAACACGACGAGCCGTTAAGTAAAAAACAAGCGAGCGATATTAAAAAAATACTTAAATTATACCGCTTACCTGAAACCTTAGACACGCTTACACTAACTCAAGCGCTGCGCCGTGTAGATATTATTCCTAAAGAACTTGCCCTAATGCAAGCTGCTAATGAGTCGGCATGGGGTACCTCACGCTTTGCCCGAATAGGCTTAAACTTTTTTGGCCAATGGTGTTACAAAAAAGGCTGTGGCATGGTGCCAAGAAGACGTAATAATGAAGCCGAGCATGAAGTGGCTGCATTTAAATCGGTTCGCGCTGCTGTAACGTCATATTTTAGAAATATTAATACGCATAATGCCTATAAACAATTACGCAGTATACGTGAAGATTTACGCGCACAGCAAAAGCCAATTAAGGCGACTAAGCTAACCCTTGGGCTGATGTCCTACTCAGAGCGTGGTGAAGCGTATATTGAAGAGCTAAATACGATGATCAATCAAAACCGAGCGTACTTTGATGAATAAACCAGTATTAAAATTAGTTACGACTATAGCGACCTGCTTTTTAGCAATAGCGGCAAATAACACCTATGCTAAAGAGTTTGTTATGTCGTATGACGGTTTTTACGACCGTTTAAAAGTAGTAAACAAAGGCGATTTTCAGTATGCCCGCGTAAACTTTTATATTAGCGATATTGGTACTAACGAAGTATGTAGTATCAAAAGCGGGACTATTTTAACTGAAAAAAATGAGTACCCGCTTAATTACACTGACAAAGCGCAACTGTTATTACCGTATGATAAGCAGCTTGATACTGACAAAGCGGTGATTGTGGTTCAGCCTAAAAATCCGGTTCATGATTGTCAGTTAAAGCTTCAAATAGAGGCCAACGAGCTAGAAGGGCTAACCTTTTCAAAGCAATCATTATTAACCATTAATAATGAGCTTGAAGCGCTTTTAACAGACTTGTCGGGCTTTTTTGTTAGCAAACTAATGTGGTTTTTACTGCCTGAGCAAAAAGGGGTGGTTGTTACTTTTAACGCGCCTAAACAATTTGATGATGAGCGCATAACATGCGAAGAATCAGTATGTTATTTTGAAGTAACAGACAGCTGGCAAAACGACACCAAAGTATTGGCTGATATAAACGAGGTAATTAAAGTAACGCCTTGGATCAGTAAGTAATAAAATTAATTGGTTTGATTATAAAGCGGGGTCAGGTTTGACCCCGCTTTTTTATCGTTAAATTAAATAATGGCAGAGGGGCTATTCATGAGTGCGCTTTTTTCATCATGAGTAACAACTTTATTTCGGCCCGTTTCTTTAGCAAGGTAAAGGCGTTTATCAGCTTGCAATAGCAGCTCTTGCATATTTAAATCGCGAATAAGTGCGCTACTTACTCCAGCACTAACAGACAGTGCAATACTATTACCGTTAAAATAAAAGGGATATTGATCAATACTTCTGCATAGCTTTTGGGCTAACTGCCTTGCTTGAGTAAGATTTTTTTGGTTAAGGAAAATAGCAAACTCTTCTCCGCCAATTCGAGCGGTAATGCCTGCTTCAAAAAACAATTCGTTAATATGTTGTGCAATCCACTTTATTGCTTCGTCGCCAGTTTCATGGCCATATTGGTCGTTCACTTGTTTAAAAAGATCGATGTCGAGCATAATTAACGACACTCTGCTGTTAAGCGGTGCAGTGTGGGTTATTTTTTTACATAGGCGGAAAAAGCCTCGCCTGTTTAATAATTGTGTGAGCGGATCGTGATTCGCTAAGTTTATTAGTTTTGATTCTTCATTGGCAAAAGCAATAAACGGCAGAATTAACGCACTGGCTGTGGTTAAAAATAAATGCGAGACCAATAATAGTTGTAACCCTGCGGCTAATTTCGCCTGACTAATTTGGCTAAAGTAGGGTAAAACAAGGAGTACAACTTGCAACAGCATTACTACACTGTGTAGTGAAAAGCAGGCAATTAGTAGTCGTTGCTGTACTTTTGCAACACTGGGGGTTTTGATCATTAAATAGGCCGCGTAGCTAAATAGTACGGCAGTAATGATACTGGTAATAATTTGCCCCGCATCAATGAGATACACAGCAAGTAGCAATGTGCAACATATAGCACAGGCATAATATAAAGGCGTTAGCTTTACTGCAGGCACCGTACTTTGTGGTATTAACCCTAAAATAAGCAGGAGTGGGGTTAAAATAATAAACAGGTAAGCAAAAAAGTAAGTTAAAAGTGGATAGTCAATCACCCCTCTCAAACCAATTAGGGCAATAGCGGTTATAAACGAGCAGCAGGCAGTAGCAAAAAATAAAAAGCTAGGTTGTTTTTTATATGAATACACAGAAAAAAAGAACACTGCAATAAACAAGTTAAGAATAAAACAGAGGCTAATTAATGTGGGTAAATGAAGCATGTTTTAGTTGCTCTTTTAGCTGAATAAGAAATAACGCTTAACTCATTATTAGGTAGTAACACTAAAATAGCAAGGGAGTAAAAAGTATTAACTTTATACTCCCTTGCTACAAACTTAACCCTTTAAGGTCAGTCGTTAAACTAAACTTTTTAATGCGGCATCGATTTCAGAAAAGTGAAAACGGTAATTATTTTCTAATGCTTTTTTAGGCACCACAAATTGGCCGGTTGTAAGTAGATCTGCCATTTCTCCCATTAGAACATTGAGCACAGCTGCAGGCATGGGCATAAAGGCAGGGCGTGACAATGCTTTGCCCAATGATTGGCTAAATTGTTTATTGCTCACCGGATGCGGGGCAGTGGCATTTACAGCACCAGAGATATCTTGATTACGAATCAAAAATAAAATGAGCTGCACCATGTCATCAATGTGGATCCATGACATACCTTGCTCGCCATTGCCAATTGGCCCGCCTAAACAAAGCTTAAATGCAGGCAACATTTTTCCAAGTGCGCCGCCTTTTTTAGCCAGTACAATGCCTGTGCGAAGTAAGCAAACACGAGTATCGTCAGACTCAGCTTTTAATGCAGCGAGTTCCCAATCCCTGCAAAGTTGGTGACTAAATTCATCGTGCGGTTCTGTGTTGTTTTCATCAACTTGGGTTTTACCTTGGCGACCATAATAGCCTATTGCACTGCCTGAAATAAACGTATGTGGTGGTGTATGACACTGATTAATTGCATCACTTATGGCTTGGGTAATAATAATTCGGCTATCACGTATTTTTGCTTTTTGTTTATCACTCCAGCGTTTATTAACGATAGGTTCGCCGGCTAAATTAATGACAATATCGACCGTATTTAAATCGACATCGTCTAAGCTGCTAACAGCATTTACTCTGTGACCTAACAACACTTTAGCTTTGGTTGGATTTCTACTTAGTACCGTAATGTCGTGGTGGTGCAACAAGAAAGGACAAAGGTGCCTACCAATCAAGCCCGTGGCGCCTGTAAAAAATATATGCATTGCAACTCCAAAATTATAAATAAAGCGGGATGTTTAAAATTTATACTCCCCAGCTCAACGATTTGCAAATTTATACGTACTAATCATTATTATGATCACCCATAAATATTTCATTCTATTGGGTTTTGCCTTACACTGAAGCCAAATAACAGCAATAGGATAAGAGTATTGGCAAGTTTAACTGGGGTAAATAAAAGCTTAATTATTTTTGCAGCGTTGGTCATTGTATTAGCGGGCATTAAAGCCGCAAGTGCTATTGTTATTCCGTTTATTTTGGCAGCATTCATCGCCATTATTTGTAGCCCACTCATTAATTTTTTTGCTCGCTACCGTATTCCAAAAGGCATAGCGGTGGTGCTTGTAGTGCTTATTATCATGGGCTTAGGTGTTAGCTTAGGCGGTTTAGTGGGGCAGTCGGTTAACGATTTTTCAAAGCAGTTACCAGAATACAAAGCACAGTTAAAAGAAGAATTTGTATGGCTGGTTGATATGGCTTCGCAATACAATATTTTAATTAATAAAGAACAAATTTTGTCTATGTTCGACCCCGGTAAAATGGTTGATGTTGCCACCAATATGTTAACCGGCTTAGGTAGCGTAATGGCCAATATGTTTTTAATTATTTTAACGGTTGTTTTTATGCTGTTTGAAGGGCCCATACTTGGCAAAAAAATTCATTTAGCACTAGACGACCCCGACAGCAAAATTAAGCAAATTGACCGCTTTTTAGACTCTATTAACTCTTATTTGGCCATTAAAACCCTAGTAAGTTTAGCCACCGGTGTAATTGCTGGTTTTTACTTGTGGATACTCGATGTTGATTACTTTGTACTTTGGGGCGTATTGGCATTTATGCTTAATTACATTCCTAACATTGGTTCAATCATAGCGGCTGTTCCAGCACTGTTACTGGCGCTTATTACTCAAGGCCCCTTAGTGGCAGGGCTTGTTGGCGCGGGTTATTTAACTATAAACACCGTAATGGGTAATATTGTTGAGCCTAAATACATGGGTAAAGGTTTAGGGCTTTCTACGTTAGTGGTGTTTTTATCGTTAATATTTTGGGGCTGGCTATTAGGCTCTGTGGGTATGTTGTTATCGGTGCCGTTAACCATGATTGTAAAAATAGCGCTAGAAGCCAGTGACGAAGGGCGTTGGTTAGCAACCATGCTTGGCACAGGTGAAGAAACCGTCATTAAATCAGAAGACTAATATCTTACAAAGGCGTGGTTAAGCACGCCTTTAACATTATTAAGTATTTATTAAATTAGCTAAGGCGCTATCTACGGCGTTTATAGCCCCCTCTAAATAGCCAGCCTCCTGCTTTGCAAACTCACTGCCCACAAAATGCACTTTTAACTGTTTAAGCTGCTCGCCAAGCCCTGAAAAATTAAATTCAGGATGCTGCGATACACCTAGTTGGTCATCCTTGTTGGCCACAAATTCATCCTCAGCCCAATCTTTTAATGTGCAATGAGTGGCAGTATAAGCCTGCTCACCATAAAAATAACCAAGCTGATCAAGGCAAGCTTGGGTTAATTGCTCGCGAGTTACTTTACTGCGCTGCAAGTAAGGCACACCAATAAAGCCAAATAGAGCAGGGTGAGCATGATCACTTGCTGAGGCATCATGAATTTCTACTAACGGGCCAACACGGCTAAAACATTGCCCAGATAAGTTTTTATCTCGCCAAAAAGCGTGCTCAAAAGTGGCAACAAACTTTGCTTGGCCTGCCATCCACGTCGGCACCGACGCTAAACGCTGGGCTAAAACATTATCAGCCCATAAATGCGGGGTTAAATGCTGGCTGATCATTCTAGGGGGTAACGCCAACAGTAACTGATCGCAAGTAAAGTACTGCGTACTCCCTTGGTAATTAGCGCTAATATGCCAGCCATCGGAAAGCTTTTTCACTTCGCTAACAGCGTGTTCTAATTTAACGGTGTTTGGGTCAAGCTGCTGATAAAGCGCATTAATAAGCTCGTTCATACCGTTTTGAATTCTAAATAGCTGCATTTCACCCGCTCCTGCAATTTGCTGAGCAGGGGCAGTATGCGATGCTTGATACAACACATCGCCTTGGGTGTATTGCTCAAACACAGGGATGTTTAAAGCAGCAACTAACTGTTGAATATTAGGCTGGTGCGGAAATATCCAGGTAGGGCCCAAATCATGGCCAATGATGTTGTTAGTTGCCAAAAAGTGAGAGGCAATTCGGCCACCCAAATTGGCTTTGGCTTCTAATAATAAAAACGGAATATTTCGCTTTTTTAGGTTGTAAGCGGCATATAAGCCCGCTAAGCCACCACCAATAATAACCACAGGTTTATGCATTTTAAAATCACTTTAGCTAAATCAATCTACTGGTAGGTAGTTTGTGGTTTTTATGCAGATTTGTCAAAACGTTTTATGGGCTGAGTGAGTAAGCTTTAGTGTGCACTCATACTCAGGAAAATGAGCGACGCGCGTATAGTATGCTAATTAGCACTACTTAAAAGAATAAAACTTAATGATAGCAATGTGTTAGCTAATTTGTTAAAACTATATGTAGTAGAAAAAATAAGCGCAGCGCTGGTAGAGATATACGCGAGTCGCGCAATATAAAATTGTTAGCTGCTTTTGGAAAGAATCATGGATGTAATAGATATAAAAACATTTATCCCAAGTAAGGACTTCGAAATTTCAAAGTCTTTCTACTTGGAAATTGGATTTAAATCAGAGTACGTAACCGACGATCTCACACTTTTTGAAAACGGTGATTGTCTTTTCTTTTTGCAGCGCTTTTACAATGAAGATTTTGCCAAAAATTTTATGTTGCAAATCTGCGTTTCAGACATCTACGAAGCATATGAGTTATGCTCTAAATCCGAACACAAAACAAAGATTACCCCAATCCAACAAGAAGCTTGGGGTAAGATCTTTTATTTATGGGGGCCAGTGGGTGAACTGTTGCATATCACGCAGCTGAGCAGCTAACAAAACGCTGTTGTGGCTCCATTTGGTCGCTGGGACGCTAACACGTGGGTTGACTCGCTTCGCTCGGATTTTAGCCCATGAGCTTATTATTCAATAAAAATAATGTAGACACCCAATTTAAAACAAAAAATAGAAAACACCCATTAAAAGTGTTGATATTTTATAGACTTAAACAATTTTTGTTAATCTTTCTATGCAGTGCGGCAAGACATTACAAACAGCAACCGTCCCCATGATCGTTTATGATGCAAATCAAATTTAAGTACAAGTAGTTCTGTTTCAATGGAGATGAAGAGTGATATTAGTTTTGTTTTTTATGTTTATATCTTTTTTTAGATGGTGTTATCTTTACTTCATCTTAGTTAAGTTAAAAAGAAATAGAGCAACGGCTATCAGGATCGATATTGTAATATTATTGGTGCAAGTATACGTGGCAGTCTGTATTGAAAACTCGACTTATTTTTTATCGGATTCTGGGTTTGTTTTTGTTCTCATCGCAATGGTTGAAAGTATGGTGCTCAGGAAGAAATCATTAGATTAGTAGCAAGATCGTTCCTAATTTTTCAGAAGCTGAAGTAATTTCACTTAAGTCTCAGACGACTAAGGCAATATTTAAACATAGTGTGGTTGGCAGTAATTAAATTTCCGCACTTGTTCTGTTAACTTAAAACGACATTGATGCCACTAAAGTTAACCAAGAAAATTAAACTATAAAACTTTTTAAAAGATAAAAATGACAGGACTAATTTATCAGTGAGAATGATTGATAGAGTTATGTCTGAAAATAATCCTTTTATGAAGAACAATTAACAACAGAGTAAAGTTGATGCATGTTTCGCTAAAGCCAGTATTCGTTAATAGGATAAGATGAGTGAGGGAATATACATTCAGTTAGTTGCTATTCTGGCAGCTTTAGGCTGGACCTTTTTACAGGTTTGTTGCCTGTTTATCGCTACACAATGTGTTTTTGGAATTGTGAATTTGGGATCTAATAGCTCAAGTATTCGTGAGAAAATATTACTGCATGCTGTTACGGGAGCTTTTTACTCTTTGTTTATTCTGCCATTTATTTCGTTAGGGATGTTTTACTTTGCCACGATTAATATTCAAGGCTGGTATGAGCTCAAACCGTCAATTTGGGTTTTTGTAACTTGGTGCGTCGGGTTGTTTATGTTCTTTTTTTTCATATCCTTAACGGAATGGTTGTGCGATCTAGTGAAAATAAACAAAAGAAACGTATGAATAACGATAATTAATATTAAATCAGCCCTTAATTTTGTACTTTCAAATGCTTTCTAAGTGGGTTTTATTCAGTATAAATTATAAATAGTGTCTAAGCGCATTCTTATTAAACTTTATCAGCTGTTTATGCTTTTGCTGCTATCTTTATTTATTACTAGTTCAAGTCGCAAATAATACAAACTAGAATAAGGGTAAAAAACTAAAATGACTCAAAATAATAAAATTAACTATATTGAAATTCCTGCACAAAATATTGCAGCTACAAAGGCTTTCTTCAGTACGGTGTTTGGCTGGTCATTTGTAGATTATGGCCCAGAATATTGTAGTTTTACCGCGCAAGGGGTTGATGGTGGTTTCTTTAAATCTGATTTAGTTGTTTCTACTAAAAACGGAAGCCCGTTAATTGTGTTATACAGTAATGACCTTGAAGCGACTCAAAATAAAATTGAAAAAGCTGGAGGCAAAATAATTAAGCCTACATTTTCATTTCCCGGTGGTAGACGATTTCACTTTAGCGACCCTAATGGAAATGAATTTGCGGTATGGTCAGAGTAATCACATAACAAAGTATAAAAACTAACAAAAATGCAGCCTTTGAGGCTGCACTTTTTAAAACACTAATAAACTGAACTCTAAATTACCAAGCCACAGCACACATCGCTTACCTATGAGCTAATTAAAGAGCCGTTTTAAGCTGCTGAATAAATTGCTCGGTCATGGCTATTTCACATTCTTTGTAGGTAACAACGGCTTGTTGTGCATTAGGTTGTTTTAGCATGTAGCGCCATTGGCAACTTCTTTGAATGTAATTGTCTTTAGCGTTAATACTTAGTTTAAATAATGACAAAATTTGGGTGTTGCCGGTTTCGCTTTCTAATGCAGATAGTTCAAAGGTACGCTTTTGGATCCAGCTATCTTGTTCTTGCTGTACTCTATTTAATTTGGCATCTAAACATTGTGTATATGCTTTGATTTGTTCGGGTAGGGCGTTTTTTTCAAGTGTGCATTCAAGCGGCGCTGCAACGCTTGGAACAGCCCAAGAAAATAACAGAGCTAGAGTAAAACAAAGAATATAGTTATTTTTTTTCATGGTAATTAAACTCGAGAATAAATTTTGCGCCGCCCAAACGTTGCGACTGAGAAATAGTTAACAACCCGTGATACGACTTCACCAAGTCAGATACAATCGCCATGCCAACACCATGGCCACTCTCGTAAGTATCAAGGCGCGTACCGCGTTGAAGCAATGACTCGCGTTTATCTGGTTGAATACCCGGGCCGTCATCACAAATACTAATGCTGAGCGTTTTAGCTTGTGAAACGTCAATACTGACTTGGGAGCGACAGGCTTTGCAGGCATTATCTATTAAGTTACCTAATAACTCCATTAAATCGGTTTTATCGCCTAAAAAGTAATCTTTATCACTCACTTTGCAATTAAATATGATGTCTTTATCGCGATAAACCTTACCCATTGCACTTAAGATAGAGTCGATAACCGGTTTGATGGGGGTTTGCTTTTTCCATGTATCGGAAGCCCCAGTAGCAGCACGTTTTAATTGGTGCTCGATCATCACATTAATTCGGTCGAGTTGTTCTTGTGCGTCGGCATCGTTGGCCAGTGGGCTTGATTTTAATACAGCTAGGGGCGTTTTAAGTGCATGTGCTAAATCGCTGAGTGAGGCTCTGTAGCGCTCTTTTTGGCGTTGCTGCGACTCTAACAATAGGTTGAGGTCGGCTTTTATTGTTTGTAGCTCAACTGGGTATAAGCCTTTAATTTCTTGAATATCACCCGATTCAATGGCTTTTATTTCTTTATCTAGGCGCTGCAGCGGCCTTGCACTCCAAATAAAACCAATAGCCATTAACCCTGCAATGGCAATCCCCATTATAAACATCCAATCGACTAAGGTTTGTTTAAACCCGTCCATTAAACGCAGTAGGGCATCGTTGCGTTTTAGTAAAATAAATCGTGCTTGTTCTGATTGGTCAATATTATTAAGAATGACCGTTAAGCTTAACTGCCAATAGGCGGTGTTGTTATAAACCACGCGTCTAAAGTCTGCAGCACCGGCTTTGGGTTCTATATACTGAGGTACAAAATTAACGTTAACCGCAGACTCAGAATGCCAAATAGGCACATCGTCACGGTAAATCATGGCATAAGTATCAGAATTTAAGTTGTTGAGTTCGGGGGTTAAAATAGAGCTGGGCATAATAATACCACGCTCAGTAAAATCAACTTCGGAGATGAGTGAATAAAGGTGCGCTTCGAGGTTTTTTTCGGTGGCATCAACAAGTGACGCGTAATACGCCTTACCTATGGAGTAAAACAAAATAGGTAAGGCGACTAATAAAACAAAGACAAGGATAAATCCTTGCCTTATTTTTAACGAAATTTGCGGTGCTACCACTGGCTTTTAAGCCTATAACCACGCCCACGCAGCGTTTCTACTGGGTTAAGCACACCGTCTGGGTCGAGCTTTTTACGTAAACGCAGTACAAACACTTCAATGACGTTCGAATCAAGATCGAAATCTTGGTCATAAATATGCTCTGTTAACTCAGACTTTGAAATTACTTTTTGCGGGTTAACCATTAAGTATTCAAGTACTTTATATTCGTATGCGGTTAAGCTTAGCTCTTTGTCGTTTACCCACACTTGTTGTGAACGCGTATGAATTTTAATAGGGCCGGCTGTCATTTCTGGGTTTGCTTTACCTGCACTTCGACGAATAAGCGCATTACAGCGAGCAATGAGTTCTTCAACATGAAATGGCTTAGTTAGGTAGTCGTCAGCGCCCGCATCGAGGCCTTCAACTTTGTCTTGCCAGCGATCGCGCGCCGTTAAAATTAAAATAGGGATAGTGACCCCTTGGGCGCGGGCTTTGTTTATAAGCTCTATGCCATCTATTTTAGGCAGACCTAAATCAACCACCGCCATGTCTAAAGGGTATTCTGTTATATGAAAAAGGCCCGCTTCGCCATCGTGACATAAATCAACACTGTAACGCTCTTTTTCTAATGCATTGCGCAGATTATCTGCCAAATGTAAATCATCTTCTATTACTAAAATTCGCATTGGTTAATCCTTTTTCACTTCGCCAGTTTTTTTGTTTATCTTCAAATCGACGACGTGGCCGTCAGCTTTTAAAATTCGTACTGTATAAAATTGTGTTTCTTCTGAAATTTTTAATGTTGTACCGTCTGTGGTTTGTTTTGCAAGTATTACTGCTTTCTTTTTGCTTATCTCAATTTTATCGGGTGTGCTGTTAGTATTATTTGCATGGGCAACATTAGCCAAACAAAAAACAGCAATTAAATTGAGTGTTAATAATACACGCATTACGAAACTCCTAGAACATACCTGCTTAGCCTAAAAAACTAAGCCACTAAAATTTAATTACTCTATTGGGTATTTAAATTTTTATAAGACAAAGTCTAATTAAAAATGAGTGAACAAACCCTGAATTACTGGTTGCAGTTAAACAGGGGAACTCACGTTAATGTTAAGCAGGGAACACTTTTTTGAATGGTTTAACGATTGAGTTTTCATATACGCCACCCGCAACATAAGGATCATCTGCGGCCCATTCTCTGGCATCTTCTAAAGAGTTAAATTCAGCAATCACTAAAGAGCCAGTAAAGCCCGCATCTTGAGGGTCTTCACTATCAACCGCTGGAAGGGGGCCGGCTGTTAATAGTCGGCCTTCGTTTTCTAGCGTTTGTAAACGTGCTAAATGAGCAGGGCGAGCGGCTTTTCTGTGCTCTAAGCTGTTCTGGACGTCCGTTGAATAAATCATATACAACATAAAAATACTCTCAAAACTTGTTAAATTTAATTAACTGCATACTAGCATAGCGTTGATAAATGGTGAATTAAAAGTGTTTATGGCGATGTTTACAGCAAGAATGTTTTTTTACGCGGTAATTGCTTGAAAAGCGTTGTGTAACACTGGTAGAGTCCCTTGGATAAGATAAATAATAACAAGGTTATTACATGAGTGAAAATAGAGAGCACTTTAGCTCCCGCTTAGGATTTATATTAGCAGCGGCGGGTTCTGCTGTGGGCATTGGTAACTTAGTAGGCTTTCCAGTTTCTGCGACTAAGAATGGCGGTGGTGCATTTTTGCTCGTCTATGCTTTGTTCGTCGCATTCATTTGTTTACCCGTCATGATGGCCGAAATGGCTATGGGTCGCCACGCACAAAAAGATCCTCTTGGTGCATACAAGGCGTTAGCCAATAACGATAAGAAATGGAAGTTTGCTGGCTTTTTAGCCGTGTTAACGCCATTTATGATTGCCGTTTTTTACATGGTGATCACGGTGTGGATTTTTGGTTACTTAAGCCAAACCGCATTTGGTAATTTGGATAAGTTGGCAAACCCTGGGCACTTTGATGAGTTTATTAACAGCTACACGGTGTTTGGCTATATGGCACTGGTTGTGGTGATTGTTAACTTAATATTGGTCGGTGGCGTAAAAGATGGCATAGAAAAAGCGGCTAAATTTTTGATGCCGGCGTTATTTGTCATGCTTATTATATTAGTGGGTTACGTACTCACCCTTGATAACGCAATGGCGGGTGTGAAGTACTATATTATTCCTGATTTTAGTAAAATGAATGCCAGTGTTCTTAATGGCGCATTGAGCCAAGCGTTTTTCTCATTGTCGTTAGGTATGGGTATTTTAATTACGTATGCCTCTTACATTTCTAAAAAAGATGACATTGTGGGCAGTGCGAAAATGGTTGCCATTACCGACTCATTAGTTGCCTTTGTTGCAGGCTTGATGGTGTTACCGGCTATTTTTAGCTTTGACCCAAATACCGATCCGACAAAGTTATCTGACTCGTCAGTTTCAATGATTTTTGTGTACTTACCAAAAATCTTATTAGCGTTACAACACGATATTGGCTACTTTGGTGCCTCTGCAGTGGCGTTTATTTTCTTTTTGCTGGTATTTTTTGCTGCAATTACATCGTTGGTATCAATTGTAGAAGTGCCGACTGCCACACTAAGTGACCGTAAAGGCATTAGCCGTAAAAAAGCGCTAGGCATACTTACCTTATCAACCGGTGTGTTAACCATTATGTGTATTATGTCGTTTGGTATGATTGACAGCCTCACTACCTTTACTAGCTACGGCAGTGGTAACAAGAGCTTTTTTGATATTGTATATGACGTATTCTACGACACTATTTTACCACTCAATGGTTTAATGGTATGTTTGTTTGTAATGTATAAATGGAAGAAAGTTCGTTTAAGTGAAGAGCTAAGACAAGGTTCGCCTAATTATGCGAATAGCTTTATGGAAAAGTACGTTAACTTTTCATTACAAACATTTATCCCAGCGATTTTACTGCTTATTTTTGTAAATACCGTTGCGACCAAGTTTTTTAATATCAGTATTTTTGGTTTTTAATTAAAAACTAATTTAATAAAGCCGCGCTTGTCGCGGCTTTTTTGTTGCGGTTAGTTAATTCAGTGCACCCGAATCTAAGTAGTCACCAATCCCTAGGGTAAACATCCAAATGCCCCATAAGCTGTGCTCAATAACACAGGCAAAAGTTGAGCGGCTTTGCGCGTAGGTATAGGCAAATAGTAAGCCACCGACAAACGCTAAACTAACAGCTATCCAATTGGCGTAAATAATATGTGCCAATGCAAATACACTGGCGCTAATAATAATGCGCAACCATTTACTGGGCATAATGCGCTTATAGCGATGAAAAAAATACGTTCTAAATATTAACTCTTGCGGGATCACCGACAATAAAGGGTAGAGCAGCAATAGCATCAGCCAATCGGTGAGGTTTTCACGCGGTAAAGTAAACCAGTGTCCTTGGTAGAGTAGGTTATAAAACACCCCTGAAAATAATGCGCCAATAAAGAAAAAGCTAAACATACGGCGCTTCACAGCAGAAAACTGCCCCATACTGGTTAATCTAAAGCGCTTAAAGTGAATGTCGTTTAGTAGCAGCATACAGCACACACTCATTAAAATGATCAGTGCTGGAATAAGCCAGTTAGATAAATACTGGCGAATATTAAAGCCAATTAAAGGCAGTATGATAAAAATAAAGGTAAATTCAAACCAGCGGTATTGATTAGCGTTCACGTTTGCTCACGTTGATTTTTATTTTACCTTAGCAAGCGATTAAGTCATCTTTATGACTATAAAACAGCCAAGCTGATTATATTTAAACCCAATGACTTTCACTAAGGCCCTTAGCCCTCGGTTAAGGTTGACTTACCCCCTTGCAACCCTTAGCCTGCCTGCTTTTATTTTTACATCATTGTATTGCCACGCTAGTTGGCTAAAGCCAGCGCGTGTATTTAGGAGCAAAAAATGAATAAGGCAGAACTTGTTACAGCCATGGCACACACGAGCGAGTTAACAAAAAAAGACGCACAAGCAGCGTTAACCAGCTTACAAAAGGTGATTACCAAATCATTGTCTGAAGGCGATCAGGTACAAATATCTGGTTTTGGCACTTTTGCATTAAGTTATTACCCAGCCCGTACGGGTCGTAATCCACAAACCGGCGAAGCAATAGAAATAGAAGGGGCTAATAAAGCCGTATTTAAGCCAGCCAAAGCGTTAAAAGACAGCCTTTAATTGTCAATGCCTGTAAGGGAGTTTTGTTATTCAAACAAAGCATGTACCTTGCAGGCTATTTTTATTATTCCTAAGTGGCCGTGTAGTATCTGCAACCACTCTAAATAATTTACATAGCACTCTCATCTCTTTATATAAAACGCCAATATTATCAGTATGTTATTTTTGGTATGTGATATGCAAACCTCTCTGTGTATCAAAAGATAAGATAAGGAGTATTTAATGAGTAATTTACATAGCAGTACCCGTTTACAAGGTAAAAAAATTGCTATTTTAGCCACCGATGGATTTGAACAAAGCGAGCTACTTTCGCCGCAAAGCGCATTACTAGAGGCGGGCGCCGATATAGAGGTGGTGTCTATTAAAGAAGGGCAGATCACTGGTTGGAATAAAGATAATTGGGGTGAAAAAGTAACCGTTGATAAATTAGCTGCCGATGCCAATGCCGCTGACTACGATGCACTTTTATTGCCGGGTGGTTTGTTTAATCCCGATAGCTTACGTCAAAATACAGATGCCAAAGCGTTTGTTGATGGCTTTTTTGGAGCTAAGAAAAACAAACCCGTGGCCGCTATTTGCCACGCGCCGTGGTTATTAGCTGAAATTAATAAGCTCAGAGATAAAAAGGTGACTTCCTTCCCTAGTATTAAAAGCGATTTAATTAACGCCGGAGCTCACTGGGTAGATCAAGAAGTGTGTGTTGATAACGGCTTAGTCACTAGCCGCAGCCCTGCAGATTTAGATGCATTTAATGCAAAATTTATTGAAGAAATACTCGAAGGTAAGCACCAAGCGCATTAGCTGTGGGCTTTTAAATAGAAAAGGGCATATTACATGCCCTTTTTTATTGATAATGATAAAACACAGCTTGCTATTAAAGTGCAGTAGCGGCTTTCATATCGCTTACAAATGTTTTTAGCTGCGTGGTCATTGCATCTAAATCATCTAAGTTTGCTTCAATAATTTTTACCACAGCAGAGCCCGAAATAGCCCCCGCAGCACCGGCTTTAAGTGCCGCTTTTACATCTTCAGGCGTTGAAATACCAAAGCCTAATAATGCAGGTGCACTGTGGTACTCTTGTAAGCGCGTAACCACATGGGTTGCTGGCATTTGTGCTTTTGTGTCTGTACCTGTTACCCCAGCACGAGAAAGCAAGTAGGTGTAGCCACGGCCGTATGATGCACATTCACGCAGGGTATCGTCACTGGCGTTCGGTGTAGCGATAAAAATCGGGTCGATACCATTGGCTATGGCGGCTTTTCTAAACATTTTAGACTCATGTAATGGCACATCAGCCACTAAAATAGAGTCAACACCCACTGCTTTTGCATCGGTGTAAAACTTTTCTAAGCCACGTTTAAATATTAAGTTTGAATATAATAACAAACCAATTGGAATGTCGGCGTTATATTCACGGATCTCCTTAATAATATCAAAGCAGTCTTGCGTATTAATATGCACGTTTAAGGCACGAATATTGGCTTTTTGAATGACAGGGCCATCGGCAATCGGGTCGGAAAAAGGAATACCTAATTCAAGCCCGTCAGCACCGCCATCAATTAAGCTTTTAATAATTTCGATGCTTTGCGCTTTACCTGGATCGCCAATGGTTACAAACGGTACAAAAGCACCCTGGTTTTGCTCTTTAAGCGCGGCAAACATTTGTCCATAACGGTCAGTTTTTACGTGGCTCATAGTTGACCTTCCTCTGATAATACCTTGTGTACGTGGGCTAAGTCTTTATCGCCACGACCACTTAAATTAATAACAATGATACTGTCTTGCGTTTGCTCTTCTGCATATTCGAGGGCATAGGCTAGCGCATGACTTGATTCAAGCGCAGGAATAATCCCTTCGTGTTTAGCTAATGCTTGAAAGGCATCAAGTGCTTTGGTGTCGGTAATACCGACATATTGAGCACGGCCAGTTTCGTGCAAAAAGGCATGTTGAGGGCCAACTGCGGGGTAATCTAGTCCCGCCGATACAGAGTAAGACTCTTCAATTTGGCCATCTGTATTTTGCATAATATAAGTGTAAGTACCGTGCAAAATACCTTTTGTTCCTTTACAGATAGTTGCGCCATGTTCGTGCGTGTCTAACCCTTTACCTGCAGGTTCAACGCCAATGAGTTTAACGCTTGGCTCATCAATAAAATCGGTAAACATACCAATTGCGTTAGACCCACCGCCTACACACGCAATAACCGCATCAGGCAAACGCCCTTCGGCTTTAAGTACTTGTTGTTTTGCTTCTTCACCAATTATTTTTTGATATTCACGTACAATAGTCGGGAATGGGTGAGGACCCGCGGCAGTACCTAAAAGGTAATGAGCTTCTTGATAATTGGCAGACCAATCACGCAGTGCCTCGTTAACCGCATCTTTTAATGTACCCGAGCCTGCGGTTACCGGAATAACTTCAGCGCCCATTAGCTTCATTCTAAATACATTTGGTTGTTGGCGTTCAACATCTTTTGCACCCATATAAATGCGGCATTTTAGTCCAAGTAACGCACAGGCAAGTGCCGTTGCAACGCCGTGCTGGCCGGCGCCTGTTTCAGCAATCACTTCTTTTTTACCCATACGTTTGGTAAGCAGAGCTTGGCCTAAAACTTGGTTTGTTTTGTGCGCACCACCGTGGAGTAAATCTTCACGCTTTAAGTACAGTTTTACTTTTGGGTTTTTAACTAAGTTACGCGTTAAAGTAAGCGGGGTAGGACGGCCTGCATACTCGTTAAGTAATTTACTTAGTTCTGCCTGAAATTCAGGATCTTTCTGTGCTTTATTAAATTCGTTTTCTAACTGCTTAAGCGCAGGGACAAGCAGTTCGGGTACAAACATACCGCCAAACTCGCCAAAATAAGCTGGATTTTGCATTTTAACCTCAATAATTTCTGATACTTGTAAAAGCATGATGTAGTTTGTTTGCACACTTTTTACCTGGAGACTCTTCAACACCTGAATTTAAATCAAGCCCAAGAGCACCTTGAAAAAGTGCATCGCTAATATTGTCTGGGTTTAAGCCGCCAGCAAGCATAAATGGGGTCGTTGCATCGCGAAGTACCGACCAATCAAATGTTTTGCCTGTGCCGCCAGCCTGTGAATCACTGTGAGTGTCGTATAAATGGCGATCGGCTCCTATAATCGGTTGAGGCAAAGCATCTTTGATGGCCTGTGCTTTCCATATTTCACAATGACGTGGTAGTTCATTACGTAACGATGCAATGTAATGTTCATCTTCTTGGCCATGTAATTGAACAGCAGACAGTTTTAGTTGTTTAGCGTGCTCAGCAACCTCTGCTATGGCGGCATTAACAAACACCCCAACAAATTTTAAAGGGGCACTTTGGCTGATTTCTTTGGCGCAATCTAAATCGACAAAGCGCGGTGATTTTGGATAAAAAATTAATCCGCCATAAAGGGCACCGTTGTCGTAAGCCGCAATGGCATCTTGATTACGGGTTAATCCACAGACTTTGTTTTCGCCTAGGATTACGCGGCGACACGCTTGTAATAAATCAGCCTCAGCCATTAATGAGCTGCCAATTAAGAAACCATTACATAAAGGCGCTAAACGCTTTACATCTTGATGGGTATAAATACCTGACTCTGAAATAACCACTTTATCGTTAGGAATAAGCTTACGTAGTTGCTCGGTTGTGGCTAAGTCGGTGCTTAAATCGCGCAAGTCACGATTGTTAATCCCAATTATTTGTGCATTGAGTGCCAGTGCACGATGCACCTCTTCTTCGTTACTCACCTCAGTTAGTACCGACATATTTAACGAATCGGCGACTGCATGAAGCGTTTTATACTGCTCATCGTCAAGCACTGATAGCATCAGTAAAATAGCGTCACCACCATAAATACGTGCCATGTAAACTTGGTATTCATCAATAAAAAAGTCTTTACAAATAAGTGGCTGCTCTACTTGGCTGCGCACAAACTCAAGGTAATCAAAGCTACCCTGAAAGTACTTTTCATCAGTTAATACACTCATACAAGTGGCATACTGCTTATACGCTTGGGTGATTTCTGTTAAATCAAACGGCTGACGAATTAACCCTTTAGAAGGCGATGCTTTTTTGCACTCTAAAATAAACTGCGTGCCAGGTGCTGCTAACGCTTGATAAAAGCTACGCTCAGTCGGTTCAGCTTGATGCTTAAAGCTCTCAAGTGGGCGCGCTGCTTTGCGTTCAATGAGTTCTATTTTTTTATCGGCAATAATTTTGTCTAATACATTAGCCATGACTTACCTCAATAATTGCATTTAGTGTGTCCATGGCCTTGCCTGAACGTAATAATGAGTGTGTTATTTGTGCACCTTGTTTTAACGATTGTGCTTGGCCAGTTAAGTACAGCAATGCAGCAACGTTAACAATAATAGCGGCGTTATGTGCCTCGCTACCTTTGCCCTGTAAAATGGCAAGGCTGGCGTTAGCATTGTATTGTGGGCCTTCACCGGCTAATTGTTCAAGTGAATAGTTTGCAAGGTCAAAATCACTAGGGTTGAGCGTGTATTGGGTGATTTTGCCGTTATCCAGCTCTACAACCTGTGTTGGGCCATGCAAGGCGATTTCGTCGGTGCCAGAGCCGTGAACTATCATAGCGCGTTTAGTGCCCAGAGTATGAAGAGTTTGCGCCATAGGTAGGCACAAGGATTCATCGTATACCCCCAGCAATTGAACATCTGGGGCAGCAGGATTAGCTAGCGGCCCAAGAATATTAAAAATAGTACGGGTTTTTAAAGTGGTTCTAACGTTCATCGCATGGCGCACACCGCTGTGATAGTGCGGTGCAAATAAAAAAGTAAAATTTGTATGTTCAAGGCATTTAGCCGCTTGCGTGGGAGTCATATCAATATTGATCCCCAAGGCTTTGAGTAAATCAGCAGACCCCGAGTTACTCGATACACTGCGATTGCCATGTTTTACCATATTAACACCGGCAGCGGCTGCCACAATTGCCGCGGTTGTACTGATATTAATAGTGTTCGAACCATCGCCACCGGTACCACAGCTATCGGCAAGTTGAGTTTTATTGGTTGTAAATGCCACGGCGTTTTCACGCATTGAGGCCGCAGCACCAGCGATTTCATCGCTTATTTCACCTTTCATTTTAAGGCTAATTAACAGTGCAGAGAGCTCAATATCGCTCATATTCCCTTGCATTATTTGATCAAAAAGTGTTTTTGCTTGTGCATAGCTCAATGATTGCTTGGCAATAACGTGCTCAATAGCCTGTTGAACATTAAGCGAGTTTTGTAATTGTGTAGTCATAATGTTCCCTTTATTTGGCACGCGTTAAATAGGCAACGCTTTGCTGCAGCAGCATAGCGCCATTGGGCGTTAAAATAGATTCTGGGTGGAATTGATAACCCAGCGCAGTGTCTTGATGATGATAAATAGCCATTGGAATATCTTGATACTTTGCAATAACCGCTAAGTTATCAGGCACTTTTGTGGCCATTAATGAGTGATAACGCGCCACTGGCATAGTGCTGCCCATCCCATTAAACACCGGATGATCGTCTAACTCAATAATTGATGACTTACCATGTACGGTTTCACCAGCATGACCGATTACTCCGCCATAACTTTGTGTTAGTGCTTGTTGGCCTAAACAAATGCCCAGCATTGGAAATTTACCTTTGCACAAGCTAATTAATTCCATTAGGCAGCCCGCATCACTGGGTGCCCCTGGGCCTGGCGATAAAACCAGTAATACCTGCTTATGCTCTGCCTGCATTTTGTTGAATATTACTTCAGCGCTAATGTTATTTCTGTAAACAACTAACTCAGCACCTAGCATTGTTAGTTCATCAACAAGGTTATAGCTAAATGAGTCAAAGTTATCTAAAAAGTAAATTTTAATAGGGTGTGCTTCACTCATTTTATACAGCCTCATATGTCGATTTAATCGCGGTGATCACCGCCTGTGCTTTAGCGCGAGTTTCGTTAGCCTCTGACATTGGGTCTGAATCAAATACAACCCCAGCGCCAGCTTGCACATAAGCAATATTATTTTTAACAAAGGCTGCACGAATAACAATACAGCTGTCCATTGCACCATCACCAGTTAAATAGCCAACTGCGCCGCCATAACTGCCGCGGCGTTTTCCTTCGGTTTGGCGCACAAGCTCTGCAGCTCTTACCTTTGGCGCGCCCACTAATGTGCCCATGTTCATACAGGCTTGATAAGCATGTAGGGCATCTAGTTCGGGTTTTAATTTCCCCACCACGCGCGACACTAAGTGCATTACTTGTGAGTAACGGTCTACTTTTAATAGCTCTTTGGCATGGCGCGTACCCGGCACGCTAATGCGGGCCACATCATTACGCGCTAAATCAACCAGCATTAAATGCTCTGCACGTTCTTTTTGATCGTTTCTAAGTTCAAGCTCAATACGGCTATCTAAATCAGGGTTGATTTGTCCGTTAGCAAATTTGCCGCGAGGGCGTGTGCCGGCAATCGGATAAACCTCGACCTGTTGAGATTGAACTTCGTATTTAAGCGCGGACTCAGGAGATGCGCCAAATAATGAGAAATCTTCATCGCGCATATAAAACATGTACGGACTAGGGTTTTGTTTTTTTAGCTGGCTGTAGGCATGTAAAGAGTCAGGACAGGGTAGTGAGAAGGTACGAGAAGGCACCACTTGAAAAATATCGCCATCGACTATGTGTTGCTTGAGCTTAATTACTTGCTGGCAGTATTGCTCATCACTAATATCAACACTCACTGGGCAGTCGCCAGTTTGGCTCGGTGCGCTAAAGTCAGCAGCGTGGTCGCATAATGTATTCAAGCGCTCTAATTGTTTGCCTACTTCAAAGCAGTTTGCATGTACATCAGGGCCATTAAATACGTTACCAATTAATTCCGTTGTTTGTTTTTGATGATCAATAACAACCAGTGTTTCTGCTAAATAAAAAACATAGTCTGGACAGGTGTTTTCTCCGTCGGGTACATCGCTTAGCTGTTCAAAATTAGCCACCATGTCGTAGGCAAATACACCGCCTAAAAACACCGAGAATGGATTGTTAGTGGTACTTTTGATGCTATTTAAACAGGTGCGTAATGCGCTAAAAGCGTTATCTGCAATCAGCTTACTGGCTTGGTCAATTGTGTCATCTGCTGGGTGATACTCCAGTGTTAATGTGGTATCGGTTAACTGGGATGCGCAGTTTTTTACATTAGCTTGTAAATAGTTGAGTAACTGCTGACCGTTATTTGATAGTGCTGTTACGCTCACTTGGTTGCCTTGGCAGACAATACGCAGTGCACAATCAACGAGTATTAAGCTTTTTACGCTATCTTTAGAATCTATCTCTGCAGACTCAAGTAATAGTGAGTTAGGTTTATCAAGTGCGGCATACAATGCAAGTGGGCTACTTATGTAGTCTCGTACTTGCGTTATGCTGGTCACTTCACCTGGTGTTGTTGTTATATGACTAAAAATCAAACCTCATCCCCTAAAAAAAATAAAACCCCGCAATGCTAAGCAGTGCGGGGTTTGAATAACGATGTCTAAATTATAGATAGACCATTACCGTCCCGCTATGCCAGGCGCCACCACCAATGATGTGTAAGAGTGTTTACGTTATTCATGTTTTTAATTCCTGTTAATCTTGTATTGCAAAATTTAGTGATAAAAAAACCCGCATGGTAGCGGGTTAGAATTTTTTGTTTAGACACGACAATTCATCACCCTTGATTTTAAGAGTGCCACCACCAAATGATGTTGTGAATTGTATTTTTCATTGTTGTTAATTCTTTAATGTCTAAAAGTGGCTATAGTAAAACGTATCAACTGCTTTTGTGTCAAGTGTTTATTTAAAACAATTTAGTTAAAAAACTTGTTATACTGGGTGAAACACCGTTAAACCCTAAATTTAAGTAGTTTTCATTTGATAAAATACGACCTACATAGTCACACCACGCACTCAGACGGCCATTTAACCGTTGAGGAATTATTAGCGCGAGCAGTCGACAAAAATATTGATGTATTTGCTATTACCGATCACGATACGGTGGCTGCTATCGAACCTGCACGGGCTTTTATCAAACGTGAAAATTTGCCGCTTAAACTTATTAACGGGGTTGAAATATCAACCAAGTGGGAAAGTTTTGAAATTCATATTGTTGGACTAAATATTGATACCAACGATAGTACCTTGCATACATTACTGAGCGAGCAGCAGCAAAAACGCGAAACCCGCGCGATAGAGATTGGCCATCGACTAAATAAAAATGGTTTTGAGGGTATTTACCAACAAGCTCGCGAGCTGGCCGAAAATGCACAAATTACTCGCGCTCACTTTGCCAGAGCATTGATTGAGCGTGGTGTAGCTAAAAACTTTCCTGGGGTATTTAAAAAGTATTTAGGGCGAGGTAAAACCGGTTACGTGCCAAGTAATTGGTGTGATATGCAAACAGCTATTGCGGCGATTCATGCCGCAGGTGGGGTGGCCGTTTTAGCGCACCCAAGTAGCTATAAAATGTCGAACAAGTGGCTACGTAAATTGTTAGTGGAATTTAAATCAGTAGGCGGAGATGCAATGGAAGTTGCTCAGCCGCAGCAGGCGCCAAGTGAACGTCAGTTTTTAGGGCTATTGAGCCAAGAATACGAGCTACTTTGCTCACAAGGCTCTGATTTTCATTTTCCGACTAGCTATTTAGAACTTGGAAAAAATTTATACTTACCTAAAGATTGCCAAGGGGTTTGGCAAATATGGGAAAAGCACGAAGGAGTTGCATTATGAGTCAATTATTTCATATACATCCAGATAATCCACAGCCTAGATTAATTTCTCAAGCTGTTGATATTATTAAACAAGGCGGCGTAGTTGTGTATCCTACAGATTCAGGATACGCGATAGGCTGTAATTTAGGTAATAAGCAAGCTAAAGAGCGCATTGAACGTATTCGTGGTATTGAAAAACATCACAATTTTACTTTGGTATGCCGTGATTTATCTGAGCTGTCTACTTATGCGCGTGTTGATAACCAAATGTTTAGGCTTATTAAAAATAATACCCCAGGGCCTTACACGTTTATTTTTAAAGGTACAAAAGAAGTGCCTAAGCGGTTATTAAACGACAAGAAAAAAACCATAGGCATACGTGTTATAGAGCACCCAATAGCGTGTGCTTTATTAGCTGAGCTGGGTGAGCCCTTAATGTCGTGCTCACTTATTTTACCGGGCGAAGAGTTTACTCAAGCTGATCCCGATGACATTTTAGAGCGCCTTGATAAACATGTGGATTTAATTATTCATGGTGGGTATTTACCTGAGCAGGCGACCACAGTGATTGATTTATCAGAAGATGATATTCAAATTCTTCGTGTTGGTTGCGGTGATACAACGCCATTTGAATAACAATGAAACAGTCTGAGACGCTATCATCAACGCCAACACCTGATATGCCAGTGCAGCAAAAGCTGCCTCTGGCTTTTTTACATGGTAAAGCCGTTGTCGATAAACCCGAAGATTTATATATCCCGCCTGATGCCCTTGAAGTTATTTTAGAAACCTTTGAAGGGCCTTTGGATCTGCTGCTTTATCTAATTAAAAAGCATAAGCTAGATGTTCTTGAGTTGTCTATTTTTAGCATTACTGAGCAGTATGTAAAATATGTTGAAATGATGAGCGAGTTCCAGCTAGAACTCGCGGGTGAATATTTAGTAATGGCGGCATTGCTGGCCCAAATTAAATCTAGGCTGTTACTGCCTGTTCATGAAGAGTTAGAAGAAGAAGACGATCCCCGCGCCGAGCTTATAAAACGTCTACAAGAGTACGAACAATTTAAAAAAGCGGCCGAAAATATAGACAGCCTACCTCGTGTTGGCCGCGATATCTTTATAGCGCAGGCAAGCGTGCCAGAACTAGCAGAAAAAAACCAGCCATTACCTGAACTGGCAATCAAAGATTTATTGTTAGCGCTAAGCGATGTCATGGCGCGTGCAAAAACATTCGAGCATCATTTAATTAGCGCTGAAACCCTTTCAACGCGTGAGCGCATGAGCTTGATTTTAAATACCTTATCCCAATCAAAAGCGCCTGTTGCGTTTACTCAATTATTTACCTTTGAAGAGGGACGCAGTGGGGTTGTTGTTAGTTTTATCGCTATGTTAGAACTAATAAAAGAGGGCCTGATTGCCTGCTTACAGGTTGAACCTGATAGCCAAATATACGTGTCTCTTAACGAGTCAGCTGCTAGCTAATCCCTTCTCAACGTCATTTGCAATTATATTAACCTTATACATTTTACTGTGCGTATACGCACGATGAGTGTTTGCATATGCTATTTTAATCACCACTTAATCATTATATCGTAGTGTTATTACTAAATAAGAGATTGGCAGTAGGGAATGTTTAAAAACTCAAAAACCAGCTATGGCGTGGTGGCTATATTTTTACACTGGCTAATGGCGCTGACCGTGTTTGGTCTGTTTGGTTTAGGTTTATATATGGTTGAGCTGACTTATTATGATAGTTGGTATAAAGGATCATTAGACCTACACAAAAGCATTGGCCTTAGCTTAGCAGCGGTTTTTGTTTTTAGGCTGTTATGGCGACACTTTAGTGTTAAACCAAGTCCGATTGGCAGTAACAAGCAGTTAAATCAATTAGCCCAAACAGCACATATTTTAATGTATCTGTTTTTACTGATCATTATGGTGTCAGGGTATTTAATTTCGACGGCTGATGGACGACCCATAGAAGTATTTGGCTTTTTTTATGTAAAAGCTATCGACTTTGCGTTTGATTCTCAGGCTGATATAGCCGGGCAAATCCATTTCTATAGCGCATGTTTATTAATTGGATTTGTAGTATTGCACGTGTTAGGTGCGCTAAAACATCACTTTATCGATAAAGATAAAACATTAATTAGAATGATCACATTACAAAAGGATGATTAAAATGAAAAAATTATTTTTAACTTCAGCGTTATCAGCAGCGATGTTTATGACAGCGACCACTGCGAATGCCGCAGATTATGTTATTGACACAAAAGGTGCGCATGCTTTTGTAAACTTTAAGATTAAACATTTAGGCTACAGCTGGCTGCACGGTCGTTTTAATACCTTTGATGGCAAATTTAACTACGATGCTAAAAATCCAAATGCGTCTCAAATTAGTGTAAATATTGATACGGCAAGCCTAGATTCAAATCACGCAGAACGTGATAAACACTTACGTGGTAGTGACTTTTTAAACGTAAGCAAATACCCACAGGCAAGCTTTAAGAGTACAGCGATTAAGTTTGACGAAGACGGTGAAGAAGCCACAGTAACCGGTGACTTTACTCTACACGGTGTTACGAAGACAATTACCTTTGAAATAGATAAAATTGGTGAAGGTAAAGATCCATGGGGTGGTTACCGTGTTGGTTTTGAAGGAGAAACTAGCTTAAAACTTGCCGACTACGGTATTGACTATAACTTAGGCCCAGCATCTACCCATGTTGATATTGGTTTATTTATTGAAGGTATTCGCCAGTAAGACTATTTTAAAAAAGTTAAGCGCTAATTAGTAACACGCTTAGCTTTTTATTATTGTAAATGTGCTTCTAATTTGGGTTTTAAATGACTTGGTAACCACCGAGTTAATATCTGTTTATAGTCTTCAGTCTGCTTAATCAGTTTGAGTTGTTGATTAAGCGTAGCAATATCCTCTGCACCTTGCTCGTTTTTAGTACAGCCAATGTAACCGTAACTTATTTCTGGTGCTTCAGTGAGCATCCGCTGGGTTAAATTATCAGTAAAGCCCATTGTTTTTGCTAAATAATAATGTTCACTTGGGTAACCTAATAAAATATCAATTCTTTTAAGGTTAAGCATATATGTTAACGTACTGAGGGTATCGCGAGTTGGTCGAATGACCAGATTTATACCGGGTGTGGTGTTGATTATTTTATCAATTTCACTGCCATAGGAGCGATTCATAGATACACCTAAGGTAAGCTTTTTATTAACTAATAAATTGGTTAATGACACTGGTTTAGCGTCTTCAATCTCTAGCGCACTACTTAGCTTGGTATGCATGGCAATTGATGGCGAAAGCCCTGCTGTAGAGCTTTGATGTGTGAAATAAACACGCTCTTCGCGGTATTTATTCTTATAGAGCGACAAAGCACAGGCATTAGACTGCAGGTTTGCGAGTTCCTGAATCACTTTACCTGAGGGGATGATCACTCTTTCAAAGGTAATATGCGGCAGCTGCTGTTCTAAAAGCGAAATAATACTTTCGTCACGACCTTGGGATTTGTTCGGCCCGCTTATAATGTAGTAGGGCGCAAAATCATGTGTTAACCATTTTATTGTTCTGGCATTACACTTTGTGCTTAAAAATACACAGACTAACAGTATTAACCACGAAAACCGCATTTGCACTACAACGAATAAATAAACAAGGATTTAAGTGTAGTCAATAATACACCAAAAAGTAAAATGCCAGCTTCACGCTGGCATTTAGATTTATTTATAAGTGTTTAACTTATCAATGATAATTAGCTGGCCTTGAGCCACTTTACAAATTGACGTGCATCACTTGCTTTTTGAAACAATGCATTTTTCAAACCTTGTGTATCGCTAAAGATTACACGATGTTTGTTAACCGAAATTGATTGCACTGGATGTGCTATTTGGATCATAGATCCGTTATATTTGTATGACATAATAAAACTCACTTTATTTTTGTTATTTATTCTGGGCTTTTTCTTAAAGCACATTACAGATGATAAATAATCTAATTGTGTTTAGCTTCATTACAGTGTTGACGATCTTTATGACACTTTTACGATGATATTAAAAATAAATCATCAAGGTATTAATAGGGGTTCTCGCCGTACAATAACTTAGCTTTTGAATATACGTTTTGCGGGGCTTACTGGATCAGGGTAAAGAGGTTAACCGCTAGGGCTTTTTATAGCCAAGCATCGATACTACTTCACAACATTTTACTTTGCAAGCAATTTATTAAAATACTTTGAATCGAGTGGAATTCACATATAGCCATAAATATTAATTCGCAAAGGTCAACAGACCCTAATATATCTGACTATACTCAGTTTTTAACTGAGGGGGTCAAATGAGCTCACTATCTACGCATATCAACATTTTTTATCTAATCCAATAGCAAAGCCGCCTTGTCGTATGCACAATGCGAATATGTATGGTTTTTTTGCTGAGATAGAATTAGCTAAATCACAAAGATATATTGATTCAACGCTAAACGTAGGCGTTAAAGGGAATATTCGTTTTAAAATACTTGGCGAGTTTGCACTTATTACATTTACAGATATTGAAAAAATAGCCTCAATGACACCGCCTTTCGATCAGCATGGTTGGATGCAAGAAACAGATATTATCATCTGGTTGCCTGTCGCTAAAGTTGAAGATGAGGATATAACCTACCTATATTGGTATCCTGCATTTATCTGCGTTAATAACATTTATGCACTCATAAATGGTCGCGAAACGTGGGGCTATAATAAATATTTATGTGATTACATTATGCCCGAGTGTGTAACTGAGCTTTCGAATTTTTCACTATCTTTAGAATGCTTTGATCATTTTTCGCCTGAATCAAAGCTGCAAATGCATGAGTTATTTACAATTACAATAAATTCTCAGGGGCACGAAAATGACTTTTTCTCTGTCCTAGATGATTTTGGCGAGCAAGTAGCAAATTTGTTTTCTCGTAAACATTTAGGCATTGATTTGTCATTATTAAAGCAGCTATTGAGTGGGTTTGTTAATCCACAAATGGATCAAATATTGTTTAAGCAATTTCCCGATGGCAGTAGTGATTCAGCGGTATACCAAAGCGTAATGCACTCACCCTCTATGATAAAAAAAATACATCGCTTTAAATTTCTGAAACCTGAGTTTACGTTACATCTTAATAAATTAGATAGTTTCCCCCTTGCCGATATGTTTGGTCTGAAGTTAGGTAGCCAAGCGCTGCACTTACCATTTTATATTCAAATGGATTTTGACCAGTTAGCCGCAACTAAAATTTAAATTGCTTAGAAGGATTTATCATGGGCCAAGAAAAAATTGTGATAATTGGTGGCGGTGTATCGGCTATGACTGCTGCACTGTATTTAACTGAGCAGCGTGATTGGCAACAGCATCGAACTATTACTGTATACCAACAAGGTTGGCGTTTAGGTGGTAAAGGCGCAAGTGGACGTAATGCGGCTCGTGGGCAGCGTATTGAAGAGCATGGCTTGCATGTATGGTTTGGTGCTTATGTAAATAGCTTTAAAACAATAGAAACGGTTTACACTCAGTTACAACGCCCAGTCGATTCACCTTTATCTACATGGCAGCAAGCATTAAAGCCGCATAGTTTTATAGCACTAGAAGAATATATTAATGATCAATGGCAAACATGGCCAATAGATTTCCCCTTATTACCTGGAAATCCTGCGGAGGGTAGTTTGGATATTACGCCATGGGACTTTATTAAAATGACCCTAGCTTGGCTAAAAAAGTGGATACTGGATTTACAATTAGCCGCAAAAAAAGCCAATAAAAATATAAATTTGAGCACAAAAAAATCTCGTGATCAGTCTTTATTACGCCATTTACATCAACAAATAGCGGACTTGGTTGATGATACAGAGGAAACTTGGCAACACTTTGCTGATGATATAAAACAATACTCGAGTGAAATAGCCTCTACTCCCAGCTTATTAATAAGTAAATTAAATCAGTTTGCTCACGCTGACAATACATTAAAACCCCAAGTACAAGAGAAAAAAGATGGCCTTGTCATTTGGTATATAGTTAGAAAACTAAAGCGTTGGCTAAATAGCGAAATGATTGAGTTATTAGACAATAATGCGCACCTTAGACGATTATATATTTGTGCAGACCTTGCTATTGCAATGTTGGTTGGCCTGGTCAAAGACAAAGTATATCGAGATGGATTTGGGGTCATAAACAAATTTGATTTTAGACAGTGGCTGATAAGAAATGGGGCAAATGAGCAGTACAGTGCTAACTCTGCGCCAATACGGGGATTTTATGATTTAGTATTTGCTTACGCTGATGGAGACATCAGTAAGCCTAATGTTGAAGCCGGTGTTGCATCACTAGCTATGTTACGTATTGCGCTGTGTTATCGCGGTGGCGTCATGTGGAAAATGCAAGCGGGGATGGGCGATGTCATTTTTGCTCCACTGTATGAGCTACTAAAAAAAAGAGGGGTTAAGTTTGAATATTTCCATCAATTGCAAAACCTGGAACCCAGCCTAAATGAGCAGGGTGAACGTTTTGTTGAGGTAATTAAGTTACAGCAACAAGTTACTTTGAAATCAGGCGCTGAATATCAACCAAAGGTTAATGTGAAAAAACTACCTTGTTGGCCAAGTGAGCCGCTTTATGCGCAAATTAATAGTGAACAAGCTGCACTATTAAAACAGCATAATATTAACTTAGAATCTTTTTGGTCTAACTGGCCTGCTCAGTATGAAAACCATTTTGGGCAGCCCCTACCAATAAAAGAATTACGCTACAAAGATGACTTTGACAGGATTATTCTTGGCGTATCTGTTGCCTCACTTGAACATGTATGTCCTTCTTTACTTGCATTGGATACAAATTTTGCAGCTCAAGCAAAGCAAGTTAAAACGGTGGCAACGCAGGCAGCCCAATTGTGGCTTAGTAAGACTGACGAGCAATTAGGTTGGCAATATAGGCCACCTAGCAAAGAAGGCCCCATTCTCAGTAGCTTTAGCGAACCATTTGATACATGGGCGGCGATGATGAATTTAATCGACAAAGAGCAATGGCCTATCGATTGTCCTCCTAAAAACATTGCTTACTTTTGCAGTGTTTTTCCTTGTGACTATTACCCGCCACAAAGTGAACATCAATTTGTTTTTCAAGCAAAATCGCAAGTAAAAGCTAATCTTAAAGGTATGCTAGAAAATAACATACAGGCTATTTGGCCATTAGCGTATCAAAATAATCAATTTGACTGGTCTGTTTTGCATGGCTCTCAGTTATCAGGGGATGAACGATTAAATGCTCAATACTGGCGAGTAAATGTGGATCCCAGTGAGCGATATGTACTGTCAGTTGCGGGCTCAAGTAAATATCGTCTAGCAACCGATGAAACACAATTTACCAATCTTTTTATTACCGGTGACTGGATAAAAACAGGCGTTAATGCCGGTTGTGTTGAAGCGGCTGTCATGGCTGGTATGCAAACAGCAAGAGCAATGGTAGGTTACCCACAACACATTAGTGGCGAAGATGCATTTGCAGCCCTCAAACATTAAAATATTATTCATATAACCGTATTATCGATTGATTAGTATATAATTAAACATGCTGTTTACATTTGTCTAACGTAAAGGTCACAAGAAATGAAAAATAAAGGCAAGCTTCTCAATAAGAAAATAGGGTTGATATGCTTACCAGGCTTTTTACTGCCACTGCAGGCGAAAGTACTTGTAGATGATGAAAGTGCGAATGCGCGTAATATGGAAATCATAGAAGTTTATGCGCAAAAAAGAGCGCAAAAAATTGAAGAAGTTGGCATTTCTGTAAGCACCATTAAAGGTAATGATCTTCAAGTACAACACGTTAAAGATTCGACAGAGTTGTCTGTATTTGCTCCTAATCTAAAAATTAGTCAAAACGCAGCGGAAGGCACACCGCCAGCGGTTAACATTCGTGGTGTAGGGCTAGTTGATTACAATACGGCGAATACATCCCCTGTGGCGATGTATGTTGATGACATTGCTGTTGGCTCTGCAAGTAACCAAATTGTTAATTTATTTGATATTGAACAAATTGATATTTTGCGTGGTCCTCAAGGCACTTTATTTGGTCGCAACTCTACAGGGGGCGCTATTTTAATCCGCTCTAAACGCCCTGAGTTTGAACAAAGTGGTTATTTAAGCACTGGCATTGCTAATAACAATGCGACCAGTGTTGATGCTATGTTTAATTCAGCAATTAGTGAAAACACTGCCGTTCGTATAGCGCTTAATCATCAAGATTATGATTATTCCACTAACAATATTTTTGCCGACTCACCGAAAGCTGGCATGCGACAAACGAATGGCCGAGTTTCCTTTTTAGCTGATTTTGACACGGTACAGCTATTGATAAAAGGGCATATTGCCGATTGGGATGGCATAGTACAGCCGGTTGGCAGTATTGGAATTGTTGCTAATCCACTAACAGGAGAGCGATGCTCGCCAGCACAAGCGGGTTCAACCAGCTGTTTTGATAATTTTGGCTTTAATGATGCCAGTGATGATTTTTATACAGTCAGCGTAAATAATAATTCGCCTCATAAAACAGATGGTAAGGGCATTAGCGCCCATGCTAATTGGCAATTAGACACACACAATGAGCTTGTTTTTTTAAGCAGTTATAACAAATTAAAACGGGACCATGCTTTTAATTGTGATGGCTCTCCCGCAAAGTTATGTGAGGGCAACTTAGGGTTAAATACTGATTTGGTGACGCAAGAATTGCGATTGCAATCTCAGTTGGGTGAGCATTTTTTAACGACGGGAATATATTATGCTGATGAGTCTATTGTTCAAGATAATGTAAATGATATTTTACGCGACTATCGGGGAATTTTATCGACAGATTTAACCGCTACTTTTTTTTATAATAATAAAATAAACACAAAGAGTATGGCTGCTTTTACGCAACTCGATTATCAATTAAACCAAGATTGGCTGATCACTGCAGGGCTTCGTTATTCTTATGAATCGTTAGACTACGACTCAGTGTCACAGCTTAATGTTATTTTAGATGCTAACGATTTAACGGGGGTTAAGGTTCCATTTTATCGTGTTCAAGGAGAGCAGTCAGATAATGGCATTTCTGGGCAGTTAGGAGTGAACTTTAAAGTCGATGATTCAACTTACGCCTATTATCGTTTTGCTAATGGCGCCAAAAGCGGAGGCTATAACGGTGGCTTTTTATCATCGGTTGAACAGGCCCAACTCGCTGACTATCAAAAAGAGCGGTTAAACTCACATGAAATCGGATCAAAGTCCTGGTGGCCACAGCAGGGTATTCGATTTAACTGGGCTGCATTTTATTATGATTATAATGATCAACAAGTCTTTATGAATCAGCCTTCAACATCTGAGCAGAGCCCGCCAATTCAATTATTAGAAAATGTGGCTGACTCCATTATTTACGGCTTAGAAGCTGATCTTGAGTATTGGCTGACCGATAATTTGAATGTTAAGTTTGCTATGGGTTATATACCTCATGCAGAGTTTGAAGAATATGTTGATCTACTAGGGAATGCGTTAACTAATAATCGTTTGCCGTTTACCTCAAAATGGAATCTCAGTGCGGGTATTGAATACACTCTTGAGGTGGCTAATCACCCACTAACTACTCAATTATTAGTTGATTATCAATCCGATTACTATTTTGATCAGAATCAAAACCCCTATGCGATGCAAGATAGCTATAGTATTTTTAACGCCAATATACACTATCAACACGATAACTGGAGGGTTGCCATTTGGGGTAAAAACCTGTTTGGTACTCAATACAGTCACTTAAAATTTGATTTAAGTTCTTTTCTTGGCATGCTTGAAGATTTTAAGGGTGAAGACCGGCGTTTTGGCTTGGATATTAGTTATCAGTTTTAATTTAAGGTGCAAAGTATGCCAATAAAGGCAGCTCTAAAGCTATTTATATATTGTGTATTTATATGCTTTAGCAATTTAGCAGTGGCAAATGCACTTGAGCCTTTTGCTTATACTTTGAAACAACAAGATACTGATTTGCTTAATCAAGGCAGTGTATTTCAAGTCACTGATGGCGCTTTTCCCCGAGACCATAGCGATATAGAAACGTGGCTTGAAAAAAAGCAACCACAATCGAGAACATCGTTTTTTGGTGGTAGTTTTTGGTTTGTGATTAAGCTGGAAAACAAAACTGATTTAAATGAACTTGTGTTATATCCCTATAACACGCTGCTTTCAAAAATTGAGACGCGTATTTATGATATGTCGAATTTTGATGAGCCAATAAATCGTTATACAACGGGTGGCATTTACCCTAATGAGTTTGCATTTCATTATGGTAATAGAATCGAGCTGACGCCTAATCGGCCCTACATATTAATTGCAAAATTTCAAAGTGAATACTTTTATACCCCACCTAAATTAGTGCTTTCACCTTATGATGATTTTTTTGTGAAAAAAACATCAGATAACATGATTATGCTACTGTGCTTCGGGGTTGGTATTGCATTAGGTTTATATAATTTTCTTATTTACTTGGGTGATAGAGATAAAACCCATTTGTATTACGCTCTGTTTACCGCGTGCTGGGTATTAGCTTGGAGTCAGTTTTTTCATATACCAGATCAAATTTTTGGTTTTTACAACGCCCATTTTCATTGGCTAGGTTTTACCTTAATTCCCATCACAAATATCTTATTTTTTAACAGCTTACTTAAATTAAAGGAAACGTCTCCTCAATTATCACGGTTTTCAATTTATTTGGGCATTATTGCTACCGCAGGTACTCCATTTGCAATCATTTGGCCAGGTTTTGGCTTTATATGGGCTACTTTAGTAACGGGGGCTACTTTGTGCCTGGGTATGATTGTTGGTATACGAAGTTGGTTAAGTGGCTTTAAGCCCGCTCGCTATTTTGTTTTAGCGTATTTGGCGATGGCCATTCCTAATATGGTCGGCAATTTAACTAATTTAGGGCTAATTGAACCCATAAAGATGGATCTCTATTTACTTGGGCTCATTGGTACCGCACTCGATGCAGTGCTACTTGCTTTTGCCGTGGCAAATAAATTTAGCATTTTACACCATGAGAATGTTGAGTTGACTAAAAATTTAGAACACAAAGTACACTTGCGTACTCAAGAGTTACAACAATTAGCTGAAGAACTTCGTGATGCAAGTGAAGCTAAAAGTCGATTTTTAGCCAATATGAGCCACGAAATTCGCACCCCAATGACATCAATCATTGGTTATGCTGATGGTATTATTTTAGGTGATATACAGCCTCATGAGAGAAACCATGGCATTCGGGTGATTTTGCAAAATAGTCGTCATGTTCTTGGCTTAATTAATGACATTTTGGATATGTCAAAAATTGAGGCTAACCGTCTAGAGATAGAGCTATTTGAAACGGACTTGTTTGCCACTATTGCTGAAATCGAATCGTTATTAGGAAAACAAATTCGTGATAAAGGCTTAAAATTTAAAGTTGATTATCAATTTCCGCTACCTGATTGGATAGTCTCAGATCCAACTCGATTGAGACAAATATTATTAAATTTAGCAAGCAATGCGCTTAAATTTACCAGCCAAGGTTATATAAAGCTAACGGTTAGCTGTAATAAAAAACAACTAATTATTAAAGTGAAAGATACGGGAATAGGTATGACCGACAGTGAGCAAAAAGATCTATTTACTCCCTTTCATCAAGCTGACTCGTCGATTTCTCGTAAATACGGTGGCACTGGACTTGGATTAAACATATCAAAAAGCTTAGCAACTAAACTAGATGGGGATATTACGGTTTATTCTGTACTCGGTAGCGGCAGTGAGTTTTGTTTTACTATGGCACTGCATACAACGGAGTATACAAAATGGGTTTACGCATTTGACGATATCTGTAAGTCACAAAACAAAGAGCTCCCTTTAAATAGTAACCAGCGAAATTTGATTGGTAGGGTACTCGTGGCTGAAGATCACCCAGAAAACCGACAGCTGATTAAGCGGATTTTAGAGCGAATGGGTTTAACTGTGGTGGCAGTAGAAAATGGCCGAGATGCTGCACAAGCGACACTTGATGAACAATTTGATTTAATTTTATTAGATATTCAAATGCCAATTATGGATGGTGAACAAGCAATTAATATTATGCAAGCCACGGGTGTAACAACACCGATTGTGGCGCTTACTGCGAATACGATGAAGCATGAAGTAGATCGCTATTTAAAACAAGGTTTTACCGATCATATTGCCAAACCCATCGATAGACGGTGCTTTAGTAGTAAAATCGCAAGTTATCTTGATATTGATATATGCGAAAATATTAAGCTGCCTGATGATGAGTTTGCACTGCTCAAGCAAGAATACATTAAAGGATTAAAAAAACAAAAACACACATTACAATCGCAATTTAAGCAGGGTGATATAACCGGTTTTGCACGCAGCGTACATATGATTAAGGGAACGGCAGGGATGTTTGAATGCCAAGCACTGTATCAACAAGCTGTTGAGTTTGAAAAACGATTAAAATCCGCTAACGCCGTGCTTGATAGACATCAAGTAGAGGCTTTACTCAATACAATTGACGTTATTTTAGAAGCTTAAAACCATACTTTTTAAAGCCTTGTTTCCTGTGTTGTTATGATCTGTTTATAATAGGAAGATAATTTTTAAAATACAGCGTTATTAAAAAGGAAATTTTGTGAAGCTATCTGTTTGTATTATATGTAAAAATGAAAAGGATAAAATTGAGCGTTGTTTAGAGTCAGTAAAGTGGGCAGATGAAATCATTGTACTTGATTCAGGTAGCACTGATGAAACACGTGCTATTGCAAATAAATACACAGATAAAGTATTTGTGCGTGATGACTGGCAAGGGTTTGGTGAGCAAAGACGAAGGGCAGAAGCATTAGCAACTAACGATTGGATTTTTGCAATTGACTGTGATGAAGTTGTCAGTGAGCGTTTAAAGGAAGAAATAATAACGACATTGGCAAAATGCAATGAGAAAAATATTTTAAAGCTTAACCGTTTAACGTATTTTTGTGGCCAATTTATTCGACACAGCGGCTGGTATCCTGATCGTATTGCGCGTATCTACAATAAAAAAATAACAGGTTATAACCAAAACTTAGTGCATGAGTCTGTTGTAATGCTTGATTGTAAACCAATTGAGCTTAAAGAAAATATATTACATTTTCAGCATGAAGATATTTTTGGCTATATGAATAAAAGAAACCATTATGCGCACATAGGTGCAGAGCAAATGGTAAATAAGGGTAAAAAACCATCACTCTTGAAGGCAAGTAGTTCCGCTTTTTTTGCTTTTATCCGCCATTATTTTTTAAGACGTGGCTTTTTAGATGGTAAAACAGGATTTGTTATTGCGGTTATACAAAGCCAATATAGTTTCAATAAATACTTATTTGCCTATTACAAATAATCTCACTTAGCAGGTTAATTTTATAATCATCCGGTGGTTAAAATTAATCTGCAGTTATGCTCTACTCAGTAATGTTCTATTTGGTCGTGTGTTAAATAAAATGCCTGATGCCACCTTGGTTAAAAAATCGTTCCCTCATTTTTACTAATAGTGAATACCGTGCAGTTATTCGCTGCGGTGATATCAATTATAAAAATGCAATTACAGACACCTATTAACGAACATGCTTTAATGGAAAAAGGATTTTTTTCTAGGTGTTAACAATGCAATACCAACATATTACTGTGCCAGAAAATGGTGAACATATACTTATTGATGAACAAGGACAGTGGCATATACCCGAACACCCTATTATTGCTTATATTGATGGTGATGGCGTCGGGCTCGATGTCATGCCAGTGATGCGAAAAGTAGTGGATGCCGCCATAGAGCATAGTTATGGCCCAAGACGCAAAATTCATTGGATGCAAGTTTACAATGGTGAGCAAGCTGCCAAGCTTTATGACGGTGATTGGTTCCCTCAAGAAACGATTAATGCAGTACGAGATTGTAAAATCGCGATTAAAGGCCCTTTAACAACACCGCTTGGAGGCGGATTTCGCTCGCTCAATGTCGCGCTTCGCCATGAAATGGATTTGTATGTAAATATGCGAACCATTAAAGGATTTAGTGCATTACCGTCACCATTAAAAAACCCATTTACCACGCATATTACCGTGCTGCGTGATAGCAGTGAAGATGTGTACTCAGGAATTGAGTGGCAAGCGGGCAGTGTTGAAAGTGAAAAAATGCTCGATTTTTTATGTGAAGAAATGGGCGTAACTCGGCTTCGTTTTACCCAAGAGTGTGGTTTAGGTATTAAAAATATCTCTAAAGAGGGATCAGAGCGATTAATACGCTATGCAATTAATTATGCCCTAAAAAATAATAGTGAATCACTCACATTAGTTCACAAAGGTAATGTACTTAAGTTTACCGATGGCGCATTTAAGCGCTGGGGATTTGCACTGGCCAAACGTGAATACGCTGCCGTTGAACATCAAAACGGGCGCTGGCTTGAAATACAACGTGCTGATTTACCGCCCCTGGTTATTAAAGAAGTAATTGCCGATAATATGCTTCAGCAGTGTTTAATGGATCCTGGCCAATTTGATGTGGTGGCCACCACTAATCAAAACGGAGACTTTTTAGCCGATATGCTCAGTGCACAAGTCGGTGGAGTAGGGATTATGCCGGCGGCAAACTTAAATACCGAAGTTGCGTTTTTTGAACCCACACATGGTACATTTGAACGCATAGCAGGACAAGATAAGGCAAATCCGAGCAGTAGCTTATTAAGTGCGGTGTTAATGCTTAAGTTTATGGGATGGAGTGAGGCTGCTTGTTTAATTGAAAACGCGCTTGAAAGCACATTTGCCAGTGGACAGGTTACATTTGATTTAGCTCAATCAAATCATAACTCGACAACCTTAAGTTGCAAACAATTTGCCAACAAGGTTATCGAGCACTTTTAAAGGGCAGCATTTTACGCTGCAGAGGCGTTAGCTGTTTGCTCGCGATGAACGCATGGACGCTCTGTCAGCTCTGCAGCTCTGTGGTAAAGTTTATGGGCGCTTGGCTCATCACAGAGTGTGCCACTAATCGTATCCATTAAAGCAACCACAATAATTGCAGGCACTTGGCAACAGTATTCATCTAGAACGGCTGCGGTTGTTTGTGCATCTACATGACAATGTGGATGACTTTTACGTTGATATGCATTTAATAAAGTATTCACGTCGAGAATGTCGTTTTCTTGGTGTTTTGTTTTACGACATGCACACCCAAACTCATCAACTAACGTGGCTAACGCTTGGTAAACGTGTTGCGTTTGAAGTGTTGTTTTACGACACAATTGTTGTTCAATGAATTGATGTAAATTTGCATCAATGAATAATCCGTCTTGTTGTGTGAAGCTTGCTGATGTTTGCATAATTATTACTCTTAGTTTGTTGGCTTAACTTCACTGTAGCGCTAAGTGTAATATTAATGAAATTGTTGTTTTCAATAACTGATATTGATTTGATCAATATTTTAATTCTTTACCTATCAATCACTGTATTTGCAAACGCCAACAACTCGCGTCTAAGCCATTGGTGCGCTGGTGTATGATGTAATAACGGGCTCCATATCATTTTTATTTCTATGGGGACGATTTGAAATGGCACAGGGCTAATCACTAAATTAGTATGGCTAGTTAAAAGCTTTGCTTGACGACGCGGAAGGGTTGCAATGAGTTGCTCAGATTGACACAGTAAACTGGCAATCATGTAATGACGAGTAAATACGCGTATTTTACGTGTTTGTTCTAATTGCCATAATGCCTCATCGACCCAGCCTAATTTTTGTTTACCTGATTTATTAGTCACAGCGGGTTCGGGGCCCCAGCCGGCTCGATTAACCCAAATATGTTCACTTTTTAAGTATTGGTCTAAGTTTGCATCGTTTAAAAATGGATTATGTGGATGGGTTAAACAACAGTAGTTATCTCGCCATACAGTAGCTTGATGAAAAGAGCGCGGCAGACCATTAAAACGGTTTATTGCCAAATCGATAGTGCCTTTTTCCATATCCTGTAGGTTAACGTCGCTGGGGCTAAGTACATCGAAGTCAATGCCCGGATTTTTAGCTAGCTGCTCGCAAATAAAGGGGGCAATTAGCGTCGATTCTATATAATCGTTTGCCATAATACGAAACGTCACGTTGGCGGTAGCCGGATTAAACTGCTCACTGGGCTGCGTGATCTCTTCTGCCATTTTTAACAGCGCTTCAATTTCGGGCTTAAGGGCAAGGGCTTTAGCTGTTGGGGTCATGGAGCCAGCTGCACGAACAAGCAAAGGATCGTCAAATAAGTCTCTTAGGCGTTTTAACGCATTGCTCATAGCCGGTTGTGTTAATGCGAGTTTATTGGCCGCTTTAGACACACTTTTTTCATCTATTAATACATTTAAATAGACGAGTAGGTTGAGATCGACATTTCTTATATTCATATGATCAATTTTATTTATTTGCTGTATTAATTATCTAAATTAAAGCGTGCTTGCTAAGGTGTAAACCTCTAATAAAAAATAATCAGCATAATTGCTAAAAATAGAAGCGCCTATACTATGCCTAGCACGTCGTTAACGTCTACCCACAATCCTATACAAGAACTCATAGCCACTAAGTTAGCACGCGCTGTATTTGCTGGCTTTGAAGCTATGTTTGCACAGTTCTTAAATATTACCTTAGGGGCACAAAGTCGCTTTGAACAACGCCAATATCATGAGGTGCAAGCGGCAATGCGAGCGCGCTTGCAAGTGTATGAGCGTCAAGTAAAGCAGGTGAGTGAGGCCGTTAAAGTGATTGCCTATGATGAACTAAACTGCCCACAAACATGGCAACGAGCAAAAAATATTTATGGCGAAATGGTTAAAGAGCATGAAAACCAGCCAATTGCACATACGTTTTTTAATTCTACTTTTGGCGCTATTTGGGATGATAAAAAAATTCGTACGGTGCATTTATTTGTCTTAAAAGCAAAGTACCGGGGGCAACCACGTTCTTATGAAGGGCTTGTGAGTCGTATTTCCTTAAAAGAAGGCTTTGATAGCGCAGTTAAAACTTTAGTCAATGAACAAGTGTTTAGAGTGCCATTTAAAAATTTAAACGAGGACTTAGCTAAACTACAAGCAACGTTAACCCAAGGGGCGCAGCAACAATGCAGACAAGTGTATGAGCTAATAAGTTTAAATGACGGCTATATTGAGTACGCCAATTCACACTTTTACCGAAATAAAGCGTGTTATGTAATAGGACGATGTATTGCTAAAAATGGCGATAATATGCCCTTTGCAATAGCCATTTTAAATACCCCTGACGGGCTTACAATTGATGCTGTGATGATGGGTGCTGATCAGCTGAGCTTGTTATTTGGCTTTGCGCGCACGTACTTTATGGTAGATACCGACCAACCTGCAAGGTATGTAGATTACTTAAGTGTGTTAATGCCTCACAAACAACGGTTTGAATTGTTTAATGCGATAGGTTTTATTAAACATGCGAAAACAGAATTTTATCGCTATAAGGTGGATACGACTAAAAGTAGCCCCGAGCAATATAAATATCATTTAGCGCCAGGTACACCAGGTATGGTGATGCTTGTTTTTACAATTGATGGCCTAGACTATGTGTACAAAGTAATAAAAGATAAATTTAGTGCACCAAAAACGGCGACAAAACAGCAGGTAAAAGATAAATATAACTTTGTAAAACAGGCTGATAGAGTAGGGCGATTAGTTGATACTCATGAATTTAGATACCTAGCCTTTGATTTAAGTCGTTTTAGTGATGAACTGCTTACACAAATGAAAAAACACATTGGTGATAGCTTAATTATTTCGGGTAAAGCGTTAATACTCAAACATGTCTATGTTGAGCGAAAAATGACACCGCTTAATTTATATATCGGTCAATGTAGCAGTAAATCACTGCAGCAGGTGATGGTTGATTATGGTAAAGCGATTAAAGAGCTTGCCAGTGCAAATATTTTTGCCGGTGACATGCTAATGAAAAACTTTGGCGTGACACGTTGGGGGCGAGTGGTATTTTATGATTACGATGAAATTTGCCCTCTTACTGATTGTAATTTTAGAGAAGTGCCAAATACTGACAACGCGTTAGAGGAAATAAGCTCACATTCTTATTTTGATATAGACCAAAATGATATATTTCCTAGTCAATTTAAGGTGTTTTTTAGTGCCAGTAGCAGTGCCTTTAGCCATTTTAATCATTATCATAGTGATTTATTTACGGCAAAGTACTGGCAAATGACCCAGCAAGGTATTGAGCAAGGTCAGCTTCCTGATGTATATCCTTATAAACAAAGCTGGCGTTTTAATAATTTATAGTTTTGTTTATCTTTCAAGGTTAAGTTTGAAGTCGTGTTTTTAGGCAATGCTTCCCCAGCAATTGCTGATAACGCAGCATAAATGCAGAACATGCACTGCCCAACGAGTTCGGCCTAAATTGAACAAAGGTTAGTCGACAAAGGCCAATACACTGGTTAAATCAGCACTGAATTTTCGTGCTTAAGGCGCTGTTAACACCAAAAGGAGTATTATTAAGTTTATATTAGTTGGCTTTGCTTTGTTGTCAGGCTTTGTGTTTGCCAGTGCTAAAACCCCGAGGTTACATCAATAAAATTAATAACTGCTACACACTTTAATCATATGACACAGTAAATAACGAGTTAGTTGAAGCCGAAGTATGGCGAAAAATTAAATAGAATAAAATACGAGGAGATTTATGCAGTACATTTCACATCAAGATCAGCAGTTAGCGTTTGAACAAACCGACAAGCCGAAGATTAGCAGTAATGAAGTACTGGTAAAAGTAGCAGCTATTGGCGTTAACCGCGCCGATTGTATGCAGCGTCAAGGTAAGTATCCTGCTCCTGAAGGGGATAGCCCTATTCTAGGACTCGAATGTGCAGGTACCGTGTGTGAGCTTGGCAGTGAGGTAGACCCTAAATGGCAAGATAAGCGTATTTTTACTCTATGTGCTGGAGGTGCTTACAGTGAATATGTCGCGGTAGATGCGCAGCAATTAATGGAATTGCCAGATAATATTTCTATGGCACAAGGTGCTGCTATTAGTGAAGTGTATTTAACTGCCTTTGGCGCACTCTTTGAGTTAGGAAAACTACAATCAGGGCAAACGGCGCTTATTCATGCCGGTGCCAGTGGCGTGGGCGGAGCGGCTATTCAAATGGCAAAAAGTGCCGGTGCACAGGTGGTAATAACAGCAGGATCTGATGAAAAATGTGAACACGCTAAAAGCTTGGGTGCTGACCATGTGATTAATTATAAAACCACTGATTTTGTTGAATATATGAAGGCACATAACTTAAGTGCAAACGCCATAGTCGATCCGGTTTCTGGCCGCTATTTGAATAAAAATGCCAAAGTGGCCGCAATGGATTGTCAGATTGTGATGCTCGCATTTTTAGATAGTCGCTTTGCCGAAGTCGATTTTGCACGCTTATTACAAAAGCGTATTTCGTATCATGCCTCCACATTACGTAATCGGAGTATCGCGTTTAAGCGCGCGTTAAGAGATGCATTTGTAGCGCGCTTTTATGATGATATTGCCAATCAAAAGTATGACTTTAATATTTATAAAACCATGCCATGGCAACAAGCTAGTGAGGCACATGCCATCTTAGAGGGTAATGAAAACTCAGGTAAAGTTGTATTGTTGGTAGAGTGAAAAAAGTAATGCCACAGGGATTAATATTGTTAATCCCTGTATGAGGCCATATACTTTAAAAAACTATTTCGATTTTAAGGTTAATAATGAATCCAATTATTGCAATATTAAAAGAGCACAATGTCAGCGATGAAAAAGTAGCGGCATTATTTGAAGCATTTACCCAAAACCCAATGATGGCTATGGCATTAGTACAAGAGCTGGGCATACCACCTGAAAAACTTCAGCAATTGATGGCGGTAGTAATGACCCAACCTCATTTAATTAAAGAAGCAACGGATGAGTTAGGTTTAGATTTTGCAAAAGTACAAGAAGCGAAAGACAAGTTAAACCAGCAGTAAACTATCTTTAGAGACATGTTTTATGCATGTCTCTATCCCTAAACATGTTTTGTAACACACTCATTTGAACGGCTCTGCATTTATACAGTCAAATAAATACTTAACCTATAGCAGGGACAAAACATGAAGCGACTTTATAAATTTTGGAAAAATAACCGTTCTTAAGGGCCTGTTAACCTTTCAAGGTTGAATTTGCAGTAGTCTGTTTGGTATTTAAGCAAGGCAGAGCCTATGTGGTGTGGTTATTCCCCATAAATAGGCGATAACGTAGCATCAATGCCAAACAGGTATTGCCCAAAGGGTTCTTCCAAGGGGCGATTAACTCTTTGTTACTCGGTTTTTACTTAGCCCACTAGGTTACAAACCTCGCGCCGCGATTAAATCGCCCCTTGTTTGAACAAATTCCAATCCGCAAAGGTCAACAGGCCCTATTGTTTTTATTATTTTAAAGAGTGTGTTTCGTAGTGCCGTCGCCGATTGGTACGAAGTACCAACAGGTTCAATGAAACCGACTATTGAAGAAGGCGACCGAATCCTTACCGATAAAATGGCGTATGATTTACGTATACCATTTACGCATGTATCCCTGATAAGATTGGCAGAACCACAAACCGGCGATATTATTGTATTTGATTCTAAAGTGGCGGATAACCGTTTAATAAAACGCGTTATTGGCACACCAGGTGATATAGTTTCGTTGCAAAATAACGAATTGACCATTAATGGCGAGAAAGTAAGTTATAGCACTTTAAACGAGAGTATTCGGTGGCTAGATAAAACTGAGCACTTAAAGGGGCATGCTCATACCATACGGCTTACCAAATCGGCAGCAAGCTTAGTGCAGTTTCCGGCAACACCAATAGCAGCAGATCATTATCTGGTTATGGGTGATAACCGCGATAACAGTGCGGACTCACGGGTTATTGGATTAGTTCCACGTGATGAGTTGCTAGGTCGGGCAGAGCGAGTGATTGTCTCGCTTGATTATGATGATTACTACTTGCCAAGAAGTGACCGGTTTTTGAAGCGTTTAGAATAAAAAACTAACTATTACAATGGCTAAGCAAGATTGGTTAGCCATTGCTGTTTTTGCAGGTAGGATTATTTAAGGCATTAATCAATATCAATCGAGTAAGCTTCTAATAGCTTGTTAAGCTTAACTTGCTCTGAAGCATCAAACTCTATACCAACGCTAAGGCGGTTGCCTTTCATTTGGTTATTCCTAATGTAAGACGTAATAATAACAGGCTCGTTGTCTAATGGAGAAAGTATATGCACAAAAACTTGACGTTTTTTTAGTGCAACAAATCCAGAGCTTACGTGAATAGCAAAGCGACAACCACTCGGAGAAATATCAATAATTAAACCGTGCAATAAGCTTTTATTATCAGCATCAATATCGCCTTTATGTAAACTAATTTTAGCCGGAATGTGTGTAGGCAACCTGCTAGTTTCACGTAATTGGCGGCTTTCAATTTTTTTAGGGTAAGCTAAATAAATTAATCGTTCAGGGCGAAATGAAATCGCTAATATGCTGGTTGAAAAAGCAACACATTCGCCCCGTTCGTCTTCAATGATATAACGTACAATAGCCCCATTACCTTCAACTAAAATGTCGCTGTAATCATTTTTACCTGCTTGAGCAGGGTATTTTAATATTAAATATTTACCGGTGTCGTAGCCGATTAAAGTGAGTTTAAAGCGAACCTGAATGGGATTGTTAAATTGTATATCAATTAGCTTTCCCGGGAGTAAATCGAGGAAAAACTTCTTTTGATCTTCAGTTGGTTTATCTTTAACAGTAGTATTATTTTTATTTGTTTCCACAAACACTTTCTCAATATTAACAGACGCTTAATTATCTTTTAATATAGTGTAAAAATCACTAGTATAAAAGAGGGCATTTAGTAAAAGAAAATAATACTTTGTGCTTGTAATAGTGAGCGGAGTTAGTATTTTACTCCGCTGTGGAGATTAGATTGTTACTCTTTTGGCAACAAAACAGTATCAATGACATGAATCACGCCGTTGCTGGCTTTTACATCTGCCATTACTACGTTTGCATTGTTGATCATGACAGAGCCATCATTGGTGGTTACATTCACAGACTGGCCTTGCACGGTCGTTGCACTGTCTAATTTTACAACGTCTGCAGCCATTACTTTACCTGATACCACATGGTAGGTAAGAATTGCAGTTAACTTGTCTTTATTTTCGCTCTTAAGAAGGTTTTCAACGGTACCTGCTGGTAGTTTAGCAAATGCCTCATCAGTTGGCGCAAATACAGTAAAAGGACCATCTCCTTTTAACGTATCAACAAGGCCTGCTGCTTTGACGGCAGCAACGAGTGTTGAAAACGATCCATTGGCAGCAGCTACATCAACGATATCTTTTTTCATACCATGGTGATCGGCATGAGCTGCTGTAGATAGGGTTAAACTTGCTAATACAAAAGTCAGAACAGACGCTATTTTCTTAAACATGTTACTTTCCTTTAAATTGATTAGTTGTCGGTTAAATATTACGCCGAGTTGCTAGCTTACGATCATTTTAAAAAAGGGGGGTTACATTACCTTATCCCAATAAAAGTATTTTATAAAAAGCAAAGCCTGCTATTAACCCTCCTAGTGAAAGCTTTTATGAGTAAACACGGTCTGTTTATTTTCAATTTTTTATATCCAGTTCAGCGATATAACGTCATTAATTAACAATAGGAAATAAACCATGAAAAAACGGGCTATTTTTACAGCGCTCATTGCATCACTTTCTTCATTAGCGTCTGTTGCTGGACAAACTGAAATGCAGATAAATACTTATAATCAACAGCTTGAAAATGTGGCTATGGTGGCACAATTAACGGGTGAAATGGCACAGCGTATAGTCAATGCAGCGTCTGCAGCGGCGCTCAAGGACAATTTAGCTGTATCAATAACCGTTGTGGATGCATCTGGGCAAACGCTGGCGGTACTTCGCGATCATCGTGCCGGTGTTCATACTATTCGTGCCAGTTATAAAAAAGCCTATACCGCCAATTCGCAAAAGCGAGAAACCGCAGTTATAGCAAAAGGCATAAATGAGGGCACTATTCCAGCAGACCTTCGTTATTTAGATGAAAACATTTTAATATTGGATGGCGGGGTGCCTATTTATATAAACGATACTGTGGTGGGGGCTGTGGGAGTTGGCGGTGCTCATGGCAGCGAGGATGTACGTGTTGCAAAAGCAGGGATCAAAGCGTTATGGTTAGCGCAGTAGAAAAACTGATCACGTTACTAAATATCCCCAAAAGTGATAGTAAAGGAGTTTACAGATTATGAACGAGACTGATTTAGCGCACTTAAAACGCACCGTAGCGCTAGCTAAAGAGGCGTTAGAAGCAGGTGATGAACCGTTTGGCTCAGTCCTTGTTGATGCTAATGGGCATGTATGTATGGAAGATCGCAACCGTGTTGCGGGTGGCGATCATACTCGTCATCCTGAATTTGAGATTGCTCGTTGGGCAGCCAACAATATGACCCCAGAGCAACGCGCCAGCGCCACAGTGTATACCTCAGGAGAACATTGTCCTATGTGTTGTGCTGCGGCACACGCCTGGGTTGGCTTAGGTCGAATTATGTATGTCAGTTCATCTGCGCAATTAACTAGCTGGCTTAGCGAGCTCAAAATGACTAAGTCGCCGGTTAACCCGTTACCTATTGAAGCGGTTGCTCCTAATGTCGCTGTTTATGGGCCCGTACCAGCACTTGTTGAGCAGGTTCACGCCCTACATCGTCAATTCCACCAAGCAGATTAACAGCGCAGCAGCGCATGGTATTTAGACTAAAGCGACTACCTGCTATAGTTAACAGTAGTCACTTTTATTAAACGCAGCACAAGGGATTATTATGATCGTTAACCTGTTCGATAAGTTAATATTTGCTTGCGCTTTTATTGTTTCATTGCAACTACCGCAGCTGAGTGATCATTACCAACAACATTTAGCGGGCTTATACCATGCAACAAAATGGCAAGTCGACGGCTATGCAAAAACGGCCAAGCAATATAACTTTTCTAGCACGCAAGCGATGATAAACCGCCACTTAGCTAACCCTGAACCTAGCGTTAGAGCCGATGCAAATCAAAAACAGCAAACATTACTGCAATTTGCCGATTTAAAAAAAGGGATGGCTATTTTTGAACAAGGTAATTTAGTGCAAAAAATGCTGTATATGTTCTCCCCTGAGCGCGTTGACAGATTACAAAATACACTTGATAACTTTAAGTTAGGTATCCCTTTAACCGCGAGTGCAGTGTTGTTTGCATTGGTATTAGCTATTTTATTAAATCAATTACTTATGCTGCCACATACTTTATATGTTAGGCGTAAAAAGCGTATTGCATCCGATGCGGTAAAATTTAATAGCTGATCTTCAATGAATTATCATTGGTGATTTTCACTGGCCCTTTTAACAACAAATGCGCCACGAATGTCACCCAGTTTAAAATCAGTTGCCTGATCATTAGGGTATAAAGTCGCTATTTTTTTAGAAACTGTGGGGTCAATCTGACTGCCATGACACGCTAAACACGCTTTTTGAGTAGGAATCGCTTTTACAAAATACCAGCCATCCGGTCTTTGCTCTTGATATTCTATGCTTGCTACCGGCTCGCCATTGAGCTTACGTTGTTCAAAGTTTAATAAAACATTTTTGAGCCATGCATCGGGTTGATTATCTGAGCTACGAGTTTTCAAAGCACTGCGGCTAATTTGCCAAGGACTATTGCTATGTTGTGAAGCGATAGCGGGTGCAGCTGTATTACATACACTTATTGCCGCTAGTGGGCCGCTTTGTTTCATAGTACTAACCAGTACCTGTTTTAAATCACTTGAAAATGCCTTAATGGTTTGTCGTGCCTCGTCGGCATTGCTAGCAAAAGCAGCGGATGAAATAAATAAACTGGAAAAAAGTAAAATAACGCGCATAATACACCTCCAAACATTAGAGGGTTCTAATATACAGGGTGTCAGGTGTTTTTCAAGTAAATCGTTTAGCGTTTAAGCACTTTTTTACTTAAGGTACCGCGCCTAAAATCGATAAACAGTTTCAAGAGAAAAGATATGCACAATAAGCACGATGAGAATAAAATAATAAACCAACAAAATAACCATGATGCTGGTGGACTTAATGTACAAGATCCATTAGCCGCTATTAAAGCAATTCGACTCGAACAGTTAGCGCAATGTCGGCTTAAAACACAAAAAGAAATACAGCACATGCAAAACAAAAAATAGCCTTGGACGATAAAAACTTGCTAAGTTAACGTTATTAATTTTAAAAGGCTGGATAGTGCAATTAATCCTTTATCTATAAAACATCCGCATCAAATTATTACTTTTATAGCTTGGCTGTGCGCTTTAGCTGTGATGTTAATAGGGCTACTTGCGCCTGAAAATAAACGTGTTTTAATGCTGTTGTCACTGAGTTCGCTCTGCTTACTTGTGTTTAATAGTGTAACGATGTCAGCTTGGGTATTTAAACGTTTTAAAGACCAACAATTACGCTGTATTGCTCTTTTAGGCAGTGGCGCTTTTATGTTGTGTATCGCGGGTGATGTGGTTAATTTTAATTTACCCCAACACTATTATCGCTATAGTACCTTGATAAAACATGATTACTTAGTGGATTCAATCTTATTTTTTGCACCTGGTTACAGCCTTTTATTTATAGCCTGTGTGTTAGCTTTTAATATAAAACGCCGGGTGTCGCTTATAAAAAGTGCACTTTTTTTTGTTGTTGTGTTGGTGCTAAGTAGTGCGTCGTTCTCTTCTATGTATCTTGAGGGGGCAGGAGATACTATTTTAGCTATGACAGGGGTTTATAGCTTAGTGATAACGGCTGTTGGACTTATGGGTCTGGTATTAGTTGTTGCCTATGGTGGGATTAACGCACCCAAATCAATAGTGTGGGTGAGCTTAGGGCTTTTCCTTGCTGCATTGGCTGATGCCATTATTGGTGCTTTTTGGATTTATGGTAATCAGGGGCAAGGCTTTTACCCTCAAGTGCGCTATATTAACTGGTTTGTGTATATTAGCTCGCAAAGCTTGGTGATTCACTTAGCAAAAGTTGTTGCAGTAATACCAAATCGCAATAATGCTTAATTATTTTCAGGAAGTAAACCAGAGAATAGCGGCGTTAAAAATTCTTATTAGAATAGCTAAATAACAGATGAAAAAAAAGCCGCTAAATATTAGCGGCTTTAAGCGATAATAATTACATTACGCGCATACCCGGCTCAGAGCCGTCGTCTGGGTTAAGAATGTAAATTTCTTTACCACCAGGGCCTGCCGCAAGTACCATGCCTTCAGACATTCCAAAACGCATTTTACGTGGTTTGAGGTTAGCAACCATTACAGTTAACTTACCTTCAATGTCCTCTGGTGCGTAAGCCGATTTAATTCCAGCAAACACTTGGCGAGTTTCACCGCCTATATCAAGGGTTAATTTAAGCAGCTTGTCAGCGCCTTCTACGTGCTCTGCTTTGGCAATTTTAGCTACACGCAGGTCTACCTTTGCAAAGTCATCAAACTCAATCTCTTCGCTAATTGGCTCTTTTGCAAGTGGGCTATTAGGATCGATTTTGTCTTTTTCAGCAACTAAACTTTCTTTTGATTCTTCAACCATTTTATTCACTTTATCCATTTCTACACGTTGCATTAACGGCTTAAATTTATTGATAGGGTGGTTTACTAACGCTGTTTGCGCACCTTGCCAAGATAATTCATCATTTAAAAAGGCTTCAACATTACTTGCCATGCCAGGTAGCACTGGTTTTAAGTAAGTGATCAACACGCGGAATAGGTTAAGTCCTAGTGAACAAACCTGATGCGCTTCTTCTTGCTTTGACTCATCTTTAATAAGCACCCAAGGCGCAGCATTATCAATAAACTGGTTTGCTTTATCTGCAAGTGCCATGATTTCACGAATTGCGCGGCTGTATTCACGGTTCTCGTAATATTCGGTGATTGTCGCTGATGCGTTTTGGAATTCTGCAAGCAATTGAGGTTGCATAACTGTATTGCTCAGCTTACCGTCGAACTTTTTAGTAATAAAACCAGCACAACGACTGGCAATATTCACTACTTTACCCACTAAGTCTGAGTTTACACGTTGTGCAAAATCTTCAAGGTTTAAATCTAAATCGGTAATGCCACTATTAAGTTTAGCTGCGTAGTAGTAACGTAAAAACTCTGGGTCTAGGTTATCTAAATAAGTACGCGCTTTAATAAACGTGCCTTTTGATTTAGACATTTTTGCGCCATTGACCGTAACAAAACCATGGGCAAATACGTTAGTTGGCTTTCTAAATTGAGCGCCTTCTAACATAGCAGGCCAAAATAGGCTGTGGAAATAGATGATGTCTTTACCAATAAAGTGATAAAGCTCAGCGTCTGAGCCTTCTTGCCAAAATGCATCAAAGTCGATGCCTTGTTTATCACATAAGTTTTTAAAGCTCGCCATATAACCAATAGGCGCATCTAGCCATACGTAAAAGTATTTACCTGGTGCGTTTGGAATTTCAAAACCAAAATAAGGTGCATCACGGCTAATGTCCCATTGCTGGAGACCATCGGCAAACCACTCATCTAACTTGTTGGCCATTTCTTGTTGAATTGTGCCTGAATGTAGCCACTCTTTAAGCATGTCTTCAAAGGCGGGTAAATCAAAAAAGTAATGCTCAGAATCTTTTAAGATAGGCTCAGCACCCGACATAACAGAGCGAGGGTTAATCAGCTCGGTTGGGCTGTAGGTTGCGCCACAGGCATCACAGCTATCCCCGTTCTGATCTTCTGATTTACATGTAGGACACGTGCCAGTGACAAAGCGATCTGGCAGAAAAATGCCTTTTTCTGGATCGAATAACTGTGAAATAGTGTGCTTTTTAATATGACCTGCATCGTTAAGGCGATTATAAATAAGCTCACTAAATTCTTTATTCTCTTGGCTATGGGTACTGTGGTAATTATCAAATTTGATATTAAAATCAGCAAAGTCGCGTTGGCGCTCGATACTAACGTTTTTTACCATTTCCTCAGGCGTGATCCCTTGCTTTTGCGCATTAAGCATAATAGGTGTGCCATGAGCATCATCGGCGCACACATAGTACGCTTCGTGGCCTTGTAGTTTTTGAAAACGCGACCAAATATCAGTTTGAATATACTCTAATAAATGCCCTAAATGGGTAGGGCCATTGGCATAAGGTAATGCGCTAGTAATCAGGATCTTTCGCTGTGCCATAATCATTCCGAATTAAGCGTTCCTAGTCAGGAACAGATGAAAATTATTACATTATCGATAAGCAAAGTGATAACAGAGCACACTGCTTATCGATATTTACTAATTGACTGGTGTTAATGCCCTGAATGTTACATAATTCCGTGGCACTTTTCATCAAAGAAACGCTATTTTATTGCTATGTTTGGACTGTCGAAACTATTCTCTGCAAAATCGGTGCAAAAACAACCGATTATTTCTGCTCTAGCGGCCTATCGCAGTGCCGCTTTCGCTGTGGGTATTGAGCAAGATTTCATTGCTGATATCACTCAAAACACCGATAAATCAATTACGGTTAAACTCAATCTCCCTTTTGCGGCGCAATCTGAAATGCCGCATGTGGCTCAATTTTTGACTGAGCGTTTAAAGATTGATGTAAACGTAACGGCCAGTGTTCACCTTAAAGAGGCTGCGAAATTTAAAGCCATTAAACATATTGTTTTAGTCGCCTCAGGAAAAGGTGGGGTGGGTAAATCTACTACGGCTGTAAATCTTGCGGGCTCGCTTAAAAATGAAGGCGCAAAAGTAGGCATACTAGATGCCGACATTTACGGTCCGTCAATTCCTATGTTGTTAGGATTAGTTGGCAGTGAGCCGGTTACAAAAGACAATAAACAATTACAACCGTTTGATGCCAATGGTATTAAAGCGCAATCTATCGGTTTTTTAGTCCCCAGCGATGATGCCACCGTATGGCGCGGCCCAATGGCCTCAGGCGCGCTTAGTCAGCTTTTAAATGAAACCGATTGGGGTGAACTTGATTATTTAATTGTAGATATGCCGCCAGGTACCGGTGATATTCAATTAACCATGAGCCAAAAAGTGCCAGCCAGTGGCACCGTGATTGTCACGACGCCACAAGACTTAGCGCTTGCTGATGCGCAAAAGGGTATTGCTATGTTTAATAAAGTAAATGTGCCAGTGCTCGGTTTGATTGAAAATATGAGCCATTACATTTGTGGGCATTGCGGCGAGGCCAATCATGTATTTGGTAAAGACGGTGCACAAAAATTAGCCCTTAAGCATGGTGTGCCTGTGCTTTCGCATATTCCGCTTGCGATTGATATCAGAGAATCCTCTGAGCAAGGTAAGTTGATTGCCGATGAGACAGATGCGGCTATTAGCAAAACTTACAGCGCGGCCGCACGATTGATTGCCAGCACGCTTTACTATCAACAACATCACAACGCGATTGACGTTGTGATTACGGAAGATTAAAAATGAGACTTTCAGATACACATATTAAAGAATACTTAAACGATGGGCGCATTGTTATCGAGCCCGCGCCAACGAGTGAAATGATTTCAGGGGTTACCGCTGATCTTCGCTTAGGTAATAAGTTTAGAACATTTCATGCCCATAATGCCGCTTATGTTGATTTAAGTGGTCCAAAAGATCAGCTTAATAAAGCGTTAGAATCAATCATGAGCGACGAAATTGTATTAGCTGAAGGCGAAGCGTTTTTTCTACATCCTGGCGAGCTTGCGTTGGCAATAACCTATGAAAAAGTAACCCTACCTGCAGACATTGTTGGTTGGTTAGATGGGCGTTCATCGCTGGCACGTTTGGGTTTAATGGTGCATGTTACAGCACACAGAATAGATCCTGGTTGGAGTGGTAATATTGTTTTAGAGTTTTATAACTCTGGTAAGCTGCCGCTTGCGCTCAGACCTATGATGAAAATTGGCGCAATGAGTTTTGAAACACTTACCGGTCCGTGTGAAAGCCCTTATAACACCCGCATTGATGCAAAATATAAAGATCAGAATAGTGCGGTAGCAAGCCGTATCAGTGACGATAAATAACTAAGCTAAACAATAGCTTATTTTTCTAGTTGATGAAGCGCATAACCTAATAGTTGAAAATAATGGTTAATCGCTTCATTGGCGTGTAACGTGTGCTTTAGCTCAGGATAAATTAAGTTATTATTACTCAAACCGCCGACTAAGAAACTGTTTTTGATTGTTTGATGCTCGTTGATACAGGCTTCAAAACACCGAGCAGCAAGCTCCTCTGGCATACTCATATACTGCTGATTATGCGCTTTATCAAACGCAATGCATTTATTTACAAATTCATTGGCATGTTCACCGCTTTGCTCTAAAAACACCTGTTTATAAAATTCATTAAGTGCATCATTAAGTGGATGGCTTAAGTCGGGAGAGTGTGATAACCATAACTTAGAGGCGAAACCAAAGCGGGTTTTTGATTTAAACAAATGCTCACTAATATGATGATCAAAAGCATGAAACCATTCATGGGCTAAAGCGCCACCGCCTGCATTTTTAGCCAGTGCTAAGGTTTGGTCATACGCATTATAATGTGCTTGCACGCCTTTTTGTCCACCGTGACCAAAAGCGAGATTAAGTTTGCCACGCAGGCCAATGGCAGTGGGTGGTAAATGCAGAATCTGCGCTAAATCAGCCAGCGCATCATAAATTAAGTTGGCACTAATAAAACGCTCTTCTTTAGTAACCCACTTACCAACCACCATAGAACGAAAACCAAAAGTGGTTCTTATATCACTAAAATCGACTTGATCGTCAAAACGATAGTCGGGGCCTTGGCGAGAAAATCCGCGTTTTAATCGAGATGTGGTATTACGCATCGGTTATTTTATTTCAGCTCATACATTACAAGTAACGTGCTTTTACGTGAGCGGGCATGTGTTGGGTTTGTTTTTTTATTAATTCCTCTAATAAACCATACAAGGGCGCAGGGTTTAGTGCTTCTATGAGCCATAAACTATGCGCTACTGCTTCTAGTGTCGATAAACTATCTGCTCTAGGGGCTTTACGAATAGCATAACGGTTGGTGGGAATATGGCTAAAGCTTACCGTTTTAAACTGTTGTAATAACGGGGTTAATTGCAAAATTTTAAAAGCTTTATTCCATGTACCATCAATCACAATTAAATGCGTAATATCTTGAAGGTTTTCTTTACTATTCGGTCGGTCTAATTTTACGGCGCTCTCGCTTGGGTAGAGTAATACGCTCGATTCAATAGGCAGGTTCTGTAAACAGGCGAAGTCTTGATTATTTTCGCCTCTAATAATTTTACAGTGGGTTAAACCCAAAGCTAATAGCTGCGCCGTATTTTTGCTCACTTTTGCTTCATTGGGGTGCTGCAAAATAATAACCTGAGTTTGGTTAGTAACACGGGTAATTGCGCTGCAAATACAAGTGCTTAGCGAAAAGTTACACTGTTTACAATGAGGACGTGCCATTGAATACACTATTTCGTTGGTACATTTGCCGTAATTATACATTTTTGCACTAATAAAGTTGGTTTTTTTTGTGCTTAGATATAGAGTAAGAGATAAGAAGAAAATCGATGGACCGTATTGAAGGGCATGAATATGACAGAGATCAATATTGACGAATCCGCTTTAGAAAGTATGGAATCGCTATTAGGTGAACAATTTCCAGATACGCTGGAATTTTGTTGTGCGGAATTTGAGCGATTGGGTAACGAAGCAATTGCTGCGCTTGGGCAAGATAAAGAGGCTGCTATTCGCCACTCTCATAGCCTTAAATCAAACGCCGCTCAATTTGGTGCGGCAAGTTTAGCCGAAGTTGCTCGTTTAATTGAATATAATTTAAATAACGGGAATGACGAGCAGGCTGTTAATGCAGCCGATGGATTAATGGCGCAAGTTACTGGTTCACAAGCAAAACTAAATGCATGGTTAGCTGGGCGCTAAACGCGTTTCAATAGTAATAAAAAAGAGTGTTAACGTGAATTTTTTTCAGTTTTAAGCGCTTAATTTTCCTAGTAATTCACGGCTATACTGCGTTAGTCTAATGGCTAACTTGCTCTTTAGAGGTAACAATGTCAGAAATAAAAAAGAGTCATAAATTAGACGGCGTCTGTTATGACATCCGAGGTCCCGTTTTAGTGCAAGCTAAAAAAATGGAGGATGAGGGCCAAAAGGTATTAAAGCTTAATATAGGTAACCCCGCCGCATTTGGCTTTGATATGCCAGAAGATATGCATCGCGATATCATCCGTAATTTATATTCAGCTCAAGGATACTGTGACTCTAAAGGTCTTTATTCTGCGCGTGTTGCTATTTATCAGCACTACCAACAGCGTGGCTTACACAATTTAGACGTTGATAATATTTACATTGGCAACGGTGTGAGTGAGCTTATCCAAATGGTTACTCAAGCACTGTTGAATAATGATGATGAAGTGTTAATTCCCGCTCCAGATTATCCGCTTTGGACAGCCTCGGTAAAATTAGCAGGTGGTAATCCGGTTCACTACTTGTGTGATGAAGAGCAAGATTGGTTTCCTGACATTGATGATATTAAGAGTAAAATCACCTCTAAAACCAAAGCATTGGTGCTAATTAATCCTAACAACCCAACCGGGGCTGTGTACAGTGACGCTTTACTTGAAGAATTGATCAATATTGCTCGAGAGCACAAGCTTTTGCTGTTAAGCGATGAAATATACGAGAAAATTCTATACGACGGCGTTACCCATACTTCTATTGGTTCATTATGCGATGATCTCCCTATCATCACCTTTAATGGCTTAGCTAAAACATACCGTGCTGCTGGGCTGAGAATGGGCTGGATGGTGTTAAGTGGTCGCACCGCATTAATGACAGATTTAATTAAAGGCTTAGATATTCTTGCCTCAATGCGTCTTTGTGCCAATGTGCCCGCACAATATGCAATTCAGCAAGCATTGGGTGGCGTTCAGTCAATTGATAGCTTAATTGACCCCGGTGGGCGTTTATATGTGCAACGTGATATTGCTTGGCGCGGCTTAAATGCGATTGATGGAATTAGTTGTAAAAAGCCTAAAGGGGCGCTTTATGCTTTCCCTAAAGTGGATACAGCTAAATTCAATATTAAAAGCGATGAACAAATGATGTTTGATTTGTTAAAAGCAGAAAAAATATTGTTAGTACATGGGCGCGCCTTTAACTGGCCAGAGCCTGATCATTTTAGATTGGTGTTTTTACCTAATAAAGATGATTTATCGAGTGCAATGATGAAAATGCAGCGTTTTTTCAAAGATTACCGACAAGAATAAAGAAAAAAAACGAGCCAAGTGGCTCGTTTTTTCGTTAATGCACTAAAGTAAATGGTCGTGTTTCAAAGCATGCAATAGGGCACTGCATACGTTGCCTTGGGATACCTGCTTCCATAAAGACGTGGCCTTGCACAGTAAACCCATTATTTTTGAATCGTTCTACTTCGTTTAAAATACAATTAATACTGATTGCTTCAATACCTTGCTCCGCTGCTAATTTAACAATGAAATTAAGCAGTGACTTATAAACATTGCGGTTGCGATGCTGCGGCAATACGGCGATTCTACCAATTAAACCATCATTACATAATCGACCTGTGGCAACAGGTGAGTGCATATTATCGGTGACCAGAATATGTTGAGCGAGTGCATCTAAGTTATCAAACTCAATACGTTTAGGAATATGTAACTCATATACAAACACTCGCTCCCTTATATGTTGCAGTTGACTTTTTTCACTTTGCCAATCAACTTTGTCAACCGTATAAACCATGACCTCCTCCTAGCTAAACCAAATACCCTCATTAACCAGTGTAGTAAAAGTTTCGATAAAATCTAGGCTAGGTGTGGTTGCATTAAGCACGCTACTATCAAATTCAATAAAATCAGTAAGCTGTTTTACCGCTTCTAAATCAGATAAGGGTAAAGCGAAGTTTTCGCCATTGATACTCAGAAGTAGCTCTGCATCCATACATTGATAAATAGCACGTGTGCCCCCTAAACGCTCAAATGTTACTTGGTTTTCAAGCAGTTGTTGTATTTGTTCGACACTAAATGGGTCTTCTTCAGGGGCTAAGTCCATATCATGCTTAGGTTGGCTAAGGGTATTACCTAACCAGTGTTTAAATAAACTCTCGTCTTCTAGCAATGCTTGCATTAACGTTTTTACTTTATCGACTTCGCTTTGGGTTAGCTCACCTTTAGAATCACGCAGGGCGAGGGTATGGTCGGTATACCTTTCTTGGCCGCTTTCTGTGTCGATAATATGATCAGCAAAACTTGAAAGTAAATCTTGTTGATTAGGTGCTCTAAAACCGACTGAATAGTTAAGTGCATTCTCAACCGCATAGCCTTCATGAGGACAACCGGGTGGTATATATAAAATATCACCGGGCTCCAAAATACAATCAATTACTGCACTGAAAGCTTCAACTTGCAGTAATGTTTTATTTTGAGCAAACTGTTTTAGTGTTGGGTCGGGTAATCCTACCCGCCAATGGCGCTTACCTTCACCTTGAATAATAAATACATCGTATTGGTCTAGGTGTGGGCCAACACCGCCACCTGGGGTTGAGTAGCTGATCATCAAATCATCTATGCGCCAATTTGGTATAAAGCGAAAAGGTTCAAGTAACTGAGCAGCCTCTGGATGCCAATGATCCACTGCTTGCACGAGTAGTGTCGAGTGCTGATCAGTGAGTATTTCAAAATCGTCAAATGGTCCTTGATGCGATTGCCATTGTTGATTGTGGTTAGTAATAATGCGCGATTCTATGCTGTCTTCCATAGCAAGGCCTGCGAGTTCATTCGCATCAAGTGGGTCTTGAAAATCTTTAAAACCAGCTTTGATCAACAGTGGTTTTTTTTGCCAATATTGACTTAAAAACGCTTGCTCTGATAATTCATTTATTTTTAATTGATACATAGAATGCCTATAACGTTAAGACCTAAATGAAAAAAGCGAAAGGCAGGTACCTTTCGCTTTTTATTAGTAGATTTGAGTGATTAAACTAAATCATCAATAAACTTAACAGCGCGACCAATGTAGTTAGCCGGCGTTAGTTTTTTCATTTCAATTTTTGCAGCTTCTGGTAGGTCTAAACCATCGATGAAATCAGCCATAATTTCTTGATTTACACGTTTACCACGGGTTAAATCTTTTAGCTTTTCATATGGTTTTTCAATACCGTATTTACGCATAACGGTTTGAATTGGCTCAGCGAGCAGCTCCCAGTTTTGGTCAAGCTCATCTGCTAAACGTTGCTCGTTTACTTCAAGTTTGCTTACACCTTTAAGGGTTGATTGGTATGCAATTACCGCATAACCCATACCTACACCTAAGTTACGTAATACGGTTGAGTCAGTTAAATCACGTTGCCAGCGAGACACAGGTAGTTTTTGTGCTAAATGACCAAAGATAGCATTGGCTAAGCCTAAATTACCTTCTGAGTTTTCAAAATCAATCGGGTTCACTTTGTGTGGCATAGTTGATGAGCCAATTTCACCGGCAATGGTTTTTTGCTTAAAGTGATTAAGTGCAATGTAGCCCCACATGTCGCGGTCAAAATCGAGCAAAATGGTATTAAAGCGTGCAATTGCATCAAAAAGCTCTGCTATGTAATCATGCGGTTCAATTTGCGTGGTAAACGGGTTGAGTGTTAAACCTAGGCTAGTTACAAACTTATCGGCGTGGGTATGCCAATCGTAGTCAGGGTACGCACTTAGGTGTGCATTGTAGTTACCCACAGCACCGTTTACTTTACCTAGCATTTCTACTTGTGCAATTTGGTCACGTTGACGCTTTAAACGCATGTAAACATTTGCAAACTCTTTACCCATAGTCGAAGGCGTTGCAGGCTGTCCATGTGTACGAGTCATCATTGGAATGGCTTTGTACTCAATTGCTTTTTCTTTAATGGCGCTTAATAACTCATCACAATAAGGTAAAACGACGTGGTTACGCGCTTCAGTTAACATTAAACCATGAGATAGGTTATTAATATCTTCAGAAGTACAGGCAAAGTGAATAAATTCGTTAATTGCGTGTAGCTCAGCATTATCAGCTACTTTTTCTTTTAGTAAATACTCTACGGCTTTAACATCATGGTTTGTCGTGCGTTCGATGTCTTTAACCCGCTGAGCATCAGCTTCACAGAAGTTATCTACAATTGCATTCAACAGCGCATTTGCTTCGTCGCTAAAAGCGGGGACTTCTTTAATCTCGCTTGCTGCAGCTAACGCTTGCAACCAACGCACTTCAACGGTTACGCGGTATTTGATTAATCCAAATTCGCTAAAAATACTGCGTAGTTCAGTGGTTTTGCTGCCGTAGCGACCATCAACCGGAGAGATAGCCGTTAACGCTGAAAGCTCCATAATAACTCCTAAATTTTAGTTTGAACGATAATTAAATTTTTGTTTTAGCTATGGCGAGAATTTTTCTTTTCGCAAAAAAGAAATGACGACGTTTGCCGCCCATTTGTCGCCATAATACTGCACTGCGAATTCCGGCTAAAAGTAATGCGCGGATTTTATTTTGCGTGAGCTGCTGTTTTAATAACTCGGGTTTACCATAAACCTGAATTCGGTGCCCAAGGGGGCTTAGCACCGACGAGTATATATCTGCTAAACCGGCAACAACACTGTCATCGGTAATAGCAAAATGGTCTAAACGACGATGAATATCATCAATACGTTTACCTAATTCATTGAGGCTTTTACTGTTAGCACTAAGCGCACGCTCTAACTGCATTAAACCACCCACATATTTGACTATTTCTACATCTTTTTGAGCACCGGCACTCAGTTGTGCCATCAATGTTTTATAGCCATCACGTAAGTTATGCTCACCTTGATACACATCTTCAGGGGACGCTGGCGAGGTTTGCACAATACTTGATAATAAAATCGATAAATCTTGTTCATCACCGCGGCCATATTGGGCAACCTTCTGAACTTGCTTAGCCACTTGGCACATGGCAGCAAGCGCCATGACTTGATGTTGATTCATTATTTGATCACCGAGTCAATAATACCACCACCTAAACACACTTCATTAGCGTAAAATACGGCAGATTGTCCTGGGGTTACCGCTTTTTGTGGCTCATCAAATAATACACGTGCCATACCATCTTCACCGACTAACAAGGTACAGCTTAAGTCTTCTTGACGGTAGCGTGTTTTTACGGTGCAACGAGTAGTACCTTGAGGACCAACACGATCTACCCAGTGTAATTGGTTGGCATTTAGGCCATTACTGTAAAGGCGAGGGTGATTTTTACCTTGGCCCACAATCAATACATTGCGTTCAACATCTTTGGCTACAACATACCAAGGTTCGCCTGAGCCTTCTTTCATACCACCAATTAACAAGCCTTTGCGCTGACCTAAGGTGTGGTACATCAACCCTTCATGCTCACCAACGTTGTTACCATCTGTGTCTTCAATAACACCAGGTTGAGCAGGTAAGAATTTTTGTAAGAAATCTTTAAATTTACGCTCACCGATAAAACAAATACCAGTACTGTCTTTTTTATCGTGGGTAATTAAATCTTGCTCTTCAGCAATACGGCGCACTTCTGGCTTGGCAATATCTCCAACAGGGAACAGCGTTTGCGCGATATGTTCATGGCTCAATGTGTACAAAAAGTAGCTTTGATCTTTATTATCATCTAGGCCACGGCACATAACATATTTATCATCTCTGAGCTCACGACGCACGTAGTGGCCCGTTGCTATAAAGTCAGCACCTAGTGCTTGAGCCGCAAATTCTAAAAAGGCTTTAAATTTAATTTCTTTGTTACACATGATGTCTGGGTTAGGTGTGCGACCAGCTTTATACTCAGCTAAAAAGTATTCGAATACGTTGTCCCAGTATTCCGCTGCAAAGTTAACGGTATGAAGTTCAATACCTAATTTGTCACAGACAGCTTGGGCATCTTTTAAATCTTCAGCGGCAGCGCAATATTCATCATTGTCATCTTCTTCCCAGTTCTTCATAAACAAGCCTTCTACTTGGTAGCCTTGTTGTTTTAATAAATATGCAGATACAGAAGAATCAACACCGCCGGACATACCAACGATGACTTTAATGTGACTATTTTCGCTCATGAATAATTTCGCTTATACAGATTACTGTTAACTTGGAAAGGCCGCGATTATAGCATGTATTTTGTAAGTGCTTAAAGAGAGGAAGGGCTATTGAATAGATTTTGTTGCTTTTTTTTATGTTGGTTAGGGATGATTTACTCTTTGTTAGTCGATTTTTACTTAGCCGATTAGATTACACATTTTGCGGTGCTATTATAGCCCCTTTGTTTGAACACATTTTAATTTGCAAAGAACAACAGGTCCAAGATGTCAGGCCATTAAATTATAAACACTCATTTAAGTTATAAATGATGAGTAAATGTTGTTTATTTAAGGTGTTAGTACTATTTATAGAATATCAAAGAATATATTTATTATTGTTCATTAACAAACCTTTACAACCAAATGATTATGCAATACCTTTAGATGAGTTTAAATTGAATAAACACTCAAATAAGTATTTATAATATAGTCAATGGAATGAATATATGAATTATGCTTCTCAAGCACAAAAGGTAAAATCTTACGTTGTTGAGTTATCAACAAAGGTACAACGCGATGATTGCTTAGTAGCAGAACAATTACCACATAACGTTAAAGAATCAGCTTACCAACTGTTTTATCAAACCATTAGGGTTCCTCGTCCTTACCGCTTTGAAGAACCCAACCCTATTTCAGCGCTATTTAGACTCATTGAACATTCTTTAGACTTTATTAATCCCTTTCAACAAGTCATTTTAAAGCAGCTAGAAAAGTGGTGGTTAGAATGGCATTTTGTTGCCACTATGAATGCTTCTCTTGAAATGAAACACGTTGAACAGCAGCGTTTTGTTAGTAGTGCAACTGAACATCCAATGCGAAAACATGAGCTGAGCCATTATGCAAAATTATTTACTATTTTGCCTTTGCCCGTGTGTAATGTTTGTATGGTAACTGGCGATATTTTAAAGCTTAATCAACGGTTTGTAGATGTATTTGGCTATACAATTGATGATATCCCTAATTTAAAACAGTGGTGGAAGGTCGCGTATCCTGAGCCTAGTTATAGAGAGTCTGCTCAAACGATGTGGGGTGAGTCTTTAGCGCAGGCAAATAAAAATAATGACGATATTCCTGCTAATGACTATCAAATTGTATGTAAAGATGGTTCGAAAGTGATAATGCAAGTGTCAGGTATTAGTGTAGAAAGTGAATTTATTGCTGTATTTAACGATGCGACGGAGCGTTTGAAAACCCAAGAGATACTCAGCGATATGGCCTTTTTAGACTCATTGACTAAAATTGCCAACAGACGCCGTTTTGACGAAAAATTACATGCTGAATTTAAAAAACTGATAAAAGTAAATACTCAACTTTCTATGATCATTATTGATATAGATAATTTCAAAAAATTTAATGATAGGTATGGTCATATTGCAGGGGATAAGTGTTTACATAGCGTAGCGCAAAAGCTAGCAGAAACAGTCAGTCGTCCTGAGGACTTTGTAGCGCGCTATGGCGGAGAAGAGTTTGTTGTTTTACTCCCACAAACAGATAATCAAGGTGCACTCTTTATTGCAGAACAAATACAAAAATCTATTGAAGATTTAGCGATAGCTCATGAAGATAGTTTTACTGGCTTTCTCTCTGTGAGTATGGGAGTTCATACGGTAAAACATGGCGAAAAAACTAACCATGTCGATTTCTTTAAAGCAACGGATAGTGCGCTGTATTATGCAAAAAGGCAGGGCAGAAATTGTATTGCCTTAGGAAGGCATGAATAACACAGCATATTTAACCTTTGCTTTTAATACCAGATAAGCAAAGGCTAACGTAAAGTATTAACTGTTGGTTGGTGGTCCACTGATTTTATATTGACCTGTTTCAATTCCATCGAGTGTGTATTTACCAATACTATAGCGAATTAACCGTAACGTTGGGTGGCCAATGTGTGCGGTCATTCGTCGAACTTGACGGTTTTTCCCCTCGTTTATAGTGATACTCAACCAAGATGTTGGAATTGATTTACGTTCTCTCACTGGGGGAGTGCGTGGCCAAAGCGCTGGTTCATCGATTAACTTTACCTGTGCAGGTAAGGTTAATCCATCTTTGAGTTCGACCCCTTGACTGAGCGCATCAATAGATGCTTCTGTAGGCACCCCCTCAACTTGTACCCAGTACGTTTTGTTGGTTTTTTTACCAGGAGCGGTTAAGGTATTTTGTAATTTCCCGCAATTGGTCAATAATAACAAGCCTTCGCTGTCTCTGTCTAAGCGACCCGCAGCATAAACATCTTTAATAGGAATAAAATTAGCCAGAGTTTGTCTATTTTGCTCGTCTGTGAATTGGCAAAGGACATCATAAGGTTTGTTAAATAAAATAACTTTTTTATCGCTTTGGGCTATCTGTGGCTTAATTGCTCTTTTTATCGGGCTCTTTTTTACAGCACTGCGCGAATATGTACGACCTGTATTGCGTTTACTTGTTGAAGATGACGTGTTTTTAGCTTTGTGTTTCATTAAATACACCGTGCAGGTTTAGGTAAGCCCGCAATTTTAGTCGCTTGTTTGGCCGGTCCCTTCGGAAAAAGCTTATACAGGTACATGCTATTACCTTTATCCTCACCGAGCGCTTTAGCCATGGCTTTGACTAACATTCTAATGGCTGGACTAGTGTTATATTCAAGATAAAACTCTCGCACAAAGTTAACAACTTCCCAATGCTGCTCAGTTAATGTGATGTTTTCTTGCTCTGCAATAACATTGGCTAACTCTTTTGACCAAACAGTATGATCTAGCAAATAACCTTGTTTATCAGTGTCTATTGTTTGATTATTAAATTCCAACATGGTTCACCAAGTAATTGATTGTTTTGCAGTTAAACTGAGGGTAACAAACTCATCATAGCTAATTGCTTTGTCGTTCATATTTAATGATATATCTCGAGCTTCTGCATCATCTTTTAAAATATAAAGTGAGTCAGCAAATTGTCTATATTGCCCTTTTGCAAAGCAAGCGTCACCCACGAGTAAAACACTGTCTGTGAGCATAATTAGATTATCTAAGCTGTGGGTACTGTAGTAATTCAGTGGTTTTGAAAAAATATGTAAAGTACTCATAGGGTCACCACATGCTGCTGATTGTGAATTAACTGTTTTTGGGCATTAAAGTTTACTATGTTTGCCTCAATGAGTAGTTCACTTTTACTTAAACCATAATCAATCAGTGACTTTTCACAAACGTAAATATTTTCAACATCATAGATTTCCAACATTTTAATGTTTTTAAAAAAATCTTTGATACCTAAACTATTTGGCTTTTGGTTTTTTTTAAGCGCTAACACCGCAGGACCGCTAAACAACCAACTTATATTTTGATCAACTGCGGCAAAAATAAGCGTCATATCGAGTGCATCGCGAATATGCATGTCATCAAATGGACTTGATTGACTGATAACGAGTACATTAATCATTTAAATTGTATCCATTTATCTGCTTCACTGGCTAACATAGCAAATTCAGCGAGGCCTGCTACAGCGAATACACCAGTATTTTGCATATCTAAGCCACGCTTTTCAGCTGCGGTAACGCACAGCATTAAATTAATATTTTTGTCGGCAAGCTGCTGCCAAAGTGAGGATAAATTGAGCTCATCTGAGGCAAGTTCAAAATGCGTTGAAGCATGATAGATACCATCTTGGTATAAAAATATTGCATCAACACCATGCCCTTGTGCTAAACAGGCGTGAGCAAATTTAACAATACGCTGTGTGGTATCGTGATCCGATGGTGGAGTATGTAAAGAAAGTACAAAGCGTGCCAAAACTATTCCAATAAAAAAGCCCCAATAAAGGGGCTATTTTAACAGAACTATTTAATTAGTCATTATTTGCGCCAAGTAACGCAAGTAAAGACGTAAATAAGTTGTACACACTCAGGTATAAAGAAACCGTTGCGCGGATATAATTCGTTTCGCCGCCATTGATGATTCTGCTCGTATCGAACAAAATTAGGCCAGACATGATTAGTACCACGGCTGCGTTTAGTACCATAAACATTAAAGAGCTACCTAGGAAAATATTTACAATACTTGCCACGATAACCACAATTAAGCCCACAGTTAAAAAACCACCCATAAACGAGAAATCTTTTTTAGTGTTAAGTGCATAAGCAGATAAACCAAAGAAGATTAACGCCGTAGAACCTAGCGCTTGCATAATTAGCATAGGGCCATTAGGTAATTGTGCGTAGTGATTTAGTAGAGGGCCTAAGCCGGCTCCCATTAATCCTGTAAACGCAAACACCCAAAATACACCAGATGCTGTATCTGCTTTTTTATTAACAACAAAAAGTAGACCAAATGAAACTAGTGTGAATACAAGTCCCATAAAGTAAGGTAATTGCAGTGCCATTGAAATACCGGCAGTGACTGCACTAAATGCAAGTGTCATTGCAAGTAGAAAATAAGTGTTTTTAAGCACTTTGTTTGTTTCAATGGTCGACATTACCGGCTTTGCAGTATTGTACGATTGATTAAATGCCATTGTAGAGCTCCTGTAAGTGAAACTAAGTAGTTCCTGTAATTTAACTAAAATTAGATTACCAACTCTTATATGTTTGGGCAAACCTTTGTAGATCAATAGACAACTAAATTTAAATAAAAGTTCACTCGGCGTATAGGAATCGCCCTTTTTGCTTTATGTTTGAACAAATTAGTTGTTTTTTAATCACTTGAACAAATAATTGAAAAAAAAGCTTCACAAAGCCCATGGGTTTCCCTATTATTCAGGCCGTGCGGAGAGATGGCAGAGTGGTCGAATGCACCGGTCTTGAAAACCGGCAGGGGTTTATAGCCCCTCTAGGGTTCAAATCCCTATCTCTCCACCACCTTATTAAAATAACTATGAGTACACGCTTACTTGTAGTTTATGCACTTTCGGAGAGATGGCAGAGTGGTCGAATGCACCGGTCTTGAAAACCGGCAGGGGTTTATAGCCCCTCTAGGGTTCAAATCCCTATCTCTCCACCATTATATTAAAGCCCGCTTATTAGCGGGCTTTTTTGCGTCTAATTTTCGCTATACCTAACCTCAAAACCAAGTATATTTAGTTAAAAAATACGACCATAGTCTCTATTTATAAGCTACAGCTCTTAGGGCATGCTAAGAAATAAGATTTATGCTTGTGTATTTAAGGTTCTTACTATGAAACATCAACTTGCTAAAAGCGTCGCACTTTCATTATTATCTCCTGTTATTATCGGCAGTATGCTAGGAATATATTACGCATTGACTATGCGTGGTGACGCGGTGTCTATCTTTTTAGGGCTATTGATGACGGCCATTGCTAATGCCCACATAGTAGGGTTAACGATGGCTGCGTTTGTGGTGCCAGGCTACTTACTTATGTTTAAGTATTCTAAGGTGAATTATTCTGGGGTATTAACTCTTGGCTTACTGGGTGGCGCTATTTTTAGCTATCTGCTTAGTGCGACTACTGGCGAGATATTTTTAATCAATAGTGTGATGTCGGGATTTGCTGCAGGACTGTTTTTATTTGGCTTGCGTAAATCGGTACAAAGCTAATTGCAGAATATTTAATCAAGTGTGTCGTAAAACCATGTAATTTCCTTTTTTTTACCCGCAAAAGGTTTCAATTTTTAGTGACAAAGAGTACCTTTAGCTACTGTATGTTTAATAAGAAGTAGTTTGGTATGCAAAAGCACGATTTTTACCAGTCATTAGTTAAGCAAACTGAATCGCTGATAGGCGGTGAATCAAACATAATTGCCAATATGGCAAATATTAGCGCGCTGTTATTTACTTCTTTAGAAGATGTGAATTGGGCGGGCTTTTATTTTATGGATTCACCGACAGAATTGGTACTTGGTCCATTTCAAGGCAATCCAGCTTGTATTCGTATTCCGGTAGGGAAAGGGGTATGTGGCACTGCTGCGGCAACCGAGCAAACCCAGTTAATTTCAGATGTGCATGCGTTTGACGGTCATATAGCCTGTGATGCGGCGTCAAATTCTGAGATAGTTGTACCTATCATGAAAAACGGCCGTGTATTTGCGGTACTTGATATAGATAGCCCAAGTATTGGCCGATTTGATACTGATGACCAAGCAGGGCTTGAAGCACTTGTAAAATGCTTAGAGGCTAGCCTGTAATGAAAGATTTGCTAAATGTTCAAGATTACCTATTCGCCGTTCAAGATGTAGGTGATTGGGAAGGTGAAGAAGAACATGTAGCGGAAACGCTCAATGATTTGATTCACATGGCCTGGGGTCGTCTACCTGATGATTTAGACTGTGATTCAATTGATGAAATTATAAATGGTATTTGGGAACATTTACGTGGTGATATGGCTGTGATTGAAACTGACTTTGAAGAGTTAGTCGATTGGAGCATCCACTATGTTGATTCTGCCCTTGATGAAAAGATGTGATTAAATAGGTTCTAAAATGGAAACCACAAACAAGCTAAAAGATATTAATGAAGTATTGGAGTTCTTATACCAAGAATTTCCACAATGTTTTAAACAAAAAGAAGGCATTCAGCCGCTTAAAGTAGGTATCTTTAAAGATATCGCTGAGCGTATTGAAGGGTCTGAAAAAGTTAGTAAAACACAAGTACGCCAAGCACTTAGAAAATACACATCTAACTGGCGCTATCTTGAAGCGGTTACTAAATCTGAGTTCCGTATTGATCTCGACGGAAATCAAGGCGAGAAAGTTGAGCAAGAGCATATCGACCACGCACAAAAAGCGTTGGAAGAAAGCCGTGCTAAAATGGCAAAGCGCAAAAAGCAGCAACGCCCACGTCAAGACTCAGATGCAAAATCTTTTAAGAAGAAGCCAGCGCATTCAGCTAAAAATCCATCAGCTGCAGCAAAACCTGCCAAAGCCGCTGCGCCTAAGCGTTCAGGAAAAGTTGAACCTTTACCTGCAGGCGAGGTCAAGGTTAATAACAAGGTTAAAGTTAAACTTGGCCAAGCACTTGTTAATGCAGTAATCACTGAAGTAAACAAAGACGATGTTCACGTTGAACTAGTGACAGGTATGCAAGTAAAAACCAAAGCCGACAGCTTATACATTATTTAAGTTGCGAAAAAAATTAAGGAGTTGTGTATGAGTAAAAAGTTTACGCTCATTCCGTTAGTTGCTGCGCTGTTTTCAGGTTCGTTATTTGCTGCAGTAGAGCCGGTAACATTAGAAGACTTACCCTTGTTAAAACAAGAAAGTCAGCACGGTACAGCCAGCAAACGAGTGGCTAATCTATTTACTCGTTCACATTACACACCCGTTCGATTTAACGATGAGCTTTCGAGTAAAGTATTTGATCGTTACATCGAATCCCTTGATTTTAATAAAAGCGTGTTTTTAAAAAGCGATGTAGACTCATTTGAGCTATATCGTAACCGTTTTGATAACGCGCTGCTTAGCGGTCAGTTAGGGTTTACGTTTGATATTTTCAACTTAAGCCTTAAACGCCGTTTTGAACGTTATGAATTTTCACTGTCGCTACTTGAAAACGAAATGACGTTTGACGAAGAAGATGAATATTTTTATGACCGCGAAGATGCACCGTGGGCAACTACCCAAGCTGAGCTTGATGAAATTTGGCGCGAACGGGTAAAATATGATGCACTGCGTTTAAAAATGACTGGCAAAGATTGGCCAGGCATTAAAGAGGTGTTGACTAAGCGCTATAAAAACGCAGAAAAACGCCTTGTTCAGTCAAAATCTGAAGACGCATTTCAAATTGTAATGAACTCGCTAGCACGCAGTATTGAAGCGCATACTTCATACTTGTCACCTCGTCGTGCTGAACAATTTAAAATGGACATGGACTTAGAGCTTGAGGGGATTGGCGCAGTATTAACGCCTGATGAAGACTACACGGTTATTCGTAGTCTAGTTCCAGGAGGCCCTGCAGACAAATCTGAGCAAATTAAAGCCGATGATCGCATTATTGGTGTGGCTCAAGAGGGCGAAGAGTTTGTTGATGTTATTGGTTGGCGTTTAGATGACGTGGTTGATCTTATAAAAGGTCCTAAAGGCACGAAAGTACGTTTACAATATTTAAAGGGTGCAGATGCTCACGGTACGCCAAAGGTAGTTGAGATAACCCGTGATAAAATTCGTCTGGAAGACCGAGCAGCAAAATCAGAAGTATTTGAAGCCAGCTATTCAGATCTGACTAGTAAAATAGGGGTAATCGAAATCCCTGGCTTTTACAACAACCTTTCTAAAGATGTAAAAGTAGAACTTGCTAAATTAAAAGAGCAAAAAGTTGACGGTATTATTATAGACCTACGTCAAAATGGCGGTGGTTCGCTATATGAAGCGACGCAGCTGTCAGGCTTGTTTTTTGATCAAGGCCCAGTGGTACAGATTCATACATTAAATAATCGCATTGAAGAGCAAAAAGATCGTGATGGCATTACTTATTACGATGGCCCACTGACAGTGCTTGTTGATAGATACAGCGCGTCTGCATCTGAAATATTTGCAGCGGCAATGCAAGACTATGGCCGCGCAGTTATCATAGGTGAACAAACCTTTGGTAAAGGCACTGTGCAGCAGCATAAAGGCCTCGCACGTGCTTATGATTTATACGATAACCCGCTAGGTAGTGTGCAATATACAATTGCAAAGTTTTACCGCATTAATGGTGGTAGTACACAGCATAAAGGGGTGATCCCAGATATTACGTTCCCATCGGCTATTGACCCTGCTGAGTGGGGGGAAAGTAAGCAAGATAATGCACTACCATGGGATAGCATAGTACAAGCGAAGTATAAGCAAATAGGGCGTTTAAATCCTGTTATAAATGTGCTTGAAAAACAGCACAATGAGCGAATTAAAACTGAACCTGAATTTAATTATGTGTTTGAGGATATCGCTCGTTACAACGAAGAAAAAGATCGTAAAACAATTTCTTTAGTTGAGAAAAAACGTATTAAAGAAAAAGAAGAAAATGAGGCACGTGCATTAGCTCGTACTAACGAGCGTTTAAAACGTTTAGGTAAAGAGCCAGTAGAAAACCTTGACGATGTTCCAGAGGTGATTGAAAAGCTCGACCCATTTCTTGAAGAAGCTGCTCTTATTACGCAAGATTATATCAAATATGGTCGCGTAGCTAAGCGCTAAATTCAGCTTCACTTTGTAAAAAAAAAGGCGCCTAGGCGCCTTTTTTACTATCGATAATTTGCTAAATTGTTATAATCGCGGATTACCAAAAGTTGAGCTAGATCAATAGTGCTCAATAAATGCGCGTACGTGCTAATAAAAATAATCAACATGCATCGAATGTGTGTAGGAGTCTATATTTTGAAGCCAATTGAAGAAAAACCACTAAAAAGTGCCTCGTTTTTTGATGCACTCATTCCAATTGCTGTATTAATTTGTTTATTAGGTGCCGCTGTGTACTTATTTGGTGATGACTCATCGTCAGGTCCCAATCAAATTGCCTTGTTGTTTGCAACTTTCGCTGCAGCACTAATTGGTTTAAAAAATGGCTACACATGGAAGAAATTAGAAGATGCAATGATTGAGGGGATCACCTTATCTCTTAGTGCGATTTTAATCTTACTCATGGTAGGGGCATTAATCGGAACATGGTTATTATCAGGAACGGTTCCGACCTTAATTTATTACGGCTTACAAATTATCAACCCTAGCTGGTTTTACGCTGCGAGTTGTTTAATTTGTGGCATTGTAGCAATGAGTATTGGTAGTTCGTGGACCACGGCAGCGACCATAGGTGTCGCGTTACTTGGCGTTGCTTCTGGACTTGGCCTAGAGCCGACAGTTACCGCTGGTGCAGTTATATCAGGCGCTTACTTTGGCGACAAGCTTAGCCCATTGTCAGAAACAACCAATTTAGCACCGGCTGTTGCTGGTGCTGATTTATTTGAACACATTCACCATATGTTATGGACAACTGTTCCAAGCTTTGTGATTGCATTAATCATTTTTGTATTTATGGGCTTCAATGCCACCGCGGCAGGCGAGTCGGGTCAAATTGATGAAATAACATCAATTCTTCAACAAAACTTTAATATTGGTTTAGAAATGTTGGTGCCTTTAATCGTGTTACTAGTTTTAGCAATAAGAAAAATGCCAGCGTTTCCGGCTATTTCTATTGGTGCTGTAATAGGGGCTGTATGGGCATTGTTATTTCAATCTGATTTAATTGCTAACCAAATAGATATGACTCAAGGTGAGTTTGTTGGTTACTTTAAACTGGTTTGGACCACCTTTTTTGACGGTTTTACTATTAGTACCGGTGATGAAAAAATGGACTCTTTGCTCAGTGGCGGTGGCATGTCAGGCATGCTAACAACCACATGGTTGATCATGACGGCACTTATGTTTGGTGCGATTATGGAAAAAACGGGTCTACTTGATATATTTGTTAAAAGTATTCTTAAAATCGCAAAAAGTACCGGTTCATTAATTGCTTCAACTATTGCTACCTGTATTGGTACCAATATTATCGCAGCCGATCAGTATATTGCTATTGTTGTACCCGGGCGTATGTTTAAAGAAGAATATAAAAAGCGCGGGTTAAAGCCGGTTAATTTGTCACGCACACTAGAAGATGGTGGCACAATTACCAGCCCGCTCATACCATGGAATACCTGTGGTGCGTATATGCAAAGTGTCCTATTAATCAATCCGTTTGATTATGCACTTTATGCATTTTTCAACCTTATAAATCCTTTCTTAGCCGTTATTTATGCTTACTTAGGTATTAAGATACTGCGTATCAAGCCTAAGCAAACGGCTTAATTTAAGTAGCTCCTTTTATCACTAAAAGGGGCTATTTTTTTGGAGTGATCATGACTGAACTACAAAAACCTCAAGCAGAATATTTAAAAGACTATAAAGCCCCCGATTTTTCAATCGAGCATACTGAGCTGACTTTCGACTTACAGCCATTAACGACTCAAGTAAATGCTTTATTAACGCTTAAACGCGTGGGTGATTCAAATGCCCCCCTGGTATTAGATGGCATTGACTTAACCCTGCTCTCTTTATCGATTGACGGTGCAGAGCTCACAGATTATAAAATTATAAATCAGCAATTAATCATTAATAATCTGCCTGATGAATGTCAGTTAAGCATAGTGACGCAAACTTCACCGCAAACAAACACATCACTTGAGGGGTTGTACTTATCGGGAGGCGCTTATTGTACTCAATGTGAAGCGCAAGGGTTTAGAAAAATAACCTACTACATGGATCGTCCTGATGTACTTTCAACTTTTGATGTCACTATTATTGCCGATACGGCATTTCCGCATTTGCTCTCTAATGGTAACCAAGTGGACAGTGGTGAAACGCAAGATGGACGCCATTTTGTAAAATGGCAAGATCCGTTCAAAAAGCCGAGTTATTTGTTTGCTCTAGTGGCAGGAGACTTTGATGTTTTACACGATAAATACACTACCCGCAGTGGTAAGGATGTCACCCTAGCGTTATTTGTCGATAAAGGAAACTTACCTAAAACAGAGCATGCTATGACGTCGCTTAAAAAAGCGATGGCTTGGGATGAGTCACGTTTTAATTTAGAGTATGACCTTGATATTTATATGATTGTTGCCGTTGATTTTTTCAATATGGGAGCAATGGAAAATAAAGGGTTAAACATTTTCAACAGCAAATGTGTGCTGGCAAATCAAGAAACGGCAACTGATAAAGATTACCACACCATTGAGTCTATTGTTGGCCACGAGTACTTTCATAACTGGACCGGAAATCGTGTAACTTGTCGTGATTGGTTTCAGCTGTCTTTAAAAGAAGGTTTAACGGTATTTAGAGATCAAGAGTTTAGCAGTGATTTAGGCTCTCGTGCGCTAAATAGAATTGACGCGGTAAAAGTGATGCGCACTCATCAATTTAGCGAAGATGCCGGCCCAATGGCACACCCAATACGCCCAGAAAAAGTCATCGAAATGAATAACTTTTACACCGTTACAGTGTATGACAAAGGGGCTGAAGTTATTCGTATGATGCATACATTGTTGGGTGAGGAAAATTTTCAAAAAGGCATGACACTGTATTTTCAGCGTCATGATGGCCAAGCGGTTACCTGCGATGATTTTGTTGCGGCAATGAGTGATGCATCATCAATTGATTTATCACAATTTAAGCGTTGGTATAATCAGTGTGGGACACCACGTTTAAACGTTACCAAAGCGTATGATGATAGTGCACAAATCTTCACGCTCACTATAGAGCAACTTGCGCCCCTGAATCAGCCTGATAATGCGATGTTACATATTCCTTTTGCGATTGAACTTTTAGATCAGCAAGGCCAAAGTATTGCATTGCAATACCAAGGTAAAAAGGTTGATAGTGTATTAAATGTTATTCAAGCTAAACAAACATTTCATTTTGATAATATTGAACACAGTCCAACCGCCGTATTGCTAGAAGATTTTTCAGCACCGTGTATTTTGAATCAACAGATCACTGAAGCTGATTTATTACATATTATGCGTTTTGCACGCAGTGACTTTTCACGCTGGGATGCACAACAACAATTGTTTATTGATGCACTCAAGGCAAACGTTATTTCAGCTAGTAATGCACCACTAAGCGATGCCGTTATTGATGCACTTAGGGTGCTAATATCGCAACGAGAGGGTGATTTAGCGCTGATTGCTGAACTCTTAAAACTGCCTAGTTTTGATACTTTAGCTGCGGAGTTTGACGTTATTCCGGTTGATGACATTATTGCCAATATTGAGCTATTCGAACAACAAATTGCCAAACAACTACATACTGAGTTTTTAAGTTGTTATCAGGCAATCACCGATGATGGTAGTGTGAGTGCCAAAGCGGTGGCTATTCGCGCTTTAAAACAACTTTGCTTGCACTATTTAGCAAAAACAGACAGTGCTAAGGCGGCAAGCTTAATTGAGCAGGCAGCAGCATCAACAAATATGACTAATGTGCTTGGCGCTTTGAGCAGTGTAGTTAAAGCTGCGCACCCATTATCAAATCAATTACTTGCGCATTTTGACAGCCAATGGCGCCATGATGTGCTAGTAATGGATAAATGGTTTGCTTTACAAGCAATGAACAGCGCTGATGATGCCATTGAGAAAATTAAGGCCTTGTATACACATCCATGTTTTGATTTTTCAAATCCGAATCGAGTTCGTGCATTAGTGGGGAGTTTTTCGCACTTTAATACCGCACAATTTCATCGCTTAGATGGTCAAGGTTATACATTACTTGGCGATTTATTAATTAAGCTTAATGCGATTAACCCGCAAAATGCATCACGTATGTTAACGCCGTTTATGTCATGGCGCCGCTATGATGAAACCCGTGCAATTGCAATGAAAGCGCAATTAGAGCGCCTTTCGAATTTAGAAGGTTTAAGCGATGATTTATTTGAAAAGGTTGAAAAAGCTTTACAATAAATCATGATAGAACATTATTTTTATATAAATTTGAGCTATAACGAGTGCATGGATTATTACCATGGCCGGTATAGCTCAATTCAAGTAACAGCTGATAGCGGCAAAACAATTCGTTTTGCTGCGCATTATCTTCGGCCCTTCATGTCTAGTTTAGGTATTCGTGGTCGGTTTAGACTTATTTTAAGTAATGAAAACAAGTTCATCCGTCTCGAACGAGTAGCCTAGCTGTTGTTTTTTGTGATATAGATATACACAAATATTGCCTTTTTGTTAATTTCGATTTGTTCTATTGTTAATTTACGTGTATAAATTATCTGGTATGACGTCTTACCAATACGTAAACGTTAAACAAATAAAAAACTTATAACTGATTGAAGGCGACCATTTGTAATTTGTTTAATTCGCTTCTATCGTTACGATTACACTAAAAACAATAACTTGATCACACAAAAAATACCCGCGACAGGGGGGAACCAAAATGATAAGAAGATCGCTTTTTGTTAAAAATAAAATAGTACTCGGCTTAACAGCTGCGGCTATCGGTTTATCAGCAGCACAGACACAGGCTGCAACATTTGAGGTAGGCGGTTTTGATATCGCTTTCGACTCTACTTTTTCTTATGGGCAAAGTATTCGCGTAGAAGACCGTGACTTTAACCTCATTGGTAAAAGTAATAACCCATCATTTGATTGGACAGGTTATAACCCGGCAATCAATACAATTTATTCATCTCAAGATGTCTGGGCTCAACCGGGCTCTTACTCAAATAATGGTGATGCAGGCGATTTAAACTTTGATAGCGGCGAAACTTTTTCAAAGCTATTAAAAGGCACGCATGACCTATCAATAAGTAAAGATAACTACGGCTTATTTACTCGTTTTATGTATTTTTATGATTTTGAATTAATGGACGGCGATCGTGCCTACGTTAATCCAACATCTGGTCAGGGTGTAGATCCGTGTGATGATGATGATACTAAAGAGCAAAGCTGTGCTGACATTCGTTTACTTGATGCGTATGTGTGGGCAAACTTTGATTTAAATGAAGGCAAAAACCCGCTTTCTATTCGAGTTGGTCAACAAGTGGTTAACTGGGGGGAAAGTACATTAATCTCTCATGGTATTAACGTAAACCCGGTTGATATTGACCGATTAAAAGCACCTGGTGCTGAACTAAAAGAAGCGTTTATTCCGGTTGGTATGTTGTGGGCCTCATTAGGGCTTACAGAAAACATGACCTTAGAGGGCTTTTATCAGTATCAATGGCATGAAACACGTTTACCTGCAGCAGGGACTTATTTTTCTACCAATGATTTTGCGGCTGAAAACGGTTATCAACAAAATGTACAGCTTGGTTTTACCTCAAATCCTGATATTGACTTAGCGTTTTTAACAGATAACTTGAATAACCTGATGGCAACTTATGGCCAAGTGGCTGCGAGCCAAGGTATTGACCCTTCAAGTGCAGCTGGACAACAATTACTGGCCAATATGTACTTAGCGTACCCAACTAAGGTTGCCCTTAAAGGTAAAGGCTATGATGGAAAAACCGAACCTGATGATGGCGGTCAATATGGTCTGCGCTTAGGTATGTTTTTACCAGAGTGGAACGATACAGAAGTGGCACTTTATCATGTAAATTATCACAGCCGCCGTCCACTTATTTCGGGCCGCGTATCTAATTTCACGCAAGCATCATTGCAACAAGATTTAGCGATGATTGCCACCACTGAAATTACCTCTGATAACGTCTCTGACTTAAAAGCATTTGCTAAAGCGACAAACGAATACCCTGAAGATATTAAACTATATGGTTTGAGTTTTAATACCTCGCTGGGTGAAACCGCGTTTGCAGGTGAATTCACTTTCCGTGAAGACGAACCACTGCAAATCGATGACGTAGAATTACTTTATGCAGCTATGCCTGAGCAATTAGCGATTGCCGGCTTACGCCCTGAATTTGCGGGTATTTCGCAAATGAGTAAAGGTGATGCTGCAAGTGTTGTAGGTCCAGGCGAGCTAGCTAAAGGTTACATTGAACGTAATACTTCACAACTACAGTTTACGGCAACGCATTTATTCGGCCCTTCATTAGGTGCTGATAGCTGGGCAGTTGTCGGTGAAATTGGTGGTGTTCGCATCAACAATATGCCTGAATACGATGAAATGCGTTTAAATGTTTCTGGTACTGGTCGAAGCGGTATTATGCAAGGCCCAGGTAGTTCAGACTATTCTGCATTGCATGTGGCTTTATCAAATGGTCCTGAGCAAAAATCGTTTGCTACGGCGTCGTCTTGGGGTTATCGCTTAATTGCCAAAGGTGATTACTTTAATATTTACAATGGTATTAACTTCTCACCTCGTTTTGTGTTCTCGCATGATGTTAATGGTAATACGCCTGATCCAATGTTCTTATTCATTGAAGATCGTAAGTCACTCGGTGCTACTATGAGCTTTAATTACCAAAATGCATGGTCTTTAGATGTAAGTTACAACTCATTTTGGGGTGGTGGCGACACCAACACTTTCTCTGACCGAGATTACGTTTCTTTTAACTTAAAATATTCTATCTAGGGGTAACATTATTATGATTAAAAAACCTACCCTCATTGCTACAGCGTTTTGTAGTTTGTTTGCAAGTCACACAGCACTGGCTAAAATTAGTCCAGAAGAAGCTGCGCGTCTAGGTAAAGACCTAAGCCCAATTGGGGCAGAAAAAGCAGCTAATGCAGATGGTTCAATCCCAGCGTGGAACGGCGGTATTACTGCTGCACCAGCAGGTTATGAGCCGGGTATGCACCACTTAGACCCTTACGCAACTGATGAAGTATTGTTTACTATAGATAAAAGCAATATTGATAAGTACAAAGAAAATTTAAGCCCAGGGCAAATAGCATTATTTGAAGCGTACCCAGATACGTTTAAAATGCCTATTTACAAAACACGTCGTTCAGCGTCATACCCACAGTTTGTATACGATGCGACAAAGAAATTTGCTACTACAGCTGAATTAGTTGAAGGTGGTAACGGGATTAAGAACACAGCAATTGGTATTCCATTTCCAATTCCTAAAACGGGTTTAGAAGCAATTTGGAACCATTTACTTCGCTATCGTGGTCAATCAATTGAGCGCTTCGGTGGTCAAGCAGCGCCAACAGCATCGGGGTCGTACAACTATGTTGGCTTTGATGAGCAACTATTAGTTAAATATTCTGATCCAAGTGCAACGCCGGCTGAACTACAAGACTCTAATATTTTGTTTAAGTTTAAACAGCAAGTGACAGAGCCAGCACGTTTGGCAGGTACGGCATTGTTAGTACATGAAACCATGGATCAAATATTAACACCACGTCAAGCGTGGACGTATAATTCAGGTCAGCGTCGTGTTCGTCGTGCACCTAATGTAGCGTATGATGCTCCGGGTACAGCAGCAGATAGCTTACGTACTACCGATGATTTTGACATGTTTAACGGCTCACCAAATCGTTATAACTGGACGCTAAAAGGCAAGCAAGAGCTTTACATCCCATACAATAGCTACAAGCTTCATAGTGATAAGCTAACCTATGATGATATTTTAAAGCCGGGCCACATCAACCCAGAGCATACACGTTATGAAAAACACCGTGTGTGGGTTGTTGAAGCGAACTTAAAAGATGACACGCGCCATATTTATAAAAAACGTGTGTTCTACATTGATGAAGACAGCTGGCAAGTACATGTTACCGATATATACGATAATCGCGACCAACTGTATCGTGTAGCAATGGCTTATGGCCTTAACTACTACGAAGTACCGACTCAGTGGAGTACGCTTGAGGTATACCACGACCTTAACTCACGTCGTTACTTAGCCATTGGTTTAGATAATCAAGAAAAGATGTATGATTTTTCTCAGTCATTTAATGATAATGAGTTCACATCGAGCGCTTTACGTCGCGCTGGTAGATAGTATAAAAGCAGGCACCTAGTTTCCTAGGTGCCTTTTTTCTTTCACATCGCGTTTGTCTATTAACGCACAGGTTTTCCTCTTTATAACAGACAAACAAATCCTCAGTTCAAGGCGAATTTAATTTATGAAGTATTTGGTTTATGCCAGCCTGATCCTAAGCGGTGCGAGTTTTGCACAAGACGCACCTTTAAGTGCGATTAGCGCGATTAATGCAGATAAAACACTCCTTACCGATATCACACAAACCTCAGCAGGGCTCATTGCTGTGGGTAAGCACGGTACGGTAATTAAAAGTGTTGATGGTAACAATTGGCAACAAGCACAATCAGTGCCTACACAAGTATTACTAACGGCGGTTGAATTTACTAATGATTCTCACGGCTGGGCATGTGGACATGACGCCACAATTATAAATACCACCGACGGTGGTGAAAACTGGCAGTTACAACAAGCAAAGCCCTCACTTGATAAACCCTGTTTAGATATTTATTTTAAAGACGATTTACATGGTTATGCCGTGGGCGCCTACGGTATGTTTTATCAAACCAGTGATGGCGGCGAACATTGGCAAAAACGTTTTTTAGATTCACTGTTATTTAGTGAAGATAGAGCGTACTTAAACGATTTAAAACAAACCGATCCCGAAGGGTATGAAATAGAAACTTCGTCTATTTTGCCACATTTTAACCGCATAGAACCGACTAGCACGGGTTTAATGCTGGTCGGTGAGATGGGCTTAATGGCAAAAAGTGATGACGATGGCCAAACTTGGCAACGTTTAGATGAAATTTACCCTGGCTCGTTTTTTGGTTTTGCTTCTGATTCATCGCAACAAATCGTCGCAGGGCTACGCGGTAATATTTTCGTAAATAAAACCGACAGTGGACAATGGCAGCATTTAGAAAATGACAAAACCGCCACTATTAATAGCATTATCAACTACAACAATAAACAATGGCTATTACTGGCTAATAGCGGTGTTATTTTTCATCTAAAAGATGATGAGTTGTCATACGAGCAATTGGCCGATGGTAAGGCAATACTTGATGGTGTAATTGTTAAAGATAGACTTATTCTGGCGACAGAAAATGGCATTAAAGTGAAGGAGTTGACCCCTTAATGCAAGCAATTTTAGATTTTTTAGAAAAAGCGATTTTTAGACACCGCTTAGTGGTGCTCATAAGTTTTGTGTTGATCACCTGTTTATTGGTTTTTAAAGCAACACAGATTCAACTTGATGCGTCATTTAATAAAAATATTCCGCTCAATCATGAATACATGAAGGTATACACTAAACATGAGAAACAGTTTGGTGGTGCAAATAGTATTTTAATTTCCGTATGTGACGACAGCGGAGATATTTTCAATCCTGAATTTTTTACCCAATTAAAAGCAGTGCACGATCAGCTTTATTTTATTCCTGGGGTAAATCGTCCTTTAGTAAATTCTATCTTTTCACCCAGTGCCCGTTTTGTTGAAGTCGTTGAAGACGGTTTTGCCGGTGGCCCTATCATTCCAGCTAACTTTAAAGCAGACAAGCAAGGGTTAGGCGTTGTAAAAGAAAATATTGAAAAGGCAAAAGTAGTTGGTCGTATGATAGCAAGCGATTATTCGTGTGCCATGGTCACCGCCCAACTGTTAGAGACTGATCCGCAAACACAAGAAAAATTAGACACTCTCGCTTTTGCAAAAAAATTAGAAACCGAAATTCGTGAACCTTTAAGTACTGATAATATCAGTATTCATATTATCGGTTTTGCAAAAATGGCTGGCGATATCGCTGAAGGTGCAAAAGGGGTTGTTTTATTTTTTGCCATCGCGATTGCGTTTACATTCGTCATGGTATGGCTATTTTGTGGCAGCTTGAAACTCACTATTTTACCGATTGTGTGTTCTATTATTGCCGTTATTTGGCAGTTAGGATTGCTTTCTAGCTTAGGCTTCGGTCTTGATCCTATGTCTATCTTAGTGCCATTTTTAGTCTTCGCTATTGGCGTAAGTCACGGTGTGCAGATGATCAACGCCATTGGTAAAAAAGTCACTGAGGGCAAAACGACCGCCGTATGTTGTCAATCTAGCTTTAGAGCTTTGCTGGTACCAGGTGGGATTGCGTTGTTATCAGATACGGTTGGCTTTTTAACACTTTTAACTATAGATATCGGCATCATTCGTGAACTGGCTATTACAGCAAGTTTAGGGGTGGCTGTTATTATATTTACTAATCTTATTTTATTGCCTGTATGGGCATCGTATATGCGTTTTGAAAACAGCATCCATATTCAATCGGGTGATGCCAACAAACCGAATATACTCGATGCAATGCGCGATTTATTAGTTAAAGCAACTGACCCAAAAACAGCAAAAATCATTATTGGTTTCACTCTGGTTTTATTTGCACTGGGCTATTGGCAAGCGGATAAAATGCGAATCGGTGATTTACACGCAGGTGCGCCATCGTTGCACCAAGATGCACGTTACAACCAAGATACCTTTTTAATATCGGACAAATACACCATTTCGTCTGATATTTTAAAAGTGATTGTGGAAGCATACCCTGCGGCCTGTACAGAGCACGATGTAATGGAACGTATATCGCGTTTTCAATATAAAGTTGAAAACTTAGCAGGTGTGCAGTCAGCAGTGAGCTTAAGTTCAGTGGCACAATCAGTCAATGCCGGTTACAACGAGGGCAATTTAAAGTGGCAAAGTTTGCCGCGCAATTCTGCCAGCTTAGTGCAATCAACGTCACGTGTGGAAACAAGCACAGGGTTATTAAACGGTGATTGCTCGGTAATGCCGGTGATTATTTTTTTAGACGATCACAAAGCACAAACAATTGATAACGTGATTGCAAAAGTAAAACAATTTGCTGATGAAGAGGGCACAGACAAGCTTGCTTTCAAATTGGCATCAGGGCCAGTTGGTGTTATGGCTGCAACGAATGAATCTGTTTCAGCAGCACAAATACCCATGATGCTCTATGTTTACGGTGCGGTTATTATTTTATGCTTACTTAGTTTTAAGAGTGTAAAAGCAACAATTGCGGTGGTATTACCCTTGTACATAGTATCAACCCTTGCACAAGCACTGATGGTACAGCTTGAGATTGGTCTGACTGTTTCAACGTTACCAGTGATTGCTCTGGGTGTAGGTATTGGTGTTGATTACGGTATTTATATTTTGTCATCGATGATGGGGCAGTTAAAACAAAACGTACCATTGAGTATTGCTTATCGTAATGCATTAGTTGAACGTGGTAGTGCGGTGTTATTTACCGGTATTACATTAGCGATTGGTGTAAGTACGTGGATTTTTTCTGATTTGAAGTTCCAAGTTGATATGGGAATTCTGCTTACCTTCATGTTTTTAGTAAATATGTTGGGCGCAGTGTTACTTTTACCTGCAATTGGCAGCTTGCTCTGGACTGACCAGAAAAAATAAGGTGAATAAATTTGCTCCAAAATGGCCAGTAATGGCCATTTATATCTATATTTTGTGAATAGATGACCAAATAGCTGAAATGCTTAAAATGTTTTCATCGAAAAGGCTGTTTATTAGTTTCAAAAGGGTTAGAATTTAACTGACTCCACGCTAATAAATGGCTGTACAAATACTCTGCTAAACTAGCAGTGATAGATTAAGGAACATACAATGACACGAAATGAAGGCCAAGCCTCGGTTATTTTAGATAACGTCTGTAAGCTTATCCAGAAAAAAGTTCGCGCTGATAATGTGTTACTCGTTGAGAAATTCGCCAAAGCCTTGTACAGCAATATGTCTAAAGAGGATTTGGCAAATCGCAACGACAGTGACTTATATGGTGCTGCACTTAGCCTTTGGAATTCGCTAGAAAAAAATACATCAGATGACGCAGTTATTCGCGTTTTCAACCCTGAAGTGGCAAAAGATGGCTGGCAGTCATCGCATACCATTGTAGAGATCATTGCTAAAGATATGCCATTTTTAGTTGACTCTGTGCGTATGGCCATGACACGAGAAAACATTGCCTCTCACTTACTTCTACATAGCCCACTGAAAATTCAACGTGATAAAAACGATAAAATATCAGGGTTATCAAGCTTAAAAGCAGAGCAAGAATCAACATCAACAAAAACAGTATTCTTCATAGAAATTGACCGTCAAACAGATGCTACTGTTATTGAGTCTTTCAAAAAAGAACTTGAATCTGTACTCGTTGATGTATCGGTTGCGGTTGAAGATTGGCAGCCTATTCGCGAAAAACTAATCGCAGTTAGCAAAAGCTTACCTAAAAGCCACAAAGATAAAAATGATAACGAAATAAATGAAACCGTTGAGTTCTTAGATTGGCTAGTAAAAGACAACTTTACATTAATGGGTTACCGCCAATATGAGCTTTCGCCAGTCCAAGGTGATTATCAATTAAAAGGTAAAATGGATACCAGCTTAGGGTTAATGAAAAACTCAGATGCTGAGCATACACGTTTGCTTTCTGAGTTACCTGAAGTGGCTCGTCAAGAAGCACGTAGTAGTAACTTATTAATTTTAACAAAAACCAATTCATTATCTCGAGTTCATCGCCCAGCCTATATTGATTATGTGGGTGTTAAGCGTTTTGATGACAAAGGTAATGTGATTGGTGAAGACCGTTTTATAGGTTTATTCTCATCTAACTTTTATAATAACAGCGCTGCTGATGTCCCAGTTCTTAAAAGCAAGATTAATCGCATTATGGATATGTGTGATTTTGCTAAGGGTACACATGCATACAAAGCGGTATTAAACATCTTAGAAACCTACCCACGTGACGAATTAGTGCAAGCTCGCGAACATGAGCTACTTGAAGTTGCTATGGGCGTGTTACAAATTCAAGAACGCGATATGTGTCGTTTATTTGTTCGCAAAGATGCATACGGTCGCTTCCTATCTTGTATGGTGTATGTACCACGTGAACGTTATAACACGGCGCTGCGCCGCGAAACGCAGGCTATTTTAGCAAATGCATTTAATTCTGACGTTAAAGTCGAATTTACTACCTATTTCTCAGAGTCAACACTGGCGCGTACTCATTACACCGTTCGTGTGACCGATAACAATATTGAATATAACGTGAAAGACATAGAAAATAATCTAATAGAAGCCGCTCGTACCTGGGAAGATAAACTCCAATCAGCCTTACTAGAATCTGCTGGTGAAGCACGTGGTAACGAATTAAACCGTAAATACTGCAACGCTTTTGCACGTTCATACAAAGAAGAAGTACTTCCAAGTGCCGCTGTTGTTGATATTGAAAAGCTAGAAATGCTAAACGATGACAACAAACTTGAGATGTTGTTTTATCGTCCACAAGAAGAGGCGAGCAGCAATATTGTTCGTTTAAGCTTATTCCACAAAGATGAGCCAATTCACTTATCAGATGTGATGCCAATGCTGGAAAACTTTGGTTTACGTGTTGTAGGTGAAACACCTTACTCAGTTAAAACCAGTGATGGTGGCATTAATTGGATCATGGACTTCTCAATGCTGATTGATAGCAAAGGGATGGCCGATTTTGATAAAATTTCCGCACGTTTTCGTGCCGCACTAACCAGTGTGTGGGCAAATCGTTTAGAAAACGATGGTTTTAACCGTTTAGTGTTAATGGGTGGGTTAACCGGTCGCGAAGCATCAATTTTACGTGCGTACGCTAAATACATGCGCCAAATTGGGGTTACTTTCTCGCAAACGTACATCGAAAGTACCTTTGCTAATTACCCACACATCGCGGCTAAAATCGTTAATTTATTTGCTAAAAAATTCTCAGTTAAAAGTCCTGCAAGTGCTAAAACACTTGAAAAACTAGGCTTAGAAATTTATGCAGAGTTAGAAAACGTAGCGAATCTTGATGATGACCGTATTATCCGTTTATACGTTGATATGATTGTTGCAACGCTGCGTACAAACTACTTCCAAAAAGATGCTGAAGGTAAGTTTAAGTCATACATTTCACTTAAAATTCAACCAAGTTTAATTCCAGAAGTACCACTGCCTGTGCCTGCGTTTGAGATTTTCGTTTACTCGCCGCGTGTTGAAGGTGTGCATTTACGCTTTGGTAAAGTTGCGCGTGGTGGCCTACGTTGGTCAGACCGTCGTGAAGACTTCCGTACTGAAGTTTTGGGCTTGGTAAAAGCGCAGCAGGTTAAAAACACCGTAATTGTACCGGTTGGTTCAAAAGGTGGCTTTGTATGTAAACAACTGCCTAGTGAGCGCGAAGCGTTTATCAAAGAAGGCCAAGAATGTTACAAAATCTTCATTCGTGGCTTATTAGATATCACAGATAATATTGAGCGCGGCGAAGTTGTACCTGCTGTTGATGTTACTCGTCATGATGAAGACGATGCATACCTAGTGGTTGCAGCGGACAAAGGAACTGCGACTTTCTCTGATATTGCGAACGGTATCGCAATCGAATATAACTTCTGGCTAGGTGATGCGTTTGCATCAGGTGGTTCAGTAGGTTACGACCATAAGAAAATGGGTATTACTGCGCGTGGTGCATGGGAGTCTGTTAAGCGTCATTTCCGTGAAATGGATATTAACTGTCAAACCACAGACTTTACTGCCGTTGCCATTGGTGACATGGCCGGTGATGTATTTGGTAATGGTATGTTGTTATCAAAGCACATTCGTTTGCAAGTGGCGTTTAACCACTTACATATTTTTGTGGATCCAAACCCTAATGCAGCTGCTTCTTACCCAGAGCGCGAGCGTTTATTTAATTTGCCACGTTCATCATGGGAAGATTACAACAAAGAGTTAATTTCAAGCGGCGGTGGTGTGTTCTCTCGTGCAGCCAAGTCGATTACGCTAAGCCCAGAAATGAAAAAAATGTTGGGCACTAAAAAAGCCAGCATGACGCCTAATGAATTGATCAAAGCCTCACTTATGATGGAGTTTGATTTATTGTGGAATGGCGGTATTGGTACATACATTAAGCACTCTAAAGAAACAGATGCGGATGTAGGGGACCGTGCAAACGATGCACTGCGCATTAATGGTAAAGACCTTGGCGCTAAAGTCTTTGGCGAAGGCGGTAACTTAGGGGCAACCCAGTTAGGTCGTATTGAATTTGCAGCTAAAGGTGGCCGTGTTAATACTGACTTTATCGATAACGTAGGCGGTGTTGCGTGTTCAGATAACGAAGTAAACATTAAAATCTTACTTAATGGTTTAGTTGCCGAAGGTGATTTAACACGTAAGCAACGTGATGAGTTACTTTACTCAATGACCGACGAAGTATCTGAATTAGTGCTTAAAGACTGTTATCGTCAAACACACACTTTATCGATTACCCAATCAAAAGGGACTTCAACGCTTAAAGAAAAAATTCGTTTTATTCATGCGCTTGAAAAAGAGGGCAAATTAGACCGTACGATTGAGTTTATTCCGACGGATGAGGAGTTAGCAGAGCGTGCTGCCGCAGGCAGAGATTTAACACGTCCTGAGCTTTCAGTGTTGGTCTCTTATGCGAAAATGGTTCTTAAAGAGTCATTAGTAACCGACGAAATTACCGAAAACCCTTACTATCGTCAGTTATTGGTTAAATCATTCCCACGTCCATTACGTGAGAAGTTTAACGATGCTATGAATAATCACCCACTACGCAAAGAGATCATTGCCACTAAGTTAGCAAATAATATTGTTAACGATATGGGCTTAAACTTTATGGTGCGTATGAATGAAGAAACAGGTGCAAACGAAGCTGAGATTGCATTATGTTATTCAATCGCAAGTGAAATATTCCAAATGCGTGACACTTGGTTATCGATTAGTGATTTAGATAACAAGATACCGTCTAACGTACAAACAGAAATGTTGTACCAGTTACGTCGTACTGTTCGTCGTGCAACTCGTTGGTTCTTACGTCATCGTACGAAAGCACAAACCATTGAGCAATCAATTGAAGCATTTGCACCAACGTTTGCCGATTTAAGTGAAAACTTAACTAAATACATCGTGAAAACAGAAAGCGATCGTATAGAAAGTGCACGTGAAGAGCTAACGCAAAGCGGTGTTCCGGTTGAGATTGCTCAGCGTATTGTATCGTTATCAAGCTTGTTCTCTGTAATGGACTTGACACAAATTGCGCAAAACTCTAATCGTAAAATCGATATGGTATCGCACACTTACTTCAAACTTGGTGCGCAAATGGGGCTACATTGGTTCTTAGACCAAATTACTAATCAACCTGTTTCAAACCATTGGCAAGCACTTGCGCGTGCTTCATATCGTGAAGAGTTAGATTGGCAACAACGTACATTATCTGAAGTAGTGTTAAACAGCTTTGAAGGTGATAGTAGTGATGTTGATGGCCAAATTGAACAGTGGATGGATAGCCAAGATCTGTTGTTACAGCGCTGGAAACAAATGCTAACTGAATTTAAAACATCGCAAAGTCATGACTTTGCAAAATTCTCAGTTGCACTTAGAGAGCTTATGTTACTAGGCCACAACTGTGATACCTCTGCAAAGTAATAAACTGCAACTGATTAAAATTAATCGTTAAACAGTTTTTTGTTATATAATACCTCAGCCTTGTCTGAGGTATTTTTTTGTCTACAACTTTAAGAGGATTATATTCATGTTTTACGATTTAGCTCGCCGTTTTATGTTTACCCGTGATGCGGAGTGGGCCCATGATTTTGCTCTTAATAACTTACGTCGCTTTGCTAATACACCGTTAAGTGCCGCGTGGTCACAAAGCGTGGCAAATAAGCCTGTGAACTTTTTAGGCCTCGAATTTAAAAATCCCGTAGGGCTTGCCGCTGGTCTTGATAAAAATGCCGAGTGTATTGATGCATTCGCCCAAATGGGGTTTGGTTTTGTCGAAGTAGGCACAGTAACACCGCGTCCACAAGCAGGTAACGATAAGCCTCGTATGTTTAGATTGCCACAGTCGAATGCAATTATTAATCGCATGGGCTTTAATAATAAAGGCGTTGATAATCTAGTAAATAACGTAAAAGCAGCAAAGTATGATGGCATTTTAGGTATTAATATTGGTAAAAATAAAGATACGCTGAATGAACAAGGCAAAGATGATTACATTCACTGTATGCGAAAAGTGTTTGAGTATGCATCTTACATAACCGTCAATATTTCATCGCCGAATACACCAGGATTGCGTGACTTACAATATGGCGCAGCATTAGATGACCTATTGCAAAGTTTAAAAAATGAGCAGTTAGATTTAATTGCCAAGCATAATAAAAATGTACCTATGCTGGTTAAAATTGCGCCAGACTTAGATCCTATTCAAATTGAACAAGTGAGCGAATCACTATTAACGAATAAAATTGATGGTGTGATTGCCACAAATACCACCCTTGAGCGTAGCCTAGTGCAAGGTCAGCAGTATGCTGATGAAGCAGGAGGGTTATCGGGTGCTCCGGTTAGAGAGCGTTCAACTCATATTGTTTCTGAACTAAAACGTTTAACTAATAATCAATTACCTATCATTGGTGTAGGCGGTATTGATGACGTTCAATCGGCTAAAGAGAAGATGAACGCAGGGGCTGATTTGATTCAAGTTTACACTGGATTTATTTATAAAGGACCACAATTGGTCAAGTCGATCATTAACGACTTATAAGGATCAGTTATGTAAGCTTTTGATCGTTCGATAAATGTTCTAAAAAGACGTTTTAAAAATGGTCAAAAGCAGCTATACTCTAAGCTTATTGTCTTATTTTATTTTTTTAAGTACTAAGTAGGGAGGAGCAAATGTTACAAGCGTCAAAGCAATGGCAGTGGATAGCGTGTGCTGAAAAAAACCGCTTACTGCTTGATTTAAATGACGATATGCAACTATGCACCCCTTATAAACTAAGGCAATTAACAGATTGCACCTTTAAAAACCCTTACTTTAGTTTAGAAGACGCCGCTTTTTATGAGCAGGTATATTATTACCTCGAGCAGTTTAACTTATGGAATCCTGCGCAATTATGTCAAATAGCGCTCAATGCCACCGCGGTTAAGTTTCAATTAAAGCCCGTTTTAGCTAAGAGTTGGTTTTTTAAACCCTACACGGGTACAACACCTAGTACTGAAGCCGTTATCAACTTGAGCTCTGAATCTCAAACTGGCGAGTTTTTAATTGTGGAGCATTGCCCTGATGCTTCTGTGTGTATTAATTTAAGCGAAACCTTTGCGCTTGACGATAATTTATCACTCTCACAGTTTGAAGTGATCCGCGTATTAAACAACCGTGTTCACCCGCTTATTATCTCACAGTACGATAGTCAAACCGCTTAATCTAATTTAGTTTTCCCACCGTGTTTATGGCGTATTTGTACGCAAACCTATGTTATAATCCCGCGCAATTAGCTATTAAGGGTTTTTACTTTGCAATTTATCGCACTTACTTCTATCGGAATCGAAAATTTATTGGTTGATGAACTTACAGAGCTTGGCGCTACGGTGTCAAAACAAACTGTGGGTTCTGTTCGCTTTGAGGCTGACTCATTGCTAGCGCAAAAGGTGTGTTTATCAACACGCTTTGCTACGCGTGTACTTATGCTTATTGAAGAAAAAGAAGGCGTAAATGACAAAGACAGCTTGTATAAATTTGCACGCTTACAACCTTGGCAAGAGTGGTTTGGGCCTACGCAAACCTTTGCTGTTGACTTTAATGGCACAAACGACTCGCTTAAAAATACCCAGTTTTCAGGGTTAGTGATTAAAGATGCGATTGTTGATTATTTTAATGATCTGTATGAACAGCGCCCAAATGTTGATAAGCAAGATGCCAATGTGCGAGTGGTTGCACGTTTAAATCGCCATGGTGTTTCTCTTTATATTGATTACTCAGGCCCGCGTTTATCAGAGCGTGGTTACCGTCAAGGTCAAGGTAAAGCACCAATTAAAGAACATTTAGCTGCAGCGATTATTAAGCGCAGTGGCTGGCTTGAAAATGTTAATCAGCCTTTATTTGATCCATGTTGTGGTGCTGGTACTATTTTAATTGAAGCCGCTGGAATGGCGCGTAATGAAGCGCCAGGTCTATTTCGTGAAGGCTTTGCGTTTGAACGTTTACCAAGCTTTAGAGTGGCAAAATTCAAAGAACTTAAAGAGCAGCTTTTAGCGAATATTACTGTTCCTAAATTATGGCTAATTGGCCATGATTACGACGCAAATGTCCTTGATAAAGCCATTGCCAATGCGCAGCGCGCAGAACTTGATACGGTAATTAAGTTTAAACAAAGCGATGCAACTAAATTGACTGCGGTTGCTAAATTGCCGGGTGTTGTTATTTCTAACTTACCTTATGGTGAGCGAATTGGCTCTATGGCTGAGCTGGTTAACTTACATCGTAGTTTAGGTGTTGGCTTTAAAAAACACTTCAACCACTGGAAACTAGCTTTATTAGGCATGGATGAAAGCTTGTTTAAACTGCTTAAATTGGTGAAGCAAAAACGTTATAAATTTAAAAATGGTCCACTTGATGTTGAATTAAACTTGTATCAACTTGATGACAAGCAAGTGAGTCTTACCACGGATGACAAACCGGCTTTAAACTTTGAAGGCTCAATGGCTTTTGCTAATCGCTTGAAAAAGAATAAGCAAGGCTTAAAAAATTGGCTTAAGCAAAATCAAGTACATGCCTATCGCGTGTATGATGCAGATATTCCTGAATATAACGTTGCGGTTGATATTTATGGTGATTCAGCGGTTATTTTTGAATACGCAGCACCAAAAGAAATTGATGAAAAAACCTCAGAAAAACGCTTGCAAGATGTTATTAGCTTAACAGCGCAACAACTGGATATTGCACCTGAAAACATTGCGGTAAAAGTACGTAAAAAGCAAAAAGGTGAAGAACAATATACCCCGATGGCTAAGCAAAACAGAACCATGGTGGTAGAGGAGTTTGGTGCTAAGTTTAAAGTTAACTTATTTGATTACTTAGACACCGGACTATTTTTAGATCACCGTCTTGCGCGTCGTTACATTCAAGAAAATGCAAAAGATAAACGCTTTTTAAATTTGTTTGCCTACACGGGAACAGCGTCGGTTCATGCTGCATTAGGCGGTGCAAAAGCAATTACTACCGTTGATTTATCTAAAACCTACCTAAAATGGGGGCAAGATAACTTTGCGCTTAACGATATTAGCAATACGCGTTATCGGTTTGAGCAAGCCGACTGTTTAAAATGGCTAGAGCATGCACAAGGACAATACGACTTGATCTTTTTAGACCCTCCAACATTCTCTAACTCTAAGCGAATGAAAGATGCGTTTGATGTACAAAATGATCACATTAAGCTGTTAACTTGGGTTAAAAAAATATTGAGCCCATCGGGTACGCTTATATTTTCTAACAATAAACGCGGCTTTGTGATGGACGAAGTAGGGTTAATGGGCTTAGGCTTAAAAGCGGAAAATATTTCAGAAAAAACCTTATCTCCCGATTTTAAACGTAATAAAAAAATTCATAATAGCTGGTTAATTAAACATGGCTAAGTGGGTTTTATATCACACAGACGGTTGCCACTTGTGTGAGCAAGCAGAGCAACTGTTAAAGCCGTTACTTTCATCAGCTGATGAATTACAACTTATTGATATTATGAGCGATGACTCATTAATTTTAGAGTATCAAATCAGTATTCCGGTTTTAAAAAATCAACAAGGTCAGCAATTGTTTTGGCCATTTACTGCACCTCAGGCGCAGCAGTTTTTAGCGCAAGCAGAATAAGAGTAAAGATTAATTATGGATTTAATTAGAATTTCAAAAGCACAATTAGCCTACGGTACGCACCCATTATTAGATAATGCCGATGCGGTTATAGAAAGCGGTGAACGTGTGTGTATTGTAGGGCGTAACGGTGCAGGAAAATCAACGCTTCTGAAAGTCTTAGATGGCCAAGTAATACTCGATGACGGCGAAATAAACCAAGTCGGTAGTTTAAAAATATCGCGTTTAGAACAAGATCCGCCTAAAGGCGCAAGCGGCACTGTATTTGATTATGTTGCCCAAGGTATGCCTGAAATTGCTAACTTACTGATTGATTTTCATCATGTAAGTACACAATTGCAAACAGATTGTACTGATCAGTTACTCAACAAACTAGAGCGCTTATCAAATAAGTTAGAAGCAGCTGATGGCTGGCGTTTTGATAGCCGTATTCAACTGGTTTTAACCCAACTAGAATTAACCCCCGATGCAAAACTAGAATCACTTTCTGGTGGTTGGTTACGTAAAGTTGCACTTGCGCGTGCGCTAGTGAGCGAGCCTGATTTATTATTACTCGATGAGCCTACCAACCACTTAGATATGACAAGTGTAATGTGGTTAGAGCAATTTTTAAAAGAGTTTAAAGGCGGGATTGTATTTATATCGCATGACCGTGCTTTTATTCGCGCCGTTGCAACACGTATTTTAGATTTAGATCGCGGTAAACTAATTTCTTATCCAGGTGATTATGCCACTTACTTAGAACAAAAAGCGCATGATTTAAAAGTGGAAGAAACGCAAAATGCATTGTTCGATAAGCGTTTAGCGGAAGAAGAAGCGTGGATCCGCCAAGGTGTTAAAGCGCGTCGTACGCGTAACGAAGGGCGTGTTCGTGAGCTTAAACAATTACGTAATGAGCGTAAAAAGCGTGTTGATCAAGTAGGCAAAACCGATTTCAATATTGAAACGGCTGATCGTTCAGGTAAATTAGTGTTTGAAGCGAAACACTTACACCATGCATTTAAAGATAAAATCATTGCTGATGACTTCTCTACTTTGGTTATGCGTGGTGACCGTATTGGGTTAGTCGGCCCTAACGGCATTGGTAAAACAACACTATTAAAATTACTATTTGGTGATTTAAAAGCTGACAGTGGCGAAATAAAGCAAGGTGTTAATTTAGAATTTGCTTATTTTGATCAATACCGTGAAAAGCTCGATGAAGAAGCGACCGTTCAAGATAACGTAGCTGAGGGTAAGCAAGAGGTCATGATGGGCGGGCGTTCTCGCCATGTATTAGGTTATTTACAAGACTTTTTGTTCCCGCCAGCACGTGCTCGTACCCCCGTAAAAGCGCTCTCAGGTGGTGAAAAAAATAGATTACTTCTGGCTAAGTTATTCTTAAAGCCATCCAATATATTGGTTCTTGATGAGCCTACCAACGACTTAGACATAGAAACGTTAGAGTTACTAGAAGATATCATCAATCAATACCAAGGTACTGTGCTGATAGTTAGCCATGACCGTGAGTTTATTGATAATACGTGTTCGAGTGTATGGGCATTTGAAGGTAACGGCAAAGTCACTGATATAGTTGGTGGCTACAGTGATTATGAAGCGTATACCAACTATTTGGCGGAGCAGCACAAAGAGTTGCAAAAGCAGCCAGTCAAAAAAGTTGAAAAAACAGAGCCAACGCCAGTTAAAAGTAATAACAAAGCAAATAAACTCTCTTACAAATTAAAACTTGAACTAGAGCAACTACCTAATAAAATGGAACAACTTGAAGCTGAGCTTGAAAAACAACAAGAACGAGTAAGTCACGAAGACTTTTTCAAGCAAGACAGTGATGTAACAGCTAAGGAATTGAACCATTTAGCCCAACTTGAGTCTGACCTTGAAGCCGCTTTTGAGCGTTGGGAAGAACTTGAAGAATTAAAGAATCAGTAGTAAGGAATAAAATGAAATATAAATTACTCGCGGCCAGTGTTTTAGCAACACTGAGTACATCGGCATTAAGTGCTACCTATGCGTTAACGGAGTTAGGTAACTTTGAAAACGCAAAACATACTTATGTTACCGATGTGAGTGAAAACGGACATGTCATTGGGCTTGCTAATGGCTTATACAATATCCCAATTGATATTAGTTATATTGATTTTACCGATAGTTTAATTAAGAACGCTTATACTAATGAAGTAAATTCATTTGAACTAAGTGACAAAGAAATTACGTTTACACTTGATGACATCGAAAACAACGACGCTATTTATACCAATGCTGATGCGCATACTTTTATGGTTCGTTTCTTGTCAAACTTATCTGCTAACTTTGAATATCAAAAAATTAGCTCAATTGTTGCTACAAATTACAACAGTGGTGTAATTACAGAGCAATCTTTGTTTGATGTGGCTTCGGTTGATTATGATGGATTAACGCGATCGACCAGCAACTTTTATAATGCTGTTGCACAGGACGGTACGACCGTAGGTTGGGGCAGTGCACCGTTTGATAAAATCACTTTTACACCAGATGGTGAAACTGAAGAAGAAACTTGGTTTACCCGAGAGTTTATAGAACGTGGTATTTTAATTTCTGAAGGCGGTGTAGAAGTGCCGCTTGTTCCAGAATTTACTGAACATGGTGGGACGAGTAAAGCGTCTGATATTGTTGCCACTGACACGGGTTACGTTGTTGTTGGTAATGTATCAGTGAGTATCCCTACAGAGAGACAAACCTTAATTGCTGATAATTGTGATGGTCTTGATGAACCTGTAATGACGTGTATTGAATCAATTAATAGTCGTAACACACGTGGTTTATTTAATAAAACAGCGGTTAAGTGGACATTAGATAGTGCCTATAATGTAACCTCAACAGAATTGTTAGGTTTAGCGCTGACACCAAAAGAAGATGAAGACAGTAACCCATTTATTAGTAATGCATTAGCGGTTAATAAAAATGGCGTTGCGGCCGGTTTTTCTAATACCCGTTACTTTGATAGAGATTCCACAATTTTAACGATGCCAGTTTACTTTAAAGATGGTGAAGTGGTTGATTTTATTGAACAAAGAGATGACTGGCAAAGTGGTAAAGCATTTGCTATCAACGATAACGATATTGTTGTAGGTTATGCGACCAAGCGAATAGAAGGCACGCTAAGAAACAAACTTTTTTACCATGATATAAATACAAACACGACCGTGTTTCCTGAAGGTTACTTTATAAGCTCAAGCTCATATGCAAATGACATTAATAATCAAGGTTACATTGTTGGTGAAGGTGAAATTGGTGAATCTGAGAACACTCGTCGTTCAGAAGCCTTCATTTATAAAATTGGCGATGACAAGATCACTAACCTAAATAAATTGCTGCCTTGTTATGACAGTGATGGTGAAACCAGTTTCAGCTATAAAATGGTAGAAGCTAAATCGATTAATGAAAACAACGAAGTATTTGGTGTTGCAACTAAAACAGTTGAAAAACGAAATTCATTGGGCGGAGTTGTTACCGATGTAAATGGTAATATTGAGTATGAAAGTGTAGCCGTTGCGGTAAAACTTTCGCCTATCCCTAATGGTGAAGTTGAGAATTGTAAAGCCCCAGATGCTGAATTTTACGAACGCAGTTCTGCGAGCTTTTCTTGGTTTGGTTTATTATTACTACCACTTGTTGGTTTAAGACGTGTATTTAGATTTTAAATGAGCTTAAATCGTTAAACAGAACGACTAAAAAACCCAACTTGTTAAGTTGGGTTTTTTTTGTCTATAGTAATGTAAGCATTTAAAGGAAGAGAGGCTAATTATTTCTCATTCCCCATGCCCGCCTTACAGAGCGGCGCCACATTAGATCTATTCCAAAGTAGCCAATAATACTGGCGATAGAGGCGCATACCAAAGAACCGACTAAGAATGCAGGGCCAATTGTCGTTAAGCTTTCTATAAACCATGCCCAACTGGCTTCGAACGCAAAGTGTTGTTCTGGTTGATTAAGTACTAATGTACCAACAAGGTAGGAGCCGTAAAAAATTGGCGGCATAGTCAGTGGATTAGTGATCCATACTAGCGCAACAGAAATGGGTAAATTAACTCTCAAAATTATCGCTGCGGCAGCCGCGAGCACCATTTGAAAAGGAACAGGGATGAAAGCAAAAAAGAGCCCAACAGCAAAAGCACCTCGTGCCGAACGTCTATTTAAATGCCAAAGGTTAGCATCATGTAAAAGACGGCCAAATATTCTTAGCGATTTGTGATGTCTAATTTTATTTGGATCGGGTAAAAACCGTTGGATCGTTTTTTTAGCCATTTAAAGCAACCATTTACTTCTGTGTGGATGAGTCTTGGGTTTGTTATCGGAGTTGTTGTTACCGTATTTTATTACCAAACCCTTGAATTTACAGTTATCACAATTTCAATCCTCATTGTGAGCACGTATTTTAAGCCGTTTTTAACTGTATTGTTAGGCTTTATTTTCGGTATTTGCTGTGTAGCAGCACATTTTATCTTGTTTTATTCATTTGAATTACCTAATCAGCACGAAAAATACGCATATTCTGTCAATGTTGTTGTCGAAGAGGTCATTTCTTCAACCCCTCCACAATACGTAAAAGTGAAAATAACCCGTTTGGAAGATAGCGAATATAGTCAGTTTAGAGCACCTAATGCCTTATTAAGTATTAATTCAACACAACCTATTCAGCCAGGTGATGCTTTTACTGCTCAAGTTAGGTTAAAAAATTTTAGGGGGATTAAAAATTTTACTGTGTTCGACAGTCAACTCTATGCCTTTACACAAAAAATAGCGTTTAAAGGCACAGTATTAAATAATCAGTTAGCGATTTACAACCGCCCACAAAATAATCATATCGCGGCTTATAGGACTTATGTCAAAAAGCTCGTAAGTAGTGCTGAGCTTAATTGGCTATATTATGTGCTCTTAACCGGAGACAAGTCGTTAATGACCTTTAAGCATAAACAATTAATGCAAAGTCTTGGGTTAAGTCATTTACTGGCTATTTCTGGATTGCATATCTCTTTGGTTTTCGGCTTTTGTTATTTTGCAGTGCGCTGTTTTCTTAAGTTGATTAAGCCTGAACTAAATCAATCATTAAATATTGCTATTTTTTATAGCGCTGCTGGCTTTGTTGCCGCTTTTATTTATGTTTACTTGAGTGATTTCATTATTTCGGCAACCCGCGCCTTAATTATGTTGGGTTGTTATTTGTTGCTTTATTATTTAGCGAAGCAAGCGCTTAGATGGCGAAGTATTTTATATGCGTTGGTTATTATTCTAGCGGTTAATCCATTTAGTTTGCTTAATCCTGGCCTGTATTTTTCCTTTTTAGCGGTATGTATTATTTTTATGGTTTTAAAACAGTTTCCGCTGCGAGGTCATTCATTGTTAGCCAATATTCGCACTCTTTTTATTATTCAACTGGGATTATTTATTGGCTTATTACCGCTGTCATTATACTTTTTTAATGGCGTGAGTTTAGCAGGTTTAGTTTTAAATCTTGTCGCTATTCCCATTTTATCTTTTGTATTAATGCCTGCTTTATTTTTAAGTGTGTTGCTGGGGTTATTAACCGACTTGCATGCGTTTATTGTGTTGTATGATTTTCCACTGACCTATATTTATCAAATGTTGCTGGCAATACCGCAGCACATACGTTGGCTTAATGTTGGTCAGGTAAGTATAACCACTGTGGTGCTGCTTTATAGTGTCGTTCCTTTACTTTATTTTATTGAGCTTCGCGTACTGGCGTGTATTCCGCTTTTGACTTTACTGTCTAATTATTATTTTACGCAATCTAGTCTTTGGCAGTTGAACGTATTTGATGTAGGCCATGGCCTAATGGTACTGATAAAAAAAGATAAGCATGCGTTTATTTATGATTTTGGCCCGAGTTACTTTAATCGCTTTAGTCGTGTGCCTAGTGTATTACTACCCTATATTGACGCCCATAATCTAACGGTAAGTACCGCGATTGTCAGTCATCAAGATAACGATCATGCCGGAGGTGTTGCGCATTTTAAAGCGGCCGGTTATGCATGGAGTTTTGATTATTTTCATCCAAATGGTGTATATAACGACTGTATAGCAACAACACTCGATTTTAATGGATTGAGTATTCAAACTTTTGCTAAAGAGGAATTTAATAATAGTAATGATAATTCCTGTATCGTTAAAATCTCAGCTGCAAACTATAGTGTGCTACTTACCGGTGACATATCAAAGACGCGAGAGTCGCAATTAATTAAAAAGGAAGATGATTTACAAAGTACCGTTTTGATAAGCCCACACCACGGCAGTGACAGCTCCTCGAGTGACGAGTTTATTAAGGCAGTAAACCCAACGATTGTGATTCATTCAAGTGCCTATCAAGGTCAGTGGCAATTTCCAAGTAAAGCGGTAGTTGAGCGTTACAATAAAATAAACGCCAAACAATATAGCACCGGTGATGTAGGACAAGTTAGAGTTGATTTTTATGCTAAGCACCTTGAGCTTACTACAGCGAGGGCGCAGGAAAGTTATTGGTTTATCAAAGATTGACGTTTTGTTTTGCTGTTGCTAAGGATACAATAGAGGCTGTCAGTGGTTTTAGAGAGTGTTATGGATCAAAGTACTACACAAATTTATAAACGGCTTGTTTCTTACGTTGGTGCCTATAAGTCGGTTGCCATCGTCGCAATTATTGGAATGATAGGTTATTCAGGTATGGATGCATTATTCATCCAACTGATGAAGCCGTTTATCGATGAAGGTTTAAATGAGCGTAATAGTCAGGTACTTACTTATGCGCCATTTGTGGTTATTGCGTTGGTGATCGGGCGTGGCGTATTTAATTTTATGTCATCGTACTGTTTAAGCTATGTTGGTTCGCAGGTAGTGCGTGCGCTTCGCCAAGAACTATTTGAGCATATATTACATTTGCCAGTATCGTTTCATGATAAAAACTCGACTGGCGACCTTATTTCAAAAATTACCTTTGATACAGAGCAAGTACAGCAAGCGATTACCAAAGCATTGCTTATTGTAGTTCGTGAAGGCGCTTTTGTGGTGTTTTTACTTGCAGTTATGTTTTATACCAGCTGGCAATTATCGTTAATCTTTTTAGTTATTATTCCATTAGTGGCTATTATAGTGGCGGTGGTATCTAAACGTTTTCGTCATATATCTAAAAATATTCAGTCTGCGATGGGGCAAGTTACCCGCAGCTCAGAGCAAATGCTCAGTGGTCACAAAGTGATCCACGGCTTTGGTGGTCAAACTCAAGAAATCGATCAATTTTCTAAAATTAATAATCATAATCGCCAGCAACGTATCAAAATGGATGCGACTAAGGCGTTAAGTGTCTCTATCATTCAAATTTTAGCCGCCAGTGCAATGGCTGTTATTTTATGGGTGGTGTCTATGCCCTCAATGATAGACAGTATTAGCTCTGGGGATTTTGTGGTATTAATTTCTTCGATGATGATGTTACTGCGTCCGTTAAAGCAACTTGCCAATGTGAACAGCGATTTACAACGCGGTATTTCTGCTGCGCAGAGTGTATTTTTAGTGCTAGATGAAGAAATAGAAAAAGACACGGGCACCTTATCGGTTGATAAAGTTAAAGGTCATATTGAGGTAAAAAATGTCACCTTTAAATACCCAACCAAAGACGAGCCGGTATTAAATAATTTGTCTATGACTATTAAAGCGGGCGAGAGCATTGCGCTTGTTGGCCGCTCAGGCTCGGGTAAATCCACCATATCAAACTTATTACCTCGCTATTATGATTTAGAAGCGCCCAGTGAAATATTACTGGATGGTATTGCTTTAAATGAATATAAGCTAAGCGATTTACGTCGTCAATTTGCTTTAGTATCGCAGCAAGTGGTGCTTTTTAATGACACGATTGCAAATAATATTTGTTATGGCCTCCAACGCGATGTATCGATGGAAGAGCTTCATGCTGTGGCTAAACAAGCTCATGTCTGGGAGTTTGTTGAAGATTTACCGGAGCAACTTAACACTATGGTTGGTGAGAATGGGGTGATGCTTTCAGGTGGTCAGCGTCAACGTATCGCGATTGCTCGCGCAATATTAAAAGATGCACCAATTTTAATTTTAGATGAAGCGACCTCGGCGCTGGATACTGAATCAGAAAAACTCATTCAACATGCCCTTGATACATTAATGAGAGACAAAACGTCTATTGTAATTGCGCATAGGTTATCGACTATTGAAAATAGTGACCGCATTTATGTAATAGACAGTGGTCAAGTTATTGAAAGTGGTACCCATACAGATTTACTTGCTAACGATGGCACTTATTCTGCGTTATGCAAAATGCAGTTTGGTGAGCAAGGGTGAGTAAAATAGAGCAAAGCTGGTATAAACCTTTTAGCTTAATTACGTTATTGCTATTACCACTGTCCGCTATTTTTGGCTGTATTTCTTTGCTACGTAGATATTGCTATAAGTTCGGCATTTTTAAATCGTTTATCAGCAAAACACCGGTTATTGTGGTTGGTAATATAAGCGTTGGCGGTAATGGTAAAACCCCATTTGTATTATGGCTGCATGATCACTTAATCGCCCAAGGTTTATCCGTTGGTTTAATTAGTCGAGGTTACGGCGGGCAAGCAACTCATTACCCGTTATTGGTTACTGCACAAACGACTACACGAGAGGCTGGTGATGAGCCGGTGCTTTTATTTAATCGTTTACAGTGCCCATTAGTGGTTGGCCCTAATAGGCAACACAATATAGAAAAGCTCAACGCAAACTTTAAGCTTGATGTGATCATTTCTGATGATGGCATGCAGCATTACAAAATGGCACGCAGCATAGAATGTTGTATTGTTGATAGCGAAAGAAAATTTGGTAATGGTTTGCTAATGCCCGCAGGGCCACTGCGCGAAACCGTCTCTCGATTAAAGAGCGTAGACGTAGTAATTGAAAATGGCTCTGAGGATGAGTTTAGTTATCGCTTGCAGCCATCGGTTATTAAACGCGTTGCCGATAACACGGATATAGCGACGCCTTTAAAGGCTGCGCATGCGGTGAGTGCTATTGGTAACCCAGGTCGTTTTGAGGCTTCACTGCAAGCACAGGGTATTAAATTACTGTCTACACATCATTTTCGCGATCATTATGCTTATAGCGCTGATGATTTCGCTCAATTTGGCGATGACTGTGTATTAATGACAGAAAAAGATGCGGTTAAATGCCGTGATTTTGCAAAACCTAATTGGTATTACCTGCCTGTTGATGCTCAACCAACAGCGGCGGTAATAAGTACATTAAATTTACTATTAAAAGAAAAAGGGATCCATCATGGCCTTTGATACGAAGTTACTCGAAATTATTGCTTGCCCCGTGTGTAAAGGTAAGTTGCGCTTTGATAAAGAAAACCAAGAGCTGATCAGTACAGCTGCAAAGCTTGCTTACCCGGTACGCGATGATATTCCGGTATTACTTGAAAATGAAGCCCGAGAATTGTCTCTTGAAGAGGTAGAAAAGTGGAATTCGTAGTTGTTATTCCTGCGCGTTACGCTTCTACTCGTTTGCCAGGTAAACCACTTGCTGATATTTGTGGCAAGCCAATGATCCAACATGTCTATGAAAAAGCGTGTTTGTCGGGAGCGAGTAAAGTGGTTATTGCCACCGATCATCAAAAAGTATTTGATGCGGCTAAACACTTTACCAATGATGTATTGATGACTCGAGAAGATCATCAATCAGGGACTGAACGGTTAGCAGAAGTCGTTGATTTATTAAATTTATCAGAAGATACTATCGTGGTTAATGTGCAGGGCGATGAACCATTATTATCCCCTGATAACGTGTCACAAGTGGCTACATTATTAGCGCAATCAACCGCGCCTATGGCAACCCTAAGTGTTGCCATTGAAGAGCGTGATGAGGTGTTTAACCCTAATGCGGTTAAAGTGGTCAGCGATATTAATAAAAATGCCTTATATTTTTCAAGAGCCAGCATTCCATTTGATAGAAGTGCTATGATGGCAGAGCAGCAACCACTTAATTTAGCGCCTTTTCAACGCCATGTGGGTATTTACGCGTATCGCGCAGGGTTTATAAAGCAATATATTCAATTATCGGTATCACCATTAGAAGTTTTAGAATCACTAGAGCAGCTAAGGGTGCTTTACCATGGCTATGCGATTAAAATAGAGCAAGCGCTGGTGACCCCTCATGCTGGGGTTGATACACCAGAGGATTTAGCTAAAGTCGTTGCGCATATTCAAAGTAAAGCGCGTGAATAAAGCAGATACGCCTGTGTTTAAGGTGCAATACACGCACGATGATTTTTATATTATAACTAAACCTGCAGGGCTTAATTTTCATTCAGAAGATAGCCCTGGTTTTGTGGTACTTGCTGAGCAACAACTAAACGAAAAATTGTTTGCGGTTCATCGTCTAGACAAAGTGACTTCAGGGCTGATCATATTAGCGCGGCATAAAGACGCTGCGGCAAAGTTTACCCAGATGTTTACTGAGCATACTATAAATAAATTTTATTTAGCTGTAAGTGATTCTAAGCCTAAAAAAAAGCAAGGTTGGGTTAAAGGAGACATGGCGAAGTCACGTCGGGGTACTTTTAAATTATTAAACTCGCAAATAAATCCCGCTATAACGCGGTTTTATTCATTTAGTTTTAAAAGTGGTTTTAGAGCTTACCTATTAAAACCCTATTCGGGTAAAACCCATCAGCTCAGAGTTGCTTTAAAGAGTTTGGGTGCCCCCATAATGGGTGATGCAAGTTATGCAGGCAGCCCTGCAGAGCGTACCTATTTACATGCATTTGCGCTGGATTTTTTATGGAAAGGGCAAAAAATACAACATACCCTGTTGCCAGAATCTGGTGAAGAGTATGCGCAATTGATTAAACATCAAGATTTTAATTCTTGGCAAACGCCGTGGAAACTGGATTGGTAAATGAGTGAACAAGTAACTGATATCCGCTTTGGTGGTATTAAACGTCTGTATGGTCAACAGCAATTTGAGTGGTTACAGCAAGCACATTTTTGTGTTGTGGGTATTGGTGGTGTAGGCAGTTGGACTGCTGAAGCACTAGCGCGTACCGGCGTAGGTAAAATCACCTTAATTGATTTAGATGATATTTGTGCAACTAATGTAAATCGTCAAATTCATGCCTTAACAGGCACAATAGGGGAAGCTAAAGTTGAGGCGATGAAAACTCGCTGCAAGCTTATCAACCCTGAGTGTGTGGTGAATGTGATTGATGACTTTATTAGCCTTGATAATATTCAAGAACATATTCAAGGTTTTGATTATGTAATAGATTGTATTGATGCGGTTAAAGAAAAAGCGGCGTTAATAGCTCACTGTAAACGTAATAAAATGCCTATAATTACAACTGGCGGTGCAGGTGGTCAAACCGATCCGAGTCAAATTACCTTTGGCGATGTGGCAAAAACCACTCAAGATCCATTACTTGCAAAAGTGCGTTACATTTTGCGTAAACAATATAATTTCAGTTCAAACCCAAAACGTAAATTTAATATTGACTGTGTATATTCCACTGAACAGCTTGTTTACCCAGGTAGTGACGGCAGTGTGTGTCATGCGAAGCAAAATGCTGATGGCAGTATGAACATGGATTGTAATAATGGCTTTGGCTCAGTGACGATGATCACCGGTAGTTTTGGTTTTTTTGTTGCCGCTAAAGCGGTTCGAAAATACTTAGACAAGCGTGCGCGTCTAAATACTTAGATAAAGTGTTTTGGTTTAATAGTATTTAAAAAGCGCTTAAAGCGCTTTTTGTTTGGCCATGGTTTGTATTGTTTCAACCATGGCTTTTACTCCATTGCCCCTTGACGCACTCAAATGACTGATTAAGCCTAACTTTTCAAATTCATCATAAGCATTTACTGCTAACACTTCTTCGGGTGTTAAACCGTTATACAGGGCTAAAATTAACGCCAATAAGCCTTTTACTATGCGAGTATCAGAGTCTCCAATTACAACCAGTGCATTCTCGGTTAAGTCAAACTCGACAAACATCCATACTTTACTCTCACAGCCTGGCACTAACGCATCATCTGTTTTTAATATATCGGCTAGAGGTGGCAGCGTTTTACCGAGTAACATAATTTCACGGTACTTTTGTTGCCAGCTACTACTGCTTTGAATACTTTTAGTTACGAGTTGATATGTGTGTGTCATTATTTATCCAAATTAGTCTAATAAAGCAATGCATTCTTTGAGTGCGGCAATAAATTGGTCTACATCTTTAGTCGTATTATAAAAAGCAAAACTCGCTCTCAGTGAACCATTTAGGTTTAAATGACTCATTAAAGGTTGGGTACAATGATGACCACTTCGTACAGCAATACCATAGCCGTCAAGTAAAGTTGACAGATCATAAGGATGTTCATTTTTATAATTAAAGCAAAGTGTGCCAATATTCGATTTGAGGTCGCTGTAGATAATAATACCGTCTATTTTGCTCAATGCGTTCGCTGCATAAATAAACAACTGCTGTTCATAGTGCTGTAATGTTTGCAGATCAAGCGCCATTAAATACTCAAGTGCAGCGCCAAAACCTAAAACACCGGCTATATTTGGCGTTCCTGCTTCAAATTTAGCCGGTGCATTACGATAAGTACTGTGCGTTAAGGTTACTTTTTCAATCATTTCACCGCCTGTTTGATAAGGCGATAGTGCATTAAGGGCTGTATAACGGCCATATAAACCGCCTAGCCCTGTTGGCCCCACCATTTTATGAGCAGAAAACACGTAAAAATCACAATCGAGCTTTTTTAAATTCGGTCTTAAATGCAGCGCCCCTTGTGCGCCATCGACTAAGGTTAGCGCGCCTACCGCCTTAGCTGAGGCTATTAAGGGGACTAAATCAGTAATATTGCCTAGCGCATTAGAAGCGTGAGTAATAGCCAGTAGTGCAGGGTTGGTGCGCTTAATCACTTCACAACACTGTGCTATATCAAACGTAGCATCTGCATTAAGTGGTAAAGTTTTTAATGTTGCCCCGGTTTGCGCTGCCAGTTCTTGCCACGGCACGATATTAGCGTGGTGTTCGATTGGGCTAATTAAAATAGTGTCAGCAGCTGTTAATGTATTTCTTAAGCCATGAGCAACTAAGTTAATCGCTTCAGTGGCACCTTTGGTCCAGACAATTTCGTTACTGGTTACCTGAAAATAATCGGCAACGCGTTGACGTACTTGCTCATAAGCCGCTGTAGCTTGCTCACTCAGCGTATGACGTCCGCGGTGAACATTTGCATTCTGTAAGGTGTAAAACTGTGTCGTAGCGTCAATCACGCATTGTGGTTTTTGTGTTGTTGCTGCTGAGTCTAAATAAACCAAAGGGTAGCCATTGATTGTCTGATTTAGAGTAGGAAAGTCATTACGGATTTTTTTAGGATCAAACGAGGACACAGACATAGGCTCATAAAGTTAATCAAGTGGGCAGGAATTGTAATCTGTTTAAGATAATTCTCAAGTAGCAGGTAATAAAAAAGGCCGCAGAGGCGGCCTTTTAAACTAACTTAATGCTTAGCGCTTGTCAGTTGCTTTATAATCACGGTGTGTTTCACCTGTGTAAAGCTGACGTGGACGGCTGATCTTATGACCAGGTTGAGAAAGCATCTCGTCCCAGTGTGAGATCCAACCTACAGTACGTGCCATTGCAAAGATTACAGTGAACATGCTGGTAGGGATGCCGATTGCTTTTAAGATAATACCTGAGTAGAAATCTACATTAGGGTAAAGTTTCTTCTCAACAAAGTACGGGTCTTCAAGTGCAATTTGCTCTAGTTTCATTGCGATATCAAGTAATGGATCTTGAATGTTTAGCTCTGCTAACACTTCATGACATGTTTGACGCATTACTGTTGCACGAGGATCGAAGTTTTTATAAACACGGTGTCCAAAGCCCATAAGACGGAACGGGTCCGCTTTATCTTTTGCTTTTGCTACGTATTCGTCAATGCGATCAACTGAGCCAATTTCTTCTAACATGTTTAAACATGCTTCGTTAGCACCGCCGTGAGCAGGGCCCCAAAGTGATGCAATACCCGCAGCAATACATGCATAAGGGTTAGCACCAGAAGAACCTGCTAAACGTACTGTAGACGTTGATGCATTTTGCTCATGGTCAGCATGAAGCATGAAGATTTTATCCATTGCTTTAGCTGTGACAGGGTTTACTTTGTATTCTTCAGCAGGCACAGAGAACATCATGTGTAAGAAGTTTTCTGCATAGCTTAAGTCATTGCGTGGATATACAAATGGTTGACCGATGTTTGTTTTGTACGCCATTGCTGCAATTGTTGGTAACTTAGCAACTAATTTAATAGCGCTTGTTTTACGTTGAACTGCATCAGTGATATCCAGATCTTCATGGTAGAAAGAAGATAAAGCACCAACCACACCACATAGCATCGCCATAGGGTGGGCGTCAAAACGGAAACCTTGGAAGAAGTTTGCGATTTTTTCATCTAGCATAGTGCTACGAGTGATTTTTGTAGCGAAATCATCGTATTGCTCTTTAGTTGGTAACTCACCATTTAATAGTAAGTAGCATAACTCAACGTAGTTAGAGCTTTCTGCTAACTGTTCGATTGGGTAACCACGGTGTAATAAAACACCCTTGCCACCATCGATGTAAGTGATGGTAGATTCACAAGAACCAGTCGACATGAAACCTGGGTCATAAGTAAAGTGACCATGTGAGCCGAGTGTACGTACGTCAATTACATCTTGGCCAGCAGTACCTTGATAAATTGGAAGTTCGATTGGATCTAGCCCATCAATATGGACCGTGGCTTTCTTATCTGCCATCTATGTATCTCCTATTAAGATAACTATTCTGATTTTTATATTCTAAAATCTATTCTAAGCACATCTTTACATTTTAACGTGAAAGAGGGGTATAAAGTCAATTTTTATAAGTATTATGCACATATGTATAATAAATATTCGGTATAGATTGAATATTATACCATTGGCTAATTCGCAAACGACTCAAAGTAAACAAGAATTGTAAAAGAGTCTCCGGCTATATATACTAACGGAGGTTTTTAACCAATTTGTATTTGGGTAAACTTTTTTTTACATAATAATTTTCATAAAAAGTGAACTTTATTAGTATCAATACGTTTATTTTGATAGTTCCACCAGAAACATTTGGTGGGTTTTAGAAAAACAAGTAGATGAGCCCCACTGCGGGCAAGATGGGCAAGTAACTGTGAAAAAGCAAAGACCTGTAAATCTAGATCTAACAACTATATCTATGCCGGCAACGGCTAAAGCTTCAATTTTTCACCGCGTCACCGGTGTTGCATTATTTTTTGCTTTAACGTTTGTCATTTGGGCTTGGTCAGAGTCTCTTTCTTCAGCTGAAGGTTTTGAATTCGTCAAGAGTCTGTTTAACGGATTCATTGCCAAATTTATAGCTTGGGGCACCCTTTCTGTATTGGGTTATCACCTTATCGGTGGTATCCGTCACATTATTATGGATATGGGGCATTGGGAAGAACTTGAATCAGGCAATACTAGCGCTAAAATTGCGATGGCACTTGGCGTTGTGTTTGCTGTATTGGCAGGGGTGTGGATATGGTCTTAAATCAAGCAACTCTTAAACGTGATGGCGTACAAGATTTTGTATCTTTACGCACAACGGCATTAATAATCAGCGCGTATGCAATCTTTATTATTGGCTATTTTTTAGCAATGCCAGAAGTCACATATGAAGCCTGGACAGGCCTATTCTCAAACCTAGCAATGAAAGGGGCAACGTTAATCACCCTAATTTGCATTATGGTTCATACCCGTATCGGCCTTTGGCAGGTTCTTACCGACTATGTAAAGAACGCTAAATTGCGTGCTTTTTTAGGCTTTGTACTAAACCTAATGGCTGTTGCTTACGTAGCTGTGGGTTTAATCGTTTTATGGGGTGTTTAAGTGAAATATTCTGTTCGTGAATTTGACGCCGTAGTAATTGGTGCCGGTGGTGCAGGTATGCGCGCTGCTCTTGCTATTACTGAATCTGGCAAAACATGTGCGCTAATCTCTAAAGTTTTCCCGACACGCTCACACACTGTATCTGCTCAAGGCGGTATTACAGTCGCGTTAGGTAACTCGCATGAAGATAACTGGGAATGGCATATGTATGATACCGTTAAAGGTTCCGATTTTATCGGTGACCAAGACGCTATCGAATACATGTGTCAAACTGGCCCAGAAGCTATTACTGAATTAGAAAACATGGGCTTACCATTTTCGCGTTTTGAAAATGGCCGTGTTTACCAACGTCCTTTCGGTGGTCAATCGAAAAACTTTGGTGGTGAACAGGCTGCGCGTACTGCAGCAGCAGCTGACCGTACGGGCCATGCATTATTACACCTTCTTTATCAACAAAACGTTAAAAACAAAACCAATGTATTCTCAGAATGGTATGCACTTGATTTAGTTAAAAACGATAATGGCGATGTAGTAGGCTGTACAGCGATTGAAATTGAAACAGGTGAAATCACCTTCTTCAAATCAAAAGCAGTTGTGTTAGCGACAGGTGGTGCAGGTCGTATTTTCGCATCAACAACCAATGCTCACATTAATACCGGTGACGGTGTTGGTATGGCTGCACGTGCTGGTATTTCTATGCAAGACATGGAAATGTGGCAGTTCCACCCGACAGGTATAGCTGGCGCTGGTACGCTAGTAACTGAAGGTTGTCGTGGTGAAGGTGGTTATCTTTTAAATAAAGATGGCGAACGCTTCATGGAACGTTACGCACCAAATGCTAAAGATTTAGCGTCTCGTGACGTTGTTGCTCGTTCAATGATGACAGAAATTCGTGAAGGTCGTGGTTGTGATGGTCCTTGGGGTCCTCACCTTAAGTTGAAACTTGACCACTTAGGCGAAGAAACGCTTAACTTACGTCTTCCAGGTGTATGTGATCTTGCTAAAACATTTGCTCACGTTGACCCTGCAAAAGAACCGATTCCAGTTATCCCAACATGTCACTACATGATGGGTGGTGTGCCAACAAACGTAAATGGTCAAGTACTTAATATCGATGCTGCTGGCAACGAAAAAGTAGTACAAGGTTTATTTGCTGTTGGTGAGATTGCCTGTGTATCTGTACATGGTGCTAACCGCTTAGGTGGTAACTCATTACTTGATTTAGTTGTATTTGGCCGTGCAGCAGGTAACTTCTTAGGTAAATACCTAAATGACGTTGAAATTTCTAAAGCGGCTTCAGAGTCTGACTTAGAAGCGTCTCTTGCGCGCTTTAACCGTTGGGAAAACTCAACAGCTGGTCAAGGCGAAGACCCAGTTCAAATCAAGAAAGACCTACAACAATGTATGCAGCTTAACTTCTCGGTATTCCGTGAAGGTGACTCAATGGCTACAGGTCTTACTGAACTTAAAGAAATCCGTGAACGTTTACAGCACGCGCGTCTTGATGACAAATCATCAGACTTTAACACCATGCGTATTGAATGTTTAGAACTAGACAACTTAATGGAAACAGCTTACTCAACTGCAGTAGCTGCAAACTTCCGTACTGAAAGCCGTGGCGCACACTCTCGCTTTGACTTCCCAGATCGTGATGACGAAAACTGGTTATGTCACTCAGTATTTAATCCGGTAACGGATGAAATGAGCAAGCGTAAAGTAAACTACGAGCCTAAAACACGTGAAGCTTTCCCACCTAAAGCACGTACCTACTAGGAGCGAGACGATGGCACAAGTACAATTTTCAGTTTATCGTTACAATCCGGATGTTGATAACGCACCTCGTATGCAAGATTACACTTTGCAAACTGAGGAAGGCCAAGACATGATGGTATTGGATGCACTTTTACTATTAAAAGAGCAAGATCCTACACTATCGTTTCGTCGTTCATGCCGTGAAGGCGTGTGTGGTTCAGACGGCGTAAACATGAATGGTAAGAACGGTTTAGCATGTATTACTCCTTTATCTACGCTTCAAAAAAATGGCAAAGGTAAAATCGTAGTGCGTCCATTACCTGGACTTCCTGTTGTTCGTGACCTTGTTATTGACATGAGTCAGTTCTACACTCAATACGAAAAAGTAAAACCGTATCTAATTAATGATGAGCCTGCTGCAGGTGAACGTCTTCAATCTATCGAAGAACGTGATAAATTAGATGGGCTTTACGAGTGTATTTTATGTGCATGTTGTTCTACATCGTGTCCTTCTTTCTGGTGGAATCCAGATAAGTTTATAGGTCCAGCAGGCCTTCTTCATGCTTACCGTTTCTTAGCTGATAGCCGAGACACAGCAACAGAAGAGCGTTTAGCTGACTTAGACGATGCATTCAGTGTGTTCCGTTGCCACAGTATCATGAACTGTGTTAGCGTTTGTCCTAAGGGTCTTAATCCGACCAAAGCAATTGGACAAATAAAATCTATGTTATTAAACCGCTCGGTTTAATTTCTAGTAGACGAAAGATGGCTAATAATTTATTAGCCATCTTGTTATATAACTATTAATTTCTGCGCTAAAAAAAAGGGCTTATAAATGCACGAAGGTGTGATGAAGGCATGGCTAGAATCTTCACATTTAAACGGCGGTAACGTTGCTTATGTTGAAGAGCTTTATGAAGCGTATTTAGACGATGCGACTTCGGTGCCAGAAGAATGGCGAGAAGTGTTCGAACAGTTACCAAAAGTAGATGGTGTGGATGTTGAAGTAAAACATTCAGAAGTTCGTTCACAATTTGCGGCGCTTGCTAAAAACAAGCATAGAGAAGTAGTGGTAGCAGAGGGCAGTGGTGGCGACCTTAAACAGGTTAAAGTACTGCAACTTATTAATGCTTTCCGTTTTCGTGGACACCAAAATGCAAACCTAGATCCACTAGGTATTTGGCAACGAGAACGTGTACGAGATTTAGAGCTAGAGTACCACGACTTATCGGATGCTGACTTTGACCGCGAATTTAACGTAGGATCGTTTGCCGTTGGCCGCGATACTATGCCTTTAGGTGAGTTATACCAAGCACTAAAAACCACTTACTGTGGTTCTATTGGCGCCGAGTATATGCACATCACATCAACAGAAGAAAAGCGTTGGTTACAACAGCGTTTAGAGTCTGTTCAGTCTAGGCCAAAATTTGATAAAAATGAAAAGCTACGAATCCTCAAGGGATTAACAGCGGCTGATGGTCTTGAAAAATATTTAGGGGCTAAGTTCCCGGGTGCTAAGCGTTTCTCACTTGAAGGTGGCGATGCGTTAGTGCCTATGTTAAAAGAGCTTATTCACCGTGCCGGTGAAAGTGGCCAAAAAGAAGCCGTTATTGGTATGGCCCACCGTGGTCGCTTAAATGTTCTTGTTAATGTGCTAGGCAAAAATCCATCAGAACTTTTTGATGAGTTTGCTGGCAAGCACAAAGAAACGTTAAGCTCAGGTGATGTTAAATACCACATGGGTTATTCATCAGATTTCGCGACTAAAGGTGGCAACGTGCACATGGCACTTGCGTTTAACCCGTCGCATTTAGAAATCGTAAATCCGGTGGTTATGGGCTCTGTGCGTGCACGTCTTGATCGTCTTAATGACAAAACAGGCAGCAAAGCACTTCCAATCACTATCCACGGCGACTCAGCAATTGCAGGTCAGGGTGTTGTTCAAGAAACGTTTAACTTATCGCAAACTAATGCATTTAGTTGTGGCGGTAGTATCCGTATTGTTGTTAATAACCAAGTTGGTTTTACAACAAGTAAAAAAGACGACGTACGCTCAACTGATTACTGTACTGATATCGCGAAAATGGTTCAATCACCAATTTTCCACGTAAACTCTGACGATCCTGAAGCGGTTGCTTTTGTAACTCAACTCGCGCTTGATTTTAGAAATCAGTTTAAACGTGACGTTGTGATTGACCTTGTTTGTTACCGTCGCCATGGTCATAACGAAGCTGATGAGCCTAACGCTACACAGCCAATTATGTACCAAAAAATTAAAAAACACCCAGTACCTCGCTTAATCTACGCGGATCAGCTTATTTCTGAAGGTTCTTTCACAGAAGATGAAGTGAAAGCGCTTGCTGATGATTACCGTAATGGTTTAGACGATGGCAACTGTGTTGTTGAAGAAATACAGCCAGAAACATCACACTCTTCAGATTGGGCTAAGTATGTAGGCCATGAATGGAGTGTTGATTACGATGCTAGCGTTTCGGTAGAAAAGCTTAAAGAACTTGGTAACATAGTTGCAAGTTACCCAGAAGAGTACAAAGCACAATCTCGTGTTAAAAAAATATACGATGATCGTAAAGCAATGGCTGCTGGCGAAAAACCACTTGATTGGGGTATGGCAGAAACTTTAGCGTATGCAACTATTGCAGCTGAAGGCACTGATATTCGTCTAACTGGACAAGATTCAGGTCGTGGTACCTTCTTCCACCGTCATGCGGTTGTTCATAGTCAAAAAGATGGTGCAACGTATTTACCATTACAGAACCTTAGTGAAGATCAAGGTACGTTTGAAGTGTTCGACTCAGTACTGTCTGAAGAAGCGGTATTAGCATTTGAATATGGTTATGCAACTGCAGAGCCGACTTCATTAGTATTGTGGGAAGCACAATTTGGTGATTTCGCTAATGGTGCACAAGTGGTATTTGACCAGTTCTTAAGTTCAGGTGAGCAAAAGTGGGGTCGCTTATGTGGCTTAACGTGCTTGTTACCTCATGGCTATGAAGGTCAGGGTCCAGAGCACAGCTCGGCTCGTCTAGAACGCTTTTTACAGCTTTGTGCTGATCACAACATGCAAGTATGTGTGCCATCAACACCGGCGCAAGTGTACGCAATGTTACGTCGTCAATCAGTTAGACCACTGCGTCGTCCACTGATTGTAATGACACCTAAATCATTGCTACGTCATCCACTTGCAACGTCATCGCTAGAAGAGCTTTCTGAGGGTGTATTCCACAACATCATTGATGAAATTGATGAGATTGATGCTAAGAAAGTAGAACGTGTTGTATTTTGTAGCGGCAAAGTTTACTACGAACTATTACAAGAGCGTCGTAAACTTGAGCAAGACAATATTGCAATTGTTCGTGTTGAGCAGCTTTACCCGTTCCCACATGACGAAATGAAAGCAATTATTGAACGTTACCAACACGTTACTGATTTTGTGTGGTGTCAGGAAGAGCCGCAAAACCAAGGCGCTTGGTACTGTTCACAACATCACTTTGTTGATGCAATTCCACAAGGTGCAAAATTGAAATATGCAGGCCGTAAGGCATCAGCATCTCCTGCATGTGGATATATGTCAGTACATACTAAAGAACAACAAGCGCTCGTTGCCGACGCGCTTACTATAGAAAAGAAAGGATAAGCAATGAGCACAGAAATTAAAGTTCCTGTTCTTCCTGAGTCGGTTGCAGATGCTTCCGTTGCTACATGGCATGTAAGTGTTGGCGACAAAGTAAGCCGTGACCAAAACTTAGTAGACATTGAAACAGACAAAGTGGTTTTAGAAGTGGTTGCACAAAATGACGGTGTGATCACTGAAATTTCACAAGAAGAAGGTGCTACGGTACTTGGTGACCAAGTGATCGGTTTAATTGGTGATGCGCAAGAAGCATCACCAAGTAAAGAGCCAAAAGAAGATAGCTCAGCATCAGAAAAATCAGAAGACGCGCCGGCGGCGCAATCAGCACCAGCATCAGAAGGTAAAGAAGTGGATATTAAAGTACCTGTACTTCCAGAATCAGTTGCAGATGCAACAATTGCTACTTGGCATGTTCAACCAGGTGACGCGGTAACACGCGACCAAAACTTGGTTGATATTGAAACAGATAAAGTTGTACTTGAAGTGGTTGCCCAAGAAGACGGCGTTATGGGTGAAATCATTCATGACGAAGGCGATACTGTTCTTGGTGAGCAAGTAATTGGTAAAGTAAAAGCAGGCGCTGCACCCGCTAAATCTGACGCTAAAGCGGACGCACCAGCAGCCAAAGAAGAAAGTTCAAGCGAGAGTTCAGATGTGTTAACGCCATCAGTTCGTCGTTTAATTGCTGAGAAAGGCCTTGATGCATCAAAAATCAAAGGTTCAGGCAAAAATGGTCGTGTGACTAAAGAAGATGTTGATCAATTCTTAAAATCACCTGCGCCAGCGGCAAAAGCAGAAGCAGCGCCAGCAGCACCTATCGGTGACCGTACACAAAAACGTGTGCCTATGACACGTTTACGTAAAACCATTGCGAATCGTCTTCTTGAAGCGAAAAACTCTACTGCAATGTTAACTACATTTAACGAAGTTAACATGAAGCCAATCATGGATCTTCGTAAGCAGTACCAAGAAGTATTTGAAAAGCGCCACGGTATCCGTTTAGGTTTCATGTCTTTCTACGTGAAAGCAGTGACTGAAGCGTTAAAGCGTTTCCCAGATGTAAATGCATCAATTGATGGCGATGATATTGTTTACCACAACTATTTCGACATCAGCATTGCTGTTTCTACACCTCGTGGCTTAGTAACACCTGTACTTAAAGACTGTGACAAGCTATCTGTTGCAGAAATCGAAAAGGGGATTCGTGAGCTAGCGCTTAAAGGTCGTGATGGTAAGTTAACGCTTGACGATATGACCGGCGGTAACTTCACTATCACCAACGGTGGTGTATTCGGTTCGTTACTATCTACTCCAATTATTAACTTACCGCAGTCTTCAATTTTGGGTATGCACAAAATCCAAGATCGTCCAATGGCTGTAAACGGTAAAGTTGAAATCTTACCTATGATGTACTTAGCGTTATCTTACGATCACCGCCAAATCGATGGTAAAGAATCAGTTGGCTTCTTAGTAACAATTAAAGAGTTACTTGAAGATCCAACACGTTTACTGCTGGATGTTTAATTAAGTAGTATGAAATATAAGCTGTGAGTTAAAATCACAGCTTTTTTTTTGCGCCTAAGGTCATACTGGGGTTTTCATGTAGCGCCATGAGATCTATACTAGGCACGCAATTTGGGATAGTTGTTTATTTGCATAAATATTCAGCTCTTTTAATATAAAAAATTGGATAAAGCATCATGAATTTGCATGAGTATCAGGCAAAACAACTTTTTGCCGAATATGGTTTACCAGTTTCTCAAGGTTTCGCTTGCGATACACCTGAAGAAGCTGCAGCAGCTGCTGAAAAAATTGGCGGCGATATGTGGGTTGTTAAAACTCAGGTTCACGCAGGTGGGCGTGGTAAAGCTGGCGGTGTAAAGCTAGTTAAAACTATCGACGAAGTTAAAGCGTTTGCAGCTAACTGGTTAGGTAAAAACCTAGTTACTTACCAAACAGACGAGAAAGGCCAGCCAGTTGCTAAAATTTTAGTAGAAAGCTGTACAGATATCGCAAACGAACTGTACCTAGGTGCTGTTGTTGACCGTGCTTCTCGTAAAGTTGTGTTCATGGCGTCTACTGAAGGCGGCGTTGAAATTGAAACTGTTGCTGAAGAAACACCAGAACTTATCCACAAAGCTGAGATTGATCCTTTAGTAGGTCCTCAAGCTTACCAAGCTCGTGAGCTTGGTTTTAAATTGGGTCTTAACCCAACACAAATGAAACAGTTCGTTAAGATCTTTATGGGTCTTGGCAACATGTTCAACGATTTCGATTTCGCATTACTTGAAATCAACCCACTAGTAATCACAGATGAAGGTAACCTTCACTGTCTAGATGGTAAAATTGGTATCGATGGTAATGCACTTTACCGTCAACCTAAAATCCGTGAAATGCACGATCCATCTCAAGAAGATGCACGTGAAGCTCACGCAGCAAGCTTCGAGCTTAACTACGTAGCCCTAGATGGTAACGTAGGTTGTATGGTTAACGGTGCAGGCCTAGCAATGGGTACTATGGACATCGTAAACCTACACGGTGGCAAGCCAGCTAACTTCCTAGATGTTGGTGGCGGCGCGACTAAAGAACGTGTTTCTGAAGCATTCAAAATCATCCTTTCAGATGACAACGTTAAAGCTGTTTTAGTTAACATCTTCGGCGGAATCGTTCGTTGTGACATGATTGCTGAAGGCATCATTGGCGCAGTTAAAGAAGTAGGTGTAACAGTTCCAGTAGTTGTACGTTTAGAAGGTACTAATGCTGAATTAGGCCGTGAAGTACTTGCTAAGTCTGATCTTAACATCATCGCTGCTGAATCATTAACAGACGCGGCTGAAAAAGTTGTTGCTGCTGCGGAGGGCAAATAATGTCTGTATTAATCAATAAAGATACAAAAGTTATCTGTCAAGGTTTCACTGGTGGTCAAGGTACTTTCCACTCAGAGCAAGCGCTTGAGTACGGTACACAAATGGTTGGTGGTGTAAGCCCAGGTAAAGGCGGTCAAACGCACCTTGGTCTTCCAGTATTTAACACAGTACGTGACGCTGTAGAAGCAACAGGTGCAACTGCATCTGTGATTTACGTACCAGCACCTTTCTGTAAAGATGCAATCTTAGAAGCTATCGATGCTGGTATCGAGCTGATTGTTTGTATCACTGAAGGTATTCCTACACTTGATATGGTTGACGTTAAAGTTAAACTAGATCAAACAGGTACTCGTATGATCGGTCCAAACTGTCCAGGTGTTATCACTCCTGGTGAGACTAAGATTGGTATCATGCCTGGTCACATCCACAAGCCTGGTAAAGTAGGTATTGTTTCTCGCTCTGGTACGTTAACGTACGAAGCAGTTAAGCAAACTACAGATGCTGGTTTTGGTCAGTCTTCTTGTGTTGGTATTGGTGGTGATCCAATTCCAGGTACTAACTTTATCGACGTTCTAGAATTGTTCGAAAAAGATCCACAAACTGAAGCAATCGTAATGATTGGTGAAATTGGTGGTACTGCAGAAGAAGAAGCTGCAGAGTACATCAAAGCTAACGTTACTAAACCTGTTGTTTCTTACATTGCTGGTGTTACTGCACCAGAAGGTAAGCGTATGGGTCACGCTGGCGCAATCATCGCTGGTGGTAAAGGTACTGCTGATGAGAAATTTGCTGCATTAGAAGCTGCGGGCGTAAAAACTGTACGTTCACTTGCTGAAATCGGTAAAGCACTAAAAGAAAAAACAGGCTGGTAATCAGCGTTTATTCTTTAAAAAAGGCTCGCAATTGCGAGCCTTTTTGTTATCTAGAGTTCAGATTAATTAATATGGATAACTTATATGCTGAAAAAAGCGCACAGATAAATCTTGGCGTTGCTTATTAATTGCTAACTCCTCACATAAGCCATGTATGGCTTTTTCAACTTGATTCATAAAACGACCATAGCCAATTTCATGTTTATTATGCTCAGCTGCAACAATGACAAAATGCAGTGTTTCGACTAATTTATCGGCTTCAAAAAATACTTTTATTTGCGGGGTTGAATCTTCTATATCAAAACTAATTTTTTGTAGCTCTTCATTTCCTTCATTTCTATCGACTTGGCTGTTGCGTATTATTGGCATTGCGCCATTAGCAACCATTGCAGCGTGGGTGAGTTTATTGTCTTCACATAACTGGGTAAATAGTTTTGAAAAGTGGGTGTAGAACGGCTGATAAGTTTGGCTGTTAATCTCACTTTGAAACTGCGTTTTAATATTACGAGTTATCGGTATCGAAAAAGTGATATAGGTCATTTCTGCGTGTGTGCTTGGTATCTCGCATTGTCTTGATTGATAACGAGGATATAAACTTCTTAATTTATAACCGTAACTTTCTTTATTGCCTTTTTCTTTAGCGAATAAATCATAGGTCAAATGCTGATGATCACGTAATTTAAAGCTTGGTTGCTCTACAAATAATTGCTGTTGTAAAAGATCCAAAACTTTTTGTACATTATTATGGAATTGGGCGGAGTGAGCGCGAATATCATCCCCAGTGGCTAAAAACAGTAAGCGAATCTTTTTGCTTTGCTGATCTTCGGTGTAATGAAGTTTATGTGCTTCATGGTAACGAGGATTATAGAAAAACAACATTTGCTTATCGGTTTCAAGTTGATAAGACTCATCATGAAATCGCACGACCGGCAGTTTATCATTGGCGAGTAAATGCACATTGTGAAGTTCATATTCATCACAAGCAGCAAATAGTTGGCGAGCAATACGCTGATAACACGCATTAATATTACTAAAGCTCTTATAAAACTCATCGTTTGGCGTGATTTCAGCTAATAAATAATGGTTTGCTCTAGCATTGCTTGGGATATAAACACGGTGTTGATTTAATGAAGCCATCTTTCGTTCCTGTAAGTTGGGTTTATTTTTATACTATAGAATGCTTTGATGACTTAAATATTGCGCTAAAACAAATTTTGTTCATAAACTATCCCTTATTAAACAAACTTTGTTAATTACCAACATAAACCCGTATCTATTACTGTATGTTACGCTTGGTTTTTGTAATAATGCATTAGTTTTGTTATCACGCAATATACAGAGGTTTATACTCCTATGGCGGAAATCGAGAATCGCCCAAGTAACTTTATTAGAACCCGAATTGATGAAGATTTAGCAAGTGGAAAACATGCTACAACGCATACCCGTTTTCCACCAGAACCAAATGGCTTTTTACATATTGGCCATGCAAAATCAATTTGCCTAAATTTTGGTATCGCCAAAGACTATAACGGTTTATGTAACCTTCGTTTTGACGATACAAACCCAGAAAAAGAAGATATTAACTACGTTAATTCAATTAAAGAAGACGTACAGTGGTTAGGGTTTAATTGGGACGGTGAGATTAAATATTCGTCAAACTATTTTGATGTGCTTTACGGCTATGCAGTAGAGCTAATTGAAAAAGGTTTAGCGTATGTGTGTTTTTTAACAGCCGATCAAGCACGTGAATACCGTGGCACATTAAAAGAGCCAGGTAAGAATAGCCCTTATCGCGATACTTCGATTGAAGAAAACCTCGCATTATTTGAAAAGATGCGTAATGGCGAATTTAAAGAAGGTGAATGTGTTCTACGTGCTAAAATTGATATGGCCAGCTCATTTATGGTGCTGCGCGATCCAATTATTTACCGCGTTCGTTTTGCACATCATCACCAAACAGCTGATAAATGGTGCATTTACCCAATGTACGACTTCACGCATTGTATTTCTGATGCGCTAGAAGGTATAACACATTCATTATGTACCTTAGAATTCCAAGATAACCGTCGTCTTTACGACTGGGTTCTTGATAATATCAGCCTTGAGTGCCACCCACAGCAAATTGAATTTTCACGGTTAAACCTTGAATACACAATTATGTCAAAGCGTAAGCTTAATGACTTAGTGGTAAATAACAAGGTAGAAGGGTGGGATGACCCGCGTATGCCAACGATTGCGGGTCTTCGTCGTCGAGGTTATACACCGGCTTCAATTCGTGAGTTTTGTTTACGTATTGGTATTACTAAACAAGAAAATATGGTTGAAATGGGTATGCTTGAAGCGTGTATCCGTGATGACTTAAACGAAAATGCACCGCGTGCTATGGCTGTACTTGATCCGGTTAAAATCGTGATTGAGAATTATCAAGCCGACACCGTTGAAACATTGTCTGTTGCTAATCACCCAAATAAAGAAGAAATGGGTCGCCGTGACGTGCCTTTTACTCGTGAAATTTTTATTGAACGTGAAGATTTCCGCGAAGAAGCAAACAATAAATTTAAACGTTTAGTACTTGATAAAGAAGTACGCTTACGTGGCGCTTATGTAATTAAAGCCGAGCGTGTTGAAAAAGACGATAACGGTGAAATTACCACTATTTACTGTACTTACGATCCTGAAACATTGGGTAAAAACCCAAGCGATGGGCGTAAGGTAAAAGGGGTGATTCATTGGGTGTCAGCACCTGAGTCAGTGACGGCGGAAGTACGTTTATATGACCGTTTATTCAGTGTGCCTAATCCTGCAGCCGCAGAGGACTTTGAAAGCACATTAAACCCAGAGTCATTAGTTGTTATTACTAATGCAAAACTAGAACCTTCACTGGAAAATTCACAGCCTGCGCAAGGTTTCCAGTTTGAGCGTACCGGCTATTTTTCACGTGATACTAAATCAGAGAACGTGGTATTTAACCAAACTGTAGGTCTGCGTGACTCATGGGCTAAAATAGAACAGAAGTAATTCTGCTCTATTTTAGATACAAAAAAACCTGCTTAAAGCAGGTTTTTTTATGCAATTAATAATATTAACTATTGTTTTGTGCAAACGCCTTACATGCGTCTTTATCTTCACACTCGCCGTACAGGTAAAGAGAGTGGTTAGTTAACTTAATACCGTTTTCATCAGCAATCTCGAGTTGACGACGTTCAATTAAGTCATCTTCAAACTCAACAACTTTGCCACATTTTAAACATACTAAATGGTCATGGTGAGTACTACCAGAAAGTTCAAATACAGACTTACCACCTTCAAAATGATGACGGCTAACAATACCCGCATCATCAAATTGGTTTAAAACACGGTAAACAGTCGCAAGACCAATTTCTTCGCCTAGATCTAATAAAACCTTGTAAACATCTTCAGCGCTTATGTGTTGATTATCTGGAGATTGAAGAATCTCTAAAATTTTAATACGCGGTAAAGTTACCTTTAGCCCGGCTTTTTTAAGTTCCAAGTTATGATCAGTCATTAAATCTGTCTCAATTTTATTTAGTTATACTAGACATCTTGCAAGATGTACTCGTCACAATAACAGTTAGGATAACGTGCCTTAGCAGGAAGTGCAAAGAACAATTGATCTATATCAATATTAACGCGGAAAATGCTAACTGTTTGATAATATTTTAAACAGTTAGCATAAAAAAGGGGGGATTAATCTGCTAACTCACTTAAGCACATTTCATCATATACTTGAGCACACCATTGTTTAACGCGTTGCTCTGTTAGTTCCGGCTGACGGTCTTCATCAATACCTAAGCCTACAAAGTGCTTGTCATCAGCCATACCTTTTGATGCTTCAAAATCATAGCTGTCTGTTGGCCAATGTCCAACAACAATAGCACCACGCTCTGTTACGATATCGTTGATCATACCCATAGCGTCTAAGAAGTATTCTGCATAGTCTTCTTGGTCGCCACAGCCAAAAATAGCTACTAGCTTACCTTCAAAGCTTACTTCTTCAAGCTCAGGAAAAAAGTCATCCCAATCACACTGCGCTTCGCCATAGTACCAAGTTGGAATACCGAATAAGATCAGATCAAATTCAGCAATCTCTTCTTTAGAGCTTTTTGCAATGTCATGCACAGCAACGAGCTTTTTACCCAATTCTTTTTGGATCATTTTTGCTACGTGTTCTGTGTTACCTGTATCACTTCCGAAAAAAATGCCTACACTTGCCATGGATTTAAACCTTTTATCTATCAATAGCCAATCTTTCTTGTAAAATTGTTTCGATCAACGCACTACGGCTAATATTTTGTGCATCTGCCATATCACTCAAAGCCTGATACAACTGTGACGAAACTTTAAATTCAACACGCTTTAAACCACGTGCTTTATCTCTTTTTATTTGATTACGTTTATTGACCTTTAACTGCATATCCCGTGGAAGGGGATTGGTTTTTGGTCTACCTGGACGTTTCTCGTATTCAAATAAATCAAGCGTTGTTCTATCTGTTTCTGACTTGGCCATGCTTAACCTACACCCGCACCTTGCCAAAATACCTGAATAAGTCCTTTGGCAATAAAGCCAGAGCAACCTAAAAAAAGTACCAGCCACACAATATAACGACCAAATTTAGGCACATTGCCGCTTTTCAGTACGTCTTTTATTGCCAAGCCGATAAAAATAAAAATACCTGCTAAGCCAAAATACAACCCTAAGGTATCAAATTCGTTAATAAACTGACTGACCATCGACGTATAACCTTTAAATTAAACGGCGCGTACTATAGCACATAAATCTTTAATTATTTAGTGTGATAAATCAAAAACACGCCACAAAAATAACATTAAACTGCAGTTAAAAAATCATTGATTGCTTTGTTTACAGCCTGTGGTTTTTGGGCATGCAACCAATGACCCGCACCATGGATGATTTTTGCACTTACATTTTTAAACAGCGAATTAATTGCTTCACGGTGCTCAGCTAATATGTAGTCAGAGTCATTACCTTTAATAAACAGAGTTTCGCATAAACAAGAATTATTTGCATTAATGTTGTCGGTAATTGTTGAATATTTATTATCAAGCACTGATAAATTGAATCGCCATACAAATTTCCCTGCATCATTTTTATATAAACTCTTTAGTAAAAATTGACGTACACCTAACTCTTCTATATACGGTTGCATTATTAAATCAGCTTGCTTTCTATCACTAATATCGGCATTTTTTACTGCATTTAATGCCTCAATGATTTGGGTATGACGAGCCGGGTAGCTAACTGGGGCGATATCAAGTACCACTAATTTATCGACCAATTCGCTATGGGTTAATGCAACTTGCATAGCCACTTTACCGCCCATGGAATGCCCTACAAGATGGGCTTTTTGTATTTTCAATTTCGCCATTAATTCCATAATGTCATTGGCCATGCCTAGGTAATCCATTTCATCACTGTGTGGAGAATGGCCGTGGTTACGTAAATCGACATTGGTTACGCAAAAGTGTTCACTTAATGGTTTTGCAATCACATTAAGGTTTTCTAATGAGCCAAACAGTCCATGGATCAAAACAACATCAGGACCTTGACCAATTTGTTTGTAATTTAATTGCATAAACGTCTCCCATAATTTTGCGCATAGTTTGCCGAGCATTAACTAAAAAAGCAAAAAATACAGATATTATTTAAACGCTGGATGCAAAATACCTAGCTCTCTGATTATTTGGTCATTATTAATTATATGTTTAGGGTAGCGTGGGTTGTAACTCGCATTTCTAACTGGATTGGGTATAATCATATCGAAAGAAAAATGTGACCCGTAATGACAGGAAGAACATGAAACAAATCGACATAGACGACGAGTTATATCAGTACATTGCAAGCAATACACAGAGTATTGGTGAGAGTGCATCCACTATTTTACGTCGTTTATTAAATCTCAACGGCGAAAAAATTAACACCACTAAATTAGACACTGATCATAAAAATGAAACCGTTAGTGTGTCTAATTCATCACTAGAACAACCTATAGCAGACGTTGAACAGCCAACCCAAGTAGCAAAACCGCCGGTAAATAAAAAAAATGCAAACGTATTTAATATTTTAAATAAAGAAGAATTGGCGATGCAAAAAGGTGTTGTAGGTCGTTTCTTATTTATTTTAAGTGCATTTTATCGAACGCATAAAACAGACTTCTCTGCGGTACTAGATATTAAAGGTCGAGATCGTGTTTACTTCGCGACCAGTAAAGAAGACTTAGTGAATAGCGGTAGTAGTATGAACCCAAAAAATATCACTGACAGTGAATATTGGGTGATGACCAATTCTAATACCACGCGTAAAAAAATGATGCTGCATGAAGTTGCACTTAGTTTAGGCTATAGCAACGAGCAAGCTGAAAAAATTCGTGATTATCTTTAAGGAAAGACCATGGCAATTCATTCCGGCGCAGGTAAAACTGCACCACAATCGGCTTTAGTGAATGTACCAAAGTTAGTGTCTGCGTATTATTTAAATGAGCCTGACTTAGAGCAAAACCCCGAGCATTGTGTTGCATTTGGCACCTCAGGGCACCGAGGCTGTGCCTACGATGTAAAATTTAACGAATCACACATATTATCAATTACCCAAGCTATTTGTGATTACAGAAAACAGAACGATATATTTGGTCCGTTATTTTTAGGTAAAGATACCCACGCACTGAGCGAGGCGGCCTTTAACTCAGCAATTGAAGTGTTGGTTGCTAACGAAGTGCAAGTGATCACCCAAGAAAATGGCGACTTCACACCAACGCCGGTAATTAGCCACGCTATTGTTAGTTATAATAAAAATCACCCAAATGAATTAGCCGATGGTATTGTTGTTACTCCGTCTCATAATCCTCCTGAAGATGGCGGGTTCAAATATAACCCACCTAATGGCGGCCCTGCAGATACAGATGTAACAAAATGGATTGAAGATAGAGCCAATCAGCTTTTACTAGAAGACTTAGTTGAAGTAGAACTGTTTCCGTTTGCTAAAGCGTCGCGTTCTGGTTTTATCCGCTATGAAGATTTAATGACACCTTACATCAATGATCTTGAAAACATTGTTAACTTAAAAGCGATTAGTGATGCAGGCATTAAAATTGGTATTGATCCATTAGGTGGTTCAGGCATTAACTTTTGGCCAGTGATTGCTAAAAAATATAAACTAGATTTAACCGTTGTGAATGACAGTGTTGATCCGCGTTTTGCATTTATGCCGCTTGATAAAGATGGCAAAATTCGTATGGATTGCTCATCGCCTTATTCAATGGCGAATTTAATTGCCCTTAAAGATGATTTTGATTTATCGATAGGTAATGACCCTGATTATGACCGCCATGGCATAGTAACACCAGACGGATTAATGAATCCAAATCATTTTTTAGCGGTAGCCATTGATTATTTACTAATACATCGTGACTGGGATGCCAGTGTTGAAATTGGTAAAACCCTCGTTTCTAGCTCAATGATTGATAAAGTCACTGAGCGTAATAACCGTAAAGTTAAAGAAGTGCCGGTTGGTTTTAAATGGTTTGTTGAGGGGTTAAATAAAGGTAAATTGGCTTTTGGTGGTGAAGAAAGTGCTGGTGCTGCTTTTTTACGTTTTGATGGCACGGTTTGGTGTACAGATAAAGATGGCTTTATCATGGGACTACTTGCCGCTGAAATTCTTGCAGTTACAGGTAAAACTCCGTCTGCGTTATATAAAGAACTAGAGCAAGAGTTTGGTGCGCCACTTTATAAACGTTTAGATGCGCCGGCAACGCATGAGCAAAAGTCACGATTAAAAGCGCTCAGTGCTAATGACGTAAAAGCAGATACCTTAGCGGGTGAAGCCATTTTACAAAAACTTACTCATGCGCCAGGTAATAATGCAGCTATTGGTGGGCTAAAAGTGGTAACTGAAAGCGGCTGGTTTGCGGCGCGTCCGTCAGGTACGGAAGATATTTATAAAATTTACTTAGAATCATTTAAAGGCGAAGAGCACTTAGCCTTATTAGAAAAAGAAGCTAAAAAACTGGTTGATTCAGTAATTAGCTAATCTGCTATTAAAATTAAAAACGGCTGATTTATTCAGCCGTTTTTGTATCTACAATTTATAAAACAAAAAGGGCTCTTATAGTGATGTCAGCCACTTCAGAATATATTAATCAATTAAAACAAGATGGTGATTTTTTAACGCTTTCTCGAAACCATGAATGGCATTTGGATGCAGGCCAATTTACCCTTAATAATAATACGCAAGTAACTGTGCATGATACCGGTGTGATTGAGTTTGAACCTGATTGTATAACGTCAAAGAATGTGGTGCTATCAAGTGCCATTCATGGCAATGAAACAGCCCCCATTGAAATTTGCGATGAACTGATTAAACACATTATTAGTGGGCAACTTGAATTACAACAACGGGTTTTATTTATTTTTGGTAACCCTCAGTCAATTAATATTGGTAAACGCTTTGTAGAAGAGAACTTAAATCGCTTATTTAATGGGCACCACACAGTTGATGGCATTGCGATGAACGACGAACGTGTTCGTGCTGCAAAACTTGAACATTACGTTAGCGATTTTTATGCACGCTCAGAGCAGGACACGTATCGCTGTCATTATGATTTACATACCGCTATTCGTGGTTCTAAAAATGAAAAGTTTGCTGTTTACCCATTTTTACATGGTAAGCCGTGGAAAAAGTCGCAACTGCAATTTTTATTAAGTTGTGGTGTGAATACGGTATTAATGATGAAATCACCTGCTACCACGTTTAGCTACTATTCATCGTTTGTGCATGGGGCTGATTCGTTTACCGTTGAGCTTGGGCAAGTAAAACCCTTTGGTGAAAACGACATGTCACGCTTTGCAAAAACCAAGCAAACATTAACTGCATTAATTAGTCAAAAAGAAGTGGAATACCCTAAATTTAATGCAAATGACTTTGAGTTGTTTTCTGTTCATCGCACAATTAACCGAACAGAACAAAACTTTAGCTTTCCGTTTTCTGATGATGCCGAGAACTTTACAGGCTTTGCAAAGGGTGAGCTTTTAGCAACTGATGGCGATAATGCAATTTATGCGGACGTAGAAGGGGAAGCGATTATTTTTCCTAACGCACAAGTTGCTATTGGACAACGTGCACTATTAACGGTTGTTCCTATGCAAGTAGACAGCCGCTTTAGTTAATTCAACACATCAGACCACTTGTTATTAAAGTTTAACCAACTGATTAATAAGTGGTTAATTTTATGTATAGTTAACTTGCCAGTTTTTTGCTCAATATTTACTTTTCTTTGGTCACAGTTTTGTTGAATAACACTTTACGTTAACGTAAAGTATTGGCAGCTTTAATTAAATACAGTGCAGATGTTGCAAAGTTTATTCAGCAACAATCACCCATAATAATAATTTAAAGGGGCACTGTGATACCGACAACAAGAGAAGGTAGGTTATGAGTAATCCCAATAACGTATCGCTGAATATTAACCATGAGCTTGAGTTCATCGACGGCCACGCGCTTAATATTCCAACCCTTAGTATTTTAACTGAGGACGGCGACATTCATCCTAGTGCTCCTGCACCTGACATTTCTAAACAAACCGCTATTAAATTATACGAAACCATGCGTTTTATTCGTTTATTGGATGAACGTATGCAGGGTGCTCAACGCCAAGGCCGTGTTAGCTTTTACATGCAGTGTTTAGGTGAAGAGGCTGCCGTAACAGCCTCTGCGGCAGCCCTTGATCAAGATGACATGATCATGGCGCAATACCGTGAGCAAGCGGCGTTGCATTACCGTGGTTTTACGCTTGACCAATTTATGAATCAGATGTTTTCTAACGAATTAGATCTTGGTAAAGGCCGTCAAATGCCGATCCATTATGGTTCTAAAGCACTTAACTACATGACAATTTCATCGCCATTAGGAACTCAAATTCCACAGGCCACCGGTTACGCATACGGTCAAAAAGTAAAACATATCGATGCTAAAACAGGTGAACTAGCAAGCACTATTGATAACGTCACCATTTGTTATTTTGGTGAAGGTGCCGCTTCAGAAGGTGATTTTCACGCAGGTCTTAACATGGCTGCAGTGCACAAGGCACCGGTTATCTTTTTTGCACGTAATAATGGTTATGCTATTTCTACCCCAGCTGATGAACAATTTAAAGGTGATGGTATTGCATCGCGTGGCGTAGGGTATGGTATTAAAACCATACGTGTTGATGGCAGCGATGCACTCGCTGTTTATGCAGCAACTAAAAAAGCCCGAGAAATTGCAGCAACTCAAGGTGAACCTGTACTGATTGAATCGATAGCTTATCGTTTAGGGGCGCACTCAACGTCAGATGATCCTAGTGGCTACCGTTCAAAAGATGAAGAAGCAAACTATAAGGCGTGCCCAATTGAGCGCTTTAGAAAATGGCTAGTAAAACAAAACTGGTTAGATGACGCAGAAGATATAAAAGCGAAAGAAACAATTCGTGATGATATTTTGGCGGCACTTAAACGCGCTGAAGTAATTGATAAACCAGCCTTAGAAGAGCTGATTTCTGATGTGTACGATACACCAATTCCATCTTTACAACGCCAATATGATGAGCTTAAAACACATATAAAAGCCCATCCTGATGCCTACCCAACAACAGCAGGGAGAATTAAGTAATGGCTAAAATGAACATGCTACATGCAATTAATTCTGCTTTAGAAATCACTATGAATGAGCACCCTCAAGCGTGTATTTTTGGTGAAGACGTGGGTTATTTTGGCGGTGTTTTTAGAGCAACATCAGGCTTACAAGAAAAATACGGTAAGCACCGAGTGTTCAACACGCCGCTTACAGAGCAAGGCATTTTAGGTTTTGCTAATGGCTTGGCCGCATTTGGTGCACCAGCGCTTGCTGAGATTCAATTTGCTGATTACATCTTTCCTGCGTTTGACCAAATAGTGAATGAATCGGCTAAGTTTCGTTACCGTAGTGGTAATGAATTCAACGTGGGTAATCTAACAATACGCACACCTTACGGCGGCGGTATTGCTGGTGGTTTGTATCACTCGCAATCGCCAGAAGCGTATTTTGCCCATACACCAGGGTTAAAAATTGTCGTGCCACGTAACCCTTATCAAGCTAAAGGCTTACTTCGCGCATGTATTAAAGACGATAACCCAGTGCTATTTTTTGAGCCAAAACGTTTATATCGTGCATCTACGGGTGAAGTGCCAGAAGAAGATTACAGCATTGAACTAGGTAAAGCTGAGGTAGTTCAAGAGGGCACTGACGTTACTTTATTGGCGTGGGGCGCACAAATGGAAATCGTAGAAGCAGCCGCTAAACAAGCCAGCGAGCAAGGTATTAGCTGTGAGGTGATTGACCTTCGCAGTATTTTACCGTGGGACGTTGAAACGATTGCTAAATCAGTGACAAAAACGGGTCGGCTTATTGTTAGTCATGAAGCACCTATTACTAATGGTTTTGGCGCCGAAATTGCGGCAACCATCGCTCAAGAGTGTTTCTTGCATTTAGAGTCACCTATTTTACGTGTCTGTGGTTTAGATACACCATACCCGCTGGCGCTCGAAAAAGAATATGTTCCAGATGCATTAAAAGTAATGGCCGCAATTAAACAATCAGTGAACTTTTAGGGGTTTCCATGGCTAAAGATTTTATATTACCCGACATTGGTGAAGGCATTGTTGAATGCGAAGTAGTCGAATGGCTGGTACAAGAAGGTGATACAGTAAAAGAAGATCAGCCTATTTGTGATGTGATGACAGATAAAGCCTTAGTGCAAATTCCTGCGGTACACGATGGGGTGATCACTAAGCTGCATTGCAAAAAAGGCGATATTGCTAAAGTGCATGCGCCATTATTTGCAATGGATGTTGCCGGGGAAGCACCCAGCGAAAAGACTGAAACATCATCGGCACCAACATCTACTCGTGAACACTTAGAAGATTTTATCTTACCCGATATTGGTGAAGGTATTGTTGAGTGTGAAATTGTAGAGTGGTTAGTAGCAGAAGGCGATGAGATTGAAGAAGACCAAGCTGTTTGTGATGTAATGACTGATAAAGCGTTGGTACAGATACCGGCTAAATATACCGGTACTGTACAAAAGCTATATTATCAAAAAGGTGAAATTGCCAAAGTACACAGCCCGTTGTTTCAAATGACCATAGCAGGTCAAGTTGCAAAAGAAGATGTTGATGTTAATCAAGCGGTCGTAAAAGCACAAAGCAATGCAACTACCGATGCACCGGTTAAACAAACACAACCACAAACTGCGATTGTTAACGAAAAAGCAGTTGCCTCACCTGCGGTTAGACGTAAAGCGCGAGAGCTTGATGTAGATTTAACTTGCGTACCAGGCAGTGGTAAAAATGGTCGTATTTATAAACAAGATATTGAAGCGTTTATAAAAAATGAAGTGCCATCTGGTATGGATACTTCTGAGCTTAACAAACCACAGACTACTGAGAGTAAAAAAACCAGCAGTACTGAACATACAGCGAGCACAGGTGGAACGCGAACAGAAGCGATTAAAGGTATTAAAGCGGCCATGGCAAAACAAATGGTAGCGTCGGTTTCTACTATTCCACATTTTACCTACAGTGATGAAATTGACTTAACTGATTTAATTGCACTTAGAACTGATCTGAAAGAGCAATATAAAGCTCAGGGCGTTAAGTTAACTATGATGCCATTCTTTATTAAGGCGTTATCGTTGGCTATGAGTCAATTTCCAGTACTTAACTCAAAAGTAAATGATGATTGTAGCGAAATTACTTACTATGACGATCATAACATTGGAGTTGCGGTAGATTCTAAAGTGGGTTTATTAGTGCCTAATATTAAAGCTTGTCAAACTAAAAGCATTGTAGAGGTTGCTAACAGTTTAACTCAGCTTACTGATTCTGCTCGCGAAGGGCGAGTTGCACCTGATGATTTAAAAGGTGGCACTATTAGCATTTCTAACATTGGTGCAATTGGCGGCACTATTGCAACGCCAATCATAAATAAGCCAGAAGTCGCGATTGTGGCACTTGGTAAATTACAGCACCTTCCACGCTTTGATCAGCATGGGCAGGTAGTTTCACGTGCAATTATGCAAGTAAGTTGGTCAGGTGATCACCGTGTAATTGATGGCGGCACGATAGCGCGCTTTAACAATTTATGGAAAGAATACTTAGAGCAACCAGCTAAAATGATGATGGCAATGCGCTAATCTTTTTCATTAAGTTTTTAATAAAAAAACCAGCAAATTAGCTGGTTTTTTATATCTTGAAAAGTAAATTAATAAAAGGTAAAGCGATTTAGCTGAAAAAATACAGTCCATAACCCACTAATAACGCCGGAACTGCGGTATATAGTGTGGCAATAATGGCCGCTTTGGGTGCCATAGCAATGGCAGGGAAAAGCGCATCGCCATCATTAGAAATGGCGTTCGCAGCTAAAGCACTAAACGGTATCGCGCCTTGAATGTATAACGTGGTGACAATGATTTGCGGTCCACAACCGGGTAAAAAGCCAATTAATACCGCAATAAACGGTGCTAAATAGGCAAAATTTAAAAACCATGTTTTTAAATCAAGGCCAAACACGGTAACCAGTAGTTCAAATAACACAAAGGAGGCAACCACCCACGCAGTTACAAAATGAGTATCTTGAAGTACTTTTGTTATTTTTGAAGGCGGACTGCATACATCATCTTCTGAGGTTACTTCTTTATAGCTTTCACCTTTTGATGATAGCGCCCACATAAACACCACAAATAGTGCCATTAAAGCACCAAAAAAGCTGACCGCATTTACTACATGATTGCCAAATTGGCTTAAATCAATATTAAATGCCAGTATAAAAGCAATCAATAATCCAGGAATAATAGCCATTAACCAAATAGGCTTGCTCAACTTTATTATTCTGGTTGGCAATACAGTCACCGGTTGTGTTTGCTTTTGATTGGTAGGGCATAAATAACCCGTTTTATGTAGTTTATTAACCAGTAAGCCTGCTAGCGTTCCAACGACTAAGCCTATGGCCATTATTGTTAACCCGTCAGTAGGGCGGGTAGCTAATAATAAAAACGCAGCATCACCCATAGTTGCTGTTAATACCGCGACAATAGCCCCAAAGCTTGCTTGTCCCTTGGTAAATTGAGTAACCACAATGATTGCACCACCACAGCCTGGCAGCATACCTAAAAAAGCAGCAAAGCTGACCTCTAACACAGGAGACTTAGCATTTAGATAACGAAGCTCTAGTTGGGGTAAATGATCAATCGCGTAGTAGTAAATAAATAAGGTAGCAGCAACAAACACACTGACTTGAAAAAAAGCATCACTGAGTGCAGTGATTGTTATAGTGCGTAAGCTGGGCAAGGCTAAACAGACTAAAATTAACAGTGGTAAAATTAGGCGTTTATTTTGATGAAAAACACGTTTTGCAGCTGGCGAAATAACTCCTAAATGTTCTGTTAAAAACATACAGTACGACCTAATTAAGAAACTAGATCGCACTGTACTATTTTATTAAATGATAATCAATATCATTTGAAGGGTTGATTGAAAATGCTTATTTACGTTGAAACTCTGAGTTTTCATTCCACGTAGGCCATTGAGTTTGCTGCGAAATATCAAAACCTACTTTATAAAATAATTGTAAATCTTGAACCGCACCTGATAAATCCCACTCATCGCGATATCTATCACAAGGCTGGTGGTAACAGCCACGCAGTACTAGGCTCATACGCTTGCGGTAATTAGCCGTTTCTTCATCAAACGCTTCTGAACCACCACCAGCATACATAGCAGGTACACCCATATTGGCAAAGGCAAAGTGATCAGAGCGGTAGTAACCACCTGAAGATGGCTTAGGGTCGCCCGATACTGTTCTGCCTTGCTCCTTTGCAGCAGTAGCTAATAGTTCATCCATTTGTGATTTACCAATACCTACAACACTAATATCTTTTACTTTACCTAATAGGTTTAAGCTATCCATATTAATATTTGCAACGGTTTTATTTGCTGGAATAACCGGGTTCGCGGCGTAATATTTTGAGCCAAGTAAACCTTGTTCTTCAGCGGTTACCGCTAAAAAGGTCATTGAACGGTCAGGGCGTTTACCTAGTTTAGTAAAGGCTTCAGCCACTTCGATCATACCGGCAGTACCTGTCGCATTATCATGGGCACCATTATAAATTTGATCGCCTTTACGATTTTTATCCGTTCCTAAATGATCCCAATGCGCAGAGTAAATAATATGCTCATCTGGCGTTTTACTACCCGGAAGAGTGGCAATAAAGTTATATGATACCGATTTTTTGATGGTATTTTTTACATTCACAGTGGCAGCTAAATCGCCCATATCTACATGGTAAGCGCCTTTAGCCGCTTCTGCTTTAGCAGTATCAAAATCAAGGCCTGCTTTAGTAAATAGCTCTTTTGCTACATCAACAGTAACCCAACCTTCAACAGCAACACGATCCATGTTGTTATTATCTTTTACAAAACCAAACTGCTCGCCACTCCACGAGTTCTCAACCACTGACCAAGGGTAAGACGCCGGTGCTGTTTCATGAATGATAATAGCGCCCGCTGCACCTTGACGGCTTGCTTCTTCGTATTTATAAGTCCAACGGCCATAGTAGGTCATGGCATCACCGGTAAATAAGTTTGGATCTTTAGTTGCAAAACCAGGATCGTTTACCAGCATCACGACGGTTTTACCCTTAACATCTAGGCCTTCGTAATCATTCCAGTTATATTCAGGTGCGTTAACACCGTAGCCGACAAATACCAGCTCTGAATTTTCAATCCCTTCTTGCGCACTTATACGGCTACTACCCATTACCATGTCTTTTTTGTATTGGTAGTCTTTACCGCCAATATTAAGCACCATGTCTGAGTCTGCTTCTAATGATACAAGCGGTACTTCTTGGAAAAAGCTATCACCGTTACCCGGTTCAAAACCCAATGCAGTAAATTCTTTTGTTAAGTAGTCAAGCGTAAGCTTTTCACCTTCAGATGAAGGAGCACGACCACCAAACTCATCAGAGGCTAACACTTTTACATGCTTAGCAATTTCATCGGCTTGAATGCTGTTATAGCCTTTCGCAACATCGTCAGAAGTGATACTTGTTGTTGCACAACCCGCTAGAATCGCTGTTGTGATTAAGGTCAAAGAAAAATAACGTTTCATATTGGCTCTTTTTTTGTTCTAAGTGGCCCTAGTATATGAACTTCTGTTAATTAGAACCAGTTTTTGCGGTAAACTGTCACGGATAAAAATGTACAGTAAAGGTAACAATGAAGCGTTTTACTCCCCCAGAACAATTTCAAGTAACGAGCCTAAACACAGGGGCATTTGCTCACTTACGTCAGCTGTTTAAAATTCATCAACAAACAGACTGGCCAGAACCTGCGTATTTTGCCCCGTACTTAAATGCCATAAACGCAAATAATCTCCCCATTCGTTTTATCGATGATGCCAAGGTTGACTTTGCTGAACGCTATTATGAACAAGTCATTTTTGAAACAGGGGAAGTCCCCACGCGCCAACAAAATTGGCATGATCTGTTTGGTGGTTTTATTTGGTGCTTATTTCCAAAAACAAAAGCCCTTATTAATCAGCGTCATGTTGATGAAATAGCGTTGCATGGATTAAAACAGCGTAGTAAACATCGTAACGCTTTAACCCTATTTGACGAATGCGGTGTGGTTTTAGCTATTAGTGAATCACAGTGGAAAGAGTGGTTAAGAGACCACCAATGGAAAACAGCGTTTATAGAGCATAGAGAGCTGTGGGGTAAAACCATAGCGCCATTTATGTTTGGCCATGCTAATTATGAAATGTTGACTAAGCCTTATATTGGGCTCACAGGCAAAGCCTTATTTGTAAGTGTGCCGGATGAAATATTTTGTAAAGATTTAGTAACGCAATACCAGTACCTAGATCAGCGACTTTATGAGATGATTAAAAACGATGATTGTTTAGCCGATAATAAACAGCTTTCACCCTTACCCTTATTAGGTGTTCCTGGTTGGTGTGAGGAGAATAACAATTCATCATTTTACGACAACACGGACTATTTTAGACCGAAACGAAGGACACGAAAATGATAGAAGTTACCGCGCTTAAAAAGAAGTTTAAGCTCACTAAAGATCATAAAAAAAATAAAACAGATGAAATAGACCCACGCGAAGATAAAGATTATTTTCACTCGGTTAAAAATGTCAGCTTTAGCTGTGCAAAAGGCGAAGTATTAGGGCTATTAGGGCCTAATGGCGCGGGTAAAACCACCACCTTAAGAATGATTTCAACCGCATTAAAACCGGATGATGGCAGTATTACTATTGCTGGAAATGACATAATTAAAAAGCCACTCATTGGGCGTAAATCTATCGGGTTTTTGTCTGGCTCTACTGGTTTATATGGCCGTCTAACGGTAAAAGAAAATATCGAATATTTTGCAAAGCTACATGGCATGAGCAAGCAAGCAATCAAGGCACGCTGTGAAGAGTTATTTACCTTACTCGATATGCATAAATTTATTGATAAGCGCGCTGAAAACTTATCAACCGGTATGAAACAAAAAGCCAATATAGCGCGTGCTGTAGTGCATCACCCAGATGTTGTTATTCTTGATGAGCCAACTACCGGGCTTGATATTATGACCACTCAAACAGTAATTAACTTTATTAAAGGCTTAAAAGCACAAGGAACTCCGGTTATTTTCTCAACGCACCATTTAGATGAAGTTGCACTTTTATGCGACCGTGTAGCGGTCATTAATGAAGGTATAAGTTGTTTTGATGGCACCCTCGCTGAATTTAAACAAGCGGGTAACAGCGAAGAATTAAACCAAGCGTTTATGAACATATTAACGGAGAAGCAAGATGTTTGAGGTATTTAAAAAGGAATTAACAGAGCTGTTACGCGATAAAAAAACCTTGTTGTTCGTGGTGGTATTTCCGATTGTGGTTTTTCCGTTGTTATTTGCTGTGGTTGCGTTTATCTCTTCGCAAGCCGCGCTTGATGCAGAGCAAAAAGTGAATACTTATGCGATTATCAATGGCGACTTTGCCCCAGAATTTACTGATAAAGTGTTTTATCATAAAAGCTTTGAGTTATATAAAGGCGATAAAACCTTCAATAGTGTTGAGGAGCTAAAAGCAGGCGTAACTGCTGGCGATATCGACATGGGCATATACTTACCAAGCGATGCAGTGCAAACATTAGATGATAAAAAGCAAAGTGAATGGCAAGTTGTATTTAATGATTCAAAATCAATTAACTTCTTATTTGAGCGTGTAAAAGAGCTTGCTAAAGAGTACAGCGATACACTTCAAGAAAGTAAACTATTAAGCTTTGGTATTGATAAAAGCGCACAACAATCTATTTTAAAGCCAATTAATGTGGTTAAAGTTGATACTGCAGACAAACGTGAAAACTTAGGTGAAAAAGTAGGTGGGTTTTTACCTTATTTACTTATCCCGTTAGTACTGATGGGGGCAACTTACCCAGCAATAGATTTAGGCGCTGGCGAAAAAGAACGTGGCACGTTAGAAACTTTACTACTTACACCTATTACTCGTACAGAGCTAGTATTGGGTAAATTTATAACTCTACTCACTACTTCAATCGCATCAACTACTATCACCGTGATTAGTATGGGGTGTTGGATAGCATTAGCACTCGCATTTGCTGATCTAGAGTTTATTAAAGCCGCGTTTAGTACATTAGGTATTACAGACTTGCTGATGATTTTTGTATTGTTATTGCCAATTGCAGCTATTTTTTCTGCATTAGCATTGGCTATATCAATCTATGCACGTTCGTTTAAAGAAGCACAAAATTACATGACGCCATTAAGTATGGTGGTATTTTTCCCAATTATTATTTCCATAATGCCTAATATGGAACTGACCGCTAAAACAGCCTTTATTCCGGTTACTAACGTCGCCTTAGCGATTAAAGAAATTATTAAAGGCACCGTCGATTACACGCTGGTTGGATTGATATTTTTAGCTACGGCACTGATAGCCGGTGCGCTACTGGCATTTTGTGTTAAGTGGTTTAACCGCGAAGACGTGTTGTTTAGATAACCATTTTAATTGCAAAGTATTTAAAAAGGTCGCACAGCGACCTTTTTTTATAAATTATCATGATGAGAGAGTGCTATATGCTTAATCTAAGCTCTGTGTTTGAAAGTTACTAGATAAGCAATTAATAAAAAACCGCTGTATGAAAAAATCATACAGCGGTTTTTTTATTAACTTTAAGCTTATGCATTAAATTGATTTTTGATTGTTTCAATCGCGCTATCAATATCTATCATTAGCTTTTCGCCAGTGCGGCGGTTTTTAAGTTCTACCTTGTTTTCATCAAGGTTACGCTCACCAATTACAAGCGTGTAAGGCACACCAAGTAATTCCATGTCGTTAAACATAACACCAGGGCGCTCCTTACGGTCATCAAATAGCACATCTAAGCCTGCATCTTTTAAACCTTGGTATAGGTTATTAGCAATATCAGGAATACGATGCGATTTATGCATATTCATTGGCACAATTGCTAAATCGAAAGGCGCGATAGCTTTAGGCCATGTAATACCGTATTGGTCGTTATTTTGCTCAATAGCTGCAGCAACTACGCGCGATACACCAATTCCATAACAACCCATAGTCATTATTTGGTTTTTACCTGATTCGCTCAGTACACCTGCTTTCATTGCTTCTGAGTACTTAGTACCTAGTTGGAAAATATGACCCACTTCAATACCGCGCTTGATTTGCAACGTGCCTTGACCACATGGGCTAGGATCGCCTTCTACGATATTACGGATATCAGCAACTTCGTAGTCTGTTACGTCGCGATCCCAGTTAATGCCACTAAAGTGCTCATCGTCTTTGTTGGCACCGGCTACAAAATCAGCCATTACATTCGCTGTTCTATCAACAATAATAGGCATGTTTAAGCCAATAGGCCCTAAAGACCCTGGTTTTGCGCCAATGGCAGCAACAATATCTGCCTCGGTTGCCATTTCTAGTGGAGAATCAACCAGTGGGTGTTTTTCAGCTTTAAGTTCATTTAGTTCATGATCACCACGCAGTACTAATGCAACAAGGCCGCGTACGCCGTCTTCATTAGGAGTGCCATAAACCACTAATGTTTTAACACCGCGATGGGGTTTTACACCATAGTGTTTTTTCAGCTCATTAATTGTTTTAGCATCAGGCGTTGGGAATGCTTTTAGCTCTTTGCTTGCTTGTGGGCGCGCTTCAGTTGGCGCTAGTGCTTCGGCTTTTTCAATATTAGCGGCATAGTCGCTGGCATCACTAAAAGCAATGGCATCTTCGCCAGATTCAGCGAGTACATGGAACTCATGCGATACACTACCGCCAATAGAGCCTGTATCTGCAATTACTGGGCGGTAATCTAAGCCTAAACGTTCAAAAATATTACAGTAGGCTTTGTGAATTACTTGATAAGTTGCATCTAAACATTCATCGGTTAAATGGAATGAATAGGCATCTTTCATAGTAAATTCACGGGCACGCATAACACCAAATCGTGGGCGACGCTCGTCACGTACTTTAGTTTGTACTTGGTACAAAGTAATTGGTAGTTGTTTGTAGCTGTTAATTTCTTTACGAACAAAATCGGTGATCACTTCTTCATGGGTAGGACCCATAGCAAATTCACGATTATGACGGTCGGTAAAGCGCATTAACTCAGGACCAAACTCACTCCAGCGGCCAGACTCTTCCCATAAATCAGCAGGCTGAATAACAGGCATAAGCATTTCAATTGCGCCGGCTTTATCCATTTCTTCGCGTACTATGTTTTCTACTTTTCTTAGCACACGTAAGCCAGAGGGAAGCCAAGTGTATAAACCCGAAGCGACGCGACGGATCATTCCGGCTCTAAGCATTAATTGATGCGAGACAATTTCCGCATCGGATGGCGTTTCTTTAAGTGTAGCGAGTATATATTGACTAGTACGCATGTTTTTTCCGAAATAGAGTGATATGTTCTTTTAATTAAGGCGCTCAGTTTACCAGCGGTTGCATTGACACTAAAGCGCTAAGTGATTTTTTATCGCATTTTATAGCCATAGCAGGGCTTTACAGTAGGTTTAACTAATTTCTATATCAGTAACGAGATGGTGAGAGTCAGTCACTTGCCAAGTAATATTGTATTCATACAAATTCATACCATAGCTTTGCATGCCTTGTTTTTGCTTTTTGTAGGCAGGGCGTGGATCTTGTTTTAGCACATTACTAATAAACGCTTGTAGCTCAGGGTAGTGTTGTTGCTTAGCAATAAAATCGAGCGCTTGCTCACTAAATTCAACACTCATTTGAGTTTCTGGACGCGTATCGGCAAATCCAGCGCTTGCATCCGGTAATGAGTCTGAATAGGGTAAATAAGGTTTTATATCTACAATGGGTGTGCCATCAAGTAAATCTATACCGGCGAGCAATAACGCTAACTGCCCATTCTTGTATTCAATTCCCTCTAACTTTACAGCGCTCATACCAATAGCATTTGGACGAAAAGTAGCACGGGTGGCAAATACGCCTTTGCGTTCGTTACCGCCTAAGCGAGGCGGGCGTACCATCGCTGAATAGCCTTTATCAGCAGTTTCATGAAAACGAAATAACAGCCAAATGTGGCTAAATTCATCTAAACCACGAACAAATTCTTCACGATTAAACTCTTTGGCAAAAATAAGTTTAGCTTTAGCTTCAGGCACTAAACGTGGCTGCCTAGGTATAGCAAATTTTTGTTTATACGGAGATTGAATATGGCCAATAGCCGAAATTTGATAATCGCTCATAATGCTCGGTTATAGAAAAAATAGAGCATTATTCTACCTGTTATTAACGTTGCTGGCATTAGCTTAATATAATCAGCATAAAGAAATTTTAGACTGATTGGTTTAAATGTGGAATAAAAAAGGGCAAGGCTAAACCTAGCCTTACCCTCACATTGCAATTATTGAGTTGTTATTAAAACATGTATTGAAATGATACTGACGCAACATCCATTTCTGGATCAATATCATCTTCTAATTCGTAACGCTCATACTCTAAACGCACTTGCATATTGGTTGTAAATGCATATTCAATACCTGCACCGTAAAATACGTCACCACCATCTTGAGATGCACTTATGCTGCCAACGGGTAGTTCTTGAGTAACGTCAGCATCCCATTCAAACCAACCACCTTTTGCATAAACAGAAAAGTCTTCAGTGATAGGTGCTGCAAACCGCGCGGCTAACGATACGCCATCAATTTCTGCTTTACTGTCTATATCACTCACTTCATCAAAGTTTTGATAAGCAAGCTCAAGGCTTAAATGTTCATTAAATTGAGTACCAATGTAACCTTTTAACATTTGCGCGTCGTCATCAAAATCGATGTCGTTTTCGCTATCCTCAAACTGAAATGAATATTGGCCGTAACCAATACCCGTATAAATGCGTGGAGAGTCCATGTCGGTAACATCAGCCTGTGCTGCTGAATTAAAACCCAGTGTTGCTAAAGCAAGTGCAGAGAGAGAAAGTGTTTTAATCATTGTATAGCTCCTTTAAAAAATAAAATCTAATGTTCGATAGATTTATCAAACGTCGATTTACTAATTGCAGTGAACATGCCAATAATTTTTTTGTTCAATATTTGCTCTTAAAGTGTATTTATTGAACTTTTTTGGTGGTTTAAGTACGCAAAACATCCAGCTGTTAAGCGTACTGTTAATTTGTAAAAAAATAAAAATTGTAGAATTTACAGCTTGTTGTAGATTATACATACCTGCAAAAGGTACTTAATTAAACTTGATAAAGTAAGTTTTCTGTTTCTATCGCTATTTGTTTCATTTTAATGGCGTAATTTTCTAGCTTTTTATCTTCGTCAGTAACAGATGTGAATTCAGGAACGGCAACAGGGTAACCCGTCTCATCCATAGCAACAAAACTTATTACACAATGATTAGTTTCAACTAAGTTTTGGGTTTTAGGGTCGCCACAGCGTACTTGTATGAAAATTTGCATACTGGTTTTACCGGTGTGTGCAATTTTGGCTTCCACTTCAACAATTTGGCCAACCAAAATAGGACGGCTAAACTTAACGCCCGCAACCGATACGGTTACGCAGTAATGACCGCTCCAACCTGCAGCACAGGCATAGCCTGCTTGGTCAATCCACTTCATGACCACACCACCATGCACCTTACCACCAAAATTTACATCGGTAGGCTCTGCTAAAAAACGAAAAATTACACTCGACGACGCCATAACACACTCTCATTTATTCATATTGCTTAACAGCATAGCGCAAAAAAGGGGCCGAAGCCCCTGCAATTTAGGATAAGTTTATAATTTCTTTAGAAAGGTTGTTACATATTGGGGTAGTTAGGACCGCCAGCACCTTCAGGGGTGACCCAGGTGATATTTTGGTTCGGATCTTTAATATCACAGGTTTTACAATGCACACAGTTTTGTGCATTGATCACAAAGACTTGCTCGCCTTCGACTTCTTGTACTTCATAAACGCCGGCAGGGCAGTATCGCTGTGCAGGTTCATCAAATTTGACTAAATTTACCTTAATCGGAATTGATGCATCTTTGAGTTTTAAATGACACGGCTGCGATTCTTCATGATTAGTGTTTGATAAAAATACCGAAGAAAGCTTATCAAAACTGAGTTTGCCATCTGGCTTAGGGTAGTTAATTTTTTCAGCCTGGTCAGCGTCTTTTAAAGTGGCGTGATCGGGCACGTTATCTTTAAAGCTAAACGGTAGGGCACCCTTAAAAATGTTTTGATCAAGCGTATTGTATGCGCCGCCTGCAAATTTACCTAAGGTATGCATAGCAGGGCCAAAGTTGCGTGACTGATACAGCTCTTTATACGCCCATGACTTTTTAAACTCAGTAGTGTATTGAGTTAAATCAGTATTGGCTAAATCGTTTTGTAGGGCATTAAAAATAACTTCAGCGGCTATCATGCCTGATTTCATTGCCGTGTGGTTGCCTTTAATTTTTGCAAAGTTAAGCGTGCCTGCATCACAACCCACTAGCAAGCCACCCGGGAAGTGCATTTTGGGTAATGAATGCAAACCGCCTTTAGCAATAGCACGTGCACCGTAAGCAATGCGCTCACCCCCTTCAAGGGTGTTTTTAAATACCGGGTGATGTTTTAATCGTTGAAATTCATCAAATGGGCTTAAGTGTGGGTTAGAGTAATTTAAATCAACAATTAAACCAACCACCACTTGGTTGTTTTCGCTATGATACATAAAGGCGCCACCGCCAGTGTCGCCACTCAATGGCCAACCGGTTCCGTGTACAACTTTACCCAATTGATGTTTAGATTCATCAACTTGCCAAATTTCTTTAAAACCTAAACCATAATGCTGTGGTGAACATTCATCGTCTAAAGCAAACTGATTGATCAGCTGCTTACCTAAATGACCGCGACAGCCCTCAGCAAATACTGTGTACTTAGCGCGTAGCTCCATGCCTGGCATGTAACCGTCTTTTTCGTCGCCATTTTTATCCAGCCCCATATCACCGGTAATAATGCCTTTTACAACATCATCTTCAATAATGACTGAATGCGCACTAAAGCCAGGAAATATTTCTACTCCAAGGTTTTCTGCTTGCTCTGCCAACCAACGACATACATTCCCCATAGAAACAATGTAGTTACCGTTATTATGAAATGTGTTTGGGGTTGCAAAATGAGGAATAGAGGTTGCTTTTTGTTCGTTATTAAACCAATAAATTTCATCGCTTTGGACTTTAGTCGTAACAGGCGCGCCCAATTCTTGCCAGTTTTGCAGTAGTTCATCCAATGCTTTGGTTTCAAAAACAGCACCCGATAATACATGCGCGCCCACTTCTGAGCCTTTTTCAACCACACAAATCATGCACTCTTGTTGTTTTTCTTGTGCTTGCTGCGCGAGTTTAATTGCTGTTGAAAGCCCCGCAGGGCCTGCCCCAACAACAACAACATCAAATTCCATGGTTTCGCGTTCAATCATAATAACCTCTTTATCTATGACGGACTCACTCTTGCCCTATAGGCAAAAAGTAAGCTAAGCAACCTGTTTCTTTGTTATGCAAATTAATCGTTACAGGTTGTGAATAGTTTAAGGTTATTTTAGGTTGACGTTTACGTCAACAGGAAGTAGTCTGATTTCATAAAATAAATAGGTTGACGTAGACGTTAGCTTATAGGTTTAAATAATTATGGAGTCCCTATGAAAGTTCTCGTACCAATAAAAAGAGTGATTGATTACAACGTAAAAGCTCGCGTTAAACCTGATAACAGCGGTGTTGATTTAACAAACGTAAAAATGGCAATGAACCCATTTTGTGAAATTGCGGTAGAAGAAGCGATTCGTTTAAAAGAAGCGGGTATTGCAAGCGAAGTGGTTGTTGTGACTATTGGCGCTAAAGCATCACAAGAGCAATTACGCACAGCACTTGCCCTTGGCGCTGATAAAGCGATTCATGTTGAAACCGAGCAAAACCTAGAATCTCTCCATATTGCAAAGTTACTTGCGAAAGTGGTTGAGCAAGAATCTCCTGAGCTGGTTATTTTAGGCAAGCAATCTATCGACTCTGATAATAATCAAACAGGTCAAATGCTAGCAGCATTAACTAATCGCGGCCAAGGTACATTTGCTTCAAAAGTCGTTATTGAAAATGGCAAAGTGAATGTAACCCGCGAAGTTGATGGCGGTTTGCAAACTGTTGCACTTAATTTACCCGCAATAGTCACCACCGATTTACGTTTGAATGAGCCACGTTATGCGTCGCTACCTAATATTATGAAAGCCAAACGTAAGCCGTTAGAAGTTATAGCGGCTGATTCGCTAGGTGTAGATTTAGCCCCGCGTATTGAAGTCGTTCATGTAGAAGAACCAGCAAAACGCAGCGGCGGGATTATTGTTGAAGACGTTGCACAGCTTGTAGAAAAACTTAAAACAGAGGCAAAGGTGATTTAAATGAAAACTCTTGTAATTGCAGAGCACGATAACGGTGCCTTAAAACCAGAAACCTCAAAAACCATTAACGCCGCTAAAAAATTAGGCTTTGATGTCGATGTATTGTTAGCTGGCATAAACTTAGGTGCCATGAGTGAGTCACTTGCGAGCATTGAGGGTGTTACAAATGTATTACTTGCAGATAACGCGGTGTACGAACATCAACTTGCTGAAAGCATGACAGAGCTAGTGTTATCACTTGCAGATGAGTATAGCCATATCGTGGCAAGTGCCACAACGACAGGTAAAAACTTTATGCCGCGTGTTGCCGCATTATTAGATGTTGCACAAATTTCAGAAATTATTGATGTTATTGACGCAGACACGTTTAAACGCCCAATATACGCGGGTAATGCCATTGCAACGGTTAAATCACTCGATAGTAAAAAAGTGATCACCGTGCGTGCAAGTAGCTTTGATTTACAAGGCGAACAAGCGCCAGCTAATGTCACAACCTTAGATACGGTCTCTGATTCACAGTTAAGTAGCTTTGTTAGTGTTGAGCAAACCGAATCTGAACGCCCAGAGCTCACTGCAGCTGATGTGGTTATTTCAGGTGGTCGAGGTATGCAAAATGGTGAAAACTTTGCGCTACTTAATGGTATTGCCGATAAGCTGGGTGCTGCAATTGGCGCTTCACGTGCAGCGGTTGACGCAGGCTTTGTCCCTAACGATATGCAAGTAGGCCAAACAGGTAAAATTGTAGCGCCTAATTTATACATAGCGGTGGGTATTAGTGGTGCAATTCAGCATTTAGCAGGCATGAAAGACTCAAAAATTATTGTGGCCATAAATAAAGACTCAGATGCGCCTATTTTCCAAGTGGCTGATTACGGTTTAGTTGCTGATTTATTTGATGTATTACCTGAACTTGAACAAGCTTTATAAAGTTTAATAACCACAGCATTATATAAAGTTAAATATTCTGATTTAAAGCCGCCGTTTCATTCTTGATTCTGCGGCTTTTTTAATTCAATAACGCCACTTATCTAAATTACTTGCGCTTGGCTTTTTTTTATAACAAAGTGACAGCGTTGTCATTTGTAGTCATACAAATTATTAAATAGGAGCCAAAATGACAAGGTATAAAGCGCTTGATGCTATGCGGGGGTTAACCATCGCATTAATGATACTGGTAAATACACCGGGTTCGTGGTCCCACGTGTATGCACCTTTACTTCATGCCGATTGGCATGGGTGTACACCAACGGATGTAATTTTTCCGTTTTTCATGTTTATTATTGGCTCTGCGATGTTTTTTTCATTTAAAAAAACCAACAGCACAGCTAATGCAAGCCAAGTGTTACGGCTGATAAAACGAGGAGCAATTATTTTTGCTATTGGCTTAGCGTTAAATATTTATCCCTTTACCACGAGCATTGAAAACTTAAGAATACTGGGCGTATTACAGCGAATAGGCATTGCCTATATTTTAGCGTCTATCTGTGTATTGTTACTCAACAGGCGAGGGGTGATCAGCTTATCGGTTGTTATTTTAATTGCATATTGGTTACTGCTTTTAAGTGTTGGTTCTAATAATGCCTATACACTAGAGAACAACCTGGTTAGATCGGTTGATATAGCGGTATTAGGTGAATCGCATTTGTGGCAAGGTAAAGGATTAGCGTTTGATCCAGAAGGGCTTTTGAGCACCTTACCAAGTGTAGTAAGTGTTGTATTTGGCTTTGAGGTTACCCGTTTACTTACCAGCTCTAGCAGTCAATGGACAAGTATTAAGCGTTTGTTGGTCATTGGGGTTGTTGGTATCGCTTTAGGGCAATTAGGCTCGCTGATTATGCCAATTAATAAATCGCTTTGGACCAGTACCTTCGTTATTTACACCTCAGGGATTGCCTGTATTGTACTGGCCTTTTTTGTGTGGCTTTGCGACATAGTAAAACCCGAACGTCTTGTTAATCCATTAATTGTGTATGGCTCGAATCCGTTGTTTATTTATGTGTTATCGGGTGTGTGGGTAGTGAGCTATTCACTGGTTAATATTGGCGAGCTAAACTTGGGGGATTGGATGTATCAGCAACTCGCTTTAGTTATGAGCACTAAATTGGCATCGTTCACCTTTGCTTTATTACATGTTATTGGCTTTTGGTTAATTTCAAATATGCTTTATAAGCGAAAGATATTTATAAAGATTTAGGACAATAAAAAACCAACCCGTAGGTTGGTTTTTTTATTTAACGTTACAAAGCGTGGCTTAGTACGTTGCGCTGCCTTTAGTACGAGGGAATGCAATTACATCACGTACGTTACCCATACCGGTAACATAAGCAACTAAGCGCTCAAACCCTAAACCAAAGCCAGAGTGTGGCACGCTACCGTATTTACGTAGGTCGCGGTACCAGCTGTAGTCTTCTTTGTTTAAGCCCATTTCGTCAAGGCGTGCATCTAATACATCAAGACGCTCTTCACGTTGTGAACCACCAATGATCTCACCAATGCCAGGTGCTACTACGTCCATAGCCGCAACAGTTTTGCCGTCTTCGTTTTGACGCATGTAAAATGCTTTAATATCGCGCGGGTAGTTTTTAATAACAACCGGTGCTTTAAAGTGTTCTTCTGCTAGGTAACGCTCGTGCTCAGACTGTAAATCTACACCCCATTCAACAGCGTACTCAAATTTCTTGCCACATGCTTTTAGAATTTCTACAGCGTCTGTGTAATCAACTTGTGCGAAGTCTTTTTCAACAAATTCTTCTAAACGGCTAATGGCTGTTTTTTCGATACGTTGAGCAAAAAACTCCATGTCGTCACGGCGTTCTTCTAATACCGCTTTAAACACGTACTTAAGCATGTTTTCAGCCAATTTTGCGATATCTTCTAAATCAGCAAACGCAACTTCTGGCTCTACCATCCAAAATTCAGCTAAGTGGCGAGATGTATTTGAATTCTCTGCACGGAACGTAGGACCAAAGGTGTAAATTTTAGACATAGCTGACGCATATGTTTCACCGTTTAGCTGGCCAGATACCGTTAGGAATGCTTCTTTACCAAAAAAGTCTTCGCTGTAATCAATTTCGCCTTTATCTGTCATTGGCAGGTTTTGCATATCAAGGGTTGATACGCGAAACATTTCACCTGCGCCTTCACAGTCACTGGCTGTGATGATTGGTGTGCTGATCCAGTAAAAACCTTGCTCATGGTAAAAACGATGAATCGCTTGCGCTAAACAGTTACGTACACGCGTTACTGCGCCAATCATATTGGTGCGCGGGCGAAGGTGAGCGTGCTCACGTAAATACTCAATGCTGTGGCGCTTAGCCGACATTGGGTAAGTGTCTGGATTTTCAACCCAACCTAACACAGTCACTGAGTTAGCTTGAATTTCGAAAGATTGCCCTTGTCCTGCTGATTGTACTAATACACCGGTAACCGACACAGAACAGCCTGCTGTTAAGCTTGTAACTTCATCATAATTATTCAGTGAATTAGGAACTACCGCTTGAATAGGATCAAAACACGAACCGTCATGAACGGCTAAAAATGATATTCCTGCTTTTGAATCGCGGCGTGTACGGATCCAGCCTTTAATGGTTACTTGGCTGTCTACCGCAACATTGCCTTTTAATAGCTCTGAAATCGCTAAATGGCTCATCTTCACTCCAATGATATAAGTTGCCTAACTATATAAATTAACTGTGCGTTACTCATGCTTTTTAGCATTTGAGGTCACTGCACTTGAACCTTGTATAATACCTAGTAAAGTAAAATAAAAAAACTGTTGTGGGCAACTCTTTAAAAGTTTTTAGTCATGCGCGGTTTTTTTAACCAGTTTTTAGTGTTAAATGGCTACTATTACCATTTGTTACTCTGAAAATTCATCAATTTGTGGCATTATTAGTAATCAAACCGAATTAACGTTTACCATTAATAAAAAATGGATGCTATGAAACAAGTTTTTATTTTACGAGGACTGCCAGGCAGTGGTAAGTCATATTATGCGCAAAATCTCGCTGACGAATTATCGGGCGCAGATGAAAGCAATTATTTTATTTGCTCAACAGATGATTACTTTGTAAACGAGCAGGGTGAGTATCATTTTGATAAGTTTAAATTATCGCAATACCACAACCTAAACCTAGCACGTTTTATTAACGCGTTAGCACAAGGTATTGAACTGGTTATTGTTGATAACACTAACATTAAAAAATGGGAATTCATTGCCTATTCGCAAGCAGCGATAGCTTTAGGGTATCAAGTAAAAGAAGTGATTGTTGGTGAAGTAAAAGACAAATCAATGCAGCACTTATATGCCAAGCGCAACAGCCATAACATACCGCTTAAAACCATTAGTAAAATGGCCTACATGTTTGAGTGGTAATTATTAAATGTTAGCTAATACGTCTATATCAGCGTGGGTAATGGCATCTAAATGAGCGGTGATTTTTTCACTGCTCCAATCCCACCATGCAATCGCTAAAAGTTGATTGATAGTTGTTTCATTAAAACGCTTTTTTATTACTTTTGCAGGATTACCGGCTACAATGCTATAAGCAGGTACATCATTGGTTACCACAGATTTACTCGCTATGATGGCGCCGCTGCCAATTTTTACCCCCGGCATAATAGTGGCGTTGTAACCAATCCATACATCATTACCTATTTCAGTATTGCCCTTGAAAGGTAAGTCACCTTGTTGAGGAGCAGACTTTTCCCAACCGTTGCCAAATATAAAAAATGGATAAGTAGAAAAGCCGGAGGTTTGATGGTTAGCCCCATTCATTATAAAAGTAACGTCTTTAGCTATGGCGCAAAACTTACCAATAATGAGACGGTCTCCGATAAAATCGAAATGGTAGAGCACATTTTTTTCAAAATGTTCAGGCCCATCAGGGTCGTCGTAATACGTGTAATCACCTACTTCTATATTAGGTGACTTAATAAAATTTTTTAAATAACCTACTTGAGGAAAACCGTCCATAGGTGATGGATTGTTTGGATTTGGTCCGTTCATGGTTTCCTCTCAAGTAAGATAAATAGGCTACACGCTTTTAAATGCCGCCAATGGGTGAGATGTACTGAGCGAAACATGTACCTTGTCACCTGGGTGTACAACCACCTCATGGCTTACTCGGCTAGTTACCACGGTTTCGCATGCAAGTTTAACCGCGCATAAACGGCTACCGCCTTCAAAGCGTACCCAAATTACTTCACCATTATTACCAATACTGCTTTGTACTAATAATACATCATCTGGACGAAGTAGAACTTCTACCTCACCAGTGTCACAATCAACGCCGTTTGCAGGTACATTACCAATATCAGTAAGCGCTTGGCCGTTATTTAGGGTTCCTTTTATAAAGCTGGCTTCACCTAAAAAGCGCGCAACAAAGCGGTTGTTTGGGGTACTAAAACACTGCTCTGGGGTGTCAATTTGTTGTATTTTACCGCCTTTTAAAACACCCACACGATCGCCCACCGAAAGCGCTTCTTCTTGATCGTGCGTTACCCAAATTGCCGGTACGCCAGCTTCTTTTAATGCGTTACGGATATCCCAACGCAACATATCTTTTAAGGCAGCATCAAGGTTAGATAACGGCTCATCAAGTAATACAAAGTCAGGTTGGTGGGCTAGGGTACGCGCTAATGCTACGCGTTGCTTTTGCCCGCCTGACAGTGTGGCTGGTTTTTTATGCCTAAATGCATCTAAACCAAGAAGTTTTAACCAGTGATCGGCAGGGCTGGTGTCTTTTAATTTAAAACATACGTTTTGTTCAACCGTTAAATGGGGAAACAATGCAAAGTCTTGAAACACCATACCCACGCTGCGTTTTTCAGGCGCCACAGTATGTTTTGGCGTAGCAGTCCATTTAGCCACTTTAATTTCACCGTCGCTAATCGGTAAAAGCCCCGCTAGCGCTTGTAAAATCGTACTTTTTCCGCAACCTGTTGGACCAACAAGCATTAATATTTCGCTTTCACCTAGGGTGAAATTTAAATCGCTAACAACACGGTTACTGCCATAATCTATAGACAACTGACTTACAGATAGCATTTTTTATAAATCCTTAATGTTCAAACTGGTTGCGTTTTTCGCCAGACATCATAATAGCTAAAGCACCCGCAGAAATCACCACCAACAATAAGCCAGGAATAGCAGCACGGCCAAAATAACCAGCTTCATAAACACGCCATAAGTAGGTAGAAAGCGTTTCAAAGCCGGTGGGGCCTAATAAAAGTGTGGCTTCTAATTCACGCATTGACTCTAAAAAGACTAAGGCCCCACCTGCAATAATACCACGCATAGTTAGGGGCAAAGTAATACGCGTAAAGGCTTCGCGCGGGTTTGCGCCTAATACCCGCGCTGATTTTACCAAACTAGGGTCAAGGTGCTCGGTGCTGGTACGCACAGAACCTACCGCAAGTGGTAAAAAACGTAGCATATAAGCAATAATCAATAAGCCCAGCGTTTGATATAAAAAGGGCAGTTGTAAGCCGCCATACACAAGCGCTGTGCCCATAACAATACCCGGAATACCAAAACCAAAGTAAGTAACGCGTTCCATTACTTTACCGGCCTTACCACTTAAAGCCGCATGGGCAACCGGAATGGCAACAATAACCGTAACAATAGCCGCAATGGCTGAAGCGTAAGTTGAATGCCAGGCAATACTAAAATCAAACGAGCTAAAGCCATCACGCACTAACCACAAAGTAAATACTGCTAAAGGTAGGCCAATAGCGAGTAACAAAATAGGTGCAAAGGTGGCAAACATAGCGCCTAGTTGCCATTTTTTAGGGAATAAAATAAGCGAACGACCTTGACGCTCTGAGGCGGTTTTTATTTGTGATTCAATCATTAATAAAAAGCCAACAATCACCATCAGTTGCAGTGACAACATAGCCGCACGGCTTAAGGCAAAAGCATTGTATTCCACATAAATAACACGGGTAAACGTATCTAAGCGCATCATTGCGGGGGTACCAAAGTCAGATAAGGTATACAGCGCAACCAATAATGACCCTGCAGCAATGCCATTTATTACGCGGGGTAAAATAACTTTAAATACGCTTTGCGTCATCGACATACCCAGTGTGCGAGCAGCGTTGACCATACTGGCATCTAAACTAAGTAAAGACGAACGGGTAGTCATCATAACAAACGGAAAAGTATACAAGGTCATGACAATGGCGGCTCCCGTTAAGCCATACATAGAAGGGGTTTCAAAACCAAGTAAGTTGTTTATTTCACCGCCGGGACCAAATGCAGCATAAAGCGTAAAAGCGCCAATGTAACTGGGAATAGCAAGCGGGGCTGCAAACACCACCAGCCAAAACTTTTTAAACGGTAACTGCACATAGGCGCTAATGAATGCCAAGGGCACACCAATTAAAATTGAACCTAATACAGTTAATCCCATTAACGACAGGGTATTGCCTAAAATAGTTAAATTATGGCTATCAAAAAAAGAGCTTGCGTCAGAGGCAAGCGTAATTAAAACAAAAATAGGGGTCAGGGTCACTAGCGCTGCAAGCAGCGCCATTGGGTAAGATGTAGGTATTCGCATTATAAAACGCCGCTGCTGCGCATTAAATCTATAGTTGGGCGTAAATCAGCCAACTGGGTTAAATCAATTTTAGGTGGCGAAATACTGGTTAACTTAGGCAATCCATCGGGTTGAGTAATGCCATTAACCAAAGGGATTTCATAGGCTTCGCTTGCTAAATAACTTTGCACTTCAATGCTAAGTAAATAGCGCATAAAGTTGATTGCCAGTGGGTCTTCAGATAACGATAAAATACCTGAAGCGTTAACTAAACAGCCAGCATCATTTTGCGTAAAGGCTAAATCAAGTTTTGCATCGGGTTTACCTGATTTTAAGCGCAGCGTGTAGTAATGATTGGCAAAACCAATGTCTACTTCACCACGTTCAACGCCCATTACCACACCGAGTTCACCGGCGTAGGTTTTAGAACGTTTTTTAACTTTTTTGAGCCACTTAGCAGTTTTATCATCACCTTCTAAAAGTCGCATAGCAGTAATGAACGATTGAAAAGAAGCATAAGCAGGCGCCCAACCAATACTTAAATCACTGTCGGCAATGTCCATAATGCTTGTTGGAATTTGCTCTTTGGTTAAACGCTCAGTATTAAAAGGCAAAGTACGTATACGACCAGTTACAGGTGCCCATTCATCGTATCTAAATTGTGGCTGTAATTGCGCTGATAAATCACTCGGCATGGGCTTGGCAAGGCCCGCATCGGTAACTAAACCAATAGCGCCCGAATCGACAGCCCAAAATAAGTCGGCACGTTTAACCCCTGCATTTGCTTCGGCAACAATGGTGTTGGCAAGCGCTGCGGTAGGGCCGCGACGAATGGCAAGGTCAAGATCAGGGTTCTTTTTTTGAATGGCTTGTAATACGTTTTCGTATAAGCCACCTTCACCACGGCCTAAATAAAGCGTCAATGCACCTTTTAATTTAGGCAATGTATCAACAGACACGGGGTTTGCAATAGCAATATCAGCGGCAAAAGCGCGTGAAAGCGATAGCGGTAAAGCACCCGCTACCCCTAACGCAGCTAAGCCTTGAATAAAGGTTCTGCGTTTCACTTAAAATACATCCTTACGTGCTTTTTCTGCTTTTTCAATCAGCGTTTGAGCGCGGCTTAGTTTGGTTTGCATATCAACAACCACATCACGAACTTCATCAACACTTTTATTATTAGAAATTGCTTGTGGAAGTGTTACGTTAAAGTCTTTTTCTAGAACTTCTACTAACTTCGCGTCTTGCTCAATTAGTGTACCTTCAACACCTTCAAATAAATGTAGGTAAGTGTCGTGCACTATGTTGGTGGCTTCATCGCTTAAACGTTCTGCGTATTTAGCGACCACTCGGTCTAATTTATGTTTAATTTCGTCGATAGTCGCGCTTTGCGTCATTTCTTTGGTTGCTGTTGCTTTAACGCTATCTAGTAACCCTTTTTGTTGAAACTTAGCCGCCAGTTTAACTGCGCCTAATCCTTGCCATAGGGCATTATTCATTGCTTGTTGTTGTTTGCGTACTTCTAGCGCTGGTTTTTTATTATCGATAGCCATTTTTATGCCATACAAACCTTGCCAAATAGAGGCATAGACAGGCACGTAATTAGTTTCTATTGCGCTGTGGAATTTAACTGATTCCCAGTACTCAACCAAATCATCACTATTAACTGCTTTTGCGCCTTTTTTCTCGTAATCGCTTACCATGGTATCGACTTTAGAGATCATCCATTCAACGTCTTCATTGTAAGTTTTTAAATTAGCTTGAAGGTGATTAACATGCTCACCAATAGGGCCATTAGCAAATACAGGTTGTGCAAAAATCGCAGAGGCGAGTAAAAAACTTGCACTTAATGTCTTGGCAGGCTTAAGTAATATTTTCATAGCAAGTGAGTCCATAAATGTTATTGTAAATGATAGGCATTATCATATCCCTAAAGATCACTCAGATCAACACACTAAATGACAGGTCAGGGCTAAAAATCCCAATGTTTTGGGACGAATAGGCAGCAAACTAATTATTTGCATAAATTTTAACGTAACCCTTAATAATAGTTAACCTATCTATACGTAATGTTTACCTTTTATGGCGTTATAAATAGTATCACATAAAGCGCGAATACTGTTTTTGTCACTTATATACGGTGGCATTAGATAAATTAGCTTACCAAAGGGGCGTATCCATACTCCTTGAGATACAAAATAAGCCTGAATTTTAGCGACATCAATGCTACCAGCCTCTTCTGTAAGCTCTACTACGCCAATAGCTCCTAAAGTACGTACATTCGCCACGGCGCTGAGCGCTTGGCATTTATGCAGCTGCTGTAATTGAGTATTTATTTCGCTGATACGGTGTTGCCAGTTTTGGCTTAGTAATAAATCAATACTGGCGCAGGCAACAGCGCAGGCCAGCGGATTTCCCATAAATGTAGGCCCGTGCATCAAAACCCCAGCTTCTCCTTCGCTGATTCCTGTGGCTATTTTGTCGCTAGTTATGGTTGCCGAAAGGGTCATTGCGCCACCAGTCAGCGCTTTACCTATACACAGTATATCGGGCTCTATATTGGCATGCTCTACAGCAAACAATTTGCCGGTGCGGCCAAATCCGGTGGCAATTTCATCGCAAATAAGCAGCACATCATATTGAGTGCAGAACTTACGCACACAGGCTAAATACTCAGGATGATAAAAATTCATCCCCCCGGCGTTTTGCACAATAGGTTCAATAATAAACGCGGCGACTTGCTGGTGGTGCTTTAAAAAATAGCTTTCGAGTTCATCGGCCTCAGCTTGATTAAACTCACCATTAAACTGGCTAATAGGGGCAGGCACAAAAATATGCTCAGGCAAAAAACCAGCGTACAAACTATGCATAGAATTAATAGGATCGCACACACTCATCGCTGCTAACGTATCGCCATGGTAGCCTTTGAACGGGGTCATTAATTTTTGTTTTGTTGTAACCCCTTGGCTTAACCAATATTGCAGCGCCATTTTTATCGCTACTTCCACACTTACTGAGCCACTGTCGGCTAAAAACACCTTTGTTAATCCCTCTGGCGTTATCGCTACCAGCTTTTTACAGAGCTCTACTGCCGGCTGGTGGGTTATGCCACCAAACATTACATGGCTCATTTTATTTATTTGGGCTTGCATCGCTTCATTTAAAACCGGATGGTTATAGCCGTGAATAGCACTCCACCATGAGGCCATACCGTCAATAAGTTGTTCGCCCGTTTCTAAGTGAATAAGGTTGTGACTTGCATACGTTACGGGGTAAACCGGAATAGGTTGAGTCATTGAGGTGTAGGGGTGCCAAATGTGCTGACGATCAAAATCAAGGTCTATCGTTTGTTTATTAATCATATGTAAACTTTAACTAAGTGGGCTTCGTTGACAATGGTACGGCAATACGTATTCTAAGCCAATAACACCAAGAGCAAAAAATAAAAGAGAGTATTATGGAGCTTGCAACAGTTCGACACGATTGGACCCACAGTGAGGTGAAAGCCTTATTTGAAATGCCATTTAACGATTTATTATTTAAAGCCGCCTCTGTGCATCGCGCTAATTTTAATCCAAACGAAGTACAAATTTCTACGTTGTTATCTATTAAAACCGGTGCCTGCCCAGAAGACTGTAAATATTGCCCGCAATCGGGTCATTACAAAACTGATTTAGAACGCGAGCGCCTCATAGAGGTTGAAAAAGTGGTAGAGCAAGCGCGGTTAGCAAAACAAAAAGGCGCTACCCGTTTTTGTATGGGGGCAGCATGGTCAGATCCAAAAGACAGGGACATGCCATACATTTCGCAAATGGTAAAAGAAGTAAAAGCCCTTGGCCTTGAAACCTGTATGACTTTAGGCATGTTAAATAACGAAAAAGCCCATGCACTGCGTGATGCTGGCCTTGATTACTATAACCACAACCTCGACACCTCACCTGAATACTATGAGCAAATTATATCAACTCGGACATTCCAAGATCGTTTAGACACCATTGGTAATGTGCGAGACGCTGGTATGAAAGTCTGCTCCGGCGGTATTGTCGGTATGGGTGAGCAAGCAAGCGACCGCTATGGCTTATTAATGCAGTTAGCTAATTTACCCCAGCAGCCCGAAAGCGTGCCAATTAATATGCTAGTAAAGGTAAAAGGAACACCGCTTGAAAACGTTGATGACTTAGATCAGTTTGAGTTTATTCGTACCATAGCCACAGCACGTATTATGATGCCCCATAGCTACGTACGTTTATCAGCAGGACGTAATGCAATGAACGAGCAAATGCAATCAATGTGCTTTTTTGCCGGTGCTAACTCTATATTTTATGGTGATAAACTTCTTACTACAGAAAACCCAGAAGCCGATGCCGACATGCAATTAATTAAAAAGCTCGGGATGAACCCAGAAACAGCCGAAGACTATTCTGATGAAGCCGTTGCTGCGTCTTTGTCATCGCAAGTGGCTGATAAAGCAACCGCAGAATTGTTTTACGAAGCGTAAAGTGCTCAGTACTATGGTAATAGTTTAAAGTATCGCGTTGAAGGTTAAAGCATTTATGTCATTTGAATTTATAAACACCCATTTAGATGAACGCAAAGCACAGCAGCTCTTGCGTAAACGCTATGTAGTGCAAAGCGCAACGGCGCGCACTATTACGGTTAATGATAAAACCTACCTTAACTTTGCGAGTAACGATTATTTAGGGTTTGGCGATTCGCCGGTGGAGTTAACCAGTGCGCCATTACTCGGTAGCCACAGTTCAGCATTAGTGACGGGTTATCAACAACCACAGCAAGCGCTTGAGCAAGCTTTATGTAGTGCTTTGGGTTATGAAGCAGGCATGTTGTTTAATTCGGGCTTTAGCGCAAATAGCAGTGTGATTAAAGCCTTGTTTCAAGATAAAGCGACAGCGCAACACAGTGCGATTTTTCAAGATAAACTCAATCACGCCAGTTTAATTGATGGCGCATTACACGCCAACGCCGCGTTAATACGCTTTAACCATAACGATATAAACCATTTACGCTCACGGCTAGAAAAATCAAAAGCGCGCAATAAGCTCATTGTGTCTGAAGGTGTGTTCTCCATGGATGGTGATACCGCGCCAATTAAAGCGCTATTTACCTTAGCAAAGCAGCATAACGCCTGGCTAATGATAGACGATGCCCATGGTTTTGGTGCTTTAGGAAAATCGGGGCTAGGCAGTTGTGAAGCCTTAATTGCAGCCGACACCTTGCCCGATATTTTAGTGATCACCTTTGGTAAAGCGGTTGCTAGTAGTGGGGCGTGCGTATTAGGTTCGCAGCATTTTATAGATTACATGCTGCAGTTTAATCGTGATTATACCTACTCAACCGCTATGTCACCGTTTATTGCCGCTCATACTTTGGCGCGTATTAAAAGCATAAGAGACGCCAACGACAGGCGAGCCAAATTAAACGCTAATATTGCGCTGTTTAAACGCCTAGCTAAAGAGCAGCACATTGCGCTAATGGACTCTAACAGCGCGATTCAACCGATTGTTTTAGGCTGCGCCGAGCAAACGTTAAAAGCCAGTGAGCAACTAAAGCAGCAGGGCATTTGGCTAACGGCTATTCGCCCGCCAACTGTTTTACACAATACCTCGCGTTTGCGTATTACCTTAAGTGCAGCCCACACCCATGACGATATAAAACAACTCGTTGGTAGCTTACAAAAGGTCATTTCATGATAAGCCCGCAGGCAATTAAAACTAAGCCACTTAGCCCTACAACTGTGTGTATAGCTGCTCAGGTTTTAAAAAAAACCACAGCGCATAACTTTTCAAAGGCAGCAAACAGTTACAGCCAGCATGCCAATGTGCAAAAACAAGCGGCAAATGATTTATTTAAACTCATTAGTGCAAACCCTAATAAGCTCTGTGTTGACCTAGGCGCAGGGCCGCTTGTTAATACTCAGGCTTTAAGGGCATTATTCGGCCAAGTTGTTGCCATAGATTTAAGTTTTAACATGCTAAAAAGCAGTAATTTAAACACCCCAAAACTGTGCGCCGATATGGATAACTTACCGCTGCAAGCTAACAGTATTGACGTGCTATTTAGTAATTTTGCGCTGCAGTGGTCTGCTAATTTTGAAGCTTTAATGCACTCGCTTTACCAAGCATTAAAACCAGGCGGGCAAGCCTACATTAGTACGGTTGTTGCAGGGTCATTAAACGAGATCAAAACCGCCTTTGCAGTGCTTGATTCACATAATCATATTAATCAGTTTGCAAGCCATAATAATATAAATCAATCGGTCGAAAAGGCCGGGTTTAAGATCAACGCATCAAAAAAAGTCATCTATACCGATCAGCACAGCAGTGCATTAGCCGCTATTAAATCGATTAAAGCCATTGGTGCCACCACACAAAATCATGCAACAAGTCGTCGTGGTTTATTAACCAAATCAGCGCTGCAAAAAGTATGTGATGCCTATCCGATTATAAACAATAAAGCCCATGTATCTTACCATGTAGTATTGTTATCATTAGAAAAAGCCCAGTAAAAATAATAAGGCCATGCCATGAACCAGTTTTTTATTACCGGTACCGATACCGACGCCGGTAAAACTCATGTAACCAGTTTGCTGTTAAAGTTACTCGCACAACATAAAAAGCGCGCAATAGGTTTTAAGCCGATTGCCTCTGGGTGTGAAATGGCGTTTGAGCAGCTCGTAAACGCCGATGCGCTAATGCTAATGGAAAGTGCCACAGTCAGCGCTAAATACGACATAATTAACCCATTTGCATTTGCGCCGCCAATAGCTCCCCACATTGCTGCAGAGCAAGCGGGTATAAACATAACAGTAGAAAAGCTCAGCATGGCTTATCAACATGTTAAGCAACAAGGCGCCGATTACCTGTTAACAGAAGGTGCGGGCGGCTGGGCATTACCTATTAATAATAACGAGTATTTGTACGACTGGGTAAAAGCAGAGCAACTGCCAGTAATATTAGTGGTAGGCATGAAACTAGGCTGTATAAATCATGCATTACTCACGGCAGCACATATGCAAAGTATGGGTGTTAATTGCATTGGCTGGATTGCTAACCAAGTTGATGCCACTATGGATGAATACCAAGCAAACCTAGATTCACTGAAAACACGCTTACCATTTCCACTGCTTGCCATTAGCCCATACACAGAGCAAACCCCTAAATTACAAATTTATAAAACCCTGCTTGAAAAATTATCAATAAATCCATAAATAACCCTTGTGTTGTGACATAGTTTGTCACAGAATAGCGCTGACGTTATGACATAGTGTGTCATAACGCAGTGATTGCTCAAACCGATCAAACATAGTAAATCGCTCAGCAATAAATGTTATTTTTGGAGAACTCTTATGAAACGTGTATTTTTGTTTTTATTAACTAACCTCGCGGTTATGTTGGTATTAGGTGTGGTGCTTTCAATAATAATGAGTGCGCTGGGCTTAAGCCATCGTAGCCTTGGCGGAATTTTACTAATTGCGACTGTATTTGGTTTTGGTGGATCGTTTATTTCGTTATTTATGTCGAAATGGATCGCAAAAAAATCAACCGGTGCGCAAGTGATCACCCAACCTCGTACCGAAACCGAACAATGGCTGGTAAACACTGTGGCTGCTCAAGCTAAAAAAGCCGGCATTAACATGCCAGAAGTGGCGATTTACGACAGCCCAGAAATGAACGCATTTGCAACCGGCCCAAGTAAAAATAATTCGTTGGTGGCGGTAAGTACGGGTTTATTACATAACATGAGCCAAGATCAAGCAGAAGCCGTACTGGCGCACGAAGTATCGCACGTGGCTAATGGCGACATGGTAACGCTAACGCTTATTCAAGGTGTGGTTAATACTTTTGTTATTTTTGCCGCTAAAGTACTGGCTGGCATTGTAGATAACTTTATCAATAGCGATGAAGAAGAGGGCGGCAGCAGCTGGACTTACTTCTTATTCGATATGTTATTCCAAATATTATTTGGCGTACTGGCAAGCATAGTGGTTGCTCATTATAGCCGTAAGCGTGAATTTGCAGCCGATAGCGGCGCAGCTCAGTTGGTAGGCGCAGACAAAATGCGTTCAGCCCTTGAGCGATTAAAGCAAAACCACCCATCGCAATTAGAAGGCTCAATGATGGCCTTTGGTATTGCCAGTGGTAAAGGCATGGCTGAGTTGTTTTCATCTCACCCTCCGCTTGACGCACGCATAGACGCACTACGTCGTTAAAAAAATTCAAGTTTTTCACAGTACTTGTAAACAAAAAGCCTGCATTTGCAGGCTTTTTTATGTTTAGTGTTTTTTATTGCGATTGAATAATGTTAGTAATGCCCTCTGGCGAGAGTATTTCAATCCAGTAACCGTCTGGGTCTTTAATAAAGGCAAGGCCCTTCATTGAGCCGCCGTCTGGCTGTTTTACAAACTCCACATCGTATTTAGCAAAGCGCTCACAGGCAGCGTATACATCGGGTACGCTTATACCAATATGGCCAAACCCTTTTGGTTCTTCATTACCACTGTGATAACCGCTAAAGCTGTCGTCGTTTTCAGTGCCCCAGTTATGGGTAAGCTCAATCAGGGCAGGGCGGCGAAACACCCACTGTGTTTTTTCTTTATCATCGCCTTTAGGCATATCTTGCTCATAGCCTAAAAAGTACAAAGTAAACTCCATACCAGGAAAGTCGTACTTACCTAATAGTTTCATGCCCAATACATTTTCATAAAATGCCAGCGACGGTTTTGGATCTTTAATACGCAACATAGTTTGCTGCATCACATAGCCCTCAGTGGCTTGTGCAATTTGCTCTGGAGATTCGTTAAAGCTAGACATGAGATAATCCTTAATAAAATGACTGAAAAAACCTTAATGGATTTAAAAAGGCAGGGTGTACGCTCATCATAATAAACAGCAGCAAAAATTAAAACCACCGAGCTAAATTTCTAGCCAGTTAGTTGGGTGCTTTGTAAGCGGAAAATGGCATATTTATCGGTGCTGTATATTTATACAGTGGTTGTGTTTTGTCCAATAACATTATTAAAAGTCGTTTTGGTGTATTTTAACAACGGGTGATTTACAGCCTTCGTAATAACTTGTTTACATTGAAGTTGTTTAGTGGAATTATTGAACAATGTATTATAAGCCGTTTTGGGGTGTTATAAACCCCCAAAGTGGTGTTCAATAAGCTGTTAAGTGGCTAGGCAAAGTTTGCTACTCTATTTACATCATCACAAAAGGAAATTGTTCAAATGGACAAAAATTTATCTCTATTTATAAAGTCCCTTGAATCTCTAAAAGAGACAATTGATGAAGCATTGAATCGCCCCGTGTTTGCCAGAGACTCAATAACTTGAGAAACTGGAACTATGAAAAAATCAAATCGCTATACATCAGAATTTCGTGAACGTGCAATTAGGCTTGTTACCACACAACAGCATGAATACCCTTCTCTTTGGGCTGCGCTAGTATCGATTTCAGATAAACTGGGATGTACCCCAGAAACACTTAGAGCATGGGTCAAGA